>ENA-ORCU01000225-ORCU01000225.1-marine-metagenome-genome-assembly--contig:-NODE-225-length-26267-cov-3.142535_pt1 | contig 26267 bp, 22 predicted proteins | sample MGYA00248631_ERZ508512 | MGnify/ENA primary metagenome ERZ508512 (study PRJEB26183, sample SAMN06268844) | marine metagenome | isolation source: Tt an P1 anaerobic enrichment on pine from sediment taken...
CGTCCGTGGCCTGGGCGGTTCGGGAGACAGCCGGCGGAATCCACGTCCGGATGCTTTCCCACCGGGCGCCATCGAGCCTCCGGGAGCCGGACCGTCGGCAGCATGCGACGGCCTCATCCGGTGGTCCTGATACCGTTTTATCCATGGCCCCCGCCCACAGCCTGGCTGTGTTCTGGGCCGGGAATCTGGGCCAAAAATGGCTTCCCGGCTGGCTGCATTCCCTGCTGGGACCGCGGGTGGCTGACGTGGACCGCTGGATTCGGGCCAACACCGGTGAGACAATGGAGCGTATCGCCCGCGTCGTCGGCCCCGAGGCCGGATGGCTGCTCACGGACATGGGTGCATCCAGTTGGATTCCGGTGCCGGATCTGGCCCTCTTTTTTCAGGTGAAAAACCCCGTGGAAACATCAGCGGTGCTGGAGAACCTGCTACGGGCATCTGGGCAAAAAACCCGGACGGAACCGGTAAACAACCAGATTATTCGCTACGTCCGCTTTCCCTGGCCGGTTGGCATCGAGCCGGGTTATGCGATGGTAAACGGGTACTGCCTGGTCGCCTCGGATCGCCGGATTCTCCGGAACATGCTCCACACCCTGGATGCAGGCAACGGTTTGAAAACCAGCGCGGATGTCCGCTCTGCCCTGCCGCCGGTTTCCAACCGTTCGATCCGGGTCGCATTCGTTCAAACCGGGCGCCTGGCCGGTCAGCTGGAGGCAACCCTTAAGACCCTGCTGCCACTTGCGTCAATGCAGATCGACGATAAAGCCGGAACGCTGCCCCTGTTGAGCAACGAGCTGTTTCGTCCGATTCTCGATGAATTGAAAAGCGCCGGTCCGACCGGACTCACGGTGGTTGAAACCCGCTACGGCTATCAGGCGGATCTCTACCTGCTTGAGAGCTTGGAATAAAAAAGACAATGGAGCATATGTGGAACCGTAAGGTTTGAAAGTTTGGGATTTCCGGTTAATCCAGTTTAAACATTATAATTTTTTTGCCATACAAAGCGCCATACATTTTTCAGATGGCCATCGGCAACGCCCCGTGCAGCAAAGCGATGGCGGCCAATTCACGACGGTGCGCCGACATCATAAACCTGTTTGGCTGTCCTCAATCGGGATCGCTATCGGGATCGAAATCGATTTTCTCGATCCCATAGCCGGCAGCACGTCGTCTATCGCAAGGCGGTGCACATCCGGTTTGTCGTGCCCAAGTCCCGTGGCTTTTCGATCCCGATCCCGATAGCGATTTCGATAAAGCCACATCCCAACAAACAGGCTGACCGAAGACAGGACCATACCCCGCCACTGCCAGCCATCAACGCCTGACTATACAGCCCCATCGGTCGCATTTATATCCTGATTCAAGGGCACTGTTCCTGCAAACGGAGTTGTGATATAGACGGACCCCGACGCGCGCGTGCCAATGGACCCGCCGGCAGCCGGGCTACCGGATTAAACGATGCGGAACGATCCGCACAGAGCCCCTGCCGATCATCACCACGCGATCATCCACCACCGCGGCGCCCGATACCGTAAACCTGCAGGAGTCGACAGCAGCATGGCCACGGAGCACAGCCGGGAAATCCCGTACAATTATACATCGGCAGACGACGGGCAGATTGTCCGCCATCTGTTTGGATCAGCGGTCTGGTATGCCCTTGAACGGATACGCTTTCAACGCCGGACCGGTCAGCGGATCAAGCTGCTGATGCGATTCATGGGCGAGATGTTCATCCTCCGGCGCAACCCGTTCATCTATCAGGACCTGATTGACTCCGCCGCCCGTCACAGCCGGTTTTTCCGCTCGGTCGAACGAGACCTGGATACCGTAGCGGCCAACGCCGATGGGATTCCCGAACTTGAGACCATCCTCACCAGTTGCCGGGCGTACCTTTCTGCCGTCGAAACCGAAGTCGCCGACATGGGAAACCGGCGAAGTCGCATCCGCAAGGCACTTGGCACCATTGTCGGGAATGAAAACGTATTTTTTGACCCGTTTACCCTGATCAGCCACGCCACCGATGCCACGGACTGGCGGCTGCACCTTCCTCTGGCCGTCGTCCGCCCCGCACAGGAATCCCAGATTGCCCCGCTCCTCAATGCCGTTGCCGAACTCGGACTGCACGTCATTCCCAGGGGAGCCGGAACCGGGCTGACCGGCGGAAGTGTTCCCGTTCACCGGGATTGTGTGATCATCAACACGGAAAAACTCAACCGGATCAGGTGCATCTCTCAGCGAACCTTTACCCTGGATGACGGTCGGCGCGAAGAGCGGCCGGTTCTCTGTCTGGAATCCGGCGTAATTACCGGCCACGCCATGGATTACGCCGCTGAAAACGGCCTGGTTTTCGCCACCGATCCCACCAGCGCATGGGCCTGCACGATCGGTGGAAACATTGCGGAAAACGCCGGAGGAAAAACCGCGGTCCTCTGGGGAACGGCTATCGACAATCTGCTCCTGTGGCGCATCGCCATGCCGGGCGGCCGGGCCTTTGAGGTTCGGCGGTTGGATCACCCGTGCCGAAAAATCCGACCGGAGGATACCGTCCGCTTTGCCGTCACGGACCAGGAGGGCCGGATCGTCCGGAGAATTGAGCTGAGCGGCACGGACATCCGGCGCCCGGGGCTTGGAAAAGATATCACCAACAAGGCCCTCGGCGGCCTTCCGGGGGTTCAAAAAGAGGGAACCGACGGTATCATCACCTCGGCCGAGTTTATCCTCCACTCGGCCTATCCCGGCAAAACAACTTTCTGCCTGGAATTTTTCGGCGATGACATGGATGAGGCCAGCCGGGTCATCACCTGTATTTCAGAAGAGTTTGTCAATCGGGATGGCGCCGCCCTTATGGCCCTTGAGCACTTTGACGAGGAATACGTCCGTGCAATCGACTACAAGGTCAAGGCCGCCCGCAGCGAAAGCCCCAAGGCTGTTCTGCTCATCGACATGGTGGGCCGCTCGGCCGGACAGATCGGCGAGGGCACCCGTCGACTGGAGCGGCTGCTTGCCAATTACCCCAACACGTTCCTTTTCACGGCCCGGGACGAGGCCGAAGCCCAGCGCTTCTGGCGGGATCGAAAGCGCCTCGGCGCCATTGCGGCCCGCACCAACGCATTCAAACTCAACGAGGACGTAGTGGTTCCCATAGCGGCCCTGGCGGAATTTTCACGGTTTGTGGATCACTACAATATCGAGGAGGAGCGTTACAACCAGAAGCTGATGGTCTGGCAACTGGGCGCCTACCTGGAAAAAGCCGAACCCATCGAAGACCCCAAATGGCTGGAGGCCAAACTTCCAAAGGCGCGCGAGCTGTTCCGTGAAACCCTGAAGCACATTGACCTGGCAGGCAAGGAACACCTGCGGCAGGCGACTCACGTTGAAAACCTCATGGCCGATCTCCGGGCGCTTTTCAAAGGTTTTACACGGGTGTGCGGCGAGATGGAGCAGATCCGCGAAGAGATCCGGACCCGGCTGATCGTCATCGCCACCCACATGCATGCCGGCGACGGCAACGTGCATGTCAACATTCCGGTGTTCTCCAATGACCGGGACATGATGAGCCGGGCGGCTGAGACGGCCGACGCGGTCATGGCCAAAACCGTGGAACTGGGCGGCGTGGTCAGCGGCGAGCACGGCATCGGTTTCACCAAGCTAAAATACCTGGATCCGGAGCGGCTGGCCGAACTTGCCGATTACCGACATGAGATTGACCCCGACAACGTGATGAACCCGGGCAAACTGGCCGATCTGAAGATACCGGATCGCGTCTTTACCCCCTCGTTCAACCTGCTTGGCCTTGAAGCCCGCATTTTGCGCCACGGATCACTGGAAAACCTGGCCGAGCGGATCTCCAAATGTGTTCGCTGCGGCAAGTGCAAGGCAAACTGTTGCGTATTTTATCCCGCGCGGAATCTCTTTTTCCATCCGCGGAATAAAAACCTGGCCCTCGGCGCCCTGATCGAGGCCCTGCTCTATGAGGCTCAGCGGTCCCACTCCACCCGCTTTGAGTCCCTGCGGCACCTGGAGGAGATCGCCGAGCACTGCACCATCTGCCACAAATGCCACGCGCCATGCCCGGTGGATATCGACACGGGCCGGGTATCCATTCTGGAGCGTGAAATTCTCAGCGCCCGGCAGTTCAAGCGAACCGCGCTGCCAACCCGGGCATCGCTGGCTTACCTGGAGAACCGGAACCCGGCTTTCAACTCCGCATTCCGAAAGGCCGTCCTCCAGTGGGGCGGGGCAATGCAGCGGCTGGGGGTCCGGTTGACCGGCCTGCTGCCGGGCAAATCCCGGAACCCCGGCGGCCGAATCCGCCACCACGCGGCCATCGATCTCGATTCGGCCCGCGGTCTGCGCCTCCAGCCCGGCGATCATGCGCAGCAGCGTGGACTTGCCGCAGCCCGACGGCCCGACCAGAACAACGAATTCGTGGTCCTTGACGTCGATATTGACCCCGTGGATCACCTTCAGCGTCCCGTAGGATTTCTCGACATTGCGGATTTTGACAGACGCCATGCTCTTCTACTTCCTGTGTTGTTCCGTCCGGGCCTATTTCACGGCGCCGAGCGCCATGCCGCGGATGAGGTATTTCTGCAGCCACGAGAACACGATCGCCACCGGCACCGTGGCCAGAACCGTGCCCGCCATGACGTGGTGCCATTCGACCTGGTAGCGCCCCGCCACCTGCGAATAGATCTGCACCGGCAGGGTGAAATCGTCGGACGAGCGGATCATGGTCAGCGCCAGCACGAACTCGTTCCAGCCATTGATGAAGCTGAAGATCGCGGTCACCGCCATCGCCGGCACCGCCAGCGGCAGGAAGATGCGTACCAGGCTGGTGAAATGGCTGGCGCCGTCGATCCAGGCGGCCTCTTCCAGGTCGCGCGGGATGGTGCTGAAATAGCTTTGCAGCATCCAGATCGTGAAGGCCATGTTGAAGGCCGCGTAGGTCAGCACCAGCGAGTTGAGGTTGTTGACCATCCCCAGGGCGACCATCAGCCGGAACAGCCCCAGCACCAGCACGATGGGCGACATCATCTGCGTCATCAGCAGGAAGGTGCGATAGGCGCCCTTGCCCGGGAAGCGGTAGCGCGACAGCGCATAGGCCGCCGGGATGCTGAGCACCAGCGCCAGCGCCGTGGACAGCACGCTGACATAGAGGCTGTTGAACAGCGCCTCGCCGAAATTGGTCTTCACCCACATCTCGGCGAAATTGTCCCAGCGGAACTCGCTGAAGCCCCAGCGCGGGGGATAGACGAAGAGCTCGTCGCGCGGGCGCACGGCGGTGACGAACATCACCGCGAAGGGGAACAGGATCACCACCACCAGCGGCGACAGGATCGCCCAGTAGATCAGCGATTTCTTCAGCATCGGCGGCATCTCATTCCTCCTCGCCCGGGGCGCTGTCCTTCTCGCCCCGCATCACCAGCGCGACGTAGATGATGGTGAAGAGCAGCAGCACGCCGAACATGATCAGCGAGATCGCCGAGGCCTTGCCGATCTGCCCGAAGCGGAAGGCCAGCTTGTAGAGATAGGTCACCAGGATATCGGTGCCGTTGGCCGGGCCGCCCTCGGTCATCACCCAGATGATCGGCAGCGAGTTGAAGACGTAGATCACGTTCAGCACGATGGCGATGTTGATGAAGGGCTTCATCAACGGCAGCGTGATGTGGCGGAACTGGTCCCAGCGGGTGGCACCGTCGACCATGGACGCCTCGTAGGAATCCTGCGGCAGAGACGACAGCCCGCCCAGGAAGATCGTGGTGGTGAAGGGGATCGACACCAGGATGCCGATCAGGATCTCGACGGTAAAGGCCAGCTGCGCCTCGGCCAGCCACTCGATCGGCTCGGCCAGCAGCCCCATGTCCATCAGCGTGGCGTTCAACAGCCCCGCGCGCCCGTTCAGCGCCCACCGCCAGACCACGGCGGTCATGGTCAGCGAGATCGCCCAGGGCAGCATGATGATGACCCGCGCGATGCCGCGGCCGTAGAAATCATCGTTCAGGATGATCGCGATCGGCAGCGAGATGATCAGGGTGCCCCCCACCACCGTCACCGTCCAGATCGCCGTCCGTTCCAGCGAGCCCCAGAACAGCGGGTCGGCGAACACCTCGGCGAAATTGTCGAGCCCGGTGAAACCGCGCAGCTGGCCGAACCGGCTGACCTCCTGCAGCGAGGTATGGGCCAGGTCCAGCACGGGGTAGCCGATGATGAACATCGCCAGCAGCAGGCCCGGCAGGATCATCGCAAGCGGCTTGAAACCGTTGAAGGATTTCATTCAGTCACCCGAAAACTCGATGCCGGGACAGGCCCGGCCGGAAAAAGAAGGGGCGGCACAAGGCCGCCCCCATCAGGTAGAGGTTCATTTGCCACGGATCTTGTTGATCTCCGCAGCCGCGGCGGTCAGCGCCTCTTCCGGGGTCTCCTGCCCCAGATAGACACGCTGCAGCGCGCGCACGGTCACGTCGGCGATCTCTTCCCAGTTGGCGATCGTCGGCGCGAACTTGGCATAGGGCAGGCCGGCGGCGAAACCGGCGATGTCCTTGTCGGTCTTGTAGTAGTCCTCGGCGGCGACGTTCTTGGTCACCGGCAGGAAGCCCTCGCCGTGGTCGAACTTGGTGCGCCATTCGTCCTTGTAGGCGAATTCGATGAACTTCCAGGCCTCTTCCTTGGCGTCCGAGTCGGCGAACACCATCAGCGTGTCGGTCACGCCGTAGGTCGCCTTGGCCGCCTTTTCCGGGAAGGGCATGACCTGGTAGTTCAGGTCGGGCGCCTCTTCCTGGATCTGCGGGATCAGCATCGGGAAGGTGAAGACCATGCCGACCTTGCCCTGCTTGAACAGGTTGAACAGGTCTTCACGGCTGTAGTTGGTCGGCGACGGCTGGGTCAGCCCCTCATCCACCATCTTCTTGTAGAGCGTGGCGGCCTCGATCGCCTCGGGCGCGGCCAGCCCGGAGGTGCCGTCCGCGTTCAGGATGTCGCCGCCATGGGTCCAGAGCGAGTAGTAGAAATAGGCATCCGTCTCGATCTCCTTGCCCTGCAGGCCAAAGCCGTAGCTGTCGGGCAGGGTCGAGATCTTCTGCGCGGCGTCATAGAGCTCGTCCCAGGTCTCGGGCGGCTTGGCGCCGGCCTGCTCGAACAGGTCCATGTTGACCAGCATCGCGCGGGCCGAGGCCGCCACCGGCAGGCCCATGATCTTGCCGTCGATCACCGAGGGCGCCATGAAGGTGTCGATGAAGGTGCTCTTGAACTCGGGCGTCAGGTAGTCGTCCACCGGCTCGGCGATGCCCTGCTCGGCAAAGTCCAGCAGCCAGCGGGTGCCGATGATCGAGATATCGGGCGCGGCGCCCCCGGCGATGTCGGTGGTCAGGCGCTGCAGCAGCGTGTCCCACGGCACCACCTCGATATTGATGTCGATGTCGGGGTTCTCTTTTTCGAAGGCGGCGGCCACCTCTTCGAAGAACGGCCCGGTCTTGGAGCTGTACTCGGCCACGGTGAAATCCACCGTGGTCTCGGCGAAGGCGGCGCTGGCCATGACGCCGAGCGTCAGGGCCGAGGCGGCCAGTGTGGTCCTCTTTGCGGGGGTCATCGGTTCTCTCCTCTGTCGAACTTATTGCCGTCGCACCCGCGCGGCGGGCGGCGGTGCCAAAACGGAATGACAGGGAAAGTCTGCGGGGAATTCCGGGTTCTGGAAAATAGAATTATTGCATGGGGTGATGTAGATCGGGCATCACGCCGGGCGGCCATCCCACCACGAAGGGCCCGGCCGCGCAAGGGCGGCCGGACCGAAAGAACTCAGGGTCGCGCCGGCGCTCTAGCGCGTGCGCCAGGAAAATTCCGGCTCGTAGCCCAGCACGCGGCGGGCCTTTTCGATCGACAGCAGGGTCTGGTGCGGCTCCAGATCGCCCTTGACGGGAACGTCGGGGTAAACCTCGGCCATCAGCTCGGCGCTGGTCTTTTCCATCACCGTGTCGGCATTGGCGATGATGAAGTGATCGGCCCCCACGAAGTCGACATGCAGCGCCTTGCGCACCGCCTGCGCGCAGTCGCGCGCGTCGATGTAACCCCACAGGTTCCACTGGCGGAAATTCGGGTCGTCCTGCCAGCCGGGGAAGTTGTCGTAATCGCCCGGCTCCATCACGTTGGACAGGCGCAGGCCGATGAAGGTGGTGTCGGGGTTCCAGCGCTGCATCTGGCGCGCCATTTCCTCGCCCAGGTCCTTGGACATCGAATAGGCGCTTTCGGGACGCATCGGGTGATCCTCGTCCACCGGCGCGTAGGCGGGCGGGTTGTCGGGGCTGAAGGGCAGGCCCAGCGTGGTCTCGCTCGAGGCCCAGACGATTCGCTTGACGCCCACCCGCAGGGCGGCGTCGAACACGTTGTAGGTGGTGACCATGTTGTTGCGGAAGGTGACGTCCTCGGGCAGCAGGTCGGGCGCCGGGATGGCGGCGAGATGCACCACCGCGTCGGGGGTGCTGAATTGCCGGAAGGGGTGATCCTTGCCGCCGGTCCATTGCAGCGCGTCCATCACCTGCCCGCGGTCGTTCAGGTCGACCTTGTAGAAGGGGCAGACCGGGTCCGGGGAGGGCTGCATGTCGATGTTGAGAACCTTGTAGCCCTGCTCGACCAGGTGCCGGCACACGGCGCGCCCGGCCTTCCCGCTCCCGCCGGTGACAACGATGTTCTTCATATCAGTCTCCTGTTGTGCGCAGGCGCCTGGCCGCACGGGCGGCGCCGCCAAAGTTTGGCTCAGACTACGTCTGCCGGGGCCCGAATGCCGAATGCCGATTTTGAAACGTATGATGTTTTCTCGGCATTGGTCGACCAAAGCGGCATCCCCTACCCTGCCTGTAACGACACCCAGCCCGGACCGAAAGCGCCGCGATGACACGGCATAGCATGTATCTCTACCCTTGGGACCTGCGCGACGAAGGCGCCTGGGTCGTGGCCGAGCGCCTGCGGGTCGCAGGCATCGACAGCGTCGCGCTGGCCACCAGCTATCACTCGGGCAAGTTCCTGCGGCCGCACTCGCCCAAGGGCAAGGTGTATTTCCCCGAGGGCGGCACCGTCTATTTCCAGCCCAACGGCAGCCGCTATGGCCGCCTGACGCCGCAGCGCGCGCAATTGGCCGAAAGCTACGATGCGCTGGCCGAACTGGCCCAGCACGCCCCCGAACTGAAGGTGACCGCCTGGACGGTCGGGCTGCACAATTCGCGGCTGGGAAAGGCGCATCCGGCTCTGACCGCGCAAACCGTCTATGGCGACCGGCTGGTCAATTCGCTGTGCCCGGCGCAGCCCGAGGTGCAGCATTACCTCGTCGCGCTCTGCGCCGACACCGCGGCGCAAGAAGGCGTCACGGAAATCGCGCTGGAAACGCCCGGCTGGCAGGCGTTCCGCCACGGCCATCACCACGAATTCGAATTGGTCGAATTGCCGGAGGCGGTGCAGACCATGCTCGGCACCTGCTTCTGCTCGGCCTGCCGCAAGGGCGCACGGGAACAGGGGATCGATATGGGCCGGCTGGCCCGCGACACCGCCGCGCAGCTGGACCGTTTCTTCGCCACCGGCGCGCTGCCCGAGACCGACCCGGCCACCGATCCCGACTGGCAGGCGCTGCATGCCTGGCGCGCCGGGGTCGTGGCGGGTCTGGTGGCCGAGATACGCGCCACCCTGCCCGAAGCCGTGAAGCTGGCCGTGATCCCCACCACCCAGACGCCGAACAGCCTGTGCTGGATCGAGGGCAGCGACCTGTCCCGCCTCGCCGCCGCGGCCGACCGGCTGGAACTGCCCGCCTATCAGTGCGGCGTGGACGACATCGCAAGCGACGCCGCCGAGGCGCGCGCCGCCGCGGGCGCAGAGGCCGAGCTCGGCTTCATCCTGCGCCCAACCTTTCCCCACCTGACCGGCGCGAAGGACGTCGCGCAGGCCGTTCAGGCCCTGCGCCGGCTCAACCCCGCGTCGGTCTCTTTTTACAACTACGGCCATTTCCGCCTGCAGTCGCTGGACTGGATCGCGGCGGCGCTGGCCGGATGACGAAAGGAGCCCCCATGCCCGACCATTCCGACACCGTGGCCCTTGTCACCGGCGCCGGGCACGGCATCGGCCGCGCCATCGCGATGCGCCTGGCACAAGAGGGCGCCACCGTCTGCGTACTGGACATCAACGGCGAACAGGCCGGGGAAACCGCCCGCCTGCTGCGCGAGGCCGGCCACACCGCCGCCTGCAAGGTAGCCGACATCACCGATTTCGCCGCCGTCGAGCGCGCCGTGGCCGAGACCGAGGCCGAGCTGGGGCCGATCGGTCTGCTGGTGAACAACGCGGGCTTCACCGATGCGGGCGATCTGGACGGGATCGCGCTGGCCGATTGGCACCGCGAGGTCGATGTGAACCTCAACGGCCCCTATCACTGCCTGCGCGCCATCCTGCCCGGGATGAAGGCCCGCGGCGGCGGGGTGGTGGTGAACATCTCGTCGGTGAACGGGGTGCGCTTCTTCGGCAATCCCGCCTACAGCGCTGCCAAGGCCGGGGTGATCAACCTCACCCAGTCGGTGGCCTCGGAATACGGCAAGCACGGCATCCGCTGCAACGCGGTTCTGCCCGGCTCGGTCCGGACCGAGAACGTGTCCTGGGAGATCCGGATCAAGAAGGATCCCGAGATCTTCCAGAAACTGGCGCGCTGGTACCCGATGGGGCGCGTCGCCCAGCCCGAGGACGTGGCCAAGGCGGTCTCGTTCCTGGCCTCCGACGATGCCAGCTACATCACCGGCGCCACGCTGCCCGTCGATGGCGGGTTGCTGGCCGGGATGAACGTCATGATCGAGGAATTCATATTGGAATCCCAGGCGTGAGACCGATAAGCCGGTGCCGGGCCTGAAGCCGCGGGAATAGCGCTCCCGTCCACCGCGCCATGCCGACCGAAACAGAACGCCGGACGGCGCCGATGCCTTCATGGGTCGGCCCGCCGGCATGGAAAACAACGCTCAGAAGGGCCGAACACGAATGACCCCGAAAACGCTCCATGACCTCCCCACCCCGAGCCTCGTGCTCGACCGCGCGAAACTCGCCCGCAACATCCGCCGCATGGAAGAGGCCTGCGCCCGCAACGGCGTCGCCCTGCGCCCGCATCTGAAAACCGCCAAGTCGATCGACGTGGCCCGAATGGTGCTGAAGGACCAGATGCAGGGCATCGCCGTCTCCACCCTCTGCGAGGCCGAGTATTTCGCGGGCCACGGCATCCGCGACATCCAGTACGCCGTCTGCATCACCCCCGATAAGCTGGAACGCGTGGCCGCCATCCAGGCCACCGGCGCCAAGGTGGCCCTGATCACCGACAACGCCAATGTGGCCCGCGCCATCGCGGACAAACACGGCCAGATCGACACCCTCTTCCACGTCCAGATCGAGATCGACTGTGGCGAGAACCGCACCGGCGTCCTGCCCGGCTCGGACAATGTGACCGAGATCGCCCGCATCCTCTACGCCGCGCCCAACGTGGATTTCGACGGGGTCATGACCCACGCGGGCCATTCCTATGCCTGCCGCTCGCTGCAGGAGATCGAGGCGCTGGCCGAGACCGAGCGCCTTGCAGCCGTCACCGCGGCCGAGGCGGTGCGCGCGCTGGGGATCGAATGCCGGACCGTCAGCGTCGGCTCCACCCCCACGGCTCTGCACGCCCGCAACCTCGACGGTATCACCGAGACCCGCGCCGGGGTCTACATGTTCGGCGACGTGTTCCAGGCGCAGATCCTGTCTTGCACGCTGGACGACCTGGCGGTGTCGGTGCTGACCGACGTGTCCAGCCACCGCCCCGACCTCAACCACCTGACTGTGGACGCGGGCGCGCTGGCGCTGTCCAAGGACCGCAGCACGGAAAAGGTCGCCAACGACGTGGGCTTCGGCCTGGTGGGCGACGTGGCGGGCAAGGTCATCGTGCCCCAGCTGATCGTGGAGCGGGTCTATCAGGAGCACGGCCTCGTGCCGATGTGCGAAGGCCAGCGGCTGGAGGATTACCCGATCGGCCGCCGCCTGCGCATCTATCCCAACCATGTCTGCATGACGGTGGCGATGTATGACCGCTATTACGTCGTGGACAGCGAGACAGGCAACGGCACCGACATCGTCGCCGTCTGGTCGCGCGTGAACGGCTGGTAAGGCGCGCTTCAGCCCCTGAAAGCGGAACGCCCGGCCGTCCGGCCGGGCGTTTTCTTGTTCAAGGCCCCCTGCCCGGCCCGCCTCAGCGCAGCAGCGCCGGCAGGGTCGAGGTCAGCTCGGGGATCAGCACCAGCAGCACCACGACCCCCAGCTCCACCAGCAGGAAGGGCAGCACCGCGCGGAAGATCGGCATCACCGGGCTGTCGGCGATGCGACAGGCCACGAACAGGCACACCCCCACCGGCGGCGTGATCAGCCCCAGCGTCAGCGTCAGGATCACCACCATGCCCAGCTGCATCGGGTCGATCCCCATCGAGGCCGTCACCGGCATCAGCATCGGCACGATCAGCACGATCGCGGCGCCGGGCTCCAGGAAGGTGCCGACCAGCAGCAGCACCGCGGCCAGCGCCATCAGGAACAGCGTCGGGTTGCCCGCGAACTGCGCGGCAAAGGACTGCACCATCATGCCGATCCCGCCGATGGTCAGCACATAGGACACGACGGTCGCCGCGGCGATGATCAGGTAGATGGTCGCGGTGATCCGCGCCGCGCGCTTCAGAGAATCCCACAGCGTGGCCCAGTTCATCGTGCCGAACACCAGCCAGGACACCGCCAGCGCATAGAGAACCGCCACGCCCCCGGCCTCGGTCGCGGTGAACACGCCCATCAGCGTGCCGCCCACGATCAGCGCCGGGAGGCCCATCACCAGCAGGCCGTCGCGGATCATCACCATGACCTCGTGCCGCTCCACCCGGTGCTGCGAGCGCGGCAGCCGGTCGCCGCGCGCCTGCAGGAAGATCACCAGCCACATCGCGCCCGCCAGCATCAGCCCCGGCACGATGCCCGCCACGAAGAGGTCGATCACCGACAGCCGCGTCACGGCGGCGTAGATGATCATGATCACCGAGGGCGGGATGATCGGGCCGATGATCGACGAGGCGATGGTCACGGCGGCGGCATAGTTCTTGTCATAGCCCTCTTTCGGCATGCCCTTGATAAAGACCTGCCCCAGTGCCGCCGTGTCGGCCACCGCCGCGCCCGAGATGCCGGCGAACAGCACCGAGGACGAGACATTGGCATAGGCCGTGCCGCCCGGCACGCCGCGCGTGATCAGCCCGGCCAGCCGGATCAGCCGCTCGGTGATGCCGCCACGGTTCATGATCTCGCCGGCGAGGATGTAGAACGGGGCCGCCAGCAGCACGAAATTGTCCATGCCGGTGAACAGCCGCGTGGGCACCGTGATCAGGTCCAGGTCCAGCGCCCAGAGGCCCACAGCCCCGGCGATGCCTAGGGCGAAGACGATGGGCACCCCGATCGCCAGCGTCACCGCGAATGCAATGGCCATCGCGATCATGGCGCGCCCTCCCCGTCTTCGAACTGCGCCAGCGCCTCGGCGGGCAGCAGCATCATGCAAAGCGTGTTGATCAGCACCAGCACCGCGCCGACCGGGATCGCCATGTAGGGGATGGTCATCGGGATGCGCACCGCGGGCGAGACCTGCCGCATGTTGTCGATCGCGGCCGGGAAGCCCTTGACGATCAGCAGAACGCAGAAACCCGCCACGCACAGATGCACCAAGAGCCCCACCGCCTTGCGCAGCCGCTCGGAACGGACGCCGTCGAACAGGCTGACCTCCATATGCTCACGCCGCAACAGCGCGGGGGCGGCGGCCAGCATCACCATCCAGGTGGTGGTGTAGCGCATGGTTTCCTCCGACCACGAGATCGGGTCGACCAGCACGTAGCGGAAAAACACCTGCGCCAGGTTCATCACGATCACCGCGATCAGCAGGATCGCGGCCACCGCCTCCGTCCCCCTGGCGAGGATCAGCGCCCATCTCAATACCGTGCCCTGCACGTTCCTGCCTCCTGCCCTGTTTGCGCCCCCGGCCCCGGGGCCGGAAGGCGAACGGGAAGCGCCATGCCGGCGCTTCCCGTCCCTAGTTACGCCTTGTCAGGGCTTATTTGCCATAGAGGGTCGGCTCGTAGGAAGCGGCGGTTTCCAGCAGATCCGCCACCAGCTCGGCACCGACCTGCTCGCGCAGGTATTCCAGCACCGGCTCCTGCGAGACCTCGGCGAAGGCGGCCTTTTCGGCCATCGTGGTCATGTGGATCTCGACGCCCTTTTCCTTGATCAGGTCGATGTATTTCTTGGCACCGGCCAGCTTCTGCGTGTTCTCGATGCGCGAGGCCAGCAGGGCCGCCTCCATCACGATCGCCTTCTGATCGTCGGTCAGCTTGTCGAAGAACTTGTCCGAGATGATGTAGGCGTGCACGCCCAGGATATGCTCGTCGGTGGACATGTATTTCTGCACGTCCATCAGGTTGTAGTCATAGTTCACCTGGGCGGGGTTTTCCTGCCCGTCGATCACGCCCTGCTTGGCGGCCATGATGATCTCGGAGCCCGGCATCGGGGTCGCGGCGGCGCCGAAGGATTCGACGAAGCGCATGAAGACCGGGCTTTCCATGACCCGCATCTTGAGGCCCTTGAGGTCCTCGGGGCTGCGGATCGGGCGCACGTTGTTGGTGAAGTCGCGGAAGCCGTTCTCACCCCAGGCCATCACGCGGATGCCGGTCTGGGCGCGCATGTCCTCGGCCAGCTTGGCGAAGAACGGGCTGTCGAACACCTTCCAGGCATGGGCCGACGACTTGAACAGGTAGGGGATCGAGAGGACCTGAATGTCATTGTAGAAGCCGGCCAGCGCGCCGGTATCGACCAGGCAGACCTCGACCGTGCCCTGCTGCACCTGCTCGGCGCAGGCGCGCTCGGCGCCCAGCTGGGCGCTGGGGAACAGCTGGACCTTGATCTCGCCTTCGGTCTTGTATTCGACGTGGTTCTTGAACGCGACCAGCGCGTTCCATTCCGGGTTGTCGCCCTGCGGCGCGTTCATCCCGAACTTGATGGTCTCGGACATCGCCGGGGCGGCTGCGAGCATCGCAGCGGCGGCAGCGGCGGCCAGCATCTTGGTGAGTGGTTTCTTCATCTTTTCCATTCTCATGGTCTCCCTGTTGGGTGCGGAGAAGTCATCGCAGGAAAAAGACTACGGGCGCCCCGCGGCCAAAGAAAATGCCAAGTCCGGATGGAACTATGCCGTGACGGTATGGCCGCCGATCCCGCAAATACACGAGACCGCCCACCGGCACAGCGGCCGGGGGCGGTCTGCGAAATCAGCGCGATGGGCCCGGTGTCAGGCCGGGATGGCCCAGTCCACCTCTTGATCCACCGGGAAAACAGGGCGCGGCAAGTTCTTGAAATCAAAGCGCGAAAGGATGGGCGAGGTCAGGCCCGGGGCGTCCACCTCGATCACCTGGTCGGGGCCGAAGAACTCGTTGAAGCCGGCGCGGAAATGGCCGCGCGATTTCACCACCACGGCCCGCGCTTCGGCGATGTCGAGCCCCATCATCTCGAGGAAGACCGGGTCGGCGCACTGGGTGCGGATCGAGATCACCACGACCTGGATCCCGCCCAGGTCGAGCAACACGCTGCGCCCCAGCTTCATCCGCCGTCCGGCGTAGAAACCGCGACGCCCGACGCAGTCGCCGTCGCGCACGCGCAGCACCTGGGCCCCGACCTCGAAGCGGCGCGAGAACTGGTCGGGCTCGTCGCGGTTGAACACGGCGGTAAAGATCGCCCCCTCGCCCAGACGGGACGCCTCGGCGGCGAGCGCCGGGTCGTTGATCACGCCCGCGATCACGCCGGTCGCGCCGGCCTTGTGCAGCGCCTCGATGATCCACATCGTGTTGCCGTTGCCGCCGCCACCCGGGTTGTCGGCCACATCGGCCAGGATCACGGGCTTGAGGCTGGGGTCGCGGCCGACCTCCAGCACGCGCTCGACGGCCTCGTCCAGCGGTGTGATGATCGGGGTGTAGCGCTCATGCTCGGCCCAGGCGCGCGCGGCGATCTGGCGGGCGACGCGCTCGGCCGCGCCGTTGGCCCGCCGCGCGGTGACGATGATCGCCAGCCCGTTCTTGGGCGTGTCGCTATAGGCAAAGCCGCCCAGGATCGAGACGTTCAGGATATCGTCGTCGATCAGGGTCTGGCCGTAATCGATCAGGTCGGCATAGGGGCCGCTTTCGGTCAGCAGGGTCACGGTGGGCGGCGTGACCGGCAGGCGCAGGAAGGCCACGTCGGGCGTCATGCCGCCGAACAGCTCCAGCAGCGCGCCCGCGGCCTCCTTGCCGCGTTCCAGCATGTCGACATGCGGGTTGGTGCGATAGGCCACGATCACGTCGACGCAATCGACCATCCGTTGCGAGACATTGCCGTGCAGGTCCAGCGTCGCGACGATGGGCACGTCCGGGCCCACCACCTCGCGCACCATGGCGAAGATCTCGCCGTCGGGGTCGTTGTTCTCGGTGGTGATCATCGCGCCGTGGTTGGAGATATAGACCGCGTCCAGCGGCATGGCGGCCTCCAGCCGGCGCTTCATCTCGTCCCGTGTGAGTTCGAAGAACCCGTGGTCCAGCGGCCCGCCCGCCTCCACCAGCCCAACGAGGATCGGCACCGGGGTCCAGTCGATCCGGCTGTCCATCTCCTTGCAGAAGCCGCGCAGTTCCGTGGGCAGCATCGGGTCCGCGCTGGCGAGGTCGGTCAGGATCTCGTCCCCGGCGAGGTAAACCCGGTTGACATAGTCCTCTTCGGTGGTGACCGGCGCGAAGCTGTTGCTTTCCAGCATCAGGCCAAGGAGGGCCACCCTGCACGGCGTTTGTTCGGACATATGTTCGGACCTCGCATTGTTGATGCCCCGAACTTAGCGGCCTTGTCCGGGGGCGACCAATGCAAGCTCCGTCTATGCCGATGCCGATCCTGCATCGGCCAACCGCTGCCAGAATTCCTCTGCCGCGCGCGGCAGCGGTTCGAGGCTGCGGAACAGGCGGATCTCGGACGGAATGATGTAGGATTCCTCCCCGGCGAGGACCAGCGCGCCGGCCTCCAGCTCGGGCAGAATCTCGCTTTCGGGCAGCCAGGCGACGCCGCGCCCCTGCACGGCCATGGATTTCAGGACCCCCGCCAGATGCGAGTCGAAGACCCGCTGCAGGACAGGTGCACGTTCATGATTCTTCAGCAGGAAATCCACAGCCTGGCCGCTGGCGGCCGAGCCGACATAGGCGAGGTAATCCACCGGCTGATCCTTGGTCCCCGGCAGGCAATGGATGGCATTGCCCTCGCCGTCCGGCGCCGAAACCGGCATCAGCCGGTCGACACCCACGGAGATTGAGGTGAACCTGTCCTCGGGCAGTTGCATCTCGACCGTGGTGTGGGTCGGGCTGATCATGAAATGGCATTCGCCACGCAGAAGCGACTGAACGCAATTGCCGATCTGGTTGGAATCGAGCCGCGTGCGCAGGATGCCCGTCTCCCGCTCGATCCGCCGGATCCAGCGCGGGAAGAAGACCAGCGACAGGCTGTGGGTCGCGGCAAAGGAAATCGTGCTCTCGGTATGCTGGCCGATCTGCTGGATTTCCTCGCGGCTCTGCAGCAGCCGGCGCAGCACTTCCTCGGCCACGGGGCGGAACCGCTGGCCTGCCGCCGTCAGCTCGATCGGGTGCTTGCTGCGGTCGAAAAGCGTGGCCCCGATCCATTCCTCCAGCGCCTTGATGCGGCGGCTGAAGGCCGGCTGGGTGGTCGCCCGCTCATCCGCCGAGCGCGAGAAGTTTCGCGTGTCGACGAGCGAGAGGAAGTCTAAAAGCCACTTGATTTCCATTGCGTTGTCCCGGCGGAGGAAGTGCCCTGACCGGGCGACGTTGGGTCAACCGTAGCAGAACGGCGCGCGGCATGGAAAGGGCGCGTGGCCGCATGCACGTTCGGCATGGCGGCATCCGATTTCAGCATTCGCCATAGCCCGCGCCGCCGGTGATTATCCTTGTCGTCAATCCAACCCGCCCGCAGGCCCCGCCTGCCCGCCCCTGCCGGAGTAGCGTCATGACCACCGAAATTCGCCCCTACTGGAAGAACTTCATCGGCGGCAAATGGGTGGACGGTTCCGAAAACGGCCGCCTGGCCGTCACCGACCCCGCAACCGGACAGCCGATCTGCGAGGTCGCCCGCGGCACCGCCCGCGACATCGACGCCGCCGTCGCCGCGGCGCGCTCCTGTTTCAATGCGCGCGTGCTGCAGGACATGGCCCCGCATGAGCGCGGCGCGCTGATGTTCCGCATCGCCGACGAGCTGGACAAGGCCGCCGACGAGATTGCCACCGTGGAATGTTTCGACAACGGCAAGACGCTGGCCAACGGCCGGGGCGAGATCCCCCTGACCCAGCGCTACCTGCGCTATTACGGCGGCATGGCCGACAAGCTGGAGGGGCGCCAGATCCCGCTGGGGGCGGGCCTGCTCGATTACACCGTCCACACCCCTTACGGCGTCTCGGCCCAGATCGTGCCCTGGAACGGCCCGCTGCCGGTCGGCGCGCGCTCCATCGCCTGCGCGCTGGTCACGGGCAACACCGTGGTGCTGAAATCGCCCGAGGATTCGCCGCTCAGCCTGTTCCTGTTCGCCGAGGCCTGCGAACGCGCGGGCGTGCCCGCGGGCGCGGTGAACATCGTCTGCGGTCTGGGGGCCGAGGCCGGGGCGGCGCTCGCCGCGCATGACGACATCGACCACATCGTCTTCACCGGCTCGGTGGAGACCGGCAAGAGCGTGCTGCGCGCGGCGGCCGAGCGGGTCATCCCCTGCGTGATGGAACTGGGCGGAAAATCGGGCGGCATCGTCTTCCCCGATGCCGACCTCGACCAGGTCGCGGCCAGCGCCGCGGCGGGGATTTTCAAGCATGCCGGCCAGATCTGCTCGGCCGGGTCGCGGCTGATCGTGCACCGCTCCATCTACGACCAGGTGGTCGCGCGGCTGGTTGCGCGGGCCGAGGCGCTCAGCGTCGGACCGGGCATCGAGGGCTGCGACCTGGGCCCGCTGATCTCGGCCCGCCAGCTCGACCGGGTCGAGGCGCTGTGCCGCGTGGGCGTGGAGGAGGGCGCGACGCTGGCCACGGGCGGCACGCGGGTCACGGGGCTCGACGGGTTCTTCATGGCGCCCACCGTCTTCACCGATGTGCGCCCCGACATGCGCATCGCGCAGGAGGAATTCTTTGGCCCGGTGGTCGTCGTCATCCCCTTCGACACCACCGAAGAGGCCATCGCCATCGCCAACGGCACCGATTACGGGCTGGCCGCGGGCCTTTACACCCGCGACCTGACGCTGGCCCACACGGTGGCCGACCGGCTGGTGGCCGGTCAGGTCTATGTCAACCAGTGGTGGGCCGGCGGGGTGGAAACGCCCTTTGGCGGCATGAAGCGGTCGGGCTATGGTCGCGAAAAGGGACAAGAGGCGCTGCTGGGCTACGTCCAGACCAAGAATGTCGGCATCAAACTGTGACCACGGATGACACGTTCGACTTTGTCGTGATCGGCGCGGGCAGCGCGGGCTCGGTCGTGGCCGGGCGGCTGTCCGAGGCAAACAGCGGCACCGTCTGCGTGCTGGAGGCCGGCGGCCATGACCGCCACCTCGCCATCCACGTGCCCGCCGCGGTGGTCTACGCGCTGGGAAACCCCAGGATCGACTGGATGTTCCGCACCGCGCCCTCGGCGGGCACGGCGGGCCGGTCGATCCTGCAGAGCCGGGGCAAGGTGCTGGGCGGCACCGGGGCGATCAACGGCCATGTCTACACCCGCGGCGATGCTTCCGATTTCGACGGCTGGGCGGCCGAGGGCAATCCCGGCTGGGGCTATGCCGAGCTGCTGCCCTATTTCAAGCGCTGCGAGCGGCGGATCGGTCCCGGCGACGACCGCTATCGCGGGCGCTCCGGCCCCTTCACCGTCACCGATATCGACGCGCCCGAGCCGCTGTGCGAGGCGTTCATTGACGCCGCCGGAACGCTCGGCATCCCGCGCAACCCCGATTACAACGGCGCCACGCAGGACGGCATCGCCTATGTCCAGCGCTCGATCCATCGCGGGCGGCGGGTCAGCCCGGCGCGGGCCTTCCTGTTCCCGGCGATGCGCCGGGGCAATACCGAGGTCCGCACCGGCGCGCATGTGCAGCACCTGGTCATGGAAGGCCGCCGCGTCGTTGGCGTCGCCTATCGCCAGGGCGGGCAGGAGCATATCGTGCGCGCCCGGCGCGAGGTCATCCTGTCGGCGGGCGCCGTGGGGTCACCGCATATCCTGCAGCTTTCGGGCATCGGCGAGCCGGAACGGCTGCGCGCCGCGGGCCTGACGCCGCGCCACGCCCTGCCCGGCGTGGGCGAGAACCTGCAGGACCATTACGCCGCGCGCATGGTGCTGCGCATCCGCGGGGCGCAGACCATCAACGAGCGCGTCCGCGGCGTGGCGCTGCTGCGCGAGGTGCTGCGCTACGCGCTCGCGCGCAAGGGGGCGCTGGCGCTGACCCCTACCCTGCTCTACTGCTTCGGCAAATCCGATCCGGGGCTGCCCAGCAGCGATATCCAGGTCTCTTTCACCCCGGCCAGCTATCCCGGCGGGGTGTGGTCGGGGCTGGACCGTTTCCCCGGCGCGACGATGGCCTGCTGGCAGCAGCGCCCGCTCAGCCGCGGCCATGTCCGGGCGCTGTCGCCCGACGCGCTGCACGCGCCCGAGATCCAGCCCAACTACCTGGCCGAGGAGGCCGACCAGCGCGCCATCGTGGCCGCCATGCGGCTGGCCCGCCGGATCGCCGCCGCCGAGCCCTTCGCCCAATTCGTCGAGGCCGAAAGCTGGCCCGGCCCAGCCGCCGCCAGCGATTCCGATCTGCTGGATCATGCCCGCAAGAACGGCAACACCACCTATCACCTGATGGGCACCTGCCGGATGGGCCCGGCCGAGAACCCGCGCAACGTGGTGGACCATGAGTTGCGCGTGCACGGGGTCGCGGGGCTGCGCGTGGCCGACACCTCGATCATCCCCGACATGCCCGCCGCCAACACCAACGCCCCGGCGCTGATGATCGGCGAACGGGCGGCGGATTTCGCCCTTGGCCGGCCTGCGCTGCCGCCCGCCGACCTCTGAAAACCCCTTGAACCCCATGCGTTTTCCGGGCCGGCAATCCGACGCGGCCGGTGGCCGTGCTCCGTTCTTCCGGACCGGCATGCACCACGCATCCCCATGCATAGTTTGCATCGGCCGATCTGAAATCGGCATTTCGTGAGGTGAAAACCATCGCCTAGGCTGTTGGGAAACAGATAAAAATGGCGCGTCGCGGCACCTCTTGTCCGCGCGACTCCTAGTCCAACAGAACGGGGTCTTCAATGGGTTTTCCCGATTTTTTCCGTCTCGACGGGAAGAAATTGTTCATCACCGGCGGCAGCCGGGGCCTGGGGCGCGAGATGGCGCTGGCCATCGCCTCGGCCGGGGCCGACGTGGCGCTTGTCGCGCGCCCGTCCGACAGCCTGCAGCAGACGGCCGAGGATATCCGCGCGCTCGGCCGCACCGCCTGGACCATCGAGGCCGATATCGGCGACCCCGCCGCCTGCGAGACCGCCTGCGCCAAGGCGCTGGCCGAGATCGGCCCCTTTGACATCCTGATCAACAATGTCGGCGGCCGCCGCGTGAACGTGCCCACCGAGGACATGCCGCTGGAGCAGTGGCATGAGCTGATGGACCTGAACCTGACCGCCACCTTCCTGTGCTGCAAGGCGATCGGCGGCGCGATGATCGAACGCGGCAGCGGCGGGCGGATCATCAACATCGCCTCGATCAACGCGCTGGTCGCCGGGCGCGGCATCGCCGGCCGGCATTACGAAACCGCCAAGGCGGGCGTGCTGCAACTGACCCGCAGCCTGGCCGTGGACTGGGCGCCGCATGGCATCACCGTCAACGCGATCTGCCCCGGCATCTTCCTGACCGAGCCCAACAAGATCTGGTCGCAGAAGCATCCCGAGGTCATCGAGGGCATCCTCGAAAACATCCCGCAGGGCCGCCTGGGCGATCCCGAGGATATCGGCCCGCTGGCCGTCTACCTGGCCAGCGACAGCGCGAATTACATGACCGGCGCCTCTCTGGTCATCGATGGCGGCTACACCTGCTGGTGACAGGCAGGACCCCGCCCCAACCGAGGCATCGAGACCGAGCAGCATCCTCCACCTCAACCCGGAAAGGCAGACCACCATGCGACACTCACTCAGAAACCTGCTGAGCGGCGCGGCCCTTGCGCTGCTGGCGGGGCTGGCCCCTGTCACCGGCGCCAGCGCCGACACCCTGCGCTACGCCACCATCGGCGAGCCGCCCAGCCTCGACGTGCACATGGGCACGGCGACCATCGCCGCGACCATCGGCCAGCACATGTTCGAAACGCTCTACGCCTTCGACTCCACCTATGAGCCGCAGCCGCTGCTGGCCAGCGGCGAGACGCTGGCGGATGACGGCCGCACCATCGTCATGACCCTGCGCCAGGGCGTGAAGTTCCACAACGGCAAGGAACTGACCGCCGAGGACGTCGTCGCCTCGCTGAAGCGCTGGGGCGAGCATGGCGCGCGCGGCAAGCTGCTGATGGCCAACGCCGTGTCGGTCGAGGCCACCGGCCCCTACGAGGTCACCCTGAAACTGTCCGAGCCGAACGGCGCGTGGAAATCCATGCTGGCCTTCCCCAACGGCGGCCCGGTGATCTACCCGTCCGAGATCGTGACCGCCGCCGGCGGTGACCCGATCGCGCCGGAAAACTATGTCGGGACCGGCCCGTTCATGTTCAAGGAATGGCGCGGCAACCGCCATGTCGAGCTGGTGAAGTTCGACGACTATGTGGGCGTGGACGCCCCCGCCGACGGCTATGCCGGCGCCCGCGTGGCCGAGGTCGACGCCATCCGCTTCATCCCTGTCCCCGACGTGGGCACCCGCGTCAGCGGCGTGCAGGCGGGCGACTACGACTATGCCGAATTCATCTCGGGCGACCTCTACGGCGTTCTCAAGGATGACGCCTCGGTCAAGATCCACCTCAGCGGTGCGCCGATCTTCGGCCTGATGTTCATGAACTCCAAGGAAGGCCCGCTGGCCGACAACTTCGAGCTACGCCGCGCCATCCACACCGCGCTGAACAAGGAAGAGGCGCTGCGCGTCTCGGTCGGCGAAGAGGCGCTGTGGAAGGCCAACGGCTCGTTCTACCCGGAGGGCAACATCTGGTACACCGAGGCCGGGACCGAGGCCTACTCGGTCGGCGACCCGGAGAAGGCCAAGGCGATGGCCGAGGCCGCGGGTTATGACGGCACGCCGATCAAGCTGCTGGTCTCGACCAACTACAAGACCCATTTCGACCAGGCGACGGTGTTCACCCGCCAGCTGGCCGATGCGGGCATCAACGTGCAGATGGTGGTGGTCGACTGGGCCACGCTGCTGAAAAAGCGCGCCCAGCCCGACCAGTGGGACATGTTCGTGACCCATCACGGCAACATCCCCGACCCGATCCTGCTGACCGCGCTGAACGACAGCTACCCCGGCTGGTGGGTCACCCCCGAGAAGGCCGCGCTGAAGGCCAAGTTCACCGGCACCTCGGATCTGGACGTCCGTCGCGAGGCCTGGTCGGAGCTGCAGGCGCTGATGTACGAACAGGTCCCCACCATCAAGGTCGGCGACGTGTATTCCTACAACATCGCCTCGCCGTCGCTGAAAGGCCTGGGCGAGACCACGCTGATCTGGCCGCATTTCTGGGGCATCTCCAAGTGATCTCTAGCGAAAGGACCAGGCAGCAATGCTGGCTTATGTCCTGAAGAGGACCGGCGCGGCCATCGCCACTTTGGTGGCCGCGTCGATCGTCATCTTCATCTTCATCCATCTCATTCCGGGCGACCCGATCTACGTCATGCTCGGGGACGAGGCCACGCCCGAACAGGTCGAGGCGCTGCGCACCCGCCTCGGGCTCGACCGGCCGCTCTACGTTCAGTATTTCTACTGGGCCGGCAACGTGTTGCAGGGCGATCTGGGCACCTCGATCTTCTTCCAGGAGCCGGTGACGGTGATCATCCGCGACGGCGCCGAGACCAGCCTGCTGCTGGCCTGCGTGACCATGGTCTGGATCGTGGCGCTGGGCGTGCCGGTGGGCGTGCTGGCGGCGATCCGCCAGGGCACCTGGGTCGACCAGGGGCTGTCGGGCATCGCCATGCTGCTGGCCTCCATCCCCACCTTCTGGGTGGGCCTCTACCTGATCCTGATCTTCGCCGCGCACCTCGGCTGGCTGCCCAGCTCCGGCTACCCCTCGATTTTCGAGGATGGCGGGCTGTCGAACCTGCGCTACCTGCTGCTGCCCAGCCTGACGCTGGCCGCGCCCAACGCGGCGCTGATCCTGCGGCTGACGCGGGCCAGTATGCTGGACGTCGCGAAAGAGGATTACGTCCGCACCGCCCGTTCCAAGGGCATCCGCCCCTACCGCGTGGTCGTCCGCCACATCCTGCGCAACGCGCTCTTGGCGGTGGTGTCGGCCTTCGGTTTTACCTTCGCCGCGCTGATCTCCGAGGCGGTGGTCACCGAGACCGTCTTTGCCCTGCCCGGCATCGGCCGGATGGTGGTGCAGTCGATCCTGCGCCGCGACTATCCGGTGATCCAGGGCGTCATCCTCGTCATCGTCTGCCTCTACCTGGTGATCAACCTGCTGGTGGACATCTCCTACCGTTACCTCGACCCCAGGGTGGACCTCGAATGACCACGAAACTCCGTTCATTCCTGTCGGTCTTCGCCGCGCGGCCCGTCGCGCTGCTGGGGCTGGTCTATCTCGTGACGATCATCACCGTCGCGCTGGGGGCCGACCTGATCGCCCCCTACGCGCCCGAGGATATCGAGCCGGTCAACCGCCTGAGCCCGCCCAGCTGGGGCCACTGGTTCGGCACCGACCATTTCGGCCGCGACACGTTCAGCCGCGTTCTGCACGGCTCGCGCCTGGCGCTGCTGATCGGCGTCGGCGTGGTCAGCTTTGCGTTGGCGACCGGCGTGCCGATCGGCATCATCTCGGCGCTGTTCCCGCGCATCGGCCGCGTGCTGATGCGGATGGTCGACGTGATGATGGCCTTTCCCTCGCTGCTGCTGGCGCTGGGGCTGATCGTGATCCTCGGGCAAAGCGTGGCCAACGCCATCCTCGCCATCGGGGTGATCTACCTGACCACCACGGCGCGCATCACCTACGGCGTCACCCTGCGCCTGCGCGAGGAGACCTATGTCGAGGCCGCCCGCTCCATGGGCGCCAGCACGCTGTGGATGATCCGCAAGCACATCCTGCCCAACATGATCTCGCCGCTGCTGGTGCAGGCGAGCTTTGTCTTCGCCTTCGCGCAGCTCGGCGCGGCCTCGCTGGACTTTCTCGGCCTCGGCGCCCCGCCCGAGATCCCCAGCTGGGGCAACATGCTGGCCGAATCCCGCATCTACATCACCCGCGCGCCGTGGCTGCTGTTCTATCCCGGCCTGATGATCGTGCTGACCGCGTTCTCGCTGAACCTGGTGGGCGACGTGCTGCGCGACCGGCTCGACCCCCGCTTCCGCGAGATGCTGGGCAACAGGCAGAGGAGGTAACCCATGCTGAAGGTCCGCAATCTGGTCGTGGCCGCGGGCTCCCCCTCGGCCGAGCTGGACATCGTCTCGGACGTGTCCTTCGACATCAACCGGGGCGAGGTGCTGGGGCTGGTCGGCGAATCCGGCAGCGGCAAGAGCATCACCTCGCTCGCCGTGATGGGACTGCTGCCGCATCCGCATATCTGGGTCCGCTCCGGCGCGATCGAGCTCGACGGCGCCGACATCACCGAGGAACCGCCGCATCTGCGCGTCGAGCGCGGCCATGGCGGGATCTCGATGATCTTTCAGGAGCCGATGACCTCGCTCAACCCGGTGCTGCGCATCGGCGAGCAGATCGAGGAGGCGGTGCGCGTGCATGACGGATCGACCGGCGAGACCGCCCGCATCCGCGCCCGCGAATTGCTGGAGATGGTGCGCATCCCCGACGCGCGGCTGCAGCTCAACGCCTACCCGCACGAATTGTCCGGCGGCATGCGCCAGCGGGTGATGATCGCCATCGCGCTGGCCTGCCGGCCGCAGGTGCTGATCGCGGACGAGCCGACCACGGCGCTGGACGTCACCGTCCAGATGCAGGTGCTGAGCCTGATCCGCGAGCTCTGCGACGCCTTCGACATGGGGGTTCTGTTCATCACCCATGACCTC
>ENA-ORCU01000226-ORCU01000226.1-marine-metagenome-genome-assembly--contig:-NODE-226-length-25804-cov-3.155751_pt1 | contig 25804 bp, 24 predicted proteins | sample MGYA00248631_ERZ508512 | MGnify/ENA primary metagenome ERZ508512 (study PRJEB26183, sample SAMN06268844) | marine metagenome | isolation source: Tt an P1 anaerobic enrichment on pine from sediment taken...
GCCTCGTCGTGGTTTCCACCCTGCTGTCGGTCGGCACGATCCCCCTCACTCTCGCATTTCTGATCTGACCGCGGGTCAGAGCGCCTTTCGCCGCCGCCGGCGATTCGCTATGATTGCGGAAAACATAGAAATACGAGGGGCAGATGAGCAGAGTTCTTCTCGTGATGATGGTACTTGTGTTGGCAAGCTGCGGTGGCGGTGACAGGAAACCGCCGCGCAATCTGGACAACGCGTGCAGCATCATCGACCAGCGTCCAAAATACCTGCGCGCCATGCGCAAGACCGAGCGCCGCTGGGGCGTGCCGGTGCATGTGCAGATGGCGATCATCCACCAGGAGAGCAAGTTCGACGGAAACGCCCGCACGCCGCTGCGCTTTGCGCTGGGGGTGATCCCGATGGGGCGGCAGTCCTCGGCCTATGGCTACAGCCAGGCACTGGACGGCACCTGGGACGAATACCGCCGCGATGGCGGCCGGCGCCGGGCCAAGCGCGACAATATCCGCGACGCCACCGATTTCATCGGTTGGTATGCGAACAAGACGCGCGAGAAGAACGGCGTCTCGGTGACGGATGCGCGGAACCAGTACCTCGCCTATCACGAGGGGCATTCGGGCTTTGCCCGGGGCAGCTATCGCCGCAAGTCGTGGCTGATTCGGGTGGCCGACCGCGTCGGCGAACGCTCCGAGATGTACCGCCAGCAGCTCAGGCGCTGCCGCTAGTTATCGACGAGGCCGCGGTCCCGTGCTTCGAGCACGATGTTGAACAGGCGCGAGGACAGCTCCACCCCGAAGGCCATGTCGCCGAGGACGACGGTGGTCTGTGACCCGTCCTCGCCGGTGATGATCCACTGCCGGAGCTCCACCGGATCGCCGGTGAAGACCAACGAGATCGTGCCGTATTCGGGATGCTCGGGGTCCTGGGCCACGACGGTTGTGGCCGGGCCCTCGCCGGTGTGGCCCACCACCATCGCGGCGCGGGCCAGGTCGACCTTGCGCTCGAGGATCAGGTTCAGCGGCGTGCGCTTCAGCGGGTATTGCTCGGGCGGCTGGTTCGACTTGGCGTCGAAGATCGCCACCTGCCCGCCGCCGGCCATCACCAGGCTGTCATCGGGCGCGGCATATTCAAAGCGCACCCGGCCGGGGCGCTTGATGTAGAGCATGCCGCTCGAGATCGAGCCATCGGCGTTGATCTGGGTGAATTCGCCCTGCGCGGTGGTGAGGCTGTTCAGATAGGCCGAGATCTCGCTCAGCGGGATCTTCTCGGCCCAGCCGGGCAGGACGGTGGCGGCCCAGAGCGCGGGCGCGAGGATCAGGTGCAGTGCTTTCATGCCCTCAATCTAGTCCCTCGCGCCGGCGTTTTCACCGGGGAAAAGCTCACGAAAAGGTGCGCAGGCCTAATGTTGCTCAGGCACCAGGATCTCGCGCTTGCCGACATGGTTGGAGGCTGAGACCACGCCCTCCTCCTCCATCTGCTCGACCAGCCGCGCGGCCTTGTTGTAGCCGATGGCCAGCTTGCGCTGGATATAGGAGGTGGAGCATTTGCGGTCCTTCAGCACGATGGCCACGGCCTGGTCGTAGAGCGCATCCTCGGAACTGGTGTTGCCGCCCAGGCCCAGAACGAGGTCGATATCGCTTTCCTTCTCCTCGTCGGGGCCGTCCACGACTCCGCCCACGTAATCGGGGGGGCCGTAGGCCTTGAGGTAGGTCACGATCTCCTCCACCTCCTCGTCGCTGACGAAGGGGCCATGGACGCGGGTGATGCGGCTGCCGCCGGCCATATAGAGCATGTCGCCCATGCCCAGCAGTTGCTCGGCGCCCTGCTCGCCCAGGATGGTGCGGCTGTCGATCTTGGAGGTCACCTGGAACGAGATCCTTGTGGGGAAGTTCGCCTTGATCGTGCCGGTGATCACGTCGACCGAGGGGCGCTGCGTGGCCATGATCAGGTGGATTCCGCTCGCCCGCGCCATCTGCGCCAGGCGCTGGATGCAGGCCTCGATCTCCTTGCCCGCGACCATCATCAGGTCGGCCATCTCGTCGACGATGACGACGATATAGGGGAACGGCTTGGGCTGGAATTCCTCGGTCTCGAAGATCGGATCGCCGGTTTCCTCGTCGAAGCCGGTCTGCACCGTGCGCGAGAACATCTCGCCCTTGGCCAGCGCGTCGCGCACCCGGCCGTTATAGCCCTCGATGTTGCGCACGCCCATCTTGGACATCTTGCGATAGCGCTCCTCCATCTCGCCCACGACCCATTTCAGGGCCACCACGGCCTTTTTCGGGTCGGTGACGACGGGGCTCAGCAGGTGCGGGATGCCGTCATAGACGCTGAGTTCCAGCATCTTGGGGTCGATCATGATCAGCCGGCATTCCTCGGGCGTCAGCTTGTAGAGCAACGACAGGATCATGGTGTTGATCGCCACCGACTTGCCCGAGCCGGTGGTGCCCGCGATCAGCAGGTGGGGCATCTTGGCCAGGTTGGCCACCACCGGGGCGCCGCCGATATCCTTGCCCAGCGCCAGCGGCAGGCGCATGTTGCTGTCGCCGAAGCCGCGGTCGGCCAGGATCTCGCGCAGGACCACCTTTTCGCGGTTGGCATTGGGCAGCTCGATCCCGATCACCGAGCGCCCCGGCACGGTGGAGACACGGGCCGAGAGCGCCGACATGCTGCGCGCGATGTCATCGGCAAGCCCGATCACGCGGCTGGCCTTGAGGCCCGGCGCGGGCTCAAGCTCGTACATGGTGACCACGGGGCCGGGGCGGACGCTGACGATCTCGCCCTTCACGCCGTAATCGTCGAGCACGTTTTCCAGCATCCGCGCGTTTTCCTCCAGCGCCTCGTCGCTGAGGTGATGGCGCTCGATGCTCACCGGGCTGGTCAGCAGCGACAGCGGCGGACATTCGTATTCGGCCGCGGCGTCGTCGAATTGCAGCGCCGGCTGCGCCTCGGCCTGGGCCTGGCGCGAGGGCTGGGCGGGTTTCCTGGCCGGGTGCTGCACCACCTTGCGCGGCTCAGGCGCGGGCGGGGTGTGGCTTTGCAGGGGCTGGAGACCGGCAGCGAATTCCGGAGCCGTCTCTGCCTCGGGCATCGGCGCCTGCGCCGCGGTCACCGGCGGCTCGGCCAGGCGCGGCGTGGTGTCGGCCAGCAGCGGCTGGGGGCCGCGGTGGCGCGCCACGGGCGGCTCGGCACGCCGGACCTGCAGGCTTTGCTGCTGGCGCGCGCGGGACTTGATGACATCGGCGATCTTGGCCTTGATCCGGTCTTCCGAGACCGAGGGGACCGGCTCATCGGCCGAGAATTCGGGCTCCACCAGTTCCGGCTCGGGGTCGGGGGCGCGCCGGATCAGGCCCGGCATCCGGGCCAGCAGGCCGGACTTCGCCCGCGCTTCGGGCGCGGCCAGGGGCGCGGGCCTGTATTCCGCCTCGTCGAACGGCATGTCGTCCTCGATCACCCCGTCGCGGCGGGCCTGGCGTCGCATCCGCCAGGCCTGCGCGCCCTGCACGGCGCCCGTGGCGCCCCGGCCCATAAGGGTCATCAGGCTGCCATAGGCCATGATCACGCCCACCAGCAGGAAGCGCCCCGTGAGCCGCAGCTCGCGCCCGTCGAAGCCCAGAACGAAGAGCGCCATCGCCGCCAGCGCCAGCCCCGAGAAGAAGGCCATCAGCTTCAGCCCCAGCGCCGGGCCCATGGGCAGGATGTTCAGGATCGCGGCCAGCACCGTGTCGCCGAACAGGCCGCCCAGGCCGAAACTGTGCGTCCAGGCCGCGGAAGGCACCAGCGTGGAGGCATAGACAGAGCCCAGCGCGATCGCGATCGGGGCAAAGATCACCCGGCCGACCGCGCGTTCCCCGCCCCGGTGCAGCACGAAGCGCAGCCCCCAGCCCACCAGGATGGCGGCCAGCCCCCAGCTGCCCAGCCCCGCGATGATGTAGAGCGGCCCGGCGATCATCGCGCCGGTGCGGCCCAGCATGTTCGCCGCCGGCTCATCGGTGGCCGACAGCCAGCTCGGGTCCTCGGGCACGTAGGAGCCCAGCATCATCGCCACCAGAACGCCCAGCGCGATCAGGCCGAGGCCCAGCAATTCCTTGCCGCGCCGCTCGATCACGGCCTGCATGTTGGAATCGAAAAGAGGGTCGCGCTGTTTCATCTGATACGATGCCATCTGCTCCTGTCCCTTATCCGTAGAGGCAGTCGCGGAGCACAATCAGCCCGCGCTGCATTTCTTCTTTTGGGGCCACCATGGCGACCCGGATAAAGCCCTTGCCCGGATTGTAGCCGTCCACCTCGCGCGCCAGGTAGGCGCCGGGCAGGACGCGCAGGCCGGTCTCTTGCCACAGCTTCAGCGCGGCGGCCTCGCCATCTTCGACCGGCAGCCACAGGAAGAACCCCGCCTGCGGCGGCATGTATCCCGGCAGCCCGGCGAAGATCTCGTCGGCGATCTCGAATTTCTCGCGGTAGAGCGCGCGGTTTTCCTCGACATGCGCCTCGTCGGCCCAGACCTTTTCGGCCACCCGCTGCAGCGGCAGCGGCAGCGGCGCGCCGGCGTAGTTGCGCAGTTGCTTGATGCGGATGATGCTTTGCGGCCCGCCCGCAACGAAGCCCGAGCGCAGCCCCGGCAGGTTCGACCGTTTCGAAAGGGAGTGGAAGATCACCACCCGCTCGGGATCGGCGCCCATCGCCTGGGCCACCTGAAGCGCCCCCACGGGCGCGGCGTCGCGGTAGATCTCGGAATAGCACTCATCGGCGAAGATCTGGAAATCGTGCTTCTCGCCCAGCGCGATCAGGTCGCGCCAATAGCCTTCGGAGGCCACCGCCCCCTGCGGGTTGGAGGGCGAGCAGAGATAGGCGATCGCCACCCGATTCAGCAGTTCCGCATTCAGCGCCCCGTAATCCGGCAGAAACCCGGTCTCAGGCCCGGCCGGAACATAGACCGGCTCCGCCCCCACGGCGAGCGCGGCCACGGCATAGACCTGGTAAAACGGGTTCGGCATCAGGATCACGGGGCGCTGGCTGCGGACCTCTTCGGGGCAGAGCGCGAGGGCGGCGTTGAACAGCCCCTCGCGCGTCCCGTTCAGCGCCATGACCTGGGTGTCGGGGTCGGTGGCCGCGCCAAAGCGGCGCGCGATCCAGCCGGAGATCGCGGCGCGCAGCTCGGGCGTGCCCTCGTTGGGGGGGTATTTCCCGAAGCCTTCGGCGTTTTCCGCGATGATCCCGCTCACCCAGGAGGGAAAGGCATGCTTGGGCTCGCCGATGGTCATATGCATGACCTCGCCGCCCGGCGCATGCACGTCGAGAAGGCTCCGCAAACGCGGGAAGGCGTATTCTGGCAGGTTCGAAAACCGCTCGGGGAACGTCATGGGGACCGTTCTATGTCTGCCTCAGGGGTCGGGGTCGTTTCGCCCCGTTTCCCTCACCATAGCCGCTGTTTTTTGGGCGGTCCAGAAAAAGCCCGCGAATCCCGGACCTTGGCCCGCCCGATTGTGGCATTTACGCCAGCGCTGCCTCGGCAGCCGCACCCAGCCTGAGCAGGCGTTCCTCGCTCATCGGCGGGGTCAGGAACATGATGCCGCAGGAGGGCACGCCGGTGGGCAGCGTCAGCCCCGCCAGCCCCATCAGGTTGCCGATGCGGGTGTTGCGCAGCGTCAGCAGGTTCTCGGTGACGTAATACTCGTGATCGCTCATCAGCCGGTCCACCTGCGGCGGCAGGTTGGGGGCGGTGGGCACGATCACGGCGTCATATTGCGCGGTCTTTTCCAGATAGGCGGCGCGCAGGGCGTCCAGCCGCAGCCAGGCCGCCACGTAATCGGCGCCCGAGAACGCCCCGCCGGCGCGGAAGCGCTCCAGGATCTGCGGGAACATCTTGTCGGGGGCGGCCTCGATCACGTCCTTCCAGGTGCCGTAGGCCTCGGTGGAAAACAGGATCGGGGCCAGGTCCATCGCCTCGTCCACCTCGGGCATGTCAGCATGTTCCACCGTGGCGCCGGCGGCCTGCAGGCGCTCGACGGCGCTTTCGAATGCCGCGCGGGGGGCGTCGCGCACGCCATCATGGGCGTATTCCCGCAGCACCAGAAGGCGAGCGCCCTTGAGGGTGGCACCGCGCAGATCAGCCGGTTTGCTGCCCTCCAGCGCGGCCAGCATCAGCGCCGCATCCTCGACCGATCGGCAGAGCGGGCCCACGGTGTCGAATTTCGCCGCCAGCGGCACCACGCCCTCGCAGGAGACCCGCCCCGGCGTGGTCTTCAGCCCCACCAGGTCGTTCCAGGCCGAGGGGATGCGCACCGAGCCGCCGGTGTCCGAGCCGATCCCGCAGGCCGCCAGCCCGAAGGCCACCGAGGCCGCCGCGCCCGAGGACGAGCCGCCGGGCACCGCGCCGGCGTCGTTGATGCAGGGCGGGGTCGCGGTCACCGGATTGAGGCCGAGGCCGGAAAAGGCCAGTTCCGACATATGCGTCTTGCCCAGACAGACCAGACCGGCGGCGGTGGCGTTGCGCAGCACCTCGGCATCGCGGTCGGGCACGCGGCCCTCCAGCAGGGCCGAGCCCGCCTCGGTCGCCACGCCGGCGGTGTCGAACAGGTCCTTCCACGAGATCGGCACGCCGTCGAGCGGCCCCAGCCGGTGCCCGGCCCTGGCGCGTTCGGCGGCCGCCGCGGCCTCGGCCCGGGCGCGCTCGGGCATGGTGCGGGCATAGATGCGGCCGGATTCGGCATGGGCGGCGATGGCCTCCAGATAGGTCTCGCACAGCGCCACCGGGTCGATCTCGCCCGCGCCGATCCCGCGCCCCAGCTCCGCCGCCGTCATGTTCAGCCAGTTCGCGCTCATCACCGCCCTCCATTCGTTGCGCGCCGACGGTAGCGACAGACCGGCGGATGGACAATCCCACCCCCGCGATCATATTGAGGATCATGACACATGATTCCGACGTGCTGATCGTGGGCGGCGGGCTGAACGGGCCCGCACTGGCCCTTGCCCTGGCCCAGAACGGGCTGAGCGTGACGGTGATCGACGCCCTGCCCCTGGAAACCCGCGACGACGCGGAATTCGACGGCCGCGCCTATGCGCTGGCGCTGGCCTCGCAGAGGCTGCTGCAGGCGCTGGGGCTGTGGCCGGGGCTGGCGGACAACGCGCAGCCGATCCTGGGCATCAAGGCCAGCGACGGGCATGCCGGGATGGGCCCCTCACCCTTCGTGCTGGAATTCGACCATGCCGAGATCGAGGAAGGCCCGATGGGCTACATGATCGAGGACCGCTACCTGCGCCACGCCATGCTGCAGGCGATGGCGGAGGAACCGAACATCACGCATCTGTCGGGCGAAACCGTGGTCGCGCAGGAGGTCCAGCCGGGCGCGGTGACGGTGACGCTGGCCTCGGGCAAGGCGCTGACCGGCGCGCTGCTGGTGGGCGCCGACGGGCGCCGCAGCGGCGTGGCCGAGCGCGCCGGGATCAGGCGCACAGGCTGGGATTACGGCCAGACCGCGCTGGTCTGCGCCATCGGGCACGAAAAGCCGCATCACGGCATCGCGCACCAGTTCTTCATGCCGCCGGGGCCCCTGGCCATCCTGCCGCTGCCCGGCAACCGCTGCTCCATCGTGTGGAGCGAGACGCATGAGAACGCCGCCGCCATCCAGGCCATGGATGACGCGGGCTACCTGGCCGCGCTGCGCCCGCGTTTCGGCGATTTCCTGGGCGAGATCCACCTCGAAGGGACGCGCTTCAGCTATCCGCTGAACCTGACGCTGGCCGATGCCTTCGTGGCGCCGCGGCTGGCGCTGGTGGGGGATGCCGCGCATGGCGTGCACCCGATCGCGGGCCAGGGGCTGAACCTGGGGCTGCGCGACGTGGGCGCGCTGGCCGAGGTGGTGGTCAAGGCGCGTCGCCGGGGCGAGGATGTCGGCGCCATCGACGTGCTGGAGCGCTACCAGCGCTGGCGGCGCTGGGACACGGCCACGCTGGCCGCCGCGACCGATGCGTTCAACAAGCTGTTCTCGAACGACAATCCGCTGCTGCGCGCGGCCCGCGACCTCGGGATGGGGATGGTCAACGCCATGCCCGGCCTGCGCCGCCGCTTTATCCGCGAGGCGGCGGGGCTGGGCGGCGAGCTGCCCCGGCTGATGACCGGGCGGCCGCTCTGACGCTCAGTCGAGCTTGCGCGCCTCGTCGACCAGCATGACGGGGATGCCGTTGCGGATCGGGAAGGCCAGATGTGCCGCCTGCGAGACCAGCTCCTGCCGCTCCGCGTCATAGGTCAGCACGCCCTGCGTGACCGGGCAGACCAGCGCCTCCAGCATGCGGCGGTCGAATTCGGTTTCGCGGCGGGCCTCGGTTGTGTCTTCGTTCATTGCATCGTCTCTTCGTTGCTGCCGCCGCGCAGGGCGAATTCCAGAAGGGCGACCAGCGTCTCGCGCCGCGTCACCAGCGAGGGCGCCTCCAGGAGCGCCTGCCGCTCCTCGGGCTCGAACGGGCAGAGCATGGAGAGCGAGTTGATCAGCAACTCGTCCTCGGCCTCTGTCAGGCTGTCCCAGTCGGTCGACAGCTCCATCGCCTCGAAAAAGCACGACAGCAGCGGCATGAAGCGCGCCCGGTCGAAGCCGGGGTCGCTTTCCGGGCCGGCGAGGTCACGCCCGAACCCGCTCCAGGACACATCGGCCTTGCGATAGGGGCTGAACCCGGTGACCTCGCGCAGGATCCGGTAGCGGGAGATCCCCGTCAGGGTGATCATGTAGCGCCCGTCCTCGGTTTCGGAGAAAGCGGTCACGCGTCCCGCGCAGCCGATGCTGTGCAGCCGGCGCTCGCCCTCCACCGCCCCTTCAAGGGGCTGGATCATCCCGATCAGCCGGTGAGAGGTCTTCAGCGCGTCCTCCAGCATGGCCAGGTAGCGCGGCTCGAAAATATGCAGGGGCAGCCGCGCCCGGGGCAGCAAGAGCGCCCCGGGCAGCGGGAATAGAGGGATCGTGTCGGGCAGGTCGGCGGCTGAGAACATGAGGTTCAACCTAGCCCGCCCGGCCGATCAGGCAAAGATCATCGACGACAGCTTGCGCCGGCCGGCCAGAACGACCGGGTCCTGCGGCTTGAGCGCGTCGAAGATGGTGAAGAGCTGCGCCTTGGCGGCGCCGTCGTTCCATTCGCGGTCGCGGCGGAACAGCTGCAGCAGTTCGTTCACCGCCTCTTCGGTCTCGCCATTGGCATAGAGCGCCTGCGCCAGGTCGAACCGGGCCTGGTGGTTGTCCGGGTCGGCCTCCACCGCGGCGCGCAGCTCGGCCACGGGGCCGGCATCGGCGGCCTGCTTGGCCAGTTCCAGCTGGGCCTTCGCGGCCTCGACCTCGGGGGCGCCCGCAATGGCGGCGGGCACACCGGCCAGCAGCTGCTCGGCCTGTTCGGTCTGCTCCGCGGCCAGATGCGCGCGGATCAGGCCGCCATAGGCCGCGGCATTCTCGGGCTCCTCGCCCAGGATAGCGGCGAAGGTCTGCGCGGCGTCCGCCGCCGCGCCTTCGGCCAGCATCTGCTCGGCGGCCTCGACAGCCTCGGCCAGCCCGCCGTCACCGGCAGCCCCCGCCACGCGGTCGATGAAGGCCTTGATCTCGCTTTCCGGCAGCGCGCCCTGGAAGCCGTCCAGCGGCTTGCCGTCGAAGAAGGCATAGACCGTGGGGATCGACTGGATGCGCAGCTGCGCCGCGACGGCCTGATTCTCGTCGACATTGACCTTGACCATGCGCACCTTGCCGCCCGCCTCGGTCACCGCCTTTTCCAGCGCCGGGCCCAGTGCCTTGCACGGGCCGCACCACGGCGCCCAGAAATCGACGATCACCGGCACCTCTTTCGAGGCTTCGACGACGTCCTCCATGAAGGTCGCTTCCGAGATGTCCTTGATCAGATCGCCCGCAGCCGGTGCTGCGTCACTTCCACCGAATTCCAGCATGTCCGTTCCCTTTGTCAGGTCGTTTGCGCCCTATATGTGCGCAGCAAGCGCAAAACCCAAGGGCGAAGTCACAGATCGAATGTCGCAAAGACCGGCGCGTGGTCGCTGGGCTTCTCCCAGCCGCGCGCAGCCCGCAGGATGCGCGAGCCATGCGCCGAAGCCGCGATATCGGGCGAGGCCCAGATGTGATCGAGCCGCCGGCCCTTGTCGGCGGCATCCCAGTCGCGGGCGCGGTAGCTCCACCAGCTATAGAGCTGGCCTTCGGGGATATCGGCGCGGGTGACATCTGCCCAGCGCCCCTCCTCAATCACCTCGGCGAGGTGATCCACCTCGATCGGGGTGTGGCTGACCACCTTCAGCAATTGCTTGTGGCTCCAGACGTCATCCTCTCGGGGCGCGATGTTCAGATCGCCCACCAGGATGGCGTTCTCGGGGCGGCTGTCGCGGAACCAGTCGCGCATGTCGGTGAGATAGTCGAGCTTCTGGCCGAATTTCTCGTTCACCTCGCGGTCGGGCACGTCGCCCCCCGCGGGGACGTAGAAATTGTGGATCACCGTGCCGTTCTCCAGCCGGGCCGCCACATGGCGGGCATGGCCGAGGCCTGCGAAATCCAGATCGCCCATATCCTCCAGCGGCAGGCGCGACAGGATGGCCACGCCGTTATAGCCCTTTTGCCCGCGCGCCACGATATGGCCGTAGCCCAGTTCGCGGAACGCCTCGAGCGGGATCTTGTCGACCGGGCTCTTGCATTCCTGCAGGCACAGCACGTCAGGCGCCTCCTGCTGCAGCAGCTTGCAGACCAGCGCCTCGCGCAAGCGGACGGAGTTGATGTTCCAGGTGGCAAGGGTGAAGGGCATGGGCAGGGTCGATCCTCAGTGAACTGGGGCCAAACTAGGCCCGTTGCGCGGCGTCCTCAACCCGCCCGTTGCAGCCGAGGCAATCTGCGGCCGCCCCCGCACCCGACAAGAAAAAAGGTCCGGGCCAAAGGCCCGGACCAGTCCAACAGGGAGGTGCATGTCGTCACCCGGACATGCGCGGGAACTTGTCTGACCATACCAGCTATTCGGCGGGTCTTATTTGATCTGGTTCAAATTCCGGGAAATACAAGTCATGCCACCAAACGATAGCCGCCGCTTTCGGTCACCAGCAGCCGCGCGTTCGACGGATCGGGCTCGATCTTCTGGCGCAGGCGGTAGATATGGGTCTCCAGCGTGTGGGTGGTGACCCCTGCGTTATAGCCCCAGACCTCATGCAGCAGCACGTCACGCGGCACCACGCCTTCGGTGGCGCGGTAGAGATATTTCAGGATGTTGGTTTCCTTTTCCGTCAGGCGGATCTTGCGGTCGTTCTCGTCGATCAGCATCTTCATGGCCGGCTTGAACGTATAGGGCCCGAGCTGAAACACCGCGTCCTCCGACTGCTCGTGCTGGCGCAGCTGGGCGCGGATGCGGGCCAGAAGGACGGGGAACTTGAAGGGCTTGGTCACATAGTCGTTCGCCCCGGCGTCCAGGCCCAGGATGGTGTCGGAATCGCTGTCATGGCCGGTCAGCATCAGGACGGGGCATTTGACGCCCTGCTTGCGCATCACGCGGCACAGCTCGCGCCCGTCGGTGTCGGGCAGGCCCACATCGAGGATCACAAGGTCGTAGAGCCCGGCCTTGGCCTTCTCCAGCGCCTCCGAGCCGGAGCCGGCCTCGAACACGTCGAAATCCTCGGTCATGACCAGCTGTTCGCTGAGCGCCTCGCGCAGGTCCTCGTCATCGTCGACGAGCAGGATCTTCTTCAGGTTGCCCATGCGGCCCTCCCTTCCGTTTGCAGGACCAGAGATGTTCGCCCCGCCCGCGTTCGGCAAGATTTGCTGCAATTATTTCACGCGGACGTGTCAGATGTCCGGGAAATGTTTCATTTTCCCTCCGGCTGTCCTAAATCTGCCGGGTCTATTGTTACAGGATCCCATGAGCCTTCTTCCGAATATCGTCGAATTGCAGGCCCGCGCCCGCGCCGATCTGCGCATGGGCGTGCCCATCGTGCTGCTGGGCGATGAGAGCGCGGCGCTCGTCGCCGCGGCCGAGACGCTGGGCGACGAGAGGCTCGCCGATATCCGCGGGCTCGGCGGCGCGCCGGTTCTGGCCATCACCCCGCGCCGGGCCGAGACGCTGAAGGCGCGCGCCTATTCCGGTCACGTGGCCCGGGTGGTGCTGCCCGCCGATGTGGGCAGCGGCTGGATCCAGGCCGTGGCCGACCCGGCCGATGACCTGAAGATGCCCATGAAGGGCCCGCTGCAAACCCTGCGCGGCGGCGACGAGACGTTGGCCCGCGCCGCCATCGCCTTTGCCAAGGCCGCGCGCCTCTTGCCCGCCGCCCTGCTGCTGGAGGTCGGGGACGGCCCCGCGCTCGCCGCCCGCTACGGCCTGACCTGCCTCAACGCCGAAGCCGCCCGCGCCGTGCTGGATGAGACCAGCCCGCTTTCCCCCGTGGCCGATGCCCGGCTGCCGATGGAGGCCGCCGAGGCCGGACGGCTGCACATCTTCCGCCCCGAGGACGGCGCCGAGGAACATTTCGCCATCGAAATCGGCAACCCGCCGCGCGACAAGCCCGTTCTGGCGCGGCTGCATTCGGCCTGTTTCACCGGCGACGTGCTGGGCTCGCTGAAATGCGACTGCGGCCCGCAGCTGCGCGCGGCGCTCGCCCAGATGGGCGAGCAAGGCGCGGGCGTGCTGCTCTATCTCAACCAGGAGGGCCGCGGCATCGGGCTGGCCAACAAGATGCGCGCCTATTCGCTGCAGGACCAGGGCTTCGACACGGTCGAGGCCAACCACCGGCTGGGCTTCGAGGATGACGAGCGGGACTTCCGGATCGGCGCCGAGATCCTGCGCGAGATGGGTTTTTCCGCCGTGCGGCTGATGACCAACAACCCCGCCAAGGTGAAACGGATGGAGGAGCACGGCATCACCGTCACCGAACGCGTGCCGCTGAAGGTGGGCCACACCCGTTTCAACGCCCACTACCTCGCCACCAAGAAACGCAAATCGGGGCACCTGCTGTGAGCCCCGCCGACCTGGTGCTCACGCCCATGGGCCTGCGCTTCCTCGGCCGCCGCTTTCCCTGTTCGATCGGGCGCGGCGGGCTCACGGCCTGCAAGCGCGAAGGCGACGGCGCCACGCCGCTGGGCAGCCACCGCATCGTGGGCCTGCTCTACCGCCCCGACCGGATGGCCCGCCCGGCCGCCTGGGCCCGGGCCATCGGCCCCCGCGACCTGTGGTCGGACGACGGGACGGACCCCGACTACAACCACATGGTCCGCGCCCCGCACCGCTACAGCCACGAGCCTCTGCGCCGCGCCGACCCGCTTTATGACCTGGTGCTGATCACCGGCTGGAACTGGCCCCGCGCCGAGAAGGGGCGCGGCTCGGCCATCTTCCTGCATCAATGGCGCAAGCCGCGCCACCCGACCGAAGGCTGCATCGCGCTCAGCCGCGACCACCTGCGCTGGATCGCTCAGCGCCTCACGCCCGGGACCCGGCTGATCGTGGCCTGACAGCCCCCTTCTTCTTGGCGGAAATACTCACATTCCGGCCGTCTCAGCCGTAGCTGCGCTCACCGAATATGGCCGAGCCCACCCGCACATGGGTGGCGCCCAGCGCGATGGCACGCTCGAAATCCCCGCTCATCCCCATGGACAGGCCCTCCAGCCCGTTGCGCGCGGCGATCTTGGCCAGGAGCGCGAAATGCAGCGAGGGCTCTTCCTCCGCCGGCGGGATGCACATCAGCCCGCGGACGGGCAGGTCCAGCGCGCGGCACTCGGCGATGAAATCGTCGGCCTCGGCGGGCAGGATACCCGCCTTCTGCGGCTCCTCGCCGGTGTTGATCTGGATGAACAGCTCCGGGCAATGGCCCAGTTCCTGCGCCAGCCGCGCGAGCGTTCTGGCCAGTTTCGGGCGGTCCACCGAGTGGATCGCATCGAAAAGCTCCATCGCCTGGCGCGCCTTGTTGGTCTGCAAGGGGCCGATCAGGTGCAGCTCGACCCCTTCGAACCGCTCCTTGAAGGCGGGCCATTTGCCCGCCGCCTCCTGCACCCGGTTCTCGCCGAAGATGCGGTGGCCCTGTTCCAGAACCGCCTCCACCCGCTCCAGCGGCTGCACCTTCGACACGGCGATCAGCGTCACCGACCCCGCGTCGCGCCCGGCCTCTTTCTCGGCCCTGGCGATCCGCTCCCGGATCTCCGTCAGTCCCATCACTGCCCCTCCTCGACGACATCGCCCAGCGCCTCGATCAGCGGCGCCAGGTCCTTTTCATAGCGTTGCCAGGCCTTCATCGAGGAGGTGTAGATCGGCTGGCGCACCTGGTAGACGCTCAGCGTCTGCACCTTCCGCTTGGTCTGGTGGAAGTTCAGGCACTGGTCCTCCCAGTCCAGCCCCGCCGCCGCGACCAGCGCGCGCGCCTGTTCCTCGGGCGCGGCGATCAGCTCCTCGTATTGCACCTCGTGAAACCCGCCCGGCAGCTTTTCGCGCCAGAAGGCGATCATCTCTTCGAACATGCGGTAGTAAAGCCCGAGGTCGCGCAGGTCGTAGCCATAGCGATGCGTGCCCTCGGGGAACACGTTCTTGTAGATCGACAGCGCGATGTCGCGCGGATCGCGCCGCACCACGATGATCCTGGCGCGGGGCAAGGCCAGCCGGATCAGGCCGGCCATCACGTAGCTCTGGATCGACTTGTCGGTCACCAGGTCGGCCTCGGGGAAATGCTCGCGGAACCAGGCTTCGCTCCGCTTGCCGATCCCGGCGATCTCGGCATCCTCAAGCTCGCTGACCGGGCGGAACGTCCCGCCGGGGCCGGTCATCACCTTCACCGCATCCTCGACGAAGCGCCCCACCTCGCCCGCACCGGTCACCCGCGAATGCGAGGCGAGGATCTGCTCGACCAGCGTGGTGCCCGAGCGCGGCATGCCGGTGACGAAGATCGGGGCGAAATCGCTGGCGCCCTCGATCCGGCGGGCGTTGAAATCCGTGTCCCGGAACGCTTCGCGCAGCGCGGCCAGCTCGTCCCGGCGCTGGTTGATGTCATAGGGCATCTTCTTGCGCATCAGCGCGTTGGCGGGGTTCAGATAGGTGAACACCTGGTCATAGGCCTTGGTATCCTCCAGCGCCTTGGCCAGGGCAAAGCCCATATTCATCCGGCTGTCATCGCTCAGCGAGGGGTCGTCGAACCAGCGCTTCATCTGCGCGATCAGGGGCTCGCCGGGCTGCACCTTGTGGGCGGCGAAGAGGACGCGGTAATTTTCGCCATTCTCCGGCTCCAGCTCGATCGCGCGCCGCAGCAGCGCCTCGGCCTCGTCGAACCGCCCCAGGGACTGAAGCGTGGTCGCCTTCGCGCCCAGCGCCCGGGGCAGGTCGGGCGAGGCGGCAAGGACCTTGTCCAGCAGCTCCAGCGCTTCGCTCTCGCGCCCGGCCGATGACAGCGCCTGCGCCAGCGAGATCGCGGTCTCTCCCCGGCCGTTTCCCAGTTTCTGAACCGCCTGGAAGGCCGCGACAGCGGCGTCGAAATCCCGCTTCTTGGCATACATCTCGCCAAGCTGACCCTGCGCCTCGATCAGGCCGGGCTGAAGTTTCAGCGCCGTCTCCAGCGCCGCGATCGCGGGGGCGGCATCGCCCCGCCGGGCATGGGCCACCCCGAGGTTCTGATAGGCCAGCGCCATTTTCGGCGCGATCTTCAGCGCCGCGCGGATCTGGGCGATTCCCTCATCGCTCCGATCCCGCTCGACCAGGAACCGGCCGTAATTGTTGTGCGCCTCGGCATAGTTCGGGTCCAGCTCGACCGCCGCCCTGAAACTCTCCTCCGCCGCCTCGGCCTTGCCCAGCCGGGCCTGCGCATTGGCCAGGATATCGGCGATGATCGCCACCTTCGGATGCCTGGCCCTGAGCGTCGCGGCGGCCGCCTCGGCACGTCCGAAATCGCCCCTGTTCATCAGCGCGATCAGCGCGCGGATCTCCTCGGGGCGCGCGTCGCCGATGGCTGTTTTCGACCGTGCCTTGGCCGGCGAAAGCTGGTCCTGCAGCTTGACCAGGAGTTGCGGCGCGATGCGCGCGGCCTTGGCCGATTTCAGAAAGGCCTTGCTGCGCGCCGGGTCGTCCAGGGCGGCCACGGCCTGGGCATAAAGCTGCCAGATGGCAGGCTCCTGGGGTTTCAGCCTGGCGGCGCGCTCGAGATGGCTGATGGCCGCGCCCGGATTGCCGCGTTCCAGCGCCATGCGGCCCAGCTGGAAATGCACCTCCGCAAGGTTGGGCCGCACCCCGAGAATCTGCCGGTATTTCGCCTCGGCCTCGTCATAGCGGCGCGCGGATTGAAGCTGCATCGCCTGTTTGAAAAGCCCTGGAATCTGAGACGGGTTGAGAGGCAGCATGTTGCGGCGTCCTGAGCGTGTATTCGGGTCGTCCACCCCCTAACACGCGCTGCCGGGCTTGTCGATTTGGGCCGCTGAAAAAGAAAAGAGCGGGCACAAGGCCCGCTCTTCCCTGATTGGTTCTGTCTTCCGGATTAGAAGGACAGCGACAGACCCAGCGAGTAGCCGGCGTCTTCGGTGAAGTCGTAGTTGTCGGTGTAGCCGAACTGAACCTCGGCGCCGCCGCCCAGGTCGTAGTCCACGGCCACGCCGAAACCGTCGCTGTCGGTGCCGCCGGTGCCGTAGTCGTACTCACCGTAGTTGGCGGCGATGGTCAGAGCGTCCATGGTGTAACCCAGGCCGACACCCCAGAAGTGGTAGTCAGAAGCCGTCGAGCCATCCAGGTTGTAGGCCGAGTAGTTGATGCCGGCCTTGAAGCCGTTGCCCATGTCGCCGGTAACCGACAGACCGATGATGTCTTCGTCGTCGGCCCAGTTGTAGCCGAGGCCGAGGCCCAGGCCAAAGCCGGCGAAGTCGCCGCTGTAGGCCACGCCCACGCCGTAGGCGTCGTCGTCGGCACCGGTGTCGTCCATGTCGACCGACGCGGAGAAGCCGAAGTCACCGAACGAGTAGTCGTAGCGCAGGATGGTCTTGGCGCGCTCGATGCCCGAGTTGCCGTTGTAGCCGCCGTGCGACGAGATCTCGTCCAGGATCGACGCGCCGAAGGCCAGCTCGCTCAGAGCTTTGTCATAGGCGTTGTCGGTGTCGCCCATGTGCAGGCTGCCGAAGGCGCCCGAGATCCAGACGTACTCGTTCGAGTTCACGGTCTTGGTGGCTTCGTCCAGGTCGATCTTGGCGCCGAAGGTCAGGCCGTTGTCGGTTTCACCCGACATGGTGAACGCGACGTCGTTGTTGGAGTAGAAGGTGGGATCACCGTCGACGGTGATGGCGTCGCCGCCCACGATGGCCATTTCGGCCGAGCCGGTGACTGCCACTTCAGCGGCGGCGAAGCCAGCCGAAGCAACCAGCGCGGTGGTAGCAAAGAGAACCTTTTTCATGGTTTTCCCTCATTCGTTAAAAGATGCACCTCAGGCCGGCACGTCCGAACTGAGTATGCTGCTGTGTCGCTCTTTGGCCCTTCGATTGCAAGAAACGGCCCCCACCCCCCCTGCACTGCGCCCCGGATTGATGCAGCTTTGCCACACCGCCCGGCGCGGCCCGGATCCCCGGCGCCCTGCCGCACCGGGGGAAAAGCCTTGTTCCCTTTTCCGGCCTCGGCTAGAGATCGGACAGGTTTTTAAGGGGGCAGGTGACGCATGACCTTCCACAGCTTTGCACGCGTGACGATTCTTGCCGCCGCGGCCCTGTCGCTGGGCGCCTGCGGCGGGATCGGCAGCGGCAATCCGTTCGCAGGCTCGGCCCCGCGCACCGCCGAGCAGGAACAGGCCCGGCAGGAAAATATCGAGCGTCAGCGCCAGAACACCCCGCTTGCGGAGGGCAAGCGCCGCTCCACGATCTGGGATCTGTTCACCCAGCGCGACGACCCCAACACCACGGTCGAGGTCAACAAATACCTGTGGCGCGCCTCGCTGGAGGTGCTGAACTTCCTGCCCATCCAGTCGGTCGATCCCTTCTCGGGCGTCATCGTCACCGGCTACGGCACGCCCCCGGGCGGCGGCCGCGCCTATCGTGCCACCGTTTACGTTCAGGACCCGGCGCTGGAGGCGCGCTCGCTGAAAGTGGCGCTGGCCACCCGCGGCGGCCCGGTCAGCCCCGACACCGTGCGCGCCGTCGAGGATGCGATTCTCACCCGCGCGCGGCAGCTTCGCATCCAGGACAGCAATCTCTGAAGGCTTTACGCCCCCGCGCACCGCAAGTATCACCACGCCGGGCCCTGCGCCCGGCGTTTGAATGACAAGGACCCGCAACATGTCCCGTTTTGAGCCCCGCGAGATCGAGCCGAAATGGCAAGCCGCCTGGGAAAAGGCCGGCACCTTCACCGCCCGCCGCGATGAGAGCAGGCCGAAATATTACGTGCTTGAGATGTTCCCCTACCCCTCGGGGCGCATCCACATGGGACATGTGCGCAACTACACGATGGGCGACGTGGTGGCGCGCTACAAGGCGTCCTGCGGGTTCTCGGTGCTGCACCCGATGGGCTGGGACGCCTTCGGCATGCCCGCCGAGAACGCAGCGATGGAGCGGGGCGGCCATCCCAAGGACTGGACCTATGGCAACATCGCCGACATGCGCGGCCAGATGAAGCCCCTGGGCCTGTCCATCGACTGGTCCCGCGAATTCGCCACCTGCGACCCGGAATACTACGGCCAGCAGCAGGCGATGTTCATCGACATGCTGAATGCCGGGCTGGTCTACCGCAAGAGCGCCGTGGTCAACTGGGACCCGGTGGACATGACCGTTCTGGCCAACGAGCAGGTCGTGGACGGGCGCGGCTGGCGCTCGGGCGCCGAGGTGGAGCGGCGCGAACTGACCCAGTGGTTCTTCAAGATCTCCGATTTCTCCGAAGAGCTCTTGGAGGCGCTGGACGGGCTCGACGACTGGCCGGAGAAGGTGAAGCTGATGCAGCGCAACTGGATCGGCAAGTCGCGCGGGCTGCAGATGGCGTTCTCGCTGATCGACGGGCCCGAGGGCCATGACCGGATCGAGGTCTACACCACCCGGCCCGACACGCTGATGGGCGCGTCGTTCGTGGGCATCTCGCCCGACCACCCGCTGGCCAGGCATCTGGAGGCGCAGGACGGCAAGGTCGCGGAATTCTGCGCCGAGGCGCGGCGCGGCGGCACCACCGAAGAGGCGATCGAGACCGCCGAGAAGCTGGGCTATGACACCGGCCTGCGCGTGCGCCACCCCTTCGACACGGCCTGGGAACTGCCGGTCTATATCGCCAACTTCATTCTCATGGAGTACGGCACCGGCGCCATCTTCGGCTGCCCGGCCCATGACCAGCGCGACCTCGACTTCGCCCGGAAATACGACCTGCCGGTGATCGACACCTTCGTCGCGCTGGAGGGCGGCAAGCCGGTGGAGAACGAGGCCTTCGTGCCGCCGAAACCCGAAAAAGTGCGCTGGGTCAAGGGCTTCGCCGGGGCGGAGGTGCAAACCGGCGAAGAGGCGATCGACGCCGCGATTCGCTTCTGCGAGGAAAACGGCGTGGGCCATGGCGTGACCAAGTTCCGCCTGCGCGACTGGGGCCTGTCACGCCAGCGCTACTGGGGCTGCCCGATCCCGGTGGTGCATTGCGAGGCCTGCGGCGTGGTCCCCGAGAAAAAGGAAAACCTGCCCGTCCGCCTGCCCGACGACGTCAGCTTCGACAAGCCCGGCAACCCGCTCGACCGGCACCCGAGCTGGCGCAACTGCACCTGCCCGAGCTGCGAGGGCGAGGCGCTGCGCGAGACCGACACGATGGACACCTTCGTGGACAGCTCGTGGTACTATGCGCGCTTTACCGCGCCGCGGGCCGAAACGCCGACCGACATGGCCGAGGCCGATTACTGGATGAATGTCGACCAGTATATCGGCGGCATCGAGCACGCGATCCTGCACCTGCTCTATTCCCGCTTCTTCGCCCGCGCGATGCATATCACCGGGCATCTGCCGAAAAAGGCGGTGGAGCCGTTCAACGCGCTGTTCACACAGGGCATGGTCACGCATGAGATCTACCTCACGCGGGACGAGAACAACCGCCCCATCTACCACCTACCCGAGGATGTGGAGCGCCGCGACGATGGCGTCTATCTCAAGGACAGCGGCGAAAAGGTCGAGGTGATCCCCTCGGCCAAGATGTCGAAATCCAAGAAGAACGTCGTCGACCCGGTGAACATCATCGAGGCCTTCGGCGCCGACACCGCGCGCTGGTTCGTGCTGTCCGACAGCCCGCCCGAGCGCGACGTGGAATGGACCGCCGCCGGGGCCGAGGCCGCCTACAAGCACCTCGCCCGCGTTCACCGCATCGCCGCCGACATCGCCCAGCAGACCGGCGAGGGTCAGGGCGACGAGGAGCTGCTGCGCGCCATGCACAGGACGATCCACGACGTGACCATGGGCATCGAAAGCTTCGGCTTCAACACCTCCGTGGCCAAGCTCTACGCCTTCACCAACACGCTGCAGAAATCCAAGGCGGGCGCCGCCGCCCGGAAAGAGGCGATGAAGGTCATGGCCCAGCTCATGGCGCCGATGACCCCGCACCTGTCCGAGGAGATCTGGCAGTTGCTGGGCGGCGAGGGTCTGGTGGCCGAGGCGCCCTGGCCCCAGGCCGACGAGGCGATGCTGGTCGAGGACACGGTCACCATGCCGATCCAGATCAACGGCAAGCGCAAGTCGGAGATTACCGTGGCCAAGGACCTGGCCAAGGAAGAGGTTGAAAAGCTGGCGCTGGCCGATGATGCTGTGGTCAAGGCGCTGGCCGGGGGCCAGCCCAAGAAGCTGATCGTCGTGCCGGGCCGCATCATCAATGTCGTCATCTGACCGCCGCCTTTTCCTGCTGGGCCTTGCCGCGCTGCCGCTGGCGGGCTGCGGCTTTGAGCCTGCCTACGGCACCGGCGGCGTGGCCGAGAAACTGCGCGGGCGCGTGCTGGTGGACGCGCCCGACGACCGCGACGGCTTCACCCTCGTCTCGCGGCTCGAGGAGCGGCTGGGCCGAGCGCAGGCCCCGGCCTATCGCCTGAGCTATGCCATCGAGACCGAAAAAGACGACCTCGCCATCACCACGGCGCAGGAGATTACCCGCTATCACGTGGTCGGGCGGGTCAGCTACAGCCTGACCGAGGCCGGCAGCGGCACGGTGCTGGCGCAAGGCAGGGTGGACAGCTTCACCGGCTATTCCGCCACCGGCACCACCGTCTCCACCCTGGCGGCCGAGCGCGACGCCTATGAACGGCTGATGATCATCCTCGCCGACCAGATCGTGACCCGGCTGATCGCGGCCGCGGGGGCGCTTCCGGCATGAAACTGACGGGGCGCGACGCCGGGCGCTATTTCGCCAGACCCGAGCCGCACCGCACGGGCCTGCTGATCTACGGCGCCGACGCCATGCGCGTGGCGCTGAAGCGGCAGGAGGTGATCGCCGCCCTCGTCGGCCCGCAGGGCGAAGAGGAGATGCGCCTGGCCAGGATGAGCGGCGCCGACCTGAAATCCGACCCCGCGCAGCTGCTGGACGCCCTGAAGGCGCAGGGATTCTTCCCCGGCCCGCGCGTTGTCTTCGTCGAGGAGGCCGGCGATTCCCACGCCCCCGCGATCAAGACCGCGCTGGAGGACTGGCAGGAGGGCGACGCGCAACTGATCGTCACCGCCAAGCAGCTCAACGCGCGCTCGGCCCTGCGCAAGCTGTTCGAGGGCCACCCCAATGCCTATGCCGCGGGCATCTACGACGACCCGCCCTCGCGCGACGAGATCGAGGCCGAACTGGCCAGGGCGGGCCTGAAGAACATCGGCCGCGAGGCGATGACCGATCTGGAGGCGCTGTCGCGCGTTCTGGACCCGGGCGATTTCCGGCAGGTGGTGGAGAAGGTCGGGCTCTACAAGCTGGGCGACGACGCGCCGCTGTCCAGCGAGGATGTCGCCGCCTGCGCCCCCACCTCGACCGAGGCGGCGCTCGACGACGTGCTGAACCTCGTGGCCGAGGGGCGGCTGGCCGAGGTCGACCCGGTGCTGCAGAAGCTCAAGGCGCAGGGGGTGCAGCCGGTGGGCCTGTGCATCGGCGCCACGCGCCATTTCCGCAGCCTGCATGCCGCCTGCTGCGATCCGGGCGGGGCCAGTGCCGGCATCGCCCGGATGCGCCCCCCGATCTTCGGGCCGCGCCGCGACCGCATGCTGCGCCAGGCCCAGAAATGGGGCGTCCACAAGCTGGAACAGGCGCTGGGAATCCTGATCGACGCCGACCTGCAGCTGCGTTCCTCCTCGCGCGCGCCGGCGATGGCGGTGATGGAGCGCACGCTGATCCGGCTGGCGATGCTGGGCGCGCGCTAGGCCTCCAGCACCCCGGCCACCGGGCGGCGCAGCGATTTCGGCAGGGCCGGGCCGCGCCCCACCCGCAGCACCAGGTTCGGGCGCCGCTCTCCCAGCCCCAGCAGCCCGCGCAGTTCCGTCCGCATCTCGGGCACCTCCACCGCCTGGTTCACGAAGGCGCATTTCAGCCCGTCCAGCGTGGCCTGCAGCATCAGCCGCTGGCAGGCCCGCCCGGCGGCCACCCAGCCGCGCGGGTCGTCCCGGGGCGCCACCAGCACGATCAACCCGGCCGAGGACCGGACCTGCGCCGCGTATTTCGCGTTCTCGGCCTCGGCGTTGAACACGAGGCCGAACAGCCGCGGCCCCAGCCACGAGGGCAAGGACGGGCTGCCCGCGGAGCCCGAGAACAGCCCGTCCCCGGTGCGCGCCGCCTGCGCGGGGCTGAAGCGAATCCAGCCCTTCAGCTCTGCCACGAAAGCCGGGTCGGCGATCTGCCGGGCGTTGCCCTCCAGCACCAGGGCCAGCACCTGCTCCACCCGCTCGGGCGCGTCGATGAACAGCGCCTCCACCCCGTGCAGCGCCGCGGCCTGCACCAGCCGCCCGGCCTCCTCGGGCGTCAGCGCGCTGCCGTCATAGATCCCCCGCGTGCTCTGCCGTTCAGGGATGGCCCGCAAGAGCGGCTGCGCCTCGGCCGCGCCGGGCGACAGGTCCACCTGCAGCCCTTCGGCCGATGCATCGACGATATCCCCGCCCCGCCCTCGCGCCCGCGCCGCGATCGACAGGTTCTCCGCCGCGCAGCCGAGGCTGGCGAAGAGGTGGTGGTCGTCCGGGTCCACCGCCGGGGTGCGGCGGCCGAAATCCGGGCGCAGCGACACGCCGCCCGCCGTGGCGGCGAATCGCCAGGGCTGCGTGTTGTGGCCGTTGGCGGCCAGCGTGGCATAGCGCACCAGGTCGGCCAGCACCGGCGCCTCGGGCAGGGGGGCGCCCATCCGGGCCAGCGCCGCGTCATAGCCCTTCCGGCTCATCTGCCGGGCCGCGTCCGCGCCCAGCCCGGCCAGCGCCAGCCCCCCGCCGATCATCACCGTGCGCCGTGCCGCCCGTGTCATCGCATCCTCCTGCATCCGCGCCGCGGCGCCAGAGGTCTCACAACCCCAAACGCCCGTCCTTGATCCGCCTCAAACGGGGCCTTGCAGCCGCTTCCCGACAGGGCAAGACTGCGCACGGGAAGAAGGGAGAAACGAATGTACAAGGTCATCGGCAGCGTCAAAAGCCGCGCCTTCCGCGTGCTCTGGACGCTGGAGGAACTGCAGCAGCCCTATGAACACATCGCCGCCCTGCCGCAATCCGAGGATGCGCGCGCGGTCAACCCCGCGGGCAAGGTGCCCGTGCTAATCGAGGACGGCGTTCCGATCACCGATTCGACCGCCATCATGACCTATCTGGCCGACAAGCATGGCGGGCTGACCTTCCCCGCTGGCACGCTCGACCGCGCGCGGCAGGACAGCCTGACGCAGTTCCTGCTCGACGAGTTCGACGCCACGCTGTGGACGGCCGCGCGCCACACCTTCGTGCTGCCCGAAGAGCTGCGCCATTCCGCGATCAAGGACTCGTTGCGCTGGGAATTCGCGCGCAGCCAGAAAACGCTGGTCTCGCGCATGGGCAGCGGCCCTTTCCTGATGGGCGAGATGATGACCGTGCCCGACATCCTGCTCACCCATTGCGGCAGCTGGGCCGAGGCCGCGCGCTTCCCCATCGAGGAGCCGAAACTGCAGGACTACCTCGCCCGGATGCGCGCCCGACCCGCCTACTTGCGCGCCATGGCGCGCTGAGCCGCCGCCCGGCCCGCCCAGCGCCCGGTGGCCAGGCACCCGGTCAGGAGGTAGCCGCCCGTGGGCGCCTCCCAATCCAGCATCTCGCCCGCGCAATAGGTGCCCGGGCGGGCGCGCAGCATGAGAGTGTCGTCCAGCGCCGCCCACGCCACGCCACCGGCGGTCGAGATCGCCTCGTCCAGCGGGCGGGGACCCTGGTGCCGCACCGGCAGATGCTTGATCAGCCGCGCCAGCGCCGCGCCCTGCGGCAGGGGCCGGCCGAATTCCATCAAAAGCGCCAGCCGCGCGGGGTCGAGCCGCAGCACCTTGCGCAGACGGTTGGTCAGGCTCGCCTTGCCACGCGGGCGGGACAGCGCGGCGGTGATCTTCTCCGCCGGCCAGTCCGGCATCAGGTCGATCGCCAGTTCCGCCCCCTCGCGCACCGCGCGCGAGACGGCGTAGATGCCGCCGCCCTCCAGCCCCCGCTGCGAGATCACGTATTCGCCGCGCACCCTCTGCTGGCCCGCGATCAGCGCCGTGCCCTTCACCGGCCGGCCGAAATGGCGCGCCATATGCGCCGACCAATCCACGTTGAAGCCCATATTCGCGGGTTTGAACGGGGTCACTTCGACGCCCTCGCCGCGCAGTCTGTCCGCCCAGGCCCCGTCCGAGCCCAGCCGCGCCCAGCTCGCCCCGCCCAGCGCCAGCACCGTGACCTTCGGCTCCAGCCGCAGCTCGCCTTCGGGCATGTCGAACAGGGCCGCCCCGCCCTCCCAGCCGCGCCAGCGCCAGCGGGTGCGGATCTCGACCCCCAGCCCGTCCAGCCGCGAAAGCCAGGCCCTGAGCAGCGGCGAGGCCTTCATCGCCTTGGGAAACACCCGGCCCGAGCTGCCGGTGAACAGCTCCTGCCCCAGCCCGCGCGCCCAGTCCTGCACCGCCTCGGGGCCGAACGCCTCCAGCATCGGGCGCAGATGATCGGCGGCCTCGCCAAAGGCCGCCAGGAACGGCGCGAAGGGCTCGTCCTTGGTCAGGTTCAGCCCCGATTTGCCCGCCATCAGGAATTTCCGCCCCACCGAGGGCCTGGCCTCGGCCACCAGCACGCGCAGCCCCGCGCGCGCCAGCTCCTCGGCGGCCATCAGCCCCGCCGGGCCCGCCCCGATGACAAGGGCCTCAACTGCCGGATCGCTCATCACCCCTGCTCCCTTGCCCGCGCGTCCCGTCGGCCCCATCCTGTGGCACCGGTCCGGCAATTTCTCAAGAGGCCAAGGCCATGAGCGACAGCGACACGCCCCTCTGCCCGCTCTGCGGGCGCCCCATCCCGGCGCAGGCGCGGCAGAGCCTGCATCACCTGACGCCCAGGCTGAAGGGGGGCAAGGGCGGGCCGACGGTGCTGCTGCACCAGATCTGCCACAACGAGATCCACGCCACGCTGAGCGAGGCCGAACTCGCCCGCGACTACGACAGCATCGAGGCCCTGCGCGCCCATCCGAGGCTGGCGAAATTCATCGCATGGGTGGCGAAACGCCCGCCGGGGTTTCATTCCAAGACGCCGGGGCCACGGCGGCAGCGCTAGCCAAACATCCCCTTGATCGCCTCCCGGACCTCCGGCCTGGCCGTCTCCGCCGCCTCGGCCAGCGCGTCCACGGCCTCGCCCAGGGCCTGCGGATCCACGATCCGGTCGATCAGGCCGAAGGAGAGCGCCTCCTCGGCGGACAGTTTCTGCCCCGCCATCAGGATCAGCTT
>ENA-ORCU01000232-ORCU01000232.1-marine-metagenome-genome-assembly--contig:-NODE-232-length-25147-cov-16.947068_pt1 | contig 25147 bp, 24 predicted proteins | sample MGYA00248631_ERZ508512 | MGnify/ENA primary metagenome ERZ508512 (study PRJEB26183, sample SAMN06268844) | marine metagenome | isolation source: Tt an P1 anaerobic enrichment on pine from sediment taken...
GGCTCCTGCTCGGTGGCGTCCGGATAGATCTCGGTAAAACGGGCCTGCAATTGCAGTAAAGGGCCTTGGAAGTGCGCCTTGGCCTTGGTGGTCATGGCGTTGAAAGCAACCTGTTCTTCCAGATCGTCATTGCCAACCAGCGAAAGAGTGTCGGCACTGGCCTGCGGGCTGGCTTCGGTTGACGGAAGCTGGCCGGCATGGGGCGGGTTGGCAAAGAACTGGGCAACCGTATTCTGAAAATGACGCTCTACGCCCTTGCGCTTGATGCGAATCTCGCGCATGGCTTCGAAGTAGCGGTTTTGTTCATTGTTGCTGCGGGCATTGTTGGCCAGTTCGAAGAGTGAATCATCGACGGCATCGAAAGCCCCCTGCAACAAATCACCCAGCCCCGCAACAACGGTGTCGCGGATGCGGGCTACCTCCGCAGGAACCGGTCGGGTGCTTGCCGCTTCCCTGTGCTCGCGGAGGTAATGTATGCCGGACTGCTTGTTCATGGCCGACTCCTGTTTACGCCTCAACCGGATACATGACCGAGCCTGATTCTTGTCTGTTCTGATTATTGGGTAAATTTAGCGCATTTTGATCTGCATTAACATGAATAAACGCTAACCTGCGATCAGGTTCATAAACTCCGGCCACGCTTTTTCTTGCGTTTGGGGTGGACAATGGCGGCTTTAACCACGTTGTCCTTGATTTGCAGGACTTCAATACGATGACCGCCAACCTTCAGACACACGTTGGTGTCCGGAATATTTTCCAGAGTTTCGGTGATCAGTCCGTTCAGGGTTTTCGGGCCATCGGTTGGCAGATGCCAGCCCAGGGTCTTGTTGATCGTCCGCACGGCGGCACTGCCATCGATGATAAAGGTGCCGTTGTCCTGGGGAATGATGTCGGGTGAGGTGGCGGCATAATCGGTGGTAAATTCCCCGACGATTTCCTCAAGAATATCCTCAAGCGTAGCCAGGCCCAGTACATCGCCGTATTCATCCACCACAATGCCGAACCGGCGTTTGCCTTTCTGGAAGTTCAGTAGTTGGGTATTGAGCGCAGTGCTCTCCGGAATGAAGTAGGGTTCCTGGCACAGCTGCATGATCATCGCCTTGTTGATGTCTGCCTCCTGCAGCAGCCTGGCCGCGCTGCGAAGGTGCAGAATGCCCTGAATGTTGTTGATGTCACCCTTGAAGATAGGCAGCCGCGTGTGTTGGCTGCTTCTGAGCTGGCGCAGGATAGTGTCTGTGTCGTCTTCCAGGTCGATGCCGACGACTTCGTTTCGGGGCACCATGATGTCATTGACGGTGACATTCTCCAGATCCAGGATGCTGACCAGCATGTCTTTGTGCCGGGCCGGAATCAGTGCGCCGGCCTCGTTCACCACGGTTCTGAGTTCTTCGCGGCTGAGATGATCTTCCGAGGCCTGGGCCGAGGAGACGCCCAGAACGCGAAGAATGCCGGTGGTAAACAGGTTGACCGTCCACACCAGCGGGTACAGAAGTTTCAGCAACGGCCCAAGAATATGACTGGCCGGGAAGGCGATTTTTTCAGGGAACAGGGCTGCGAGAGTTTTCGGGGTGACCTCGGCAAAAATGAGAATAACGATCGTCAGCAGTAAGGTGGCGATTGCGATACCGGCATCACCCCAGAGGCGAATCGCGATCACCGTGGCGATGGACGACGCGAGGATGTTCACGAAGTTATTGCCGATCAGGATAACGCCGATCAGCTGGTCGGTTCGGTTAAGCAGGCCTTGCGCTCGCTGGGCCCCTTTGTGGCCGGTGTTCGCCATGTGTTTCAGGCGGTAGCGGTTCAGGGACATCATGCCGGTTTCAGAGCTGGAGAAAAACGCAGAGAGGATGATCAGTCCGACAAGTAGAATAAACAGCGCGGTGAGCGATGTTTCGTTCAAGAGAGCAGCCCTTATATTGAGGATAAGTTGCGAAAATAGGTTTTGAAGGTAACAGGTGTCAAGCGGGTTAGGTCAGTAAGGGGATTCGGGTCTCAGGCGCCCCGGTGGAAAACCAGCTCGAGAACAAACTTGCTGCCGTAGAAGGCCAGCATCAGCAGTGCGCAGCCTGCCAGTGTCCAGCGGCTGGCGGTGATGCCGCGCCAGCCTTTGGTGTAGCGGCCTACCAACAGTCCGACAAAAACCAGCAGGGACAGCAGGGAAAAAATGGTTTTGTGGGCCAGATCCTGAGCAAAAAGATCTTGAATAAATACAGCGCCGGTGACAATGGCGAGTACCAGCAGCACAACGCCCGCCCAGACCATTTCAAACAACAATGACTCCATGGTTTGCAGTGGTGGCAGGTTCCTCACCAGCAGGCTGTTGTAGTTGCGCTTGAGCTGCCGGTTCTGTACGTACAGTAAAACCGCCTGTATGGCTGCCAGGGTAAACAGGCTGTATGCCGTGACTGACAGGGCAATGTGAGACAGCATGCCGTAGCTTTCTTCGGAGACCAGGCGCGACGGCGTGTGGGTAATCAGGGCCATGACAATGGTCAGTGCTGCAATCGGATAGGCCGCAATGAACAGGCTTTGTACCGGTTTGCTCAGATTAAGTCCCAGAAGCAGAAAGACAATGAGCCAGGAGATCAGAACGGAGCTCTTGAAGAAACTGAAGTCGAAGCCGCCGTCCAGGTGCACGGTCTGGGCAATGAGCAGGCCATGGCCGATCAGGGCAAGCACGCCAATCAGTGTCGTAACCGCCAGGTTGCTGTGCACCTTGCCACGTAAATGGAGGGCCTGAAGCGCGGTTCCAACGCTATAGAGGAAAAGTGCGGTAACCGCGAGAATCAGCGTTCCCATGACATCCTTAATCGTGTTGCCTGATGAAGTGAAATCGGCGCGGAGTTGTTCAGAGGCTCCGTAGTCTGGGTATAATGTCGCGATTATGCAACAGGAATCAAGCAGGCCGAGCTGGCTTCTTGATCTGTGTGAACAAATTCTCCGGGGTACGGAAGAGCAACATGTTTGAGAATCTCCAGGACCGGCTATCCGGTAGCTTGCGCAAGATCTCGGGCCAGGCGCGCCTGACTGACGACAATATCAAGGACACGCTCCGTGAAGTGAGGATGGCCCTGCTGGAGGCTGATGTCGCCCTGCCGGTGGTCAAGGCCTTTATTGAAGGGGTTCGTGAGCGTGCGATCGGCCAGGAAGTTCAGCGCAGCCTGACCCCGGGCCAGGTCTTCGTTAAGGTTGTCCAGCAGGAGCTGGAACGGGTCATGGGGGAGGGTAATGAATCCCTGAACCTCGCCACGCGTCCGCCCGCAGTCATTATGATGGCGGGCCTCCAGGGTGCGGGTAAAACCACCACGGTGGCCAAGCTGTCCCGTTTCCTGAAAGAGCGTGAGAAAAAGTCCGTGCTGGTGGTCAGTGCCGATATTTATCGGCCGGCGGCCATCCGTCAGCTGGAAACGCTTGCCGGTGAAGTGGGCGTTGAATTCTTCCCCAGCACCACCGAGCAGGATCCGGTGGATATTGCCAATGGTGCCATCGAGGCTGCCCGCCGCAAGCACATTGATGTGGTTATCCTGGATACCGCGGGTCGTCTGCACGTGGATGAGCAGATGATGGGTGAAATCGGTCGCCTGCATAAGGCGGTGAATCCGGTTGAAACCCTGTTTGTGGTTGATGCCATGACGGGCCAGGACGCGGCCAATACCGCCAAGGCATTTAACGATGCGTTACCGCTGACCGGCGTGGTGCTGACCAAGACCGACGGCGACGCCCGTGGCGGCGCGGCGTTGTCCGTGCGTCATATCACCGGCAAGCCCATCAAGTTCCTGGGTATTGGTGAAAAGTCAGACGCCCTGGAGCCTTTCTATCCGGATCGTGTTGCCTCCCGCATCCTTGGTATGGGGGATGTGCTCTCCCTGATTGAGGAAGCTGAGCGCAAGCTGGACCGAAAGAAAGCCGAGAAGCTCACCAAGAAGATCAAGAAGGGTAAAGGTTTTGATCTGGAAGACTTCCGCGACCAGCTCCAGCAAATGAAGAATATGGGCGGTATCGGCGGACTGTTGGACAAGTTGCCGGGCATGGGGCAGATGGCCCAGATGGCACAGGCTCAGGTTAACGACAAGTCGGTTGGTCAGATGGAAGCCATTATCTGCTCCATGACGCCAAAAGAGCGCCGTTATCCGGATGTCATCAATAACTCTCGCAAGCGTCGGATTGCCGCCGGTTCTGGTACACAGATCCAGGACGTGAACCGTCTGCTCAAGCAGCACAAGCAGATGCAGAAGATGATGAAAAAGTTTGGCAAGAAGGGCGGGGTGGCTAACCTGATGCGCGGTATGGGTGGTATGATGCCGCCCGGCGGCGGTGGTGGCATGCCCCCGTTTGGCCGTATGTAAAAAGCCTTACATATAAAATGGGGAAACCGGTGGTTTCCCTGTTTTCATTGGCGCTTTTTTCGCATAGAATAGCGCCCCTTTCGAGTATGGGTCTTCCCGTCAGCCGTGAAACGGTGTGTCGGGAATCGTACAAAGTTCGTACAACAGAACAGGATATTGGTCGAAATGGTAACAATCCGTTTGGCTCGTGGCGGCTCCAAGAAGCGCCCGTTCTACCATCTGACAGTCACTGACAGCCGTAACTCCCGTGACGGCCGTTTCATTGAGCGTGTTGGTTTCTTCAACCCGATTGCCCGTGGTCAGGAAGAGCGTCTGCGTGTTAATCGTGAGCGCGTTGATTTCTGGCTGGGCCAGGGTGCACAGGCCAGTGAGCGTGTTGCTCAGCTGCTGAAGGCTGCTCAGTAATAGCATTGTTGGTACCGGGGTTGTAAAGGCATGACGCAGAATTCGCAGGAAACTGTGATCGGCCGGATCACCTCGGTGTTCGGGGTAAAGGGTTGGCTTAAGGTCTTCTCTTACACAGACCCGAAAGACGGAATACTGAACTACCGTGACTGGACTCTGCTCCTGGACGGCAAGCGTATTCCGATCAGGCTTGAGGAAGGTCGCCGCCAGGGGCAGGGGATCGTCGTCAGGCTTAAAGGTATTGATGATCGTGAAGTAGCCCGCACCTATTGCGGAGCGGAGATCCGGGTTCCCACCGAGCAACTGCCGGAACTGCCCGAAGGGGAGTTCTACTGGCATCAGCTGGAAGGTCTGGATGTCTTCACGGTAGAAGGTGAGTGCCTGGGTACGGTGCATCACCTTCTGGAGACAGGCTCCAATGATGTCCTGGTGGTGCACGCTACGGCGGGCTCTATTGACCAGCGCGAGCGTCTGATTCCCTATCTGCCGGATCAAGTGGTTCAGCAGGTAGATCTCAAAGGCTCTCGCATGGTGGTTGACTGGGATCCGGAGTTCTGACGGGTGTGGATTGGCGCAGTCAGTCTGTTCCCGGATATGTTTTCTGCGGTGACGGATTACGGGATTACCGGGAGGGCAGTGCGTGAAGGTCTGTTGACCTTTCAGAGCTGGAATCCTCGGGATTACACCCACGATCGTCATTGCACGGTGGATGACCGGCCTTATGGTGGTGGCCCGGGGATGCTGATGAAAATTCAGCCTCTGCGGGACGCAATCCAGGCGGCCAGGGCATCGGCACCCGGCAAGGCCTGTGTGGTCTATCTTTCGCCGCAGGGTGAAAGGCTGGATCAGTCGGTGGTGGAGTCACTCGCCGCCGAGCAGCAGCTGATTCTCGTTGCCGGTCGTTATGAAGGTGTGGATGAGCGCCTGATTGCGGCAGAAGTCGACCGGGAGGTATCCCTTGGGGATTTCGTTCTCTCGGGTGGCGAGCTGGCAGCGATGGCTGTAATTGATGCGGTAACACGCCTCATCCCCGGAGCGCTGGGTCATGCGCAGTCGGCAGAGCAGGATTCCTTTGCCGACGGATTGCTGGATTGTCCGCACTACACCCGGCCCGAGGTTTACGAAGGTCAGGCGGTGCCGGAAGTTCTGTTGGGCGGTCACCATGAACAGATCCGGCGTTGGCGATTGAAAGAATCGTTGAGGCGAACCAGTGAGCGGCGCCCCGACCTGCTGGAAAAGCGGGAACTTACGGAAGAAGAGCGTCAGTTACTGGAAGAAATTTTGAACGAACCGGGTGCCTCTGAGTCATCAGGGCATTGAAAGATTGGGTATCAGGAGCATTACGATGAGCGGCAAGAACAACATCATCAGTCAACTTGAAGCAGAACAGATGACCAAGGAAATCCCCGCGTTCGCGCCGGGCGATACCGTGGTTGTACAGGTTCGCGTAACTGAAGGTAACCGTGAGCGTCTGCAGGCGTTTGAAGGCGTGGTTATCGGCAAGCGTAACCGTGGCATGAACTCTTCCTTCACCGTTCGTAAGATCTCTTACGGCGTGGGCGTTGAGCGTACTTTCCAGACCTACTCCAAGCTGATCGACAGCGTCAGTGTGAAGCGTCGTGGTGACGTGCGTCAGGCCAAGCTTTACTACCTGCGCGATCTGTCTGGTAAGGCAGCTCGTATCAAGGAAAAGCTTAACTGATTCAGACTCGTCTGTTCAGTACCAAAAAGCAGCCTCAAGGGGCTGCTTTTTTTATGGTTTAATGCCTGCGATGACTCCGGAATCGAAGAGGGTGCTGTGCCAAGGCCAGAAGATGAGCAGTTGATAGAGCGTTTCAGTGACGCGGTCTGGCTTGAGGATGGCCTTGGCGAGCAAACCCGGCAGGCCTATGCCAGTGATCTGTGCCGTTTGTCCGGGTGGCTGGAGCAGCAAGCTGGGGCGCCAACCTTGCGCAGCGCACGACGCACAGACCTTCTGGCCTGGATGTCACGGGGCTTGTCCGACGGCCTGAAAACCAGCACGGCGGCCCGCCGCCTGTCTGGCGTAAGGCGCTTCTATCGTTTTCTGTTGCGTGAAGGCATTATTGCCGAAGACCCAACGTTGCGGATTGACAGCCCTAGGTTGCCCCGGCGCTTGCCGGATACCCTGACCGAGGCCGACGTGGAGTCGCTGCTGACTGAGCCGGACCCGGAGCTGCCGGTAGAATTGCGGGATCGGGCCATGCTGGAGATTCTCTATGGCTGCGGACTTCGGGTTTCCGAGTTGACGGGGCTGACGGTGGACCAGGTCAACCTGAGGCAGGGCGTGGTTCGCATTCAGGGCAAGGGCGGCAAGGAGCGTTTGGTGCCGCTGGGTGAGGAAGCTGTGGACTGGTTATTACAGTATATGCGGCAGGCCCGGGGCGAGCTGCTGCGAGGCAAAACCAGTGATGCCCTGTTTCCGGGTAATCGTGGCACCGCCATGACCCGGCAGGCCTTCTGGTATCGAATCCGGCATTATGCGATTCGCTGCGGAATCACCAAGCACCTTTCTCCTCATACGCTCAGGCATGCATTTGCCACCCATTTGCTCAATCACGGGGCGGATCTTCGGGTGGTGCAGATGCTGTTGGGGCATTCAGATCTGTCGACCACCCAGATCTACACTCATGTTGCGCGGCAAAGATTGCAGGATCTTCATCAGGCCCACCACCCCAGGGGTTGACTGCGGCCGCTCCGGAGGCTGAACTAATCCGATTTTCCGGTGTCGCAGACACCACACAAACCGACAGAGGTAGTTTCAAGCTCATGAACATCAAATCAGTAGCAGTGTCCGTTGGACTGGCGCTGACCCTGGTCGGGGCGCCAGCCTCCCAGGCAGGCGAAGCCGAAGACCGCATTGCCCAGCGGCTGACCGAGGCGGTTCCCGGTCTCAAGGTGAACTCTGTTCGCGAATCTGAGGCAAAAGGGTTGTACGAAGTTCAGAGCAACAACGGCGACACCATCTACACCACGGAAGACGGCACCTATCTGCTGACGGGCGATCTGCTGAAAATCACCGAAAACGGCATTGCCAACGTTACTGAAGAATCCCGTGCGGGTTCCCGTAAGGACCTGATGGCGGATTACGGTGGCAAGGGCGTGATTTCCTATCCGGCCAAGGGTAAAGAGAAGGCGGTCGTTAATGTGTTTACCGATATCGATTGCCCCTATTGCCGGAAGTTACACGATGAAGTGCCCCAGTTGAATGAGTACGGTATTACCGTCAATTACTACGCGTTTCCCCGTTCCGGGCCGGGTACGGCCTCCTTCAATAAATATATCTCGGTCTGGTGCGCTGACGATCAGCAGGCCGCTATGGATGCCGCCAAGGCCGGGCGTTCGGTAGAGCAGAGGAGTTGTGAGAACCCGGTGGCAGAGCAGTATCGTCTCGGCGGTCAGGTTGGGGTGACCGGCACGCCGGCTATTTTGCTGGAAGACGGCAATATGGTGCGGGGTTATGTGCCGGCCCGAAATCTGGCCGAGGGTCTCGGTATTCTGTGACCCTGTCGGTGTTCGTCGCCAGTCGTCATCTTTGTTGAAAGTGTGACCGATTCAGGGCTTATTCAGCCGGCCCTGAATCGGTATACTATGCCCCCTTATTGCAATCCATCAGCACCCCCATCGGGATCAGAGGTGAGAGCTTGAAAGACGTCAATGTCGGAATTTGCGGACTGGGAACCGTAGGCGGCGGTACATTCAATGTCCTGACTCGCAACGCCGCGATTATTGCGGGTCGTGCCGGCTGCAACATCCGGATTGCCCGGGTGGCGAGCCGCCATACCCGCGATGACCTTGATCTGGGCAATGTCCCGTTCAGTACCGACATTTATGACGTGGTGAACGATCCTTCGATTGATATCGTGGTGGAGCTGATTGGTGGCTACGATGCGGCCAAAGAGCTGGTGCTGGCGGCCATTGCCAACGGCAAGCATGTGGTGACTGCCAACAAGGCCCTGATTGCCGTGCACGGTAATGAGATTTTCGACGCAGCGGAGAAGGCCGGCGTTGTGGTTGCCTACGAAGCCGGCGTTGCCGGCGGCATTCCGGTAATCAAGTCTGTGCGTGAGGGCCTGGCCGCCAACCGCATTGACACCATTGCCGGCATTATCAATGGCACCGGCAATTACATTCTCACCGAAATGCGCGCGGGCCGGGAATTTGGTGAAGTCCTCAAAGAAGCGCAGGCGCTGGGCTACGCGGAAGCGGATCCGACGTTCGATGTGGAAGGTATTGATGCCGCTCACAAACTGACCATCCTGGCGGCGTCCGGGTTCGGCGTTCCCCTTCAGTTTGAGAAAGGTTTTACCGAGGGAATTTCCGGTATTACTCCATATGATATTTCCCACGCAGAGTTGCTGGGGTACCGGGTGAAGCACCTGGGCATCGCCCGTCGTCGTGAAGACGGTATTGAACTGCGGGTGCATCCGACTCTGGTGCCACAGAGTCATCTGATTGCTCAGGTTGATGGCGTTCTTAACGCAGTCCTGGTGGATGGCGATGCTGTTGGCCAGACTATGTATTACGGTCCTGGTGCCGGGGATGAGGCTACAGCATCTGCGGTCATCGCAGACATCGTGGACGTCGCCCGTGCGGTGGCCAGCAACAGCCAGCAGCGCATTCCCTACCTCGGATTTACGCGGGACGCCCTGGAAGACCTGCCGGTGCTGCCAATGGAAGATGTCCAGTCGGCTTACTACCTGCGAATCCAGGCCTTTGACCATCCGGGTGTGTTGGCCAAGATTGCTGCGATTCTGAGTGAGCACGGCATCAACATCGAGTCGATCATGCAGAAAGAATCCGAATTCAAGGATGGCCGGATTCCGGTCATCATCCTGACCCACACGGTTCAGGAGCGCCAGATGAACCTGGCCATTGACGAGATGGAATCCCTCGCCGACATCGATGGCAAGGTTGTCCGTATTCGCGCAGAAAACTTTAACTGACAGGTACGCACGTGAGATACATCAGTACACGGGGTGAAGCTCCCGCACTGGGCTTTGAGGACGTTCTTCTGACCGGGCTGGCCACCGATGGTGGCCTCTATGTGCCTGAATCGTTGCCGCACTTCAGCCTGGAAGAAATTCGTAGCTGGCGTGGGCTTCCCTATGCGGAGCTGGCCTATAAAGTGATGTATCCGTTCGTAGAGGATGCCATCCCGGCGGACGACTTCCGCAAGATGCTGGATGAAACCTACAGCGTGTTCAGCCACCAGGCGGTGGCACCGCTGGTGCAGCTGGACACCAACGAGTGGGTGATGGAACTGTTCCGTGGCCCGACGCTGGCGTTCAAGGACTTTGCCCTGCAGCTGCTGGGCCGCTTGCTGGACTACGTTCTGGAGAAGCGCAACCAGCACGTTGTGATCATGGGGGCCACCTCCGGTGATACCGGTTCTGCTGCCATCGAGGGCTGCCGCCGGTGCGAGCACGTGGATATCTTTATCCTGCATCCGCATCAGCGAGTGTCTGAAGTGCAGCGCCGCCAGATGACTACGGTGCAGGGCGACAACATCCATAACATCGCAGTCAAAGGCAACTTCGACGACTGTCAGCGCATGGTGAAGGAGAGCTTCGGCAATCAGTCCTTTCTGGGCGGCAAAACCCAGCTGGCGGCGGTGAACTCCATCAACTGGGCCCGGATCATGGCCCAGATCGTGTACTACTTCCAGGCGTCTCTCGCTCTGGGTGGCCCGGACCGCAGCATGGCGTTCTCTGTGCCCACAGGCAACTTTGGCGATATTTTCGCCGGCTACCTGGCCAAGAAAATGGGGCTGCCCATCAGCCAACTGGTGATTGCCACCAACCGCAACGATATCCTGCATCGCTTCATGAGCGGCAACAAGTATGAGCAGCACCAGCTGGAGCATACCCTGTCGCCGAGCATGGACATCATGGTGTCCAGCAACTTCGAGCGCCTGCTGTTTGATCTGCACGGCCGTGACGGGGCGGCGGTCAAAGCCTTGCTGGAAAACGCAGCCAAAGGCCCGGTCAGCATTGAAGACTACCGCTGGAAGCACGCCCGCAAGCTGTTCGACAGCGATGCGGTGGACGACAAAACCACCTGTGAAACGATTCGTGACGTCTACGAGCAGAATGAATATCTGCTGGACCCGCACACCGCCATTGGCGTACGCGCTGCCCGCAACTGCCGCCGCGACTCTGCCGTGCCCATGATCACCCTGGGTACCGCGCACCCGGCCAAGTTCCCGGATGCGATTGCCGAATCCGGCCTGAGCGTGAAGCCGCAATTGCCGGCCCACATGGCTGATCTGTTCGAGCGGGAAGAGCGCTACACCGTGCTGGATAACAATGTGTCCGAGGTGCAGGGCTTTATCGCCAAGCATTGGAAGAACGCCTGATCCGGCATGACTCCTAAAAAGATCCTGCGTCGCCCCCAGCCGTCCGATGTGACGGGCTGGGGGCAAAACCTGCCCCCCATCCTTCGCCGTCTGTACGCCGCCCGCGGTGTGCAATCCGACGACCAGCTTCAGTACACCCTGAGACACCTGGCGTCGCCGATGCAGCTTCGTGGTATTGATCGCGCAGTTGAACTGCTGGTCGAGGCCATTGTGCAGAAACAGCGGGTGATGGTGCTGGGAGACTTTGACGCCGATGGCGCTACCAGTACCTCGGTGGCTATGCTGGGTTTGTCTATGCTCGGTGTGGCGGCGATTGATTTCCGGGTGCCCAGCCGATTCTCTGATGGCTACGGCCTGACACCCGGCATCATCCACCGGTTGCAGGAAGACGGGGATTTGCCGGATCTTCTGGTGACCGTCGACAACGGCATCTCCGCCATCGAAGGCGTGCGTGCTGCCCGGGAGCTGGGCATCAAAGTGGTTATCACCGACCACCATCTGGCCGGAGAAGAGCTGCCAGATGCCGATGCCATTGTGAACCCCAATCAACCCGGTTGTCCGTTCCTGAGCAAAAATGCGGCGGGAGTGGGCGTGATGTTCTACGTGCTCACGGCGCTGCGTAAGCACCTGCGAGACAACAACCGGCTGCCGGACCCGGAGCCTAACCTGGGTAGCCTGCTGGACCTGGTGGCCCTGGGTACCGTGGCCGACGTGGTGCCGCTGGACCATAACAACCGCATCTTTGTGGAGCAGGGCATCCGCCGCATCCGCAAAGGCGAAGCCCGACCGGGCATCCTGGCCCTGCTGGAAGTAGCCGGCCGCGACTACACCGAAATCAGCGCCACCGATCTGGGCTTTGTGGTTGGCCCGCGCCTGAACGCTGCCGGCAGGCTGGACGACATGAGTATCGGCATCGCCTGCCTGCTCGCCGACAGTCGCGACGAAGCGCTGCGTCTGGCCCGGGAACTGGACAACTTCAACCGCGAACGCCGCACCATTGAAAAAGACATGAAAGCCCAGGCCCAGGACCTGTTGGCCTCCATGTCCCTCGATATTGACGGCCTGCCCTGGGGGCTGGCCCTGTTCGACCAGGACTGGCACCAGGGCGTGATTGGCATCCTGGCGGCCCGCATCCGCGAACAGACTCATCGCCCCACCATTGCTTTTGCGCCCGACGACGACGGCGAACACCTGAAAGGCTCTGCCCGATCCATCCCCGGCCTGCACATCCGGGATGCGCTGGCCGTGGTCGATGCGAAGAATCCGGGCTTGATGAAAAAATACGGCGGCCACGCCATGGCCGCCGGCATGACCATCGCCCGGGACGACCTCGCACGTTTCAGCAACGCCTTCGACCAGGCCGTGCGTGACACGTTGAAACCGGAAGACCTGGAAGCCGCCATCACCACTGACGGCCCACTGGCTCCGGAAGAGCTGAACCTGGACACCGCCTACCTGCTCAAACGCGCCGGCCCCTGGGGCCAGCACTTCCCCGAGCCGGTGTTTGACGGTGAATTCCGGGTAGTGAGCCAGCGGATTGTCGGCGAGAACCATCTGAAGCTGGTGCTGCAGCCGGTTGAGGGCGGCGGCATTATTGATGGCATCGCCTTCAACACCGGGCCGGAAGTGCCGGACTTTACCCGGAGTGGGGCGCGGGTGGTTTACAAGCCGGATGCCAATACGTTCCGGGGGCGGACCAATTTGCAGCTTCTGGTGGATTATCTGGAACCTTTGGGCTGATTAGGCTTGCTGATTTAACCCGCAAATTCCGGTAGAATCCGCCCTCTGTTTTTATCGCACCATTTTCCAAAGCGAGACAAGGTTTCATGGAAATTAATCCCATAGTGACGAAGATCAAAGAGCTTCGCGAGCGCACCGAAGCGCTGAGGGGGTATCTTTGACTATGATCAGCGAAGTGAACGCCTGACCGAAGTCGAACGCGAACTTGAACAACCCACCGTCTGGGACGATCCCGAGCGGGCCCAGGCATTGGGCAAAGAGCGCTCAGACCTTGAACTGATCGTTAAAACCATCGACAACCTCACCAACGGCCTGGCCGATGCAGAAAGCCTGCTCGACATGGCTGTGGAAGAGGACGACGAAGGCACTGTCCAGGAAATCGAAGCCGATCTCGAAAACCTTGATAAAGAACTCGAGAAGCTCGAATTCCGCCGCATGTTCTCCGGCGAAATGGACGCCAACAACGCCTACCTGGATATCCAGGCCGGCTCCGGCGGCACTGAAGCCCAGGACTGGGGCAACATGCTGTTGCGCATGTACCTGCGCTGGGCCGAGCGTCGTGGCTTCAAGGCCGAAATCGTTGAACTGCAGGAAGGTGAAGTGGCCGGCATCAAGAGTGCCACCATCCACATCCAGGGCGACTACGCCTACGGCTGGCTACGCACAGAAACCGGCGTACACCGCCTGGTGAGGAAATCCCCGTTTGATTCCGGCAACCGTCGCCATACCTCTTTCTCTTCCGTGTTTGTATCACCGGAAGTGGACGACAGCTTCGAAATCGAGATCAACCCGGCGGATCTGCGGGTCGATGTGTATCGCGCTTCCGGCGCCGGTGGTCAGCACGTAAACCGGACCGAATCCGCAGTGCGACTGACCCACAACCCCACGGGCATCGTGGTGGCCTGTCAGGCCGGCCGAAGCCAGCACCAGAACAAAGACCAGGCCATGAAGCAGCTCAAGGCCAAGCTCTTTGAACTGGAAATGCAGAAGCGTAACGAAGAGAAACAGAAAGCCGAAGACTCCAAGTCTGACATCGGCTGGGGTAGCCAGATCCGTTCCTACGTGCTGGACGACAGCCGTATCAAAGACCTGCGCACCAAGGTGGAAACCAGCAACACCCAGTCGGTGTTGGATGGTGACATCGACAAGTTTATTGAAGCCAGTCTGAAGATGGCGCTGTAGACGGCGCCATCCAAACCAAACCGGACCATTCCGACTTCTTTAGTGAGCCAAGATGACTGAACAGACCCAGAACGCCGCACAGCATGAGGATAACAAGCTGATTGCCGAGCGCCGCGCCAAACTGGCTGCGCTGCGCGAGCAGGGCAATCCGTTCCCGAATGACTTCCGTCGCGATGCCACCGCCGCCGAACTGCAGGCGAAGTACGGTGATAAATCCAAGGAAGAGCTGGAAGGTTTGGGCATCAAGGTGGCCATTGCTGGCCGCATGATGCTCGACCGCAAGGCGTTCAAAGTGGTTCAGGATATGACCGGCCGCATCCAGATCTATGCCTCCAAGGACGTCCAGAAAGACACCAAGCACTGGGATATGGGCGACATCGTGGGCGTGCGTGGCACTCTGTCGAAATCCGGCAAGGGCGACCTGTATGTGACCATGGACGAATACGTACTGCTGACCAAGTCACTGCGCCCGCTGCCGGAGAAGCACAAGGGGCTGACCGACACCGAAGCCCGCTATCGGCACCGGTACGTGGACCTGATGGTGAACGAGGACAGCCGCCGTGTGTTCCATGCCCGGTCGAAGATCATCAACGCCATGCGCCAGTACTTCGCCGAGCGTGATTTCATGGAGGTGGAAACCCCCATGTTGCAGGTGATTCCGGGTGGCGCCACCGCCCGTCCGTTCGTGACCCATCACAACGCTCTGGGCATAGATATGTATCTGCGCATTGCTCCGGAACTGTTCCTCAAGCGCCTGGTGGTCGGTGGCTTTGAGCGAGTGTTCGAAATCAACCGTAACTTCCGCAACGAAGGGCTGTCTACCCGGCACAACCCCGAGTTCACCATGGTCGAGTTCTACCAGGCCTACGCCGATTACAACGACCTGATGGACCTGACCGAAGACATGCTGCGTACCATCACCCAGAAGGTGCTGGGTACCACCACTGTAATCAACACACGGGTACTGAAAGACGGTAGCGAAGAGACCATCGAATACGATTTCGGCAAGCCGTTCGAGCGCCTCACTGTGGTCGACGCCATCCTGCGCTACAACCCGGACATCACCCGTGAGCAACTGGCTGACGACGCACAGGCCCGAGAAGTGGCCAAGAACCTTGGTATCCACGTGAAAGACATCTGGGGCCTGGGCAAGGTGCAGATCGAAATCTTCGAAGCCACCGCCGAGCATCGCCTCACCCAGCCGACGTTCATCACCGAGTACCCGAAAGAAGTGTCGCCCCTGGCCCGCTGCAAAGACAGCGATCCGTTTGTGACCGAGCGCTTCGAGTTCTTCGTGGGCGGTCGCGAGATTGCCAATGGCTTCTCTGAGCTTAACGATGCCGAAGACCAGGCCGAACGCTTCCAGGCCCAGGTGGCTGAGAAAGACGCCGGCGACGACGAAGCCATGTTCTACGATGACGACTATGTCATGGCCCTCGAATACGGTTTGCCGCCTACCGCCGGTGAAGGTATCGGCATCGACCGCCTGGCCATGCTGCTGACCAACTCGCCATCCATCCGCGACGTCATCCTGTTCCCGGCCATGCGCCCGGAGCACAAGGCGGAACAGAAACCGGAAAGCGAGTAAGCCCATGCACCCTGCCGAGGCACTGGCTCAACAACTGAAGCCCGGCCGCGGCTGGGACCACTGGCTGGCGGATGAGTTCCGCCAGCCCTACATGCGGCAACTGGCCGAATTCCTCGCCGCCGAGGAACAGGCCGGCAAGGTTCTGTATCCCCCCAGCACCCACTGCTTCAATGCCCTCAACAGCACACCGCTGGCGAACGTAAACGTAGTGATTCTTGGCCAGGACCCCTACCACGGCCCCGGCCAGGCCCATGGTTTGTGTTTCTCTGTGCGCCCTCAGGTTCCGCCACCACCGTCCCTGGTCAATATCTTCAAGGAAATCGAAACCGACCTGGGCATTGCGCCACCGGATCACGGCTGCCTGCAGCCCTGGGCAGAGCAGGGCGTGCTGCTACTCAACAGTGTCCTCACGGTCGAGCAGAGCAATGCCGGCGCCCATCAAGGCAAGGGGTGGGAGAGGTTTACCGACAAGGTGATCGAAGTCATCAACCGGGAGCGCGACAACGTGGTCTTCCTGTTGTGGGGCAGCCACGCCAAGAAAAAGGGCCAGCACATTGACCGGAACCGCCACCTGGTTCTGGATGGCCCACACCCGTCACCGCTCAGTGCCTACCGTGGATTCTTTGGTTGCCGGCATTTCTCGAAGGCTAACGAATGGCTGAGGGGGCAGGGCAGGCCCCCCGTTGATTGGGCATTGCCAAGCAAAGCTGCGTTGATTGCCAAGTATAAACAGTGACGCGCTGACGAAGGCGGTCGGCAGACTCCCGAAGAAAGCCGGAACCTATTGAAGCAGCGCCATAGCTGCTTCCATCTGCGCATTCAGATCCTCTTCCTCGCTCATATCGATATTCGGATCCAGTCCCAGCCGATCGAACGCAGAAATCTTCGTCCAGTCCATCTCGTTCCAGGGGTGATCGCTCCCGGCAACCAGCTGCAGGTTGGCCACCATGACCAGATCGGCATAATCCGCTGCCGGCACCTCACGCTGGAAGTTGGCGTATTCCAGAGGCACATTCTGCAGTTCCTTCGGAAAATCCCATTTTTTCAGAATCATCGAGCCAATACGCGGGTGCAGCTCATCAATTACATTGTCCAGCATGATGCTGCTGATCTGGATATCCTGATCCTCCACATAACGCAGAATCGGCAGAATACCGATCAGGTGCACCAGGCCAGCCAGCGTTGCCTGATCCGCCTTCAGGCGGGTGTAATGTTGCGCCAGAACATGGCACACGCCCGCCACTTCGGTGCTGGTCTGCCAGGTGGCACGCAGGCGCTTGTCGATCATGTCTGACGTGGCCTGGAACATCTGTTCCATCGCCAGCCCCATGGCCAGATTACTGGTGTAAGCCATACCCAGCCGGCTGACCGCCATGTTCAGGTTCTCGATGGCGCGACTGCCGCGAAACAGCGGGCTGTTGCACACCCGGATGATACGCGCCGAGAGCGCCGTATCGTTGCTGATGACCTTCACCAGATCGGCAATGGCAGAGTCTTCGGACTCGGCAATCTCCCGCACCTGAAGCGCTACCTCAGGCAGGGTTGGAAGTACCAGCTTGTCGTTTTCAATGGCAGCCGTCAGGTCAGACTTGATGGTTTCAACAATATTGGCCATGGTCAGTTAGGTTCCACTTGTCTGGAGGCATCCCACGTACGGGGATAAAACCGGTATGTGTTTTAATTTATAGCAAATTTTTCCGGTATTTCCTGTCAACTTATGTATCCGGCTGTTCGGCTTTCTCTCGTTCAGGGACCGGATAGGGTATCGGCCGCACCTCAAGTTGCAGGCCCTCATGACCGTCTACGCCCAGATGCTTGCTGGCCGCGTCATGTCGGATCACCGCCAGCATTTCCCCCTGCTGCTCGCCAGTCAGTACTGAGTTAACCACCTCGCCCACGGCACTGCCATCGGCGATCAGGCGGGTACCGGGTGCCGGGGCGGCATCAGTGCCGGAGAAAGCGACCCGGAACAGGCTTTTCTTTAACTGGCCGAGGAAATGCATCCGCGCAATCACTTCCTGTCCGGTGTAACAGCCTTTCTTGAAGTGAATGCCTTGCAGATGCTGAAGGTTGAGCATCTGGGGAACATAGGCTTCCCGGGTTGCCTCGGTCAGCCAGGGTACGCCGGCGCTGATCTCCGAGGCCTGCCAGGTCGGCATGGAAAGTTCGGAGGTGGGCGGCAACGAAGGCTGGGCATCGGTTTGCCAGAGTTCGAAGCGAGCGAGGTGGTTGCTGTCATCTTCGACACGAATCAGGTACCCGTTATCGGTACTTAACACCTGACCGGGGCGGGTCAGTTCGTCTGTGGCCGCGCCGGCAACCTGTCGGGCGGTCTCGATCCCCAGCAGACCGGTGATCCGGCCTGCGTCAAGAACGGCAAGCGATGTGCCCCGGAACAGCATCAGGTACTTGTTCAGGTGCTGAACGGTGTCTTCTGCGGTCTCCCGCTCGAGGCTGAGCAGCAAGTCTTCGCCATCCCGGACCAGTCGGGTAATGCAGTAGGCCCTGCCCTTCGGGGTGCAGGCTGCTGCCCTGAGCGACTGTCCGGCAGTGACTTCGTCCACACTCTGGCTGAACTGGCCCTGGACAAACTTGTCGGTACCCGGCCCGCTGATTCTGGCCAGAACCCGGTCGGTCAGATGAGCCCAACCCTCGTAAGTGGGATTGGCTGGCGTTTCGGTATTGGCGTTAGTCATCGAAAACTCCGGATGGAATCGGGGGTTCACCGTGAAATAGCTGCTGGCCCTGCAAGGAGCCACATGCGCAGCCGACGGAATGCCTGTTCGGAAACATTGCCACGACATAGCCGGGATGGACTGAGCAGGATCGCGGTCATGGTGTCTGATCTGGTGACAACGGACTCTACTTTCAAGATCAGAAAGGATGCACCGAGCGAGCTGCAGCCGCAAACTCTGGCGGTAACTTCCTGGCCATTGGCCAGCTGGCATCGAAGATGCCGGTCGTCAGTGGTCAGGCTGATAATGGCATTGGCTCCACGGAGCCGGCCACAACGACGGAATTCCTGCCAGCCCAGAAGCATGGAAACCGGTAACAAAACCAGTGCCAGCGGGGCGACGGACAGGCCGATTGCCAGTAGTACGGCAGACAACGCCAACCAGGGCAGGCTGGCGCAAATACCCGCGGCCCTGGAGGACGACAGGTTCAGCTCAATCGGGCTGGACACGGTTCAGGATCATGTCAACGATGTGACGAAGATCCGGGTCCTCCGGCTTGCTGCGCTGCATGAACCACTCGAACATGTCCGTATCCTCGCAACTCAACAGCTTGCGGTAGCGGGCCTGGTCTTCCACTGAAAGATCCCGGTATACCTCTTCAAGGAACGGGAGCAGCAGGACGTCCAGTTCAAGCATGCCGCGGCGGCTGTGCCACCACAGGCGATGAAATTCAGTGTGATCCTGAGAAGTATTGGTTTCGGACATAACGGATTCTGCCTTTGGAAACGGATTAAGGCCCGGTCTCAGGGAGACGGGGTGCGGTAAGTCGTCGGCACCAGCACGGTATCCTGGGCGTCATTCAGCAGTCCCGGATAATCCAGTGTGTAATGCAGGCCTCGGCTTTCCTTGCGTTGCAGTGCCGAGCAGATGATGAGGTCGGAGACTGTGACCAGGTTGCGCAGCTCGATCAGGTCATTGGAGACCCGGTAGTTACTGTAAAACTCGCCGATTTCACGGGACAGCAAATCAACCCGGTGTTTCGCCCGCTGCAGGCGTTTGGTGGTTCGGACGATGCCGACATAGTCCCACATAAAGTGCCGAAGTTCGTCCCAGTTATGGGAGATGATGACGTCTTCGTCGGAGTCCCGCACCTGGCTTTCGTCCCAGTCCGGGGCTGACGGTGGTGGTGGAATGTCAGCCTCCCTGCGGGTGATGTCCTGAGCCGCGGCCCGGCCATAGACCAGACATTCCAGCAACGAGTTGCTGGCCATGCGGTTGGCGCCGTGCAGGCCGGTGAAGGCGGCTTCGCCAACGACATAGAGTTGGTTGATGTCGGTACGCGCCCGTTCATCACTGACAATTCCGCCGCAGGTATAATGGGCAGCAGGCACCACGGGAATCGGTTCGCGGGTAATGTCGATCCCGAAGCTCAGGCACTTTTCGTAAATGGTCGGGAAGTGCTGTTTGATGAAGTCGGCCGGCTTATGGCTGATATCCAGGAACAGGTGGTCTGCGCCCAGGCGCTTCATCTCATGGTCAATGGCCCTGGCAACAATGTCCCGGGGCGCCAGTTCCGCCCGTTCATCAAACCGGTCCATAAATCGACTGCCGTCCGGCAGCCGGAGCACGCCACCTTCGCCCCGAACCGCCTCGGTAATCAGGAAGGACTTGGCGTGCGGGTGGTACAGGCAGGTGGGGTGGAACTGATTGAACTCCATGTTGGCAACACGGCAACCGGCTCGCCAGGCCATGGCAATTCCATCTCCGGAAGCGCCGTCCGGATTGGTCGTGTAGCGATACGCCTTGGAGGCGCCGCCGGTGGCGATGACGGTGAACCTGGCTCGAAACAGTTCCACATGATTGTCTTCGAGATTCAGGATGTAGGCTCCGACGCAGCGGTTGCCGGGAAGCGCAAGCTTGCGGTTGGTAATCAGGTCCACAGCCACCCGGCCGGCTCTCAGGTCAATATTCGGCCTGGCCTGGGCCTGGCTCGCCAGGGTGGTGGAAACCGCGTGGCCGGTGGCATCGGCGGCGTGGATAATCCGGCGATGGCTATGGCCGCCTTCGCGGGTGAGGTGGTAGTCCTCGCCATCGTCCTGCCTGGTGAATTTCACGCCGGAGTCGATCAGCCACTTGATGCTTTCCTTGCTGTGTTCCACGGTAAAGCGGACCGCATCCTCGTGGCACAGACCGCCGCCCGCGTTGAGGGTGTCCTGTATGTGATTCTCCACGGAATCGGTATCGTCCAGAACCGCAGCGATGCCTCCCTGGGCCCAGAGGGTGGCGCCAGAGCTGATATCGGCTTTGCTGATGACGCAAACCCGCAAGTGCTCCGGAAGATTCAGCGCAACGGTAAGGCCGGCAGCGCCGCTGCCGATGATCAGAACATCGTATTCGTAGGACTGTGGCATTGAGTCGTGGTCGCGGGCCATAATGTGGACGTGTATTGAACTAAACTTTACGCTTGCTGTCTATTTGGGCTAACGGATAACCCTGTCAGCCGGGTGCGGTCTGCATCAAGGGTTAGTGAACGAACGCTGGAACAGCCCCATGACACAAGCCACTCGTATCGAGGCCAGACCACTGGCTCCCAAAACAGGACTTTCTGTTGCTTCGTCCATGACGCCTGAAAATGACTGGAAACCCGGTGAGCAGTCCGACAGCCAGACGGATCTGCAGTTGGTTCGCAAGGTCCGGAACGGAGATCGTGCGGCCTTCGATCTGCTGGTGGTGAAATACCAGTCCAGGGTCGCGTCTATTATCAGCCGCTATGTCTACGACAGCCAGGAAGTCATGGATCTGACTCAGGAAACCTTTGTCAAAGCCTTCCGCGCGATTGATCGCTTTCGCGGCGACAGCGCGTTTTACACCTGGTTGTACCGGATTGCCGTAAACACCGCCAAGAATTTCCTTGAGGCCCGCGGCAGGCGGCCCCAGGGATCGGCGGATGTCACCGATGCGGAAAACTTTGATGATGGCGGCCGACTGCGTGACCCGGCCTCGCCGGAGCGGTTGCTGCAGAGGGAGCAGTTGCAGAAAGCTCTTGCGGAAGCCATTGCCAGCCTGCCGGAGGAACTGCGGTCGGCGTTCCTGCTCAGGGAATACGATGGCCTGAGTTATGAAGATATTGCCCGGATACTGGAGTGCCCCATAGGTACCGTGCGCTCAAGAATTTTCCGGGCGCGGGACTCGGTGGATCGCCACCTTGGCCCGCTCCTTGATCAGTCAGTAACGTGAATGAGGTTGCATCCTATGGATGAGCGTCTCAGAGAAACACTGTCTTCGATGATGGATGACGAGGCCGATGAGCTATCGGTTCGTCGGTTGTTGTCACATGGCAACCAGGAGGACGTGCGCGGCCAGTGGCAGCGATGGCAGCAGATACGTGATCTGATGCACGAGCAGCACGGTCCTGCCGATGGTATTGATGTTGCCGGCGCGGTGAGGGAGGCGCTCGATGGCCATGCTCGCTCAGAACAGGCCCGGTCGCCGGTGGAGGTGCCCAGGGTGTCGGTCTGGCGCTGGCCGGTGGCCGCCATGGTGTTCATGGCGCTGATTGTGGGCTTCGGTGCCGGAGCCGGCTGGGATACCCGCACCGGAGTATCTGTTCAGGCACTGGCCGGCGGCAGTGCCGAGCCTTCAGCCTCTGCGGTAACGCTGTCGGCGGCGGTCGAGGAAGTGGCACTACAGCGGCTGGACGAAGACCAGTTGCGCCAGATGCGTCAGTACCTGCTTGAGCATGCCCAGCACAACAGCGTGGGTGCAGGTCGTGGCTCGGTGGGTTACGCCCGCCTGGTCAGCGCCAGTGGTAACTATTGAACCGGGAGCATGGGTTTATGAATAACCGGGTATCCAGCAGGTCGGTATTCGGAGCGGTTGCCGCTCTTGTGGCTCTGCTGTGCCTGTTGATCAATCCGGTGAGGGCCGAGTTGGCCAGCGAGACAACGAAAAGCGGTGAAGCTACGGCGGCCATGGCCTGGCTGGAGCGGCTTGGCCCTGCACTCAACATGACCTCGTACCGCGGGGTCTTTGTTTATGCCCGGGGCGATCAGGTACATTCCATGCGCATTGCCCACCGTTACCGGAACGGGCGTGTTGAGGAACGCCTGGTGATGCAGGACGGCGGCAGTGGTGAAATCGTCCGTAAAGGCATGAACGTGGTCTGTGTATTGCCTGACAGGGGCCGGGTCCGGCTGGACGAGGTGATTCCTTCCGGCCCCTTCGCAGAAGCGTTTACCAGTCAGTTGATGCCGTTTGGCCGCTGGTATCTGCCTGAGCTGGCGGGTGAAGACCGGGTAGCCGGCTACGATGTGGTGATTGTGGCCCTGGGCGCCCGGGATGACGACCGCTACAGCCACCGCCTCTGGCTGGAAAAAGAGACGGGGCTACTGGTCAAGAGCCAGGTGCGGGATGTAAACGGTGAGGTACTGGAGCATTTTCAGTTCACCGATCTTGAGATCACTGACGATATTTCCGACGATGAACTCGAGGTTCAGACCCGTGGTCGTGAGATTAGCCGTACCCTGGACGATGGCCGAAAACAGGAGTCATCGGTTGGCCGAATGAATGGCTGGACTCTGTCCTGGCAGCCGGAGGGCTTTGTGCCGGCGGCTGCACCACGTTCGGGCAGTGGCAAGGCCGTGGCGTTCTCCGATGGCCTGGCTGCGTTTTCCGTATTTGTCGAGCCTGTCGGGCGGCTGAAAATGCCGACAGGCGCTTCCCGTATCGGGGCAACCACCATCTACATGCGCGAAGTCATGGTCTCTGATCGCCCCTTCCTGGTAGCGGTGGTTGGTGAAATTCCGCCGGGCACTGCACGAAAGGTGGCAGATGCCGTGGAAGTGGATGATGATTTCGTAGCTGAGCTTTCCGGGTCATGATCACGGAAACCGGTAAAGTCGTGGCCCTGGCGGGTGATCAGGTCTGGGTGCAGACGATAAGAACCAGTGCCTGTCAGAGTTGCTCGGCCCGCTCGGGCTGCGGGCAGCGAGCCCTGGCTGCGGTATCCGGTGGCCGGGCGAATCAGGTACTGGTAGATAATTCCGTGGGCGCCCGGGTGGGCGATGAAGTGGTCATCGGGCTGGATGAACAGTCGCTGCTGAATGCCTCGCTGATTATTTACGGTTTGCCGTTGGTGCTGATGGTGCTTGCCAGTGTGATGGCGCATAACTGGGCCGCGGGGTCAGACCTGGGCGCCATAGCCGGAGCGGTGGCAGGCCTGGGCGTCGGATTCTGGCTGGTGCAGCGTTGGCAGGCCGGGGCCGGTGATCGCTACCAGCCGCGGTTGTTGAGGGTAAAGACAATTCCATCCTCGACATGTCCATGATCCCTACCGTTTTTTAAGTTGAAAATTCACGTCCCAGCCCCAGAATAGCTCTATAAACGCAAGTAAAATCAGGGGGTTCTACATGCCAGAAAAAAATATAGAAGCTGCCCGTATGTCTTCCCTGGCCAGGCCCGGAGCCATACTGGGCGTTCTGCTGATGCTGGCTGCCATGGCGTCGGTATTCTGGAGCCAGGGCGTCGCAGCCAGAGGCCTGCCGGATTTCACTGAGCTGGTGGAAGATAACTCCAGTGCAGTGGTGAATATCAGTACCACGACGGATCCGGGCAGCCAGAGCTCTGGCTTCCATGGGCTCCCTTTTGATGAGCGGCAACTGGAGCAGTTGCCGCCTTTCCTTCAGGATTTCTTCCGCGGCCCGCAGTCTCCTTTTGGTGGGTCCCCTCGGCCGCAGCAGCCGCGCAGGAGCATGGGCTCCGGCTTTATTGTGTCAGCCGATGGTTATGTACTGACCAACAATCACGTGGTTGAGGGTGCCGATGAAGTGATTGTGCGCCTGAATGACCGCCGCGAGTTTTCCGCCACTATCGTGGGTACCGATCCCCGCTCGGATATGGCGGTTCTGAAAATCGAGAATGGTGAAGACCTGCCGGTGGTCAGTGTTGGACGTTCCCGGGATCTGAAAGTCGGCGAATGGGTTTTCGCGATCGGCTCGCCATTCGGGTTTGACTACACGGTGACGGCGGGCATTGTCAGTGCTCTGGGCCGCTCGCTGCCATCTGAGAACTACGTGCCGTTTATCCAGACCGACGTTGCCATTAACCCCGGTAACTCCGGTGGCCCGCTGTTCAACCTGGAAGGCGAAGTGGTGGGCATCAACTCCCAGATTTACACCCGCTCCGGCGGCTTCATGGGGGTGTCGTTCGCCATTCCGATTGACGATGCCATGAACGTATTCCGCCAGCTCCGTGACAAAGGCACCGTGGCCCGGGGTTGGTTGGGCGTGCTTATTCAGGAAGTGAACCGGGATCTGGCCGAGAGTTTCGGGCTGCGCCGTCCCCGCGGCGCGTTGATTGCCGAAGTGATGCCGGATTCACCGGCGGAGCAGGGTGGCCTTGAAGCCGGTGACATTGTGCTGGAATACAATGGCGAGGATGTTCAGTTGTCCTCCGACCTGCCGCCCATGGTTGGCCGTACACCGGTGGGTGAATCGGCGCGCCTGACCGTGTTGCGCGGTGGTGATGAAATCACCCTCGACGTGGCAATTGGCAAGTTGCCGGAAGACGGCGATGACGCTGCCCAGCCCTCCACCGGTAGCCGCGACAACAGTGCGGGCGCACCGCTTGGCTTGTCCGTTGAGCCACTGGCCCCCGAGACTGCTCGCTCCGTCGGCGTGGAAGGCGGTGTTGTAGTCGCTGGGGTGGATCGTGGCCCGGCTTTTGAGGCTGGTATTCGTGCCAGGGACATCATTACCGAGATCAACCGCCAGCAGATTCGCTCGGTGGAGGACTTCCGGTCGGTGGTCCGCGACTTGCCGGAAAACCGGGCGGT
>ENA-ORCU01000235-ORCU01000235.1-marine-metagenome-genome-assembly--contig:-NODE-235-length-24354-cov-2.672612_pt1 | contig 24354 bp, 21 predicted proteins | sample MGYA00248631_ERZ508512 | MGnify/ENA primary metagenome ERZ508512 (study PRJEB26183, sample SAMN06268844) | marine metagenome | isolation source: Tt an P1 anaerobic enrichment on pine from sediment taken...
GTTACCGCCTCCGGGCAGACCAGCACCGTTGAACGCATCGTCACCATGGATGGCGATCTTGACCAGGCCGGCGCCGGCGATGCCGTCACTCTGACTCTGGAAGACGAGATCGACATCAGCCGCGGTGATCTGCTTGCCGCCGCTGACAACCGCCCTGACCACGCCGACCAGTTTGCTGCTCACCTGGTCTGGATGCACGAGGAGCCGCTGCTGCCCGGTCGCAGTTACCTGCTCAAGAGCGGCAGTGCCACCTGGCCGGCCCAGGTCACCGATCTAAAGTCCCGCGTTGACGTTAATACTCTGCAGCACCACCCGGTCAAAAAGCTCTCTCTCAACGAAGTCGGCGTCTGCAACCTGAGTGTAACCAAGCCGATCTCCTTTGATCCCTACCGAGAAAACCGCGCCACCGGCAGTTTCATCCTCATCGACCGCTTCACCAATGCCACCGTCGGCGCCGGGATGATCAAATTCCCGCTGCGCCGGGCCAGCAACATCCACTGGCAGGCTCTGGACATTGACAAGGCCAGCCGCGCCGCCCTCAAGGGCCAGAAGCCGCGGGTGCTGTGGTTCACCGGTCTGTCAGGTTCCGGCAAATCGACCGTTGCCAACCTGGTGGAAAAGCGACTCCACTCGTTGGGCAAGCACACCTACCTGCTCGACGGCGACAACGTGCGCCATGGTCTCAACCGCGACCTCGGCTTCACCGACGCCGACCGGGTAGAGAATATCCGCCGCATCGCCGAGACCGCCAAACTCTTTGTCGATGCCGGAATGATCGTCTTGACCTCCTTCATTTCGCCCTTCAAAAGCGAACGGCAGATGGCTAGAGATCTGCTGGAGAAAGGCGAGTTCGTGGAGATCTTTGTTAGCACGCCGCTGGAGGTGTGCGAAGCGCGTGATCCCAAAGGCCTGTACAAAAAGGCCCGCTCCGGTCAGCTGAAGAACTTCACTGGAATCGACTCGGCCTACGAGGCGCCTGAGAACCCGGAGATCGAAATTGACGCCTCCGAAACCTCCGCCGAGCAGTTGGCTGAGCGGATTGTGACGGAGTTGTTTGGATGACAGCAAAGGCTCAAGGTGAAAGGTACAAGGGGCAAGGTTTGTGCCTCGAACTTTATACCTTGGGTCTTGTACCTCAATTTCAGGAGAGCGAATGAAGTTTGAGGATCTTGAAGTCTGGAAGAGAGCAGCTCGATTGTCGGCTGAGATCTACAAGGAATTGAAAGGTCTGAAAGATTTCGGATTTCGCGATCAGATTACGCGTTTGGGTTTGTCCATTCCCAGCAACATTGCTGAAGGAATGGAGAGGGAGTCCTTAAAGGAATGTACCAATTTTCTTTCATATGCCAAGGGGTCCTGCGGCGAGTTAAGAACCCAAATATTTATTGGTAAAAAATCGGCTACATAGCTCAAAGCTTGGCCGATGAGTGGCTTCAGGAGACCATTGAAATAAGTTCCATGCTCAAGGGCCTTATCAAAGCAAAAAGAAAACTCTATTGCTAACATGGTTGCCTTGAACCTTTTACCTTGTACCATGAACCTGATTTTTAAGGAGTAATCCTTGAACCTTGAACCTTGTACCTTGAACCTGATCTGTGACCTAGCCCGCAAGGCCGGTGCCGCCATCCTGGACATTTATGACGGCGACCACAGCGTCGAATACAAAGACGACAAGTCACCGCTTACCGCTGCGGATAAGGCCGCCCATGCGGTCATCGTCGCAGGGCTCAAGGAGCTGACCCCCGAGATTCCGATCCTGTCGGAAGAGGGCAGGGACATTCCATACGAGCAGCGCAAAGAGTGGCCGCGCTTCTGGCTGGTGGACCCGCTGGACGGAACAAAGGAATTCATCAAGCGCAACGGCGAATTCACCGTCAATATTGCCCTCATAGAAGGCCAACAACCGGTAGCGGGGGTGGTCTACGTTCCGGTGCAGGACACCCTCTACTGGGGTGGCAAAGGGCAGGGGGCTTTCAAACAGGAGGCGCAGGGGCAGCCCGAGGCCATAGCGGTGCGCCAGCCTGACCTGGAAAAGGGGCTGACGGTGGTGATGAGTCGCTCTCATCCGTCGCCGGAACTGGCGGAATATCTTGAAACCATTCCGGTGGCCGATGCATTGTCGGTGGGCAGTTCGCTGAAGCTCTGCGCCGTGGCCGAGGGGCGTGCCGACCTCTATCCTCGCCTCGGCCCGACCATGGAGTGGGATACCGCTGCAGGGCAGGCTGTGGTTGAGGGCGCCGGCGGGACGGTCAGGCGTTATCCCGCTGACGGACCGCTGCAATACAATAAATCCAACCTATTAAATCCTTTTTTTATTGTCAGCAGGGTTGACTTTAGTCGTTAGGAACATTTTAATAGCGGCGATTGGTTGGCGCTTTGTTGCCATCTCTTGACACGAATCTAACTTTTTTTCCTCAGAATGGGCCAGCGGCAATTTCGATTGTCACTTATCGCGGCTGGCTGAAGCCGTGATGCGATACCTTGGCACCAAATATATTTTTCTTCCTCGAGGTGGATGAACGATGAATCTGACAGTCATAGGTACAGGCTATGTGGGTCTGGTTACGGGCTCCTGTTTTGCTGAGATGGGCAACAATGTTACTTGTGTCGATGCCGACCCGAGCAAGGTCGCTATGCTCAAAGAGGGCAAGGTGCCCATTTATGAGCCTGGCCTGGATGTGATGGTCAGCAACAATGTGCGGGAAGGGCGGTTGCAGTTCTCTGCCTCGCTGGCCGAAGGAATGAACGGTTCGAACCTCTATTTCATCGGGGTCGGCACCCCCTCCAACCACGACGGCTCGGCGGACCTGAGCCAAGTGCTGGCAGTGGCGAAAGAAATCGGTCAGCACCTGGACGATTATGCCGTGATCGTCGACAAGTCGACTGTACCGGTCGGCACGGCCGACCGGGTTCGTGCGGTTATCGAGGCTGAGCTGCAAAAGCGGGGCGTGGAGATTGAGTTCGATGTGGTCAGCAACCCCGAATTCCTCAAGGAAGGGGTGGCTATCGAGGACTTCATGCGTCCAGACCGCATTATCGTCGGCGCCGAGACAGACCGGGCCCGGGAAATCATGCGCCAGCTATACGCCCCCTTCAATATGAACCGCGACCGCACCATGTTCATGGGGGTGCGTGATGCGGAGATGACCAAATACGCTGCCAACGCCATGCTCGCAACCAAAATTTCCTTCATCAATGAAATCGCCAATCTCTGCGATCTGCTCGATGTAGATGTGGAGAATGTGCGGCGCGGCATTGGGTCGGACAGCCGCATCGGCTATTCCTTCATCTATCCCGGCTGCGGCTACGGCGGCTCCTGTTTTCCAAAGGATGTCAGGGCCCTGATTCATCTGGCGGAGAGTTGTCAGTTCGATTCCCAGGTGCTGCGCAGCGTTGATGAGCGCAATAAACGGCAGCAGCGGGTGTTGTTTGAAAAGGTCTGCCAACGGTTCGGTTCGGATCTGAGCGGCTTAACCATCGGTCTTTGGGGGCTGGCCTTCAAGCCTGGGACCGACGATTTGCGTGAAGCCTCCTCGTTGGTGCTGTTGCATGATCTGATCGGAGCCGGTGCCCGAGTCAAGGCCTACGATCCCATTGCCATGGACGCCGCCAGAAAGATTTTGCCCAAGGCCTGGTTCGATAACTGTGACTTGGTGTTGACCGACCATCAGTACGATGCCCTTAAGACGGCGGATGCCATGGTGCTGGTCACCGAATGGAAGCCTTTCCGCACCCCTGATTTCCGGGCCATGAAAAAGATCATGAAACAGCCGGTTATCATTGACGGCCGGAACCAGTACGACCCGGAGCAGGTGGCTGAGGAAGGATTCGAGTATCAGGGTATCGGGCGTCGGGCCTGATAGGCGTAAGGCGTAATCTGAGGCAAGAGCAAAGGCCAAGGTACAAGTGGCAAGGCTCAAGTGATAACTGACAACTGACCAGAGAGGGACTGGCCCTGCAGGTACCTGCCCCCTGGTTTTGGAGGGAAATGTGGCAAAGATCCTTGTCACCGGCGCAGCCGGCTTTATCGGTTTTCATCTAACCCGGCGACTGATTGAACGTGGCGACGAGGTGGTCGGTCTTGACAATCTCAACGATTATTACGATGTTTCGCTCAAGGAAGCCCGCCTGGAGCAGCTTCAGAGGTTGGATAATTTCCGTTTCGTCCGGTTGGATCTGGCCGACCGGGAAGGAATGGCCGCCCTGTTTAAGGAGGAGCGTTTTGAACGGGTTGTGAATCTGGCGGCCCAGGCCGGTGTCCGCTATTCGCTGATCAACCCCCATGCCTATGTCGACAGCAATCTGACCGGCTTCATGAACATTCTCGAAGGCTGCCGGCACAATGAGGTGGAGCACCTGGTCTACGCCTCCTCCTCCTCCGTCTACGGCGCCAACACCAGTATGCCCTTCTCGGTGCACGACAACGTCGACCATCCGGTGTCTCTCTATGCGGCTTCGAAAAAGGCCAACGAGCTGATGGCTCACACCTATGCCCACCTCTACCGTCTGCCGGTAACCGGTCTGCGGTTCTTTACCGTCTACGGTCCCTGGGGGCGGCCGGACATGGCTCTGTTCCTCTTTACCAAAGCCATCCTGGCCGGCGAACCCATCGATGTTTTCAATTACGGCAAAATGCGCCGCGATTTTACCTACGTCGACGACATTGTAGAGGGGGTGATGCGCACCCTCGACAACACCGCGGCCCCCAATCCCGACTGGGACGGGGCGCACCCGGACCCCGGCACCAGCAGCGCCCCCAGCAGGCTGTACAATATCGGCAATAACAACCCGGTGGAACTGCTGGATCTCATCGCGACTTTGGAGAAGGCGCTGGGCCGGTCCGCCGAGAAGAACCTGATGCCCATTCAGCCCGGTGATGTGCCGGCAACCTACGCCGATGTCGACGACCTGATGAACGATGTCGGCTTCAAGCCGAGCACTTCTATTGCCGATGGTGTTAACCGCTTTGTCGCCTGGTACCGCGAGTATTACCAGGTTTAGCTCCCAAGATGTAGGGTGGGCAGATTGTTAAGACAAGCACCCCTTTTAAAAAAATTCTTTATCGTTTTGAAAATAACGCAGGGGTTGGAGAGCAACAGCATTGTCTGTGAAGAACCTATCCGTGACCCATGCGATCTTGGTGATGAGCACTTGATCTTTTAGGAATTCAGTTCGATTTCTTTTAATGGAGGTACCTTGATTACTTTTGAGAAAATCCAGGCCAAGCAGGCAAAAGTCGCTGTGGTTGGTCTCGGTTATGTCGGTCTTCCCCTCGCAGCTGCCTTCGGTCGCAAGGTGGAAGTAATCGGTTTCGATATCAGCACGGAAAAAATTGAGCAGTTGCGCAGCGGCTTTGACGCCACCGGTGAATTGAGCAACGAGGAACTGGCCGCTACCCGTATTGACTATACCGACGACCCTGAGCGGCTGGGCGAGGCCGCTTTCCTTATCGTCACCGTACCGACACCCATTGACGGTCACAAAAAGCCTGACCTGCGTCCTATCGAGGCGGCTTCCCGCACCATCGGCCGTCATCTCCGGTCAGGGTCTATCGTTGTTTACGAATCGACCGTCTATCCCGGCGTGACCGAGGATGTTTGCGTGCCGATTCTGGAGCAGGAATCGGGATTGCGCTGCGGCGTCGATTTCAAGGTCGGTTATTCGCCGGAACGCATCAATCCTGGTGACAAGGTTCATACCGTGGACAAGATCATCAAGGTGGTTTCCGGCCAGGATGCCGAGACCCTTGACACGGTCGCTGCTGTCTATGAGCTGGTAGTCACCGCCGGGGTGCATCGCGCTGAGTCGATCAAGGTGGCTGAAGCGGCCAAGGTTATTGAAAACACTCAGCGTGACCTCAATATCGCCCTGATGAACGAGCTGGCCCTTATCTTCAACCGGCTCGAAATTCCCACCAGGGCGGTGCTCGAGGCCGCTGGCACCAAGTGGAACTTCCTCAAGTTCACCCCCGGTCTGGTTGGTGGCCACTGCATCGGCGTCGACCCTTTTTACCTGACCTACAAGGCCGAAGAGATCGGCCACCATCCGCAAGTTATTCTCGCCGGCCGGCGTATCAACGACGGCATGGGCAAATACATAGCCGAGACCACGGTAAAGGAACTCATTCGCGCCGACAAGGCGGTTAAAGGAGCCAGAGTGCTGGTTCTCGGTCTGACCTTCAAGGAAAACGTGCCGGATATTCGCAATACCAAGGTGGTCGATATTATTCATGAACTAGAGGAATTCCAGGTCGATGTTGCAGTTCACGATCCCGTAGCTGATGTCGACGAGGCGCAAAAAGAGTACGGCATTAAACTGCAGAGCCTGGAGGAGGCCGGTCCGGTCGACGCTGTGGTGCGGGCCGTGGCTCACGACGCTTTTGCCGAGATGTCCGGTAGCCGGTTCAAGCAACTCTGCTCCAACGGCAATGGCCGTGGCGTGGTAATCGATGTCAAGGTAGTGCTTGACGGTAAAGATATTGCTGATAGCGGTCTGTCCTACTGGGCGCTTTAGAAAACACAGAGCCGACTAAAAATGAAGGTTCGGCCTTTTGGTAATAGGCGTTAAGAATTTTTTTGTTGCATTCGAATTATGCTTTTGTTATAAGTTGCTTCGCTTCACGCCGAAGTGGTGGAATTGGTAGACACGCTAGGTTCAGGGTCTAGTGGCCGCAGGGCCGTGGGAGTTCGAGTCTCCCCTTCGGCACCAATAAAATCAAGAGGTCAGCGAGAAGATCGCTGACCTCTTTTTTTGTATAACTCACGCTAATTACCCACCCTGCAGTCGGGCAACTTCGCGCCGGCTGAAATTCAGCGCTTATTGCGCTCCATTCCGAGATTCGTTCCGGATAAAGCCCGCACGATGTTCTCACCAAGGAAAACATGACCGATTCAAATGCAGCTTGTTTTGCCGACCTCGATCTTTCGCCGGAGCTTCTTCGCACGATTGACGAGGTCGGTTACGAAACACCTTCTCCCATTCAGGCCCGCAGCATTCCGCCTCTGCTGGAAGGTCGGGATCTGCTGGGGCAGGCCCAGACCGGCACCGGCAAGACCGCCGCTTTTGCTCTGCCTTTGCTGAGCCGCCTCGACCTGAAATCGAAATATCCGCAGATTCTGGTCTTGACTCCGACCCGTGAACTGGCGCTGCAGGTCGCTGAGGCGATGCAGACCTATGCCCGCCATCTGCCAGGATTTCATGTGCTGCCGGTGTACGGAGGCCAGAACATGGGCCAGCAGCTGCGTCAATTGCAGCGCGGTACCCATGTGGTGGTCGGCACTCCCGGACGTATTCAGGATCATCTGCGACGCGGCACCCTGAAGCTGGAGCGTTTGTCCTGCGTGGTGGTCGATGAAGCGGACGAAATGCTCAAGATGGGCTTTATCGACGATGTCGAGCAGATTCTGGAACACACTCCAGACGAAAGACAGACGGCGCTGTTTTCAGCTACCATGCCCAAAGAGGTGCTGAAGATTGCCCGGCGGCATCTGCGCGATCCCGTTGAGGTGCGTATTAAAGCCAAAACCTCCACGGTGGCTACCATCAGTCAGCGGTTCTGGCAGGTCAAGGGGCTGCACAAGCTCGATGCTTTGACCCGGATTCTCGAGGCCGAGGATATCGACGCCATGATTGTCTTTGTCCGTACCAAGAGTGCTACCGTTGAACTGGCCGAAAAGCTCGAAGCGCGCGGCTACTCCAGCGCAGCCCTCAACGGCGACATGACCCAGGCCATGCGGGAAAAGACCGTCGAACGGTTCAAAAATGGCGGGCTGGATATCGTCGTCGCCACCGACGTGGCGGCTCGGGGGCTCGATGTCCAGCGCATCAGCCACGTGATCAACTACGACATTCCCTACGATACCGAGTCCTACGTCCATCGCATCGGCCGTACCGGCCGGGCGGGCAGGGAAGGGAGCGCCATCCTTTTCGTTGCACCGCGGGAACGGCGCATGCTGGCCGCTATCGAGCAGGCCACCCGGCAGAAGATCGCCCCCATGAAGTTGCCGAGCCGGCAGAACATCATCGATCGACGCATCGGCCTGTTCAAGACCCGGGTGCTCGAAGCCATGGAGGGCGAGGATCTGCAGTTCTTCGAAGAACTGATCGACGACTGCCAGCAGGAATACGATGCCGAGCCGCGCTCGATAGCCGCTGCCCTGGCTTACCTGTTGCAGAAAGACCGCCCGCTGCTGCCCGAAGAAAAAGAATTCGCAGAACCGTTATCCAGACAGCCGGAGTTCCAGCCCGTCGGTCGCGGGGCCGGCGATGAGGGGCTGCAGCGCTACCGAATCGAGGTAGGCAAGGTCCATGGCGTGGTGCCGGGACATATCGTCGGCGCCATTGCCAACGAGGCCCGCATCAGCAATCGTGACATCGGCCAGATAAAGATATTTCACGATTTCAGCCTGGTCGATCTTCCGGAGAATATGCCGCCGGCCATGTTTCGTCATCTGCAGCAGGTATGGGTTTGCGGTCAGCAATTGCAGCTGTCTGTCGACAGCGGCGCTCCTCAGGGAAAGCCCTCTAAACGGCGTTCCGCTGGCAAGACAGCTGGAGGGCGCAAGGCCAAACCGTTTAAAAAACATCCGGCCGCTGCTAAACGGGCTGCCAAGAAAGCCCGTAAATCCTGATTCAGGTGCAGTTGGTTACTTAGCCAAGCTTGCTTGCACTACCTTTACACAAAAGCCCGTGCCATTTTTGGACGGGCTTTTGCCGGTTCATCTTCCCATAAGCTTACCAGCCTGTTGAACACCCACAAAAAATCGCGGTTTTACCCCGTAGGGCGCCGAGGACACAAAGAAAATAAAATCTTTGAACATAGACTTTCTCTGCGTTCTTTGCGACCTCTGCGGTGAATGAATTTGGGTGGTAGACAACTAGTAGCTCATAACGCAAGGTGGCACTATTGCTGTGCCAATTTGTTGGTGCTAAGGTAGGGAGGTAAGATGCCTTCAGGAAACATTTCAATCAATTTTTCGGCGAGGTGAAACGATGCTCAAAAGACTGTCCATTTGTCTTCTGTTGGTCGCTGCCATGCTGTCCGGTTGTGCGGTCAATCCTGTAACCGGCAAAAAAGAACTGAGCCTGGTGCCGGAAAGCACCGAACTCGCCATAGGACGGGAGCAGTATCTTCCCAGTAGGCAGATGCAGGGAGGCGATTATACCACCGAGCCGGCGATCAACGCCTATGTCAACGAGGTCGGGCAACGGTTGGCGACGGTCAGCGATCGTAAATTGCCCTACGAGTTCACCGTGATCAACGATTCCACTCCCAACGCCTGGGCCCTTCCAGGCGGCAAAATTGCCATCAACCGCGGTCTTCTCACCGAGCTGAACAGCGAGGCGGAACTGGCCTCCGTGCTCGGTCACGAGATCGTTCATGCTGCAGCTCGACACAGCGCCAAGGGTATGGAACGGGCCATGTTGTTGCAGGGGGCGGTGCTGGCCGTCGGTCTGGTTTCCCAGAACAGCGAGTACGCTCAGCTGGCGGTCGGTGGTGCGACCGTTGGTGCAGGCCTTATCAGTCAGAGGTACAGCCGCGATGCGGAACGGGAAGCGGACTACTACGGCATGCAATACATGGCGCGTGCAGGTTATGATCCACGGGCAGCCATCGATCTGCAGGAAACCTTCGTCCGGCTCTCTGAAGGCCGCAGGTCAGACTGGTTGTCCGGGCTGTTTGCCAGCCATCCGCCCTCGAGAGAGCGGGTAGAAGCCAATCGGCAGACCGCCGCGCAGCTGGCCGCCGACGGCGAGGTAGGGCGGGAACGTTACCGTCAGCAGATCGCCCCGCTGATTGCCAAAAAGGAAGCCTACGAGGCCTACGACAAAGGGCGCAAGGCGTTTGCCGAAGGCCAGACCGAACAAGCGCTGAAACTGGCTGAGAAGGCTCTCTCAATCGAACCGCGGGAGGCGCTGTTCCATGCCCTGCGCGGCGATGTGCGCTTCAAACAGAGACGTTACAGGGACGCGGTGGTCAACTACGATCGGGCGGTTGAGCGGGACGATGCCTATTTCCATTACTATCTGCAACGGGGTTTGGCTCTAAGAGAACTCGGCGAGCAGGAGAGGGCGGTGGCCGACCTGGAACAGAGTACCAAGTTGTTGCCCACCGCTCCGGCACTGAATGCTCTCGGCAAAGCGAGTTTTGCCGAGGGGGACCGGGTGAAGGCCAAGAAGTACTTTGCTGCCGCGGCCGAGTCCCGCTCGCCATCCGGACAGGAGGCGCTGGCTTCGTTGGTGCGCCTGGACCTTCCCGACAACCCGCAGCAGTATCTTAAGGTGCGGATCGGCCTCGATCGACGCAATTATCTGCTGGCCCAGGTGGTTAACAGCACCAACCTGGCAGTGACCGATGTTCAGGTCATGATCCAGGTGATCGATCGGACCGGCCTCCGCCGGCAGATTTCCTTGCGGGTACCGGGTCGCATCGGCCCACAGCAGGCCGCTCAACTGGCCACGGGCATCGGTCCTTTTGCCGACAGCCAGGACCTGCGAGGTGTGCAGGCGGTGGTAACCAGGGCCAGAATTGCTGAGTAGGGATGGTGTACCCTATGGCGAGATGGTTAATGTTGCTTGGGGCGGTGCTGCTTGTTATCGGTGCACTTGGGCATTTTGCTCCCTGGGTGTTCAACTGGTTCGGCAAGTTGCCGGGCGACATCCGTGTGGAGACTGAGCGGGTAAAGTTCTTCTTCCCACTGACCTCCATGATCATCGTCAGTGTGTTGCTGAGTTTGCTGGCCTATCTTTTCAGAAGGTAGCCCGGTTTATTCATGAAGACTTCTGCTGCAACTGTCTATTGCACGCCAGCTCAAGCCGTACTCACTCCTTGCGCTTCGACGTACTGCAAGTACGTCTGTAGGGCAACTCGCTGCGCCTGCCTTGGTATGACGCACACTTGCCGGTTTCGCGACTAAATCTCAAAAATATTCCGGGCTGGCCTCCTTTTCGTTGTCGCTGCAGCTGGTGTATACTGGGTAAAATTTATATTTTTGACCAGCTCAGGTGACCAAAGTTATGCCTTTCAATTCCGACTGCCCCATCCGCCAGGTTCTGGAAACCCTTGATAGTGAAATCCTGCAGGGTAAGGAGCGCGCCCTGCGCCTGTCCTTCATTGCCCTGCTGGCCGGCGGTCATGTGCTGCTGGAGGACTTGCCGGGGCTCGGCAAGACCACCCTGGCGCTGGCACTGGCCTCGGTGCTCGGCCTGTCCTTTGGGCGCATCCAGTGCACCAGCGACCTGCTGCCTTCCGATATCACCGGCCTGTCGGTCTACGACCGTGACAGCGGGCAGTTCCGGTTCGTCAAAGGACCGATCTTCAACAACATCCTGCTCGCCGATGAGATCAACCGGGCAATGCCCAAGACCCAGAGCGCGATGCTCGAGGCTATGGAGGAGCGGCGGGTGACGGTAGAAGGGACTACCCATCCGTTGCCGGAGCCGTTTCTGGTGATCGCCACCCAGAACCCGGTGGAACAAATCGGGACCTTTCCTTTGCCCGAATCTCAGCTCGACCGCTTTCTTTTGGTGACCGGGGTCGGCTATCCGCCGGAAGAACTGGAAAAGGACATCATCCGCAACGGCGGAATTCACGACCGGATTCGTGATCTGGCGCCGCTCCTCTCCCATGAGGAGCTCCTGGCGGCAAGGCAAAAGGTCGCAGCGGTGCAGCTCGGCGACAAGCTTGTCGACTACATCTTTGCCCTGGCGGCGGCCACCCGCGACCATCCCTATCTGCTTTCGGGCCTGTCGACACGCGGGGCTCTTAACCTGGCTGGTGCGGCGCGCGCCGCAGCTTATCTTGCAGGGCGTGATTATGTCATTCCCGAGGACGTACAGCTGTTGGCGGTGCCGGTCGGTGCTCACCGGTTGATTCTTCGCGCGGAACATGAAACCCTGTCCAAGTCGGAGGTGCTGCAATCGATCGTCCAAAGCATACCGGTGCCCCGCGCTTGAAACTGACCCGCGCCGGTGGGGTCTATATTCTGCTGACCCTGCTGCTCGGCTTCGGCGCGGTCAATACCGGCAACAACCTCATGTACCTGCTTGTTTCGGCACTGCTCGGCTTTATGGCCGTGTCGGGCTGGCTGGGACGCAACAATCTGGCCCGGCTGGAACTTGACCTGCAACCGCCTGAGGAGATCTACGACGGGGTTGAAACTCTGCTTGGTGTGCGGCTGACCAATCGCCAGCGTTGGTTGCCGGCCTGTCTGCTCACGGTGCGCTTTCGGGACGGCAAGGTGCACTGCCCGCTGCTGATGCGGCGCGAAAGGGAAGTGCTGTCTCTGGCCGCCACTTTTCACGGCCGTGGCGAGAGGTCCTTGCCGGAGATAGAGGTCAGTTCCACTTTTCCGATCGGTTTTTTCGTTCGTTCCCTGAAATATTTTCCGGATTCGACGGTGCTTGTTTTCCCACGGCCGCGCCCGGTGTCTTCCTCCATCGCAACAGCTGCCGGCAGCACCCACGGCGATCTGGCCCGGGACCGGGGGAGCGAGGGGGAGCTGACCCGGATCGCCGACTACCGGGGAGGAGAACCGTTGAAGATGATCCACTGGAAAATCTCCGCCAGACAGGATCAGCTCAAGGTCAAGGAGCTCTCCTCGCTGGCCGCTCCGCCGGTCTCCATTGATCCTCACCAGCTGCCCGGAAGTAATCTCGAAGAGCGTCTCGGTGCCGCCTGCTGGCTGGTCAAGGCTCTGTGCCGCGCCGACCGCCCGGTGGGGCTGCAACTCTGCAACCGCAGTATTGCCCCTGGGCGGGGGCGGCAACATGTTCTGCGTCTCCTCGGCGCTCTGGCTCGTTATGATAACGATACGAAATCTGCTTAACCTTTTCACCTACGCCGCCTGTATCCTCGGCGTATTGCCCCTGTACGCTTATCTCGAACTGCCGGCGCAGGTGCTCTTTCCCGTTGCCCTGCTGGTCGGCATGGTCTGCGATCGACGTCGGCATTACTTTATCGGCCGCCTGCCGGCCACGCTGCTGTCACTGTTGCCCTTTCTCTATTATGGAGTCCGTGTCAGCCTGAATCAGGTGGTGGAACCGGTGGTCAATGTACTGGTACTGCTGCTGGCGGTGCGTCTTGTTACGGTAAAACAGCCACGCAATTATCTACAGCTGTTCGTTCTGGCGATCTTCGTTCTGGCCGGTTCCTCGCTGCTGACCCTCAGCCCTTTGTTTCTGCCCTCCCTGATACTGGTTGTGACGAGTGTCACTCTTGGCCTGGTGCTACTGACCTTTCATGCCAGCGATACAGAATTGCGGCTTCCTGCAGGGAGCCTGAGGCCATTGCTTACGGTAAGCATGGTGCTGCCTGTTGGATCACTGTTGCTGATGCTGGTCTTCTTTGGCGTATTGCCCCGTACCCAGTATCCCTTGTGGAACTTTCTTAATCCGACCAAGACGGCAGTGAGCGGCTTCAGCAACGAAGTCCGCCCCGGCGCCTTTGTGGCTAATGCGGCCTCCAGTGCACCGGCTTTTCGCGTCGAAAGTGAAGTGCTCGGAGCGGAGGATCTATACTGGCGTGGTATCGTGCTCAACGTTGCCGAAGAGGGGAGCAGGTGGCGCAGGGAAAAACCGCCGAATAGGGAAGGGGTGCGTCTGACCGGCGGTCGCCGGGTGGCCCAGGTTTTTTATCCCGAAACGGGTGACGACGGCTACCTCTTTGTTCTCGACCCGACCAGCAAGGTCAGCGGTCTGCGGGTGAGCAGCAGCGCCGACCTGGTTTACCGGCAGAGGCGTTATCGGAAACAAACCGGCAGCTACCGCACCGTAGCTTTATTGGGTGGCCGGCTTGAGGCCCTGGGAGTGACGCGCGACTTTTATCTGCAGGTACCCGCCAATATTTCAACGCGGTTGCGCGATACGGCCGCCGAACTGGCCGCCGGTGGTGAGGACGTCGCCGCTCGCATCTCTCTGACCGAGGAGTTCTTCCGTCGTCAGCAACTGGTCTATGCCACCAGCGACCTGCCGGGTCCCGAGCGGCCGCTGGAGGAGTTTTTGTTTGACAAGAAACGGGGCTATTGTGAGTTTTTCGCCAGTTCCTTTGCTTTGCTGCTGCGCCTTGAGGGGGTGCCGGCGCGGCTGGTAGGAGGCTATCACGGCGGTCGTCGCAACGATCTGGCAGGCTACTACAGCGTAACCGAGGATATGGCCCATGTCTGGGTTGAGGCGCTGGTGGATGGTGTTTGGCAGCGCATCGATCCGAGCCGCTTGGCTGTTAATGCCGCCACTGCCAGCTTTGCCGGCCGCGGCCGGGCGCCCGGTTGGGGGCGGCGTTTGCTCGATGCCGCCGACTACTACTGGACGCGGGCTGTCATCTCCTACGATCTGAGCCAGCAGCTGGAGGTGGCGCGGGGGACGGCACGTAAGCTGCGAGGACTTTCTCCCGGGCGGGGTTTGTACTATACGGTTGGCTGGATTTTTGCCGTTGTTGCCGGATTGCTGGCCATTGTCTGGTTTATACGCCGGATGTTGGTACCGGTGGAGCAGCGTCTGCTGAACCGCTTCCTGCGTTTGCTGCAACGGCGCTTGGGGAAAGATGGGATCGCTGATCATGCCGGCCTGGAGACCCTTGCAGAGGGCACGGGCGAGGCTCGCTGCCGGGAATTTGCCGCCATCTATGGCGGTGCGGTTTACCGCGATCGCTCCCTTACCGCTTCAGAAAAGGCGCGGCTGCGAATGCTGCTGAGGGAATTGCGGCGTAATTGATTCGTTCTGTTCCGAATGTTGACGATTGAACGTCTGGTACCAGAAAGGTGGGAGTACATATTGAGGGCAGATAAGGGCTTTAAAACCAGGAAAGCGTAGTCGAAACCCACCCTATGGAACCGGCGTGGCCGCGAAGGGCGCCGAGGGAAAAGAACAAAGAAGACGAATCTCAAGAATGATGTTCTCTGCGAACTTTGCGCTTTCTGCGGTAAATAGGGTGTTGGCTTTTGGTTTTACTTGATCCACGAATGTGCAGCATCAGGTTTTATCAGCGCCCAAATAAAAGTTCAAAGGTTTGACGGGACGCAGATAAATGCGGATAGGACTGAGGTTATTTGCGTCGACCACCGCGTTTCGGCTTAGTAGACGGCGATCCGCCGGTCGGTTTGGGAATCTTCGGTCGGGCTTCGCTGACGCTGATTAGGCGGTCGATTAGCAGGGCGCCATCGAGCGTGATCACGGCGTCTTTAGCCTCGGCGGCATTGGCCATCTGGATAAAGGCCGTTCCCCGAAACTGGCCAGTGCGCGGATCCTTGAGCAGGTGCACCGATTTTACCGTGCCCGAGACCGCAAACAGCTTGCGGAGGTCTTCCTCGGTCGCTTCGAAGGGGATGTTTGCTACATAGACGTCTCGTGCCATAACGATAGTTTTTCCTGTTTCATTGTTGACCGGATGATTGCTAACTGGTGGGGGTGGGAAACCTTAACATATTTGATGGCCAATAGCATGGTTTCTCTTGCCGCACACGGCTTTTTATTGGGAAAGCCGTTAGGGAAAACCTGTTTTTCAAAGGCAGCTCATTCCTTCGGTCGGGAACGGCGCAAAGGTTCGAACAGATACTCCAGGCCGTTGAGCTTGATTTCGTAAACCGTCTGCAGCATGCGCCCGAGTTTGCCATCGGGAAATCCCTTTTGCGAGAACCAGACCACGTACGGTTCCGGCAGATCGATAAGGTAGAGCCCCTTGTATTTGCCGAAAGGCATCCGTGTAGATGCCAGTTCCAGCAGGGCCGCAGAGTCGATGGCAGAAAAGTCGTTCACATATCCTCCAGGCGGCGCAGACAGTTTTTAAAAGTTTCCAGCGTTTTTGCTTTTTTCATCTGCGCGAAAAGCGTGGTGCAGCCCGGTGCATGCAGATAGGGCAACAGGCTGCGTAGCTTGGCGAGTACCTGGGTCTGGCCGCAGTAGCGTTCCTGATAGCGCGGCAGCAGCCTGCCGAGTAAAGCACCGGCCCCCTGTCTTTGCAGCTGTGGTGAACGGATCGGCGCTGCCCGGCCGCGCAGGGAATCGAAGAGGACAGGGTCCGCCAGGGCACCGCGACCGATCATCAGGCCGGCAGCACCGGAGGTGGCCAGGACCTGCCTTCCGTCCTCGGCGGTGTGGATGTCACCGTTGGCAATAATCGGCAGCGGGGAGCTTTTTACCGCCTCGGCAGTTATGCTATGATCGGCTCGGCCGGTAAACTGCTGAACGACGGTGCGGGGATGAAGTATCAGAAAGTCGACCCCGGAATCGGCTAGATCGGGCAGCAGGGCGAACAGTTCCTGTGGTTGCTCGTAGCCGGCCCGTAGCTTGACCGAGAAACTGCCTGTCACCACCTTGCGCAGGGCCTCGATGATGGCCAGAGCCTGTTGTGGCTGGCGCAGTAGTTCACCGCCGATGGCGCTGCTGGTGGTGCGGCCGAAGGGGCAGCCGAGGTTAAGATTAATATGCGTGACGCCGGCATCCTGCAGGGTGCGGGCCGCCTCGGCCAGCAGCTCCGGCTGGTGGCCGATCAGCTGGGCAACCAGTGGCACGCTGTTTTCGTGCGGGGCGACATCGCGTAATACCGCAGGCCGCAGGGCCTGGCGTTTGCCGCCGCCGATCCGAATAAATTCGCTGAACACCACGTCGGGACGTACCCAGTCGATGTACAGGCTGCGCAGTTCCCGGTTGGTCAAGCCCTGCATGGGCGCCAGCATCAGCGGCACGCTGTTCGGTTGCCAGGGCAGGGAGGGACAAGTGATGGATTTCATAACGACGGACATTGAAGAATCTGAAGCAGTAATTGTGGACGACAGGTGCAGTAAAATGCAAAACGAAGGCACTGTCAACCCTCCGTCGGCGGACCGAGGGATCGTTGTTCTCGATTTCGAAACCAGCGGCATGTCCCCGGAACGAGGCGATCGTGCCATCGAGATCGGGGCCGTCAGGCTACTGGGCGATCGGATCGTCGAGCGGTTTCAGAGTCTGATGAATCCTGGCCGCCCAATCAATTCCTTTATCGAAAATCTGACCGGGATCAGCAATGCCATGCTGAAAGAGGCGCCGTCAAATTCGATCGTGATGGAGCGGTTCGCCAGTTTTATCGGCGGTACCTCCCTGGTGGCTCATAATGCATCCTTCGATCGCCGTTTCCTCGACGCCGAACTGGCATTGATCGGTCAGCGACGCCAGCAGGATATGGCATGCTCCCTGCTGGCGGCGCGTCGTCTCTATCCCGAGGCGCCCAATCACAAGCTCCAGACCTTGGTGCACTATCATGACCTGCCGACCACCGGAACTTTTCACCGGGCTTTGGCCGATGCGGAAATGACCGCCCATCTCTGGTGCAAAATGGGGTATGATATAGCTTCGCGTTATGGATGCGGCCTGGTGCCCTTCACTGTGTTGAAAGGATTGACCGGAATCCGGAAGAATCAAGTGGATACCTATCTGCAACAGCAGGTCGCCAACATTTAAATCCGGACCTTTTTATTCGTCCGGGTTTGCTCGAATAGCAAATCACCGAATACAAGATAAACCATGGAGGAAACGCATGCCGAATGCTCATGTCCGTCATATTATGGTCGCCACCGAGGAGGAATGTCTCGAACTGAAAGCCCGCATCGAAGGCGGCGAGGAGTTTGCCGCTTGTGCCACCAAATATTCCAAGTGTCCCACCGGCCGTCGCGGCGGCAACCTGGGCGTGGTCACGCCCGGGCAGCTGGTAGACGAAGTCGATGAGGTGGTTTTCAATGGCGAGGTCCGCAAGATTCACGGACCGGTCAAATCCCAGTTCGGCTATCACCTGGTACAGGTTCTGGGGCGCACCGGTTAGATTCCGATCGCGATAATATTTACCGGCAAGGCCGCCGAGTGTTATATTGATGCCTGTTGAGGACCACAGGGGTTTCCTGTGGTCTTTTCTTTGTAGCTGCAGGCCGATCGCATGGCCAAATATCTTTTTGTGGAAAACAGCAATGAAGCCCTGGCAACTTATCGATAGTGCGTCTGTGCCCGGCCAGAACGGGACCCTGGAGCTTTTTCAGCGGGACCGGGAGTTCTCTTTGCGGGTGGACGGCTGCGAACTGATGAACAGCCGTCAGCATGGCTCCGAGGATGCTCTGGCCGAGATGGCCTGTGAAGCCCTCGGTAGCAGAAAAGGCGTGCGGTTGCTGGTTGGCGGTCTCGGCATGGGGTACACAGCCGCTGCCGCCCTGCGTCTTCTCGCCCCAGATGACCGGGTTGTTGTGGCGGAATTGGTGCCGGCTGTTATCGCCTGGAACCGGGGTCCGCTTGGCCACCTCGCCGATCATCCCCTGCAGGACGAGCGGTTGACTGTGAAGGAAGGCGATGTTGCGCGTCTGCTGCGAGAGAACCGGGATGCTTTCGATGCTGTCCTGCTCGATGTGGACAACGGTCCGCAGGGACTGACTCGCAAGGGCAACACCTGGCTCTATGAACGGGAGGGGCTGCAGGCAGCCCGTCGTGCCCTGCGGCCTGGCGGAGTGTTGCTGGTCTGGTCGGCCGGACCCGATGCGGCCTTCAGCCAGCGCCTCAAAAAGGCCGGTTTTTCCGTCGATGAACGTCGCGTGCGGGCACGCGGGGGAGGTGGCGGCAGCCGCCATACCATTTGGATTGCCGGTAAATAACACGGAAGCAGGCTGTTGAAAAAGGTCATGGAGGGACTTTTTCAACGTTCTGCCAGACCGAGATGCTTTAGCCTGACCCGGTAAAGGACACCACATGATCGAAAACCAGCACCCTTTCGAGAGCTTGACCCCGGCCTTCATCATGGATGCAGTGGAAAGCCAGGGATTTATCTGCGACTGCCGCACCCTGGCTTTGAACAGCTATGAAAACCGCGTTTACCAGGTCGGCATCGAGGATGGCGCGCCGCTGATCGCCAAGTTCTATCGTCCGGAACGCTGGAGCGATGAGCAGATCGTCGAGGAGCATCGCTTCTGCTTTGAATTGGCCGAGCATGAACTGCCGGTGGTGGCGCCGCTGGTCAACGAACAGGGCGACAGTCTGTTTCAATACGGCTCCTTTCGCTTTGCCCTCTATCCCCGCCAGGGAGGACATGCACCGGAACTGGACAATCTCGACAACCTGCTGATCCTCGGCCGATTACTCGGGCGCATGCATCGCATCGGCGCCCTGCGGTCTTTCGAACACCGGCCGCGGCTCGACGTGCGGAGTTTCGGCCATGACAGCGTGGCCCTGATCAGCGAGCGCTTTGTTCCGGCGGAAAACAAGGCCAACTATGATGCTCTAAGCCGGGATCTGCTGCAGGCCATCGAAGTCATTGTCTCTGAAATGGCCGACCTGCGCTACTTGCGGGCCCACGGCGATTGCCACACCGGCAACATTCTGTGGCGGGACGATGCGCCGCATTTCGTCGATTTCGACGACGCACGCATGGCGCCGGCCGTTCAGGACCTGTGGATGATGCTTTCCGGTGACCGGCCTCGGCGCCATGCCCAGTTGGCTGAGCTGGTGGAAGGCTACAATGAATTCTACGAATTCCGGCCCGCTGAGCTGCGCCTGGTTGAAGCGTTGCGCTCTTTGCGGATGCTGCATTTTTCCGCCTGGCTGGCGCGGCGCTGGAACGACCCGACCTTTCCACGGCATTTCGCCTGGTTCAATACCCCGCGCTACTGGGGCGATCATATTCTGGAACTGCGCGAGCAGATCGCCGCCCTTAATGAGCCCCTGTTGCAAATCTGCTGACGCTATGGACATCATCGCACGGGAAATCGTTCGTCATCTTCCGGAAGAGGGCGAGAGCCGCCGGTTGTTTCACGGCCGCGGTCACTGTTTCAACGGTCTGGAAGACCTTGTCATCGATTACTATCCACCTTTGGTCGTTGTAGTGCTCTATCGACCACGGACGGAAGAATGGATTTCCGAGTTGACCCGGATGCTTCTTTCGCTGCTGCCTGCAGAACCGCAGGGGCTGCTGCTGCAGGAGCGATTTCGGTCTGGAGCACCAAGTCGTTTGCTGAGAGGGGAAATTCCGGAAGTTGTGGAGGCGCGGGAAGGGGAGCTGCGTTATCGATTGCGCCCCGGCCTTGCCCAGAATATCGGCTTCTTTCCCGATATGGCGGTAGGGCGGAGGCTGCTGCGACGCCTGGCAGCAGAAAAAAAGGTTCTCAATCTCTTTGCTTATACCTGCTCTTTTTCCGTTGCCGCCCTGGCCGGCGGCGCCGCGCAGGTTGTCAATCTCGACATGAACCGCGGTGCCCTCGATCTGGGGCGCCTCAACCATTCAATTAACGATTGCGATTCACGCCGGGCAAGCTTTTTGCCTCTGGAGTTGTTTCGCAGTTTTGGCCGTCTCAAGCGCTGCGGTCCCTTCGACCTGATAGTCTGTGACCCGCCGGCCAGCCAGGGAAAAAACTTCACCGCCGAACGCCACTGGCCCAAGCTGATCCGGCGCATGCAAGAACTGCTGACTCCGCAGGGCGAGATACTGGCCTGCCGCAGCACGCCTACCATGTCCAATGGTCAACTTGAAGAGCTATTTGCCGAGTTGCTGCCAGCTGCACGGTTGTCAGGCCGTTATGGAGGTGGCGACGATTTCCCCGAAGCTGACCCCGGTTTGGGCACCACCGTGCTGCATTACGCCCTGAATTGAATCGGCTCCCTTCCACTTCAATTGAGTTGTTTCACCGGAACAGCCAGACCCGCTAGATGTCCTCCTCGAACCGGGGCAGCTAATCGATGCTTTTGTCTACCCGGCACATGAAGCTGCGGTTTCCTGGGGTGCCGGTGACCGGGTTGCGCCGGTCATCGTCGGTCAGATTGTTGAGGCTAGCCAGGGGATCTGTCTCCCCCCAACCCCAGGCAATTCGCACCGTACCCGGCTTCACTGCGCGACTGATACGTGCCGGCAGGGCGATCCGGCCCCGGGGCGTACTGACCTCGACGCAGTCACCGTTTTCAATGCCAAGAGTTCGGGCATCTTCAGGGGGCAGGTCGACGGCTGGCCCCGGCTCTTTTTGTAACAGCGCCGGAACCTGGTGAAATTGGGAATGGGTGAAAAAGGGGCTGCGGGCTCCGCTGATGCCTATCAAAGGGTAGTCGCTTGCCTGGCTGGCGAAGCTGATAGGGGCATCGAACCGTCCATCGGCAAACGGGACAGCGGGTAGGCTGGCCAGGCGCAGGTGCTCAGAGGCGAATTCGACCTTGCCGGAAGGGGTGGAAAATCCTTTTTCGGTGAATTTTTCAAAAGTTTGCGGCGCAACCCTCACCCCGTCCGGCTGCTCCCGGAGGTCCGCTATGGTGAGACCGGACGGTTGCAGCTGATAATCGATGGCTTCCTCAACGTCCTGCCAGGGGAACTCCTCTTCCAGACCAAGCTTCCGGCCAAGCTCAAAAATGATTTTCCAGTCGGGCCAGGATTCCGATAACGGCTCGATGACCTTGTTCTGCAGCATCACCAGGCTGTTTCGCAGGTAGGCGCGGTTGAGCTGGGTCTTTTCAAAACAGCTGCTGGCTGGAAGGATCACATCCGCAAAGCGGGCGGTGCGGGTCATGAACATATCGATGACCACTAGAAAGTCGAGCTGAGCCAGGGCCTGCTGGACCCGGTTGGAGTCGGTCATGGTCACGGCCGGATTGCCGGACTGAACTACCAGCGCTTTCAGAGCGTAAGGCTTCCTGTCGAGTATGGCATCGACCACGCAGGACTGGGCGTGCAGCCCCCAATTGTGATGGAAGCTGTTGAACAGAGGGTAGTCGCAGGTCACCGGCCTGCTGCCGGCCGGCAGGCGCTCTTTCAACTGAATATTGCGTGAAGGCACCGGCTGCGGCAACAAATCGCCCCCAGGTCGGTCCAGGTTGCCGGTCAGAGCCCGCAACATGGCCACTGCACGTGTGGCGTCGAAGACCTCCAGTTGCATGTCCAGGCCGTTGCCATCGATGATGCAGGCATTTTCACTGGTTGCATAGAGTTTCGTCGCGGTGCGGATATCTGCAGCGTCAAGGGCAAGAGGCCGGGCAACCTTCTCAACCGGGTAAGCGCTGGCAGCCTGTTGCAGTTCCTCAAAACCTGCTGTCCAGCGGTCGATGAATTCCCGGTCGTGCCAGTCGTTCCGCACGATTTCATCGATCATGGCCATGGCCAGGTAACCGTCGTGGGCCGGTTTTATCTGCAACCAGACGTCGGCCATAGCCGCCAGGCCGGTTTTGACAGGATCTACCACGATCAGCTTGGCGCCTTGCTTTCGGGCATGACAGATGGCGTCGTAAACCGGGGGGTTGGTGTGTTGGTCGTTCTTGCCCCAGATCAGGATGCAGTCGCTGTCCTGCACATGGGGGATGGTCATGGCACCATAAGTGTAATTGTGGGCCATTTCTCGTGCCACATGGCAGACCGAGCCGTTGCCGATGGTATTGGGTGAACCGAAGGCATTCATCAGGCGGTTTGCATAATCCCACGGTGCGCCCCAGTCGGCGGCCATGCCCCGCAGCCAGGCTACTGTTTCGGCACCATGTTCCTTCCGGCAATTGAGTAGTTTTGCGGCTATAAGGTCCAGAGCCTCGTCCCAGGACGCTTCACGGTAGCCGTTGTCCTGCTGGCGGATCAGCGGTTGCCGCAGGCGTTGCGGTGAATAGACGATGTCGGCAGCGGCATCGAGTTTTGGGCAAGGCCAACGGTCTTTGTGGGGCAACTTCGATTTTCGCTCGGCCCCGATCAGGCGCCCCTGTTGCACTTCGGCCCGGATCGGGCAGCAGGAGGAGCAGAGCCGACATACGGTATCGATCTTCATGGCATCATTCTCCTGATGTTCGGTTTGCCTTGATATAGCAGCTTCGAATCAGTTCATAGTGGTTGGCGTGGGTGCGAATTTTCCACCACACCTGCCCCTGGTGGTCAATCTGCCAGGGCGGTGCCAGGTGCCCGTTTTCTCCCAGCAGCAAGGTTTTGAGATTGTCCATTCCGCGACCGGAATGGGGAGCTATCTCCGTACCTCCCAGCCAATCCTCTTCTGCTGCGACTTCAGTCGACCAGGAAAAGGGGTCAGAACAGAGCAGTTGGGCTTCTCTGCGAGCTGCGACCCTATTCATTTCGTTAAGGTGCCTGAGTGGTTTCGGCACTTTGTCCAGCAGATTGAGAGAAGCCAGGGTGCTGAAGGTTCCCTGGCGAAAAGGCAGGGCGAGGGCGTCGCCGACGATGAAGTCGATTTTTTCTTTCGGCCAGTGCCGGGGCAGAGTCAGTGATTTGGTGCAGGACAAACGCCCCTCAAGGGGAAGGTCGAGTTGAGTTTCGCCGTTCAACAGAAGCTGCCGGGCAGCTTTGATAAAGGCATGGGAATTATCGACGCCGATCACTGCATCGCTTTTCAGGCTCAGTTCGAAGGAAAATCGTCCCACCGCTGCACCGATATCGATCGCCATGCCCCTGCTTGGTTGCACTAATGCAGCCCACTCCTCATAGGCACATGTCGCCTGCGGGTCTTGCAGAAGGTCTCCGTAGTGACTCCACAGATAAGAAGACAATACCGGTGCGGTTTCGTATTTCGAATGGGACAGGGATGACGGCGCATCCAAGGTGAGGAAAGCTATCCCCTCGCGTATGGGATACCTGCCATTGCAGTTGTTGCAGGACAGAAGGCCGGAGACGATATCCTTTTCAGCCGTTTCCAGATTATCGGGTTGCAGGGGATGTTCCTGGGGCAGGCAGGCAGGGCAGATCAGCAGATCGAGTAGAAATTCTTTCATCGATGTCCCTTTATGTGTGGCTTCCTGGCAGGTATTTTTTTTGATCGACCAATAACATAGTATCGTAAATGCCGGGTGTTTCAGGGATTTCTGCAGGTTTTGCTTTTTGGGCGCCTTTAAAGAAAAAAGTAGTTGAAATGAAGTCGCGTTTATGGGCAAATTAATCAGTTAGCCAACAACTAATCGACTGGACAGGTTTCGGTTGACTTCAGGAGCAATTGATGAACAAAGAAGCTGTATTGACGGCTGTATTGGAAGGGGATACCTTGCCGACCCTTTCGCCGGTTGCCTCGCGACTGATCTCCCTGACTGCCAAAGAAGACACCACCATCAGCGATATCGCCGATCTGGTGTCCAAGGACATTTCTCTCGCTGCCAAAATTCTTAAGGTAGTCAACTCCGCTTTTTACAGTTTCCCCCAATCCATTGTCACTATCCACCAGGCCGCTTCGATTCTTGGTACCAATGCAGTGCGCAGCCTGGTGTTGTCTTTTTCTTTTCTTCAGCCGAGCAGCAGCAACGATGGTTTTGACTACGTCGGTTTCTGGTCTCAGTCCCTGGCTGAGGCAGTGGCCGCCCGCATGCTCATGGCGACTATCGACAAGGATGCGGCCGAAGAAGCTTTTGTTGCCGGACTGTTGCAGAACCTGGGCGTACTAATTCTGGCTCGTGCCT
>ENA-ORCU01000242-ORCU01000242.1-marine-metagenome-genome-assembly--contig:-NODE-242-length-23949-cov-2.924807_pt1 | contig 23949 bp, 24 predicted proteins | sample MGYA00248631_ERZ508512 | MGnify/ENA primary metagenome ERZ508512 (study PRJEB26183, sample SAMN06268844) | marine metagenome | isolation source: Tt an P1 anaerobic enrichment on pine from sediment taken...
GGTGGTGCGGGTGCCGGCGAATGAGGACTGGGTGATCAAGCAGGTGCTTGACCTGGGGGTGCAGAGCCTGCTGATCCCGATGGTCGACACGGCCGATGAGGCCCGCGCGGCAGTGCGTGCGGGGCTCTATCCGCCGGCGGGGGTGCGCGGGATGGGGGCGGCGCTGGCGCGGGCCTCGGGCTATAACGCGATTTCCGATTACGTGGCCACGGCGAATGAGCAGATCTGCGTCATGGTGCAGGCCGAAAGCCGGATGGCGCTGGACAATCTCGACGCCATCGCCGGGACCGAAGGGGTGGACGTGGTGTTCATCGGCCCGGCGGATCTGTCGGCCGACATGGGTTATCCCGGCCAGCCCGGCGCGCCCGAGGTGGTCGCCGCGATCGAGGACGCCATCGCGCGCATCCGCGCCGCGGGCAAGGTGGCGGGAATCATCACTTTCGATCCGGCCGAGATCGCCCGTTACCGCGATCTCGGCGTGGGTGTCCTCGGCGTGGGCGGCGACGTGACCGTGCTGGGCGCCGCGCTGCGCGGGCTGGCGGCCGATGCGCGAAAGCGGCTGGGCTAGCCGTCCGCGCCGCGGGCGTTGAAGACGAAGCCCAGCGTGTTCATCAGGAGCTGCGCGGCGAGAATGGCGGTGGAGCCGGTGGGGTCGTAATCCGGCGCCACCTCGACCAGGTCGAGGCCGATCACCTCGTGCCGCCGCGCCAGCCCCTGCATCAGCTCCAGCACCTCGTAATAGAGGAAACCGCCATGGCTGGGCGTGCCCGTGCCCGGCGCGATGGAGGGGCAGAAGGCGTCGATGTCGATGGTGACATAGACCCGCGCCCCGGCCGGGATGCGCGCCAGCACCGCCTCGGTGCCCAGCCGCCGCACCTGCCGCACCGACAGGATGTCCGAGCCGCGGGCGCGGGCGTCCTCATACCCCTCGCGCGCGGTGGACGAGACGTTGCGGATGCCCAGCTGCGTCATGCCGGTGACATAGTCCTTCTCGGCCGCGCGGCGCATGGGGTTGCCATGGCCGTGGCGCACGCCGTGGCGTTCGTCGACGAAATCGAGATGGGCGTCGATCTGGACGATGTGGAAATCGCCCTGGTCGTCGAAGGCGCGGATGGCCGGGATGTTGACCGAATGGTCGCCGCCGATCAGCACGGGCAGGGCGCCCGCGGCCAGTGCGGCGCGGACGCCGGCCTCGATATTGGCGTGGCTGGCCTCGGTGTCGGTATGCACGATATCGGCGTCGCCCATGTCCACGATCCGCACCTCGGGGCCGAGATAGGTGGCGTCGTCCTCGTGGTCATAGGCCCCGGCATGGCCGAAGGAGAAGAGCGTGCTGGCCTCGCGCACCGCGCGCGGGCCGAACCGCGCGCCGGGGCGGAACTGCGTGCCGCAGTCGAAGGGCGCGCCGAGAATGGCGACATCGGCGTCGAGAGTGCCCCAGTCCTCGACATAGGGGCGCTTGCCGAAGGTCGCGATCCCCACGAAGGGCAGGTTCAGCCGCCCGGTTTCATAGCCATGTCCGCCCATTCTGTGCCCTCCTGTCGGTGATCCGGGGCAGAATGCGCAGTTGACGGGGGCGCGGCAAGGGGGCATCCGGGCCGGGCAGCAAACGAGGGGGCCGCCATGTTCCAGATGCCGCAGAAACTGAAATTCGGGCAGCGCACGCCGCCGGCGATCTTTCCGCCCGTTCTGGGGCTCTTGGGGCTGGGGCTGGCCTGGCGCCGGGCCGAGGCGGTGTTCCTGACCCCGCCGGCCATCGCCGACACGATCCTGGGCATGGTGACGCTGCTGCTGCTGTGGTGCCTGCTGGCCTATGGCGTGAAGCTCGCCCGCCGGCCCGCTGTCTTCCTTGAGGATCTGGCCGTGCTGCCGGGCCGCGCGGGGCTTTCGGCGATGACGATGGCGGTCATGCTGCTGGGCGCGGTGCTGCTGCCCTATGGCGCGGGGCTGGCCGGGGCGGCGCTGCTGGCCGGGCTCGCCGGGCACGCGGTGCTGGCGCTGGCGGTGGCCTACAAGCTGCTGACCGGCCCGGCCGAGCAGCGCCACGTCACCCCGATCTGGCATCTCAGCTTCGTGGGCTTCATCCTCGCCCCGCTCTCGGCCATCCCGCTGGGATACGGGGCGGCGTCGGAGGCGCTGTTCTACGTCATGGTGGCGGTCTCCGCGCTGATCTGGGCGGTGAGCCTGGCGCAGCTGGCCCGCCGCGACCCGCCCGCGCCCCTGCGCCCGCTCCTGGCCATCCACCTGGCGCCGGCCAGCCTGTTCGGGCTGGTGGCGCTGCAGCTGGGATGGACCGGGGCGGCTCTTGGCTTTGCCGCGCTCGGCGCGCTGATCCTGGCGGCGCTGCTGATCCGGGCGCGCTATGTCGCGGCGGCGGGGTTCAGCCCGCTCTGGGGTGCGTTCACCTTTCCGATGGCGGCCTTCGCCAGCCTGGCGCTGGCGCTGGGGAACGGGCAGGGCGAGCTGTTCCGGCTGGCCGGCTCGGTGCTGCTGGTCGCGGCCACCGGCGCCATCCCCGTGATCGCGGTCAAGGTGCTGCAGGGCTGGGCCAAGGGGCAGCTGGGCGCGAAAACCAATGCCGCGACCGCGTGAGGGCGCGATTGCCTCTTCCCTTTTCCCGCCGCCCGTGAAATAGGGAAGCGCCAAACGAAAACTCCGCAGGAGGTCCCCCATGGAGATTCGCGAGGCCCTGACCTTCGACGATGTGTTGCTTGTCCCCGCCGCAAGCTCGGTTCTGCCCTCGCAGGCCAATACCTCGACCCATGTCACCAAGTCGATCAGGCTGAACATTCCGCTGCTGAGCTCGGCCATGGACACGGTGACCGAGCACCGCATGGCCATCGCCATGGCGCAAGCGGGGGGCATCGGCGTGATCCACCGCAACCTGACCGTGGCCGAGCAGGCCCGCGAGGTGCGCCGGGTCAAGCGCTTCGAAAGCGGGGTGGTCTACAACCCCGTCACCCTGACCCCCGACCAGACCCTGGCCGACGCCAAGGCCCTGATCGAGCGCTACAACTTCACCGGCTTCCCGGTGGTGGACGAAAAGGGCCACGTGGTGGGCATCGTGACCAACCGCGACATGCGCTTCGCCACCTCCGACGACACGCCGGTGCGGGTGATGATGACCTCGGAGAACCTCGCCGTTCTGAAAGAGCCCGTGGACCGCGCCGAGGCGCTGAGCCTGATGCGCGCGCGCCGCATCGAGAAGCTGCTGATCACCGATGGCAAGGGCAAGCTGACGGGGCTTCTGACGCTGAAGGATACCGAGCAGGCGGTGCTGAACCCGCAGGCCAGCAAGGACCAGCTGGGCCGGCTGCGCGTGGCCGCCGCCAGTACCGTGGGCGATGCCGGCTTCGAGCGCAGCCAGGCGCTGATCGATGCGGGCTGCGACCTGATCGTGATCGACACCGCGCATGGCCATTCCGAGGGCGTGGCCATTGCCGTGGAGCGGATCAAGAAACTCTCGGGCGACGTGCAGGTGATGGCCGGCAACGTGGCCACCGGCGAAGCCACCCGCGCCCTGATCGGCGCGGGCGCCGACGCGGTGAAGGTAGGGATCGGGCCGGGCTCGATCTGCACCACGCGGATGGTGGCGGGCGTGGGCGTGCCGCAGCTGACCGCGGTGATGGACTGCGCCGAGGCCGCGCGCGAAAGCGGCGTGCCCGTGGTGGCCGATGGCGGCATCAAGTTCTCGGGCGATTTCGCCAAGGCGATCGCGGCGGGCGCCTATTGCGCCATGGTCGGCAGCATGATCGCCGGCACCGACGAGAGCCCGGGCGAGGTCATTCTCTATCAAGGCCGCAGCTTCAAAAGCTACCGCGGCATGGGCAGCCTGGGCGCGATGGCGCGCGGCTCGGCCGACCGCTATTTCCAGAAGGACGCGGCCAGCGACAAGCTGGTGCCCGAAGGCATCGAGGGCCAGGTGCCCTACAAGGGCTCGGCGGGCGCGGTGATCCACCAGCTGGTGGGCGGGCTGCGCGCGGCGATGGGCTATACCGGCAATGCCACCGTGGACGAGATGCGCACCAACAGCCGCTTCGTCCGCATCACCGGCGCCGGGCTGAAGGAAAGCCACGTCCATGACGTGCAGATCACCCGGGAATCGCCGAACTATCGCATCATGTAGGCCGCGGCCCGGCCTGCATCGGTGACCAAGCACGGGTGGGCAGCAGGCGACCGGAGAACAGGGCCAGCGCCGGGAGCGCCGGACTTCTCGTGAGGTCCCTGCGGGCCGCGGGAACGCGGGGCGGGGACCCGATCAGGCCGCGTCAACAGCGGCGCGCAGCATGTCGCGCACCTGCTGCGCCACCGCCTTGAGATCGGCGTTGTCGATGGCCGCCATGGAAGCCACGGGATCGATCGCGCTGATCTCGACGCCGCCTTCGACCTCCCTGAGAATGACGTTGCACGGCAGCATCGCGCCCACGCGCGGCTCCAGGCCGATGGCCTCGTGCGCCATTTTCGGATTGCAGGCTCCCAGGATGCGATAGCCGTCCATGTCGACGTCGATCTTCTTCTTCATCGTCGCCTTGACATCGATCTCGGTCAGCACGCCGAAACCCTTGTCCCCGAGCGACGCGCGCATGCGCCTGTCCGCGTCATCCATCGTCACGTCCGGCAAGAGCCGATCGTAAGTGTATCCCATATTTCCGGTCCCTTATCCAAAGCCCGGCACCCGCGCGGTGACGCGGATGCCGCAGTCTTGCCGGGCGCCACGGCCGCAAGGCGGGTGGCGCCTCGTGGATCAGTCGTCGTCCATCATGCGGCGGTTCCACATCGGGCGCCGCCCGCCCTGGCCCTGCGGCCAGCCTTCCCACATCCGCTCACGCAGGTCCTGCATGTGCTCCATGCGGTCCGCCGGGGCCGACATCTCCTGTTCGGTGACGGCGCCATCGCCGTCCGCGTCGAGATACTGGAACCGGTCGACCATCGTCTCCCGGATCATCGCGCTGTGCAGCGTTTCGAACTCGCCGATGGAGAGCGTCCCGTCGCCGTTCGCGTCATATTCCTTGAGCTTGGCCTGAAACGCCTCGCGGATTTCCTGCGGCGTCGCGATGCCGTCCCCGTCGGTGTCCAGCATCCACATCATGCCGCCACCCATGGGGCCCATCGCACCCCCCGGGCCCCAGGCGCCGCCCATGAACCCCATCGGGCCCGGCACGCCCATGCCGTGGCCCATCATCGGGCCGTGCATGCGCCTCATCATCAAATGCATGTACTCGTCCGGATCGCCCGCGAACCCCGGGGCGAACGGCCCCATCATGGTCCCCGGGCCCGCCCCGAACCCCTCTCCGCGCCCATGGCCGGGATCGGCCAGGGCCGCGCCTCCAAAGGCGGTCGCTGTAACAATCGCAATGGCGAAAAAACCTTTTTTGGTCATGTCTTAACCTCGTTTACCGGTTTCGGTGCCTTACATCTGGGGATGTGACCCCAGAACGCCAAGGCGGTCACTCGGCACAATGTAACCGTCTGTCGCCAGCGTAGCGCCTGATACATTCGGTGACAAAAAATTTGGAAATCCCGAAGGAGGCCGGATTATTAGGAGACCCATGACCGAACTGCCCCACATCCTCGTGGTCGACGACCACCGCGAAATCCGGGACGCGGTGACGCGCTATCTGCAAAAGAACGGCATGCGCGCCACCGCGGCCAGGGATGCGGCGGATATGGACGAGAAACTCGCCACCGGGCATTTCGACCTCGTCGTGCTCGACGTGATGATGCCGGGCGAGGACGGGCTGTCGGTCTGCCGCCGGCTGTCTTCGGGCAAGGGGATCCCCATCCTCATGCTGACCGCGCTCGGCGAGGAAACCGACCGCATCGTGGGGCTGGAGATCGGGGCCGACGACTATCTCGCCAAGCCCTTCAACCCGCGCGAGCTGCTGGCGCGGATCAAGGCCATCCTGCGCCGGGCGGAGCGGGCGGAGCCGCATGCCGGCAAGCTCTCGGGGCGGCGGGTCGCGTTCGCGCAATGGGTGCTGGATACCGACCGCCGCGTTCTGGTGGATGAGGCGGGGGAGGAGACCGAACTGACCACCGCCGAGTTCAAGCTGCTGACGGTTCTGCTGGAACGGGCGCGGTTTGTCCTGAGCCGAGATCAGCTTCTCGACCTGACCGCCGGCCGGTCGGCATCGCTGTTTGACCGCACCATCGACAACCAGATCAGCCGGCTGCGCCGGAAGGTGGAACGGGATCCTTCGAGGCCGCGCATCATCACCACGGTACGCGGCGGCGGCTATTGCCTTGCCGCCGAAGTCGAAGACCTGGCCTGATGCGGCGCTTCCTCGACAGTCTGCGCGGGCAGCTGGTGCTGCTGATCATCGCCGCCCTGGCGGTGGCGCAGGCGATCAGCCTGTGGCTGTTCGTCGACGAACGCAGCCTGGCGATCCGCGCGGCGCTGGGATTCGAGGCCGCCGGACGGGCGGCGAACGTGGCCCGGCTGATCGAGGAGGCGCCGAAGGAGCTGCACGCCTCCATCCTCAGGGCGGCAAACTCGCCCCTCGTTCGCTTCGACCTGTCGCCGGACCCTTCCGTGAACCACGAGGACCATGCCGATGGCGGAGCGGTGGAGGCGCGGGTGCGGGCGCTTCTGGGGGATAGCTACAGCCGCGACATCCGGGTCGAGCTGCACGAGGTCGAGGGGGCCATTCTTCCGATGCCCCATCTGTCGCCGGAAATGGCGGAGATGCACCTGGCCATGATGCGCGGCGAACTGGCCGCGATCGAGATGAACCTGTCCATCGCGCTGTCAGGCGGGCAGTGGCTGAACGTGGGGACGCGGTTTGAGCGCCCGCCGCTGCAATGGCCCTGGCTTTCGACGCTGACCTTCGGCCTGACCGCGGCGGTCATCCTGATTGCCGTGTGCTGGTTCCTGCTCACCCGGCTCACCGGGCCGCTGCGCCGCCTGTCGCGGGCGGCCGACAGCCTTGGCCGGGGGGAGGAGGCGGCCCCTCTGCCCGCGGTCGGGCCGTCCGAGGTCCGCGACCTCACCGCGACGTTCAACCGGATGCAGGAGCGGCTGACGCGGTTCGTGGCGGACCGGACGAGGGTGCTGGCCGCGCTCGGCCATGACCTGCGCTCGCCGCTCACGGCCATGCGCGTGCGGGCCGAGCTGGTCGAGGACGACGAAACGCGGGGCAGCCTGATCGCCTCGATCGAAGAGATGCAGGGCATGGTGGAGGCCACGCTGGCCTTCGCGCGCGGGCTGGCGGTGTCCGAGGCTTCGGAAACCGTGGAGATGGGCGCGTTCCTGGCGCAATTGCGCAAGGACATGCTCGACAGCTTCGACCTGGACGGAGGCGAGAGGATCGAGCTGCGCCTGCGCCCCAACGCGCTGCGCCGGGCGTTGCGCAATGTCATCGAGAACGCGGTGCGGTATGGCCGCGGCGCGCGCGTTTCCTACGGCCAGGACGGCGAGAATGCCTTTGTCCGGGTGTCCGACCACGGGCCCGGCATTCCCGGCGATGACCTGGAGCGGGTGTTCGAGCCGTTCTTCCGGCTGGAAAAGTCGCGGTCGCTTGAGACCGGGGGCCATGGCCTCGGTCTCGCGATCGCCCGGACGATCCTCCGGGCGCATGGCGGCGACATCACCCTGGCGAACCGGCCCGAAGGCGGCCTTCTCGCCACCCTAACCATTCCAATGGAGACGATCCCAACCGAAACGGAAAGGAGCACCACATGAAACGCAGTATTTCCCTGATTGGCTTCGGCCTCCCGGCGCTGGCGGCGTCGGCGGCGCTGGCAGACCCCGGTGGCGGCTGGACCGACGGCTATGGCCACATGGGCTGGGGCGGCGGCTTTGGCTTCTTCGGAGGCTTTGTGATGCTGGTCTTCTGGGGCGTCATCATCGCGCTGATCGTGCTTGCGGTGCGCTGGCTTTCCGAGGGGGCGAAGGGCGGCTCGCGTAGCGATGCGTTGGACATCCTGCGCCAGCGCTTCGCGAAGGGCGAAATCGACGAGGAAGAGTTCGCGCGGCGGAAGAAGGCGCTGGGGGAGTGAATACTGGCGCCGCCGGGCCCCGCGGCCCGGCGATGCCGGGGGGATCGTGAGGGCCCAAGCGGCCCTCCCGATCCGCTGCGAAGCCCTTGATTGCGCGGCGGGCATGGCCCGCGCGTGTCAGCGGCCGACGAGGCTCTGGCTTCCGGCCCGCTCGAGGGCGTTGAGGACGGATGCGGCGGACAGGATTTCCGAAAGAACGATGCCCTCCGGCGCGGCCGGTCCGTAGACCGCGTTGAAGGGGATGCCGAACCGGTTGAAGCTTTCCAGGTAGCGCGAGATGCGCTCGTCGGGTCGCGTCCAGTCGGCCTGCATCGGGATCACGCCCGGCGCGGCAAGCGCGGCGGCCACCGGGTCGCGCTCAAGGACCAGCGCCTTGTTCGCCTTGCAGGTCAGGCACCAGTCGGCGGTGACGTCGACGAAGACGATTTTGCCCCGTGACACCTGCCGCGCAATCTCGGCCCGGTCGAACGGCACCCAGTCCGTCCCGGCCGCAGCCGTCCTGCCCACCGGGCCGCTGTCCGCCAGAAAGCCCGCGGCCAGCAGGGGCAGGGCGGCGGCTGCGGCCGCGGCGGTCCATCTTGCCGGGGCGGGAATGCGGCGCACCGACAGGAGCCGCACCAGCGCCGCGGTCGATGCGGTCACGGCGAGGGCGGCGAAACCGCCGCCGACACCGCTGAGCACCCAGATCAGCCAGGCCGCGGTGAGCGCCAGCAGCGCGCCGAGAAGCGCCTTGATCCAGCCCATCCACCGGCCCGGCCTGGGCAGGAACGCGACGAGGCCGGGAAACAGGGCGATCGCGAAATAGGGAAGCGCCAGCCCGACGCCCAGGGCCGTAAAGACCACCAGGATGTCGACCGGTCGCCCGGACAGGGCGAAGGCGACCGCCGTGCCCAGGAAGGGGGCCGAGCACGGGGTGGCCAGGACAGCGGCAAAGGCGCCGGTCGCGAAGTCGCCGGCATAGCTCGCGACGCCGCTTCCGCGCGCCAGCCGCGTCTGCAGCGACGACGGCAGGCTGATGTCGAAGGCGCCGAACAGGTTGGCCGAGAACAGCGCCAGGAGCATGAACATCAGCGCGAGGAAAACGGGGTTCTGGAATTGCAGGCCCCAGCCCACGGACAGCCCGATGCTCTGCACGCCGAGGGGCGCCCCGGCCAACAGCCACATGAACGCAAGCACGCCGAGCCCGAAGGTCAGGAATCCGGCCCTCACCCGCCCGCGGTCCTGCCCGCGGGAGGAGATGACGGAGGAAAGCTTGATCGACAGAACGGGAAGCACGCAGGGCATCACGTTCAGGATGAGCCCGCCCAACAGCGCCACGAGGGCGATCCCCATCAATTCGTAGAAACCCGGTCCGGCACGGCCGACAGCGAAGGGCGGGGCAGGGGCCGCTTCCGCCAGTTGCGGCGTGAGCGTGACCGCGCGGCTGCCGTCGGTGATGGTGACCGAGAGATCCGGCAGCGTGTAGGCGGCGGCGAGCGCGGGCAGGCGGGCCCAGAGCAGCCGGCCGCCTTCGGCCAGACGGATGTCGGGCTTGCCGAAGGCGGTTCGGATGCCCAGCTCGGGAAACACGTCCGGCGACCGAAAGGCGGTGTCGCTGCGCGCGGTCAGGGTGAGCGCGGTCAGGTCCTCGCTGAGATGGGCGGCCTCGACGGTGATGCCCGCGGAGGGGCCCTCGTCGGGCACCTTGTCGGCGAACATCGTGATGCGCCCGGCGGCATCGCTGTCGATCCCGGTGCCGGCGGGCAGCGACAGGTCCAGGGCAAACGTCTGGGGGACGCAGATTTCGGAGCAGGTCAGGATGCTGACCTGCGCCTTCAGCCGGACCGGTTCGCCCGGTTCGGCCAGGGTCACGCGAAGGGGGAAGACGACCTCGTCGTGATATCCGAAATTCTCGATCCCGAAGGCGGTGAAGCGTTCGGGCGCCGGCCAGAGGAACGCGACATCCGCGACATTCTCCGAACCGGTCCAGTCGACGGACGGGGGAAGGCCGACCTCGCCCGGCGAACGCCAGTAGGTTTTCCAGCCCTCTCCCAGTTCCAGGTCGAGCCCGGCCGACAAGGTCCCCGCCCCCGGCGCAACGCCGTTTTCCGCCGTGAGCAGACGCGCCGTGACGGCCTGATCCACAAAAGCCTCGGACCGCGCCGCCGAGGCGTCTTTCGCCACGAAGAGCGCCGCAATGGCCGCCATCAGCAGGGCGATGGCGGAAAGGACCAATCCTCGGGCAATGGTTCCGCCAAGGTGCCCAAGGGGTGCAATGGCCGCTTCGCTTCTGCCGTTCATGCCTGTCTACTCGCTGCTGGTCTGGAACACGTAGCCCTGCCGCCCATCATCGCATGCGATGGCGGCCATGCCGTCCTTTCCGGCGCGAACGATTTCGCATCCTGCCGGCACATTCTGCGCGTTTCCGGCCGAAGCCCCGGCGTCGGGCTCGATCAGGCACTGCCGCGCCGCGCCGGAGCAGGCGCCGAGGATCAGCGCGAAGAAAAGCGGCGGCGGGATCCTGAAGGAGCGGCTCATGCCGAGATCGTCAGCCCATGGCGCCCGCGCGGGAGGCCCGCGGCGCGGCCGGGCCTTCTTCCTGGTGGGGCGCGACCTCGTCACGGGCGCCGTGGCACGACCTGCCCATGAAACGGTGCATCGCGACATGCATCCCTGCGCAGAGCGCGACCGGCGCGAACGCGCCGAGGTTCTGCCCCCACCCGCCGCCCGCGGCACTGGCGACGACGAGGCCCGCGATCGGCACCAGCATCGCAGCGCAGCACAGCCACATTCCGATCTTCATCACTCGTGCATTCGCGGCTTTGTTCCCGGGCTTGGCGTTTTCCATTGAGACCTCTCATTCTGGCCCTTCGGGCGACGACGGGTTTGAAGCGTTCCCGTGCTGGAAGGTCAACGTTACAAACCGATACAATGTTCACTGTCTTGTCAGGCCTTCGTGCATTGACCTTCCAGCGCGGGAATCGGGCTTATGACCCCCAAGAACGAAGCGCCGTGTATGGAGGCAGCGGATGGCAGAAGGGCCAATTGGGCGCAGGGACAGGCGTCGTTTCCTGGCAGGCTCCGGTGCGGGACTGATCGCACTCGCGGCCCCGTCGCTCCTGCGTGCGCAGGAGCCGGGCGACGCCGCCGGCGCGGTGCGCCGCAACGTCTCGTCCTTCCGGCTGCATAACTGGCAGGACCATTTCGACGGCCTGGGCCGGGGCATCCTGCTGTCGGACACGACCTCGAGGGTGCTTCAGCACTGGGCGGCCGATGGCGAGATGCGGGTCTACCCGACCTCGGTGCCGATGACCGACGACCTCACCCGGCGGGGCTATACCGAGGTGGTCCGGAAGGTCGAGGGGCCCAGCTGGGCGCCGACGCCCTCGATGAAGAGGCGCAATCCCGAATGGCCGGATTTCGTCGGCCCCGGGCCGGACAACCCGCTCGGCACCCACGCGCTCTACCTGTCGTGGCGGTATTACCGGATCCACGGCACCAACGACACGCGCAAGATCGGGCGCCGGTCCTCGAACGGCTGCATCGGGCTCTACAACCGGCAGATCGCCGAGCTGTTCGAACGCGTGCCGGTCGGAACGCAGGTCAAGATCATCTGAAAACGGCCGCTTGCCGGAAGGGGAAGCGGATACTGGGGCAAGAGAGACAGGAAACATGAGCAAAACAGTCTGGGCCATCGTCGCAGTCTTCGTTCTGGGAGGCGCGGCATTCGTGTGGTTCGCCTCGCGCCCATCCCCGGACGCGCCCGCGCCGAGCATGACCTCGACGGATACCGGCGCAGTGGCCAGGGGGGAGCCCATCGTCCAGGTGTCCCTGCCGGCGGAGCTTTCCTCCGAGGCGCAGATCGGCAAGCGGGCCTTCGAGGCGAAATGCGTCCAGTGCCACGGGGCCAACGCCGCGGGTCAGAACGGCGTGGCGCCGCCGCTGGTGCACAAGATCTACGAGCCCGGCCATCACGCCGACCTGGCCTTCCTGAGGGCCGCCCAGACCGGCGTGCGCGCGCATCACTGGCGGTTCGGGGACATGCCGCCGGTCGAGGGGGTGACGGAGGCCGAAGTGAAATACATCATCCGCTATGTGCGTGAACTCCAAAAGGAAAACGGCATCTTCTGATGGGCCAGACGCTGCGGAAATCGCTGGGCCTTGTCCAATGCGCCGCTCTTGCCTGCGCGTTGCTCTTGCTCGGTTTCTCGCCGGACACAGGGGCCGCCGGGGCCGGCGGCGTGTTCGTCGAGCCGGTCGCGGAGGAGCGTCATTCCCATCCGCATGAGGAAGACCGCCGGGTCGGCGACAAGGCCCCGGTGCCGGGCCACTGCCATCCCGGCCTGGACTGTGCGCTTGCCGCGGTCGTCGTCGGTGGCCCCGAACTGATCGCCCGATCCGGGAACGTGACGCGGGAGCCGGGCTTCCGCGATCTCGAACTGACGGGCGGAACGCCGTCCTTCGATCCGCCTCCGCCCCGCTGGCTGTCCTGATCCACAGCCAGTCAGGAAACCCAAACGAGACACGAAGGACAAGTGATGAACATGAACAGAATTGCCGGGGGCGCCTGTGCGCTCCTCCTCTCCGCAACGGTCGCATTTGCCAGCCCCGGGCACGGCAACGGCCCGGCCTATGGCCAGGCCGGCCACGAGGCCGAAGTCGATCGCGTGATCGAGGTCAGCATGGACGAGATGACGTTCACTCCGGCGCGCATTGAGGTGAAAGAGGGCGAAACCATCAAATTCGTCGTCAGCAATGACGGCCGCGCCGTGCATGAATTCAATCTCGGCACGGATCAGACATGGAACGGGCATCGCGACGAGATGCAGACCATGGTGAAAATGGGCATGATGAACATGCGCCAGATCAGGCACGAGAAGATGGAAGAGGCGGGCATGATGCATGACGACCCGAACAGTACGCTGCTTGAACCGGGCCAGACCGCCGAGGTGATCTGGACCTTTTCGGAGGCCACGCAGATGGGCTTTGCCTGCAATGTCCCCGGCCACCGCGAGGCGGGGATGGTCGGCGAGGTCGTCTTCGAATAGCGGCGTCGCCGGTCGGCGCATGTGGCGGCGACCGGGATGACGCAAAACGGCAGGGAAGGGCGCGCCGGGCGCCCTTTCCGGTGCATGAAAGGAACAATGCCGATGACCACACGACGGCGATTCTTGTTGGGCGGGGCGGGCGCTGTTGCGGCCCTTGGGCTTCCTGGAGGCCTGCGCGGCCAGTCGCTGGCTTTCCCCGCGCTGAAGGCCCAGCCGGCATCGGTCCAGCTGGCCCCGCTGCCATATCCTGAAACGGAGATCTGGGGCTATGACGGCCTCATCCCGGGGCCAACATTGCGTGTGCGGCAGGGCGCGCGCGTGCAGCGGAGCTTCCACAACGGGCTTCAGCAGGCCAGTTCGGTCCATTGGCATGGCATCAGGATCGACAATGCCATGGACGGCGTGCCCGGGCTGACGCAGGAGGCGGTGCCCCCGGGCGCGGTCTTCGACTACGATTTCGAGGCGCCCGACGCGGGGACCTATTGGTATCATGCCCATCATCGCTCGGTCGAACAGGTGGCGCGCGGGCTCTACGGCGCGCTGATCGTGGAAGAGGCCGAGGGGCCGGATGTCGACCGGGAAGAGATCCTGGTCCTGGATGACTGGCGGCTCGACCCCGACAGCGCGCAGATCGATCCCGATTTCACGTCCTTCCACGACCTCAGCCATGCCGGGCGCCTCGGGAATTTCATCACCACGAACGGCCGGTACGACCTGTCTGTCGAGGTTCGGAAGAACGAAAGGCTCCGTCTGCGGCTGATCAACGCCGCCAATGCCAAGATATTCCCCCTGGCCCTCTCCGGTCTCGAGGGCTGGACCGTCGCGCTCGACGGAATGCCGCTCGAAGCGCCCGAGCCGATCACCGACGCGCTGCTGCTGGGGCCGGGGCAGCGGGCGGATCTGATTGTCGATGTGATTGCCGAAGACGGCGAAGCGGCGCATCTGGTGCGGGCCGAGGGCAACCAGGGCTATTCCCAGGTCGCCTTTCCCGTCCGGGGCGTGGCCGCCTCGACGCGCCGCGCGGCCCCGGATGCCTTGCCTCCCAACCCGAACATGCAGCCCCCCGCCTTGGCCGAGGCCGTCCCGGTCAGGCTGACCATGGAGGGCGGCGCGATGGGGGGCCTTGGCGCCGCGATCCTGGAGGGGGAGCGCAAGTCCTTCCGGCAGCTTGCGGAGGCGGGACAGTTCTGGGCCTTCAACGGGACCGTGGGACTGACCGGGACTCCCCTGGCCGAACTTGCCAGGGGCCAGGCCGTTCGTCTCGAAATCCATAACGACACCGTCTTTCCTCACGCCATGCATCTTCACGGCATGCATTTCCGAGAGGTCGCGGAGGGCGGGGCGTTGGGCCCGCTCCGGGACACGATCCTGATGTTCGGCGGCGAAAAGCGCGAGATCGCCTTTGTCGCGCACAACCCCGGCGACTGGCTGTTCCATTGCCACATGCTGTCGCACGCCGCCTCCGGCATGATGACCTGGATGAGGGTGGCATGAGGGGGCGCACCCTTTTCGCCTCCGCCGCGGGTGTCCTCGGCGCCGTGGCCGTCGGCGCCTGGCTGATGGGCGGCGGCGGGACGCGGCCGCAGGGGCCGGGGACGGCGGAAATCGACCTGACCGAGGGCCGCGCCCTCTACGCGGAGTTCTGCGCGTCCTGCCACGGCGCCAATCTGGAAGGTCAGCCGGACTGGCGCAGGCCGGGGCCCGACGGCCGCCTTCCGGCCCCGCCGCATGATGCGACGGGCCACACATGGCATCACCCCGACAGCGTGCTGTTCCAATACACCAAGCTCGGCGGCCAGGTGCTCCTGGCGCAGCAGGGGGTGGATTACGACAGCGGCATGCCCGCCTTCGGCGATCGGCTGAGCGACCGCCAGATCCTGAACATCATCGAATTCATCAAGTCCACCTGGCCGGAACGCGAGCGTGCCCTGCAGGCCCAGCGTTCAGCAGCGGACAGTCAGCAGGGAGAAAAATGAAATGAGACCTTTCCACCTTGTCGCGGCGGCCGTGGCATTTGCCCTGGCCCCGATCGGCGCCCTGGCCGGCGACCTCACCGAAGACCGGGTCCGGGAGCTGGTTCTCGAAACCATACGCGAGAACCCGGAAATCGTCCTCGAGGCGGTCGCGATCCTCGAACAGCGCCAGGCCGAGGCCCAGGCGGACGCGCAGGCGGAGGTCCTGTCCAGCCAGCGCCTGCTGCTGGAACGCGATCCCAATGCGCCGGTCCTCGGCAACCCGGAGGGCGATGTCACGGTCGTCGAATTCTTCGACTACAATTGCCCCTATTGCCGCCGCGTCAAACCCGAGGTGAGGGCGATGATCGAGGCGGACCCGAATATCCGCCTGGTCTACCGGGAATGGCCGATCCTGGGGGACGGGTCGGTGTTTGCGGCCAAGGCCGCCCTGGCGGCGCGTGAACAGGGCAAGTACGAGGAATTCCACTGGGCGATGATGGGGCTCAAGGGGCGCGCGAACGAGGCCTCCGTCCTGCGCGTCGCCGAGGAGATCGGCCTCGACCTCGAGGCGCTGCGCAGGGACATGGAGGCGCCCGGGGTGCAGGAACATATCGACACCTCGATGCGGCTGACCCAGGCGCTGGGTTTCAACGGCACGCCCTCATTCGTCATCGGGGATAATCTGGTCGCGGGCTTTGTCGAACGCGCTGAGCTGGAAAAGCTCGTCGCCGAGGCGCGCGGCGAGGGCAACTGAGCCCCGGCCCGGATGCCAGACGCGATTGCCGCCGGACGCCGCCGCAAGGCGCGGCGTCCGGCATGCCGTGCTCAGGCCGGGCTCACGACGCTCGATACATAGCCCGCATCCAGGATCGCGGCGCTCACGGCGCTCTCGTTCAGCACGCTGTCCACGGCGACGCGACGCTCGGACAGGTGACACTCGACCTTCGCGGTCGCGTCCAGGGCCCTGATCGCCTTCTCGATTGCGGAGGTGCAGTGATTGCAGCTCATGTCGGGAACGTTGAATTTCATTCTGGTCATCCTTCTTCAGATGCCGCGAAGCTGGGGCGCTCCGCCACTGGAAGGTCAAGGGCGCGAGAAAAGTTTTTGGCGGGGCTTGACCTTCCAGTTATTGGAACCTCTATGTGACATGGCGAAACCAGTATATGGAGTCGCACATGTCGGAATCGCAGCATTACACCCTCTCTGTCGAAGGGATGTCCTGTGCCTCCTGCGTGGGGCGCGTGGAAAAGGCCCTGGGCGGGCTTCCGGGCGTCAGCGGGGTATCGGTCAATCTCGCCAGCGAGACGGCGCAGCTTGATGTCGATGAGGGGGGGCGGCTGAAGGATGCGGCATCGACCCTCGACGACCTCGGCTATCCCGCCCGCCGCGCGTCGGTCACGCTGACCATCGCGTCGATGTCCTGCGCGTCCTGCGTGGGGCGGGTGGACAAGGCCCTGGAGGCGGTGCCGGGGGTCCTCGACGTCAACGTGAACCTCGCCTCCGAGACGGCGACCGTGACCTATCTGGAAGGCGCGGTGGACCCTTCGGCGCTGATGGCCGCCTCTGCCGAGGTGGGCTACCCGGCAGAGATCGCCGGAGCCACGCAGCCGGAAGACCGCGCCGCCCGCAAGGACGCCGAGGCGCGTGAGATGGCGCGCAAGACGGCCATCGCGGCCGTGCTGGCGCTGCCGGTCTTCCTGATGGAGATGGGCGGCCATGTCATCCCCGGCGTTCACGACCTCATCGGCCGGACCATCGGCCACCAGGCCAGCTGGCTGATCCAGTTCGCCCTGACGACGGCGGTTCTGGCCGGGCCGGGGCGGGGGTTCTACGCCAAGGGGATACCGGCGCTGTTGCGCGGGGCGCCGGACATGAACAGCCTGGTCGCCGTGGGCACCGGCGCGGCCTATGCCTATTCGGTGGTGGCGACCTTCCTGCCGTCGCTCCTGCCCGAGGGCGTCCGCGCCGTGTATTTCGAGGCGGCGGCGGTGATCGTCGTGCTCATCCTGCTGGGGCGCTTCCTCGAGGCCCGGGCCAAGGGGCGCACGGGGGCCGCGATCCAGAAACTGCTGGGCCTGCAGGTCCGCACCGCCCGCGTCCTGCGCGATGGCGAGCCGGTGGAGGTCGCGCTTGAGGCCCTGCGCCAGGGCGACATCCTCGTCGTCCGGCCCGGCGAGCGGATCGCCGTCGATGGCGAGGTGACAGAGGGCGAAAGCCATGTCGACGAAAGCATGATCACGGGCGAGCCCGTGCCGGTGGCAAAGGCTCCGGGCGATCCGGTCACCGGGGGCACGGTGAACGGCGCCGGCGGTTTCCGATTCCGCGCCACGCGGGTCGGGGCGGACACCACGCTGTCGCAGATCATCCGCATGGTCGAAGAGGCCCAGGGCGCGAAACTGCCCATCCAGGGGCTGGTGGACCGGATCACCCTGTGGTTCGTGCCCGCCGTCATGGGCATCGCGGCGCTGACCGTTCTGGTCTGGCTGATCGTCGGGCCCAGCCCGGCGCTGACGCTGGCGCTGGTGGCGGGGGTCTCGGTCCTGATCATCGCCTGCCCCTGCGCCATGGGCCTGGCCACGCCGACCTCGATCATGGTCGGCACCGGGCGCGCGGCCGAAATGGGGGTGCTGTTCCGCAAGGGCGACGCGCTGCAGCAGCTCACCTCGGTCGACGTGGTGGCCCTGGACAAGACCGGCACGGTCACCGAAGGCCGGCCCGAGCTGACGGATATGGTCCTTGCCGAAGGGTTTGACCGGGCCGAGGTGCTCGGCCTCGTGGCCGCTGTCGAAGAGCAGTCGGAACACCCGATCGCCGAGGCGATTGTCCGCGCGGCCCGCGCCGAAAGCGCGCCGCGCGCCGCGGTGGACCGGTTCGAATCCATCACCGGCTTCGGCGTTCGCGCGACGGTCGGCGGGCGCGACGTGCTGATCGGCGCCGACCGCCTGATGAGCCGCGAAGGGCTGGAGCCGGGGGCGCTGAGCACGCACGAGGCCGATCTGGCGGCGCGCGGGCGCACGGCGCTCTTTGCCGCCATCGACGGCAAGGTGGCCGCGGTGATCGCGGTGGCGGACCCGGTGAAGCCCGCCAGCGCGGCGGCGCTCGCGGCGCTGCACGCGCAGGGCCTGAAGGTCGCCATGATCACCGGCGACAAGCGCGAAACGGCCGAGGCCATCGCGCGCGAAACCGGCATCGACCACGTGATCGCGGGCGTCCTGCCGGATGGCAAGGTCGCGGCCCTGAACGCGCTGCGCGAGGGCGGGCGCAAGATCGCCTTCGTCGGCGATGGCATCAACGACGCGCCGGCGCTGGCCGCCGCGGATGTGGGCATCGCCATCGGCACCGGCACCGACGTGGCCATCGAGTCGGCCGATGTGGTGCTGATGTCGGGCGATCTGCGCGGCGTGGTCAACGCCTTCGAGGTGTCGCGCCGGACCATGCGCAATATCCGCCAGAACCTGTTCTGGGCGTTCGGCTACAACACCGCGCTGATCCCGGTGGCGGCAGGGGTGCTCTACCCGGCATTCGGGGTGCTGCTGTCGCCGGTCCTGGCCGCGGGCGCGATGGCGCTGTCGTCGGTTTTCGTGCTGACCAACGCGCTGCGCCTGCGCCGGATTCGCCCGCCCATGGATGAAAGGGCAGAGATCAAAAGCCACCCGGCGGCGCATGCGCCCGCCACGGCCGAGTGAAAAGGAGATCGACATGAATATCGGAGACGTGGCCCGGCTCTCGGGTGTCCCCGCCAAGACCATCCGCTACTACGAGGATATCGGCCTTGTGAAGCCGCTGCGCAGCGCGAACGGCTATCGGATGTTCCGGGAGGTCGACCTTCACAAACTGGCCTTTCTGGGGCGGGCCCGGGCGCTGGGATTCACCATCGAGGACTGCCGCAATCTCCTGGCGCTCTACGAGGATGACAGCCGCGAAAGCGCCAGCGTGAAGCGCATTGCCGAGGACCACCTGGACCGGATCGACGAGAAGATCGCGCAGCTTCAGTCGATGCGGTCGACCCTTGCGCGGCTGGTGAGGTCCTGCGCCGGGGATCACCGCCCCGACTGCCCGATCCTGGATGACCTCGGGGCCCAGGCGGAGGGCGGCGCGTGCTGTCACGAAACGGCAGAGTGACCGGCCGTTCCGGCTCATGAACAGGTGCAGGGCCCCGACACCGGCGCAGTGACGGGGCTCTTCCGGATCGGCCGATGAGCGCGCGAGCAGTTCTTGGAGGCCGGAAATCCGGTGACGGACAGCCACAGGAGGCCAAAGCTTGCGCCTGTCCTCGGGATGGGCGAGATCTTGGGCATGAATGGTGCCCCCGAATCCAGCCATATGCGCCCGTCGATCGGCGCTCCGGCGCGCAAGGACCGATGCGATCCGATGCAGCGGAGCGGAAAATGTGAACGATATCAAATGGTTTCAGGTCGTGGCTCTCCTCGTCCATCAGGTGCGGATCGCCGCCGAAAGCCTGGACCGCCTGGCCGCGTGATTTGGGGCGACAAAGCAATGGCTTGCGGGCCGGAACTCACGCAGGTGGCGGCATGACGCCCGCGGCCCGCATCGCGGCGGCGATCGACCTGCTCGACGCCGTTCTGGCCGGGCAGCCGGCCGAGAAGGCGCTGACCGGCTGGGCGCGCCGCAGCCGCTTCGCCGGCTCCGGGGACCGCGCCGCGATCCGCGATCACGTGTTCGACGCGCTGCGCTGCCGTCGCTCCGATGCCGCGCTTGGCGGGGCGGAGACCGGGCGCGGGCTGATGCTGGGCGCGCTGCGCGCGGCCGGCCGCGATCCGGCGGAGGCCTTCACCGGCGAGGGTCATGCCCCCGCGCCCCTGACCGCCGAGGAGGCGGCGCAGACCCTCACCCTGGCCGATCTGCCCGAAGAGGTGGCGCTGGATTGCCCCGCCTGGCTGGCCCCGCGTCTGCGCGCCAGCCTCGGGGCGGATTTCGCCGCGGTCCTGCAGGCGCTGCGCCGGCGGGCGCCGGTTTTCCTGCGCGTCAACCTGCGCCGGGCGACGGTGGCCGAGGCGCGGGCGCGGCTGGACGCGGAGGGCATCGCCACCGCCCCGCACCCGCTGTCGGACACCGCGCTGGAAGTGCTGGAGAACGCCCGCAAGCTGCAGGGCTCGGCGGCCTATCGCGACGGGCTGGTCGAGCTGCAGGATGCCGCCTCGCAGGCCATCACCGATCTGCTGCCGGTCTCGGAGGGGATGAAGGTGCTGGATTACTGCGCCGGCGGCGGGGGCAAGACGCTGGCCATGGCCGGCCGGGCCGAGGCGCGGTTCTTTGCCCATGATGCCGCGCCCCAGCGCATGCGCGACCTGCCCGAACGGGCCCGCCGGGCCGGGGTGCGGGTGCGGCTGCTGGACAGCCGGGCGGTGGAGGCCGAGGCGCCCTTCGACCTGGTGCTCTGCGATGTGCCCTGTTCGGGCAGCGGCGCCTGGCGGCGCAGCCCCGAAGGCAAGTGGCGGCTCAGCCCGGAGGAGCTCGACCGGCTCACGGCCATTCAGGCGCAGATCCTGGACCGCGCCGCCGGCCTGGTCGCGCCCGGCGGGGCGCTGGCCTATGCCACCTGCTCGCTGCTCGAGGAGGAGAACGCGGCCCAGGTCTCGGCCTTTCTGGACCGCCGGGCAGGGTTCAGCCTGCGCCGCAGCCGGCGGCTGACCCCGCTCGACGGCGGCGACGGGTTCTATGTCGCGCTGCTGGAGCGGGAATGAAATTCTGGGCAAAACAACCCAAGGTTGCTATCGTCCCTCGTTAAGCGCTGCTTAACCAGTTGGCGTCGAAATGCGTAGGGATGCAATCGAACGGGGGCTAGGCGTGTCGCACATGGCGCACGGTTCCGATCCGCTGACCCAGGCTGCCGCGGCCTTTGCCGGGCGGGGCAGGCAGCTGTTGCTCCTTGCCCTGCTGCTGCTGATCGTGGCCTTCTACGTGCCCGATCCGGTCGCCTCGCCGGCGATCGCCAGCGTCGCGGTCACGCTGGCGGCGGTGACGCTGGCCCTGATCTGGTGGCACCGCCGCGCCAGCGCCGCCATGCGGGCCGCGGTGAACATGGCCCGGGGCTTTGCCGGCAAGGATGCGGCGCCGGGCTTTGTGACCGATGGCGATGGCAATGTCGTCTACCTCAACGCCGCGGCCAAGGCGCGCTTTCCCATCGGCAAGGAGGGGGCGCACTCGCTGGCCCGGGCGCTGGGGGAGCTCTTTGCCGATCCGGCGTCGGTGATCTACCGCATTCTGGCCCGAGCGGAGGCGCAGGGCGCGGCGCGCGAGGATTTGGTCACGCGCCACGGGCATGTGCGCGTCTCGGCGCACGGGATCGGCGGGGAGATGGTGTTCTGGCGCTTCGACGAGCGTGAAGACCCGGCGCCTGCGCACGCGATCGAGGGGCTGGGCCTGCCGCTGGTCACGGTGGGGCGGCAGGACACGATCCTGTTCATGAACGAGGCGGCACGGCATCTGCTGGGCGGGCGCATGCGGACGCTGGAGCAGGCCTTCGGCGGCCCGGTTCCCGCAGGCTCGGGCGTGGTCGAGCTGCCCGGCCCGGGGGGCGGCGCCTCGCAGGTGCAGATCCTCGAATTCGCCACGGGGCCCGGGCGGCGGGAGATGTTCCTGTTGCCGGTGAGCGGCACGGGGGCGGCGCCGGGGATCGACGGGCCGCTGTTCGAGCCCCTGCCGGTGGCGCTGCTGCAACTGTCCCCGGAGGGGCGGATCTTCCAGGCCAACCGCCTGGCGCGGGATCTGCTGGGCTGGCCGGGCGGCGAGGTGAGCCTGTCGGACCGGGTGGAGGGGCTGGGCCGCTCGCTGCGCGACTGGCTGGAGGACGTGGCGGCGGGCCGGGTGGCCAACCGTTCCGAGGTGCTGCGCGTGCTGCGCGACGACAGGGAACTGTTCGTGCAGGTCGCGCTGGAACGCATCGTGCAGGACGGCGCGGTCAGCCTGGTGGCGGTGCTGAATGACGCCACCAAGCTCAAGACGCTGGAGGCGCAATTCGTGCAGAGCCAGAAGATGCAGGCGATCGGCCAGCTCGCCGGGGGCGTGGCGCATGATTTCAACAACCTGCTGACGGCGATCTCGGGGCATTGCGACCTGCTCTTGCTGCGCCATGACCAGGGCGATCCGGACTATGGCGACCTGATGCAGATCTCCCAGAACGCCAACCGCGCCGCCAGCCTGGTCGGCCAGCTCCTGGCCTTTTCGCGAAAGCAGACGCTGCGGCCCGAGCTGCTGGACCTGCGCGACATCCTGACCGATCTCACCCATCTGCTGAACCGGCTGGTGGGCGAAAAGGTGTCTCTGGTCTTCTCGCACGACCCGGGGCTCGCGCCGATCCGGGCCGACAAGCGGCAGCTTGAGCAGGTGATCATGAACCTGGTGGTCAACGCGCGCGACGCCATGCCCGAGGGCGGCGAAATCCGGATCGAGACCGCTATGCATCATCTCGACGCCGAGCTGGGCCGCGACCGGGCGGTGGTGCCGCCGGGCGACTATGTCCTGGTGCGGGTCATCGACGACGGCAACGGCATCCCGCCGGACAAGCTGAACAAGATCTTCGAGCCGTTCTTCACCACCAAGCGCACCGGCGAGGGCACCGGGCTGGGCCTGTCCACGGCCTATGGCATCGTGAAGCAGAGCGGGGGGTTCATCTTTGCCGACAGCGCGGTGGGCAGCGGCACCTGTTTCACCCTCTATTTCCCGGCCCGCGAGCGGGAGGAAGAGCACGCCGCCGCGGAGGCGCCGGAGCCCGAGGACGGCGCGACGCCGCCCGGGGGCGATGCGCTGCGGCAGGGCGAGGGGGTGGTGCTTCTGGTCGAGGACGAGGCGCCGGTGCGTGCCTTCGCCGCGCGGGCATTGCGCCTGCGCGGCCATACCGTGCTCGAGGCCGAGAGCGCCGAACAGGCGCTGGAGACGCTGAAAGACGGGGCGATCAAGGTGGACGTGTTCCTCACCGACGTGGTGATGCCGGGGATGGATGGGCCGACCTGGGTGCGCGAGGCGCTGCGCGCCCGGCCGCAGACGCGGGTGGTGTTCATCTCGGGCTATGCCGAGGAGACCTTCAGCGACACCCAGGCCGGGATTCCGAATTCGGTCTTCCTGCCCAAGCCGTTTTCGCTGACCCAGCTCACGGATACCGTTCAGGCGCAGATGGTCTAGCGCTCAGCCCTGCCGCGCATAGCCGGTGCGCGCCCGCGCGTGCAGGGTGAAATCGGGGGCGAAGACCTCGCGCAGCCGGGCCTCGGTCCCGGGATCGAGAGAGAGCTTGCCGGGCGGCGAGACATTGCGCTCGGGCGGGGTGATCTCGACACCGAGACGCTCTTGCAGGAACTGCCGCAGGCTGGCCTGGTCCTCATAGGCGAAGAGGTGGTCGACGATTACCTCCCCGGCCTTGTTCGACGCGAATCGCGCCTGCGAGCCGACCCGCGCGAAGGCGGGTGGCGCGGGGGTGAGATAGGCCTCGACGAATTCGTCGAAGGACCGCCCGGCGGTCGAGTTCGGCTGGCCGTCGAGCTGCGGCCGGCTGCGGTAGCGATACCAGCTCCCCAGCCAGTCGAGCGGGTCGCGAATCACGGCCAGGGTCTCCAGGCCCTGGCGGCCGTCGGGGTCGAGGAACGGCAGCAGCTTGCGCCGGAAGCCCTGCGCCGTCACGTGCTTGGCGCCCGGCGGGTGGCGGATCACCATGTCGGCCCGATCGCCGAGCGCGGCCTCATAGGCCTGCGTGCCGGTCTTGGGCACCGCCAGCATCACCAGCCGTGCCTTCCAGAACATCATCATTGCCTGCGTCCCCTGCCTAGAAATCTCGCCTTGCTCGGTAAACTAGTCCTTAACCCGGAACGGACAAACATGGTTTGCGGAAAAATTCTTGAAATGTTCTCATTTTGGTCTCATAAGGTGAGAACAAGAGGCGAACACGAGCGATGATTGCCGCCCGGGCGCGGGTGTGGAATAAGGAAGCAACCAATGGCAATGGCGAACCTTCTGGA
>ENA-ORCU01000244-ORCU01000244.1-marine-metagenome-genome-assembly--contig:-NODE-244-length-23796-cov-3.025886_pt1 | contig 23796 bp, 22 predicted proteins | sample MGYA00248631_ERZ508512 | MGnify/ENA primary metagenome ERZ508512 (study PRJEB26183, sample SAMN06268844) | marine metagenome | isolation source: Tt an P1 anaerobic enrichment on pine from sediment taken...
TTAAATCAGCATGAAACGCTATTGAGAATATGACTTTTACGCTTTCCTACTTCTTTTACTTTAGCTTTACGGAAGACTTCTTCTTTTTTGAGAAGAAGTCTATCCATGGGGCTGCTGTGTAGGAAAGCAAAAGACACCAGCTAAAACAAAAAAAGCCATGGGTAGACACAAGGGGCGACCCCATGGCTTCCTGAATCAAAGGCTGTGGGATCAACTCCCACAGCCTTTTTTTTGATGGTGAGATACCGATATAATTCACATCTCAGGTGGTTTGTTTGAACGCCTTAGTATGTATAGAAGTTCATCGATTTTCGAATACCTGTAAATAGTTCAATGATAAGGAGGAAAAAAATGATTTACGACATGGATTATGAAACCATGCCGCGGGAGGCGCTGGAGGCCATTCAGTTACGCCGCCTCCAGGCCACGTTGGAACGGGTTTATGAGACGGTACCTTTTTATCGGCAGCGTTTCAAAGATGCAGGAGTGACACCAAAGGATATCCGGTGCCTTGAGGATCTGCAGCAAATTCCATTTACCTCTAAACAGGACCTCCGGGATAACTATCCATTTGGGATGTTTGCCGTCCCAATGGATAACGTGGTCCGAATTCATGCCTCTTCCGGAACGACCGGCCAGCCGACGGTAGTCGGGTACACGGCCCGCGACGTTGTAACATGGTCGGAGCTGATGGCGAGGGCCCTTTCTGCCGGCGGCGCTTCCCGCGGTGATATCATTCACAATGCATACGGTTACGGTCTGTTTACCGGCGGGCTTGGTGTCCATTACGGTGCGGAAAAACTTGGTGCCTCGGTTATTCCTGTTTCCGGAGGAAATACCAAACGGCAAATCATTATTATGAAAGATTTTGGTCCGACCATCCTGACTGCCACCCCGTCATACACATTGCATCTGGCTGAAGTCGCGGAAGAAATGGGGGTTTCCTTCGAGGATTTGAATTTTAAATTTGGAATCTTCGGGGCCGAACCCTGGTCGGAAAAAATGAGAGAAGAAATCGAACGGAAACTGCATATTACCGCCGTCGACATATACGGGCTCAGTGAAGTCATGGGCCCGGGCGTAGCCATCGAATGTCATGAAGCCAAAAAAGGCCTTCACATATTCGAGGATCATTTTATCGCTGAAATTATTGATCCAAACACAGGTAAAACCCTGCCGTACGGTGAAACCGGCGAACTGGTATTCACCTCCATCACCAAAGAGGCGTTTCCGGTAATTCGCTACCGGACGAGAGATATCACATCGCTAAATCCGGCTCCCTGCATATGCGGCCGCACTCACGTTCGGATGAACCGGGTCAGTGGTCGAACAGATGATATGTTGATTATCCGCGGAGTTAACGTCTTTCCATCTCAGATCGAAAGCGTTTTGATGGAAACCAGCGAAGTTGAACCGCATTATCAATTGCAAGTTGACCGGGAAGGCAATCTCGATATCATGACGGTTCTGGTCGAGGTTAATGAGCGCATCTTCTCAGATGAGGTAAAACTGCTTCAGAACCTTGAACGAAAAATTGAAACCAATATTAAAGAGATGCTCGGTGTGTCTGTCAAGGTTAAGCTGGTTGAACCCAAGGCAATCGCAAGAAGCCAAGGCAAAGCAGTTCGAGTTATCGACCGACGAAAAATATAGCCGTAACAGTTATTATGCTGAACGGATAATATGCTTTCCATACCCTCTTTCATCTGGATAAAGGGAGGATTTAACATGCGAGTGAAGCAAATTTCGATTTTTTTGGAGAACAAATCGGGTCGACTGGCCGAAGTTACCGGCATTCTTTCCGATGCCGGGGTGAATATTCGAGCACTGTCACTGGCAGACACGTCGGACTTCGGCGTGTTGCGACTGATTGTGGATGACACACAAAAAGCTCAAGAAACCCTGAAAGCCCAAGGCTTTACGGCAGGAACAACCGATGTGGTGGCCGTCGAGGTGGAAGATAAGCCCGGCGGACTTCACACCATTCTGAACATCCTCCAATTAGCTAACATCAACGTCGAATATATGTATGCGTATGTCCATCCGAGTGAAAATAACGCCATAATGATTTTCCGGTTTGATCAGATCGACGAAGCCGTCAGTGTACTTCAGGAAAATGGGGTAACCGTTATCAACGGCAGCAAGGTGTATACCATGTAAGTGCTCGCGTGGATATGATTTAACCGTGTTCCTGATTTGTTACGGGTGAATATCGCAGGCAGTTCAGCGAGGTTGGCTGAACACGGCAATCCGAATAACTCACACGATGACAGGGAGGAGAATCCTATGAAACGGATAGCAACTATTTTGATCGTCTGGCTGGTCAGCGTCGGAATGGCGGTTGGTACGGTGTCCGCGAAAAAGCCGTCACTGGACAACTGGAAACCTGATTTTGATCCTTCAGGCGCCAAATACAAGTGCATCATTTCCAATGTATCTCATCCGGCCATCAAAGGAGTCTATGCCGGTTTTGCCATTCGAGACGAACTCTGGAAGCGTTCAAACGGTCAAATTTACGTCGATTTCAAGCCGTTCTCATTACTTGGCGGGGAAGTTGAGGTGCTTAACCTGCTGCAGATGGGGGCAATCCAGGGAATGGCCTGCAGTTCCGTGGCTTCGACCAATCTGGGGCCGCGGTTTGGTCTGGTCAACCTGCCGTTTCTCGTAGACAGTTACGGTAAACTTGAAAAATTTGTGGCCAATAAAGACCTGTTCAATCATTTTCTCAGGGCCATGGACCATCAGGGCATCATGGGATTGAATATCACAACTTACGGCAGTTACGGATGGGCGTCCACAACTCCCGTCCGTAATCTTGCCGATACCCGCAAGGCCAAGTTCAGAATCGCTGAAGCGGCTGTCAATCAGCTAACCTACAAACAGTGGGGCATAAATCCGGTACCGATGCCCTGGCCGGACGTTCCGATTGCCTTGAAGCAGGGCGTCATTACCGCGTTGGACCACACCGATCTGGTTTGCGATTTGACCAAAAAATTTGAAATCTGTAAATATTACACCCAGATCAGTTACGCCCAGGGGCTTTTTATATGGGTGTTCAACAAAGCCTGGTTCAGCAACCTGCCTTCTGATCTGCAGAAAATCTTCACCGATGTTGTTAACGAAGTCTGCGCCCAGTACCGAAAAGAAGGGCAAAAACAGGCCGAGGAAATCGTGGCGTCCGCAAAGGCTAAAGGTGTTGAATTTATAAAACTCTCCGATGCGGATATGGCTATTCTGCGACAAAAAGGCGATGCGGTTCATCAAAAATACGCCAAAGAAATCAACATGCTGTATCCCGGAGATTCATACCGGTCAGAAAATTTCCTTAAGGATGTCCAGGATTCTCTCGGATACCGGCCGTAACCGGCTCTGCAGAAGATGCGGAAGCCGCAGAAAAGCGGCTTCCGCCTGAGGCCGTTCGCAGATTCCGAAAGGAGTTGATCCATGATCTTTAGATTCCTCAGATTAGCTGATCGGGCGCTGACGTTTTTTGAAGAGTGGACACTGTTTCTCACGGTTTTTGTTGCTCTGATCGCCTTGTTCCTTAATGTGGTTCTCCGTTATGGCTTTAATTACTCTCTTGCCTGGTCCGAAGAGCTTGTACGAATAGTCATCATTTACACAACATTTATTGGGTGCTCCGCTGCGATTAAAACCAATTCCATGATTAAAATTGACGCTCTGGTGCAACTGGCTCCCGGCCTTCGACTGCCTTTGGGATATTTCAGCCATATAGTCACCCTGATATTTTCCGGGATGATGATCTATTATGGATGGCAGATGGCTGAACTTCAGGTTTTAACCAATCAAAAAACCATCATCATGCAGATTCCGCTGGTGTTTCTTTACGCAATCCTGCCCCTTATGGGGGGAATGATGTTTATCCGTACGATTCAAGTGATATACCAGGGCGCTACCGGTATAAAAATTTTCTGAAATGAACCGGAAGATCATCTGATGCGCGATGCCGATGATCTACAGAGGAGTTCTCATGTATGGAACTTAGCCATTTTATCATCCTGTTAATTCTCCTGGGCGCTATGGCAGCCTATATCCCTGTATTTATGTGTCTTTTCTTTACGGCGGTTCTTGGGTTCATTTTTTTTACCGATATGCCGCTGCTCCTTCTTGCTCAAACGTTATTCCGCAGCCTGGATAAATTTGCACTGGTAGTGGTTCTGTTTTTTATTCTATGCGGAAATATCATGACTGCCGGATCCATCGTCGAAAAACTGATCAAGGTTGCCAATGCCTTGGTCAGTTGGCTTCCGGGTGGTCTGGGAATGGCCGGCGTGCTGGCCTGCGGATTGTTTGGCGCAATCTCCGGATCCACTGTGGCAACGGTTGTAGCGCTTGGCGGTTTCATGATACCGGCATTGATGGAAAACGGATATCCGGAAAAATACACCTTGGGGCTGATGACCACCTCGCCCAATCTTGGGGTTATCATTCCACCGAGTATCGGCATGATTCTCTTCAGCATGATCAGCAACGTTTCTCTGGAAGGCCTGTTTCTCACAGGATTTTTACCAGGGATTCTTATTATGCTGGGTGTTTGCCTCTATACCTATTTTTTCTTCCGCAAGCATGAGCGTGTTGTTAGGCTGCCGATCCCGGGGACCGATGATTTGCTGAAGGCCCTGAAAGAGGGCTTCTGGTCCCTTATGCTTCCGGTTATCATTTTTGGCGGCATATTCTCTGGTGCATTTACCGCCAATGAAGCGGCCGTTGTGGCATGCGTTTACGCATTTACGGTCGAGCTTTTTATTCACCGCTCCATGAAATTGAGCGACGTTAAAAAAATAACGGTCAGCTCAGCGGTAACCAGTGCAACGCTTCTCATTATCGTTGCCGGAGCTACCTGCTTCGGACGCTACCTGACCATGGAAAACATTCCCGGGAAAATAACCGAAGCCGTACTGGCCAGTATTCATTCTCCACTTGCCTTTCTGTTCGCCATGAACCTGTTGCTTTTATTTGTCGGAATGTTCATGGATATTATTTCCGCAACTCTGATTTTAGGTCCAGTATTTCTCCCTATGCTTGATGCCTTTGGAATCAATCCCATGCATTTCGGTTTGATCATGACTATCAACCTCGCCATTGGGTACAGCACGCCGCCAATGGGTGTCAGTCTGTACATAACCGGATCCATCGCCAGTCGGGATCTGATTTATGTATCGAAATCAGTTATGCCGTTCATCATCATCCAGATCACGGTGTTGTTGTTGATGACGTATCTGCCTGATGTCGTTTTATGGCTTCCGGCAGTGATGGGCTTTATGGAATAGCGCAGACAGTGAAATTGGCTCTCCTTGATTCTGAAAACGGATAATCAGGCGGGAATCCTGGAAGGGCAGGGGATTTCAGGTTTTCATGATTTCCATAAGGTATCTGAACAGCGCTTTTGACGATTTTTTGGAAGGTCTTGTGTCGGTTTCTTTTTTTGCATTCCGAATTAACTGGCGCAGATGTTGAGCGTCTGTGCCGGGGAATTGGGTTATAAATTCGCTGAAGCGCTCGTCCCCCCCATGGATGAGTTCATTTCGCCAACGCTCTGCCAGTTGAAACGTGCGAACCTCCTTGTCCTTGGCTTGGTCCAACTGATTCAGAGCCTCACGAATTGGATCCGGATCCACCCCGCGCATCAAGGCTCCGATGTATTGTTTCTGACGGCGAATAGCCCCGTGTTTTTTCAGGGTATTGGCAAATCGAACAGCCTCTGAAAGTTCGTTCGGCAGAGCAAGTGCATCCAATTGCTCCGGTGAAAGGGCGAGCAAGCGCTCGCCCAGTTGCTGCAATTGATGAGAGTCTCGTTTTTTTCTGGATTTACTTTTGGGTTCCGAATCGCTTTGCATCGCTGGAGACACCTCGCCTTTTAATAGTGTTTTCCTGTTTGGCAACGTTTGTGGCTGCCATACACCCTGTATGCTCGAAAAGCGGATTTGCTGGATGATCGGGTTAACTAAATTAAGGGATCCGGGTCAGTCGAAATCCCAGGTTCGTGTATCCCAAGCCTGCCGGAAATCCTCGCCTGCACGCTGTGCGACACCGACGGGCATCCGTATTCCAGCTTCCTCCCCGTCCCACCCTGTGTAGCGCCTCGTCTGAACTCGAGTAACTGGATTTCAACCGGCTTCGGTATGCATCTTCGTCATATACATCTTCACACCACTCGGCAACATTGCCGCACATGTCGAAAATTCCGAGGCCATTAGGAGCTTTGAGTCCAACGGGGTGCGTAGAGTAGTGGCTGTTGTCTTTATACCATGCAACTGCGTCAGGGTCGTGATGCCCGGCAAATTTTTCTTTCCTTCCACCACTGCGGCTGGCATATTCCCATTGTGCTTCGGTAGGCAGACCAAACGAATATTTCCCTTTGGTCTGGGCCGTCATCCGCCGTATGAACTCCTGCGCATCAAACCATGAAACCTGCTCTACCGGATGTCTTTCGCCTTTCTGAAAATGAGATGGATTAAATCCCATTACATTGAACCACTCGCCCTGTGAGACCAGATATCGGCCAATCCAGAAACCTGCAACGCAGACTTCATGAGCGGGTTTTTCATTGGCCAGTGCATCCGGTTCGTCCCTTTCACTGCCGATGATAAAACAACCGCCGGGAACCCACACAAATTGCATCCCGGTAATGGGCTCTGTCCATATTTTGTTCGGAGGAGTGGCCGGAGCAACTTGCCCCTTACTTTTTGGCCTGACAGGGCTGACCGGTGCAGGCAGTTCGTTTTCCTTTTTGATAGACTGCTTAGATCGTGGCGGCCGTGAAGGTGGGGCAACCGGCTCGCGGGGTGCGGAACCGGTCTTAATTTTGCTTAGAATTTCATTGAAATCCGCTGGTCTGCTTTTCGGTTTAAAGTCTGTGCATTCCCGGATGACCTGGAGTATATGTCTCGGGATGTCTGTTCGTCTGAAATCCAACCCGGTTTCCTTTATTGCCCGGATTCGTTCTATAAAATCACTGTTTTCGTATGGCAGATGCCCTTCCCATATGAAATAAGAAACAAGACCGAATGAATAAACGGCCGATGCAACACCCGGTCGTGCACAGTTCAATATAAAGTCCGGTGATGACCAGTTTGGAGAGAATTGGGCATTGGTCGATGTCGAGACGCTGTTCAATCGTTTAAGCCCGCCAAGATCACCGATTACCAGATTGCCTTGCTGATCAATTAAAAGGTTTGACGGTTTGAGGTCGGTTACCAGAAAGGTTTCTCTGGTATTCAGCGACAACCGCCGAAGTACCTCGGCCAGATCAAGCATCAGCGCATATGCACGATCCGGTTGAAGCGGGAATTTGTCCAATACATAATTCAGAAGATTGTCCGGACAATATTCCATCAAGATGACAAGATAGGCTTGAGCGTATTCCTTGGAAATTTTTTTGCCAACCAGATGAAAATCGTAAATTTCGATAACCCCGCTACCTTTAATTTTTTCGTAGTATTCACGTACGGCATGGAAATCCTGAGATACTTTTGAATCCATTTCCGTGGTTGTACGATATGAAAGCGATCGCTCGACAAGTATAGGGACCACTTTGACAGCACGTTCCTTGAAGCTGTCCTGAATGCGAAACACACTTCCATATATGCCTTCTCCAAGTTTTTCAGTTACCCGGTACGTTGGAAGAACTTTTCTGATAATTTTTTCCATCAACACATCTCCAGTCTAATACCTGAAATCATTATCGTCTTCTCCAAACGCCAGGCATTTCGCGTGGTTGCGTGGGAAAGCAGCACGCTTTCAAAACATCTCCGTGGATTCATATACCTTGCTATTCAGCTGAGAATTTTTTTATCAATCCTCTGAAAATGCAGCGATAATAAAACTGGTGTTATCTTTCAAAGCCCTTTCTTTAAGATGCCCCATAAACCGTTTTCCATTTTCTAATGGATTCTCACAAAGCAAGTCGTAAATTTCATGATCTCGGATCAAATCGCTCACGCCATCGGAGCATATCAAGTACGTGGTTTCACCGGAAAGCGGTATGTCTTCATGAATGTATACGGAATACAAGGACCAGGCATCTTCAAACGATGGCCCTATACCAAAGCTGATAAGATTTTTCAGCGGATGATCAAACGCATCCTCGGAAGAAACCATTTTGTTGTCAACCAGATCCTGCACAAATGAATGGTCATGAGAGACATACTCAATTTTTTGAGGTGTAAATCGATACACCCTACTGTCACCTGTATTGAAAATCATTGCCCGTTTGCGGTGAACAGCGATGCCGGCAACGGTAGTTCCGCATCTGGCCGGCAGTTTCAAACAGGATTGCGCCTGAATTTTGTTAAGGGCTTTGTGAATTCCGGCCTCGGAGATCTCCTCCCTGTTAATATTCTCAGTCAGTTGCTCACACACAAATCGACTGGCTTTGTGCCCATCCGGATGGCCACCCATACCATCACATACAGCAAGGACCAGTCTGTCCTGTGATACCGAGTTCGAATAATCGAGCATCGGTTTCTGAAACACCCGTCCGGCCGCAACCAGACAGTCTTCCTGTCGGACTCTCGGCCCGATGTCCATCACGCACAGATAGCTGCATTTCATTGATGGAACCTTTCATTAACGACCCGATTAAACGGGCCGGTATGGCACCAATTTCGACGGTATCGTTCCGTTTCATCGGCACTGGAGTCGTTTTGCTGTCGGGAATGGAATATCGCGGATGCTCGAGCGCTCGGACCGGCCAGTCGTTCTAAATCAAATGCTCATTAATAATATACAAGCATGTGCTGATGTCGAGAATCGGACATCCGGTCGAATAAGACGATGAAACTGAATTGGTATAAAAGGCCGAAGATTCAACGATTGATGCGAGAAACACATTGCCGGCAACTGGACAGCTCCCATACAACGATAATTCTTGCTGGCAGGTTCTGTCTGTCGAGTTTCCTTACCAGGCAACCATCGGTTTCATTTCATAATGAATCCGGAATCTGTGGTGTTGAGAGGCAAAAATCTCCTGACCGCCTACAGCACCCCCCTGTCCTCGCGTTCGACGATCACAATCTGATCCAGAGCCTCACGTTGGGGTGCTGAAAGTTTCTGCTCGAATTCGACATGGATGGAGTATTCATTGAACAGGTGGTTGATTACGCCGGTAATAATTCCTGTTTTCTGGATTTTTTCCTGACTCGGAACTGAGTTCAATATAAACCCGAGGTGAAGTTTTCTGCCCAACAGGAGATTGGCATTTTTTTTGTTGGATGTCTTTATAAAGAAACTCAGTCCGCCTGCTGAAATATCAGATAGTTCCCCACGGAATGTTTTTCCAACCGGCTTTCCACCTCCGCTGAAAATCCTGAACATGATATCGCCGGTAATTTTATATCGTTTGTGCCTCCTGCGGCTGATACCTTTATCTTTAATCAGATCAGATGTGTTCTGTTGATCTAAACAATAGTCCTGAAGTTTCGTTCTCAGTGCCGGATACTGATCTTCCCATTGTTCAATGGTTTCTTTTTCCAGAAAACTGACCTTTGCCCGATTCATGGCAGTAAGCGATGTGGTACAGACCGAGGCGGTAAAAAAGGAATCTTGCCCTGCAATATCACCCATGGACAATGTTTTCAGCAAAATTTTCTGACCGTGCTGGTTATAAAAAAGCTGAAATTGTCCCCTGTTGATGAAGAAAAGACGGGTATTGATTTCACCCTGAAGATAAACCGGTTCATTTAACTCATACTCGGTTTCGCGGAGAGCATAGAAAAGAGTGTTACCCTCCTCCGTTGTCAGCAGATTGAACAATTCCGGCCAGATTTCCCGATAGCTGGGATTGATACGTTCGTTTTTGGCATCTTCGAGTATTTCTGCAGCTTTGACAATTTCTGTCAGCGCCATCGCATCCACGTCATACATTTTTTCCTGCAACGTTTCAGCGATAGCGAAATTTCCCTGTTTAGCGCAATCGACAATCATGTTTAACAGTAACTTCACGGCGGCATCTGTATTTCCCTCAGCCACATGTTGATCCACAAGCTGTTGCTGTTTCACCAGATCGTCCATTGGACAACGCTCCCTTTCGGATCACGTATCGTTGGTTTTATATCTCAGGTATCATCGCTGCCTTTTATATACCGAATCAGCCAGTATGATACCCCGCCAGCTTCATTTACCCTGCTTTGTATGGTACTTCGCTTTATCAATATCTCACAGAATTGTAAAGGGGAACGAAAAGAGACACAGGTAATACAACGGTTTCATGGTGCTTCCGGAGCAAGACCTTATGCATCGCATTCCTGACGCTCCGAAATCGGATTGAGGGCTTCGCTCTTTGCTATGCGGCATTTCAGCCGGGCAATTTCTTCATTGGCATGATCCAGTTCCTTATTCAGGGACAGCATTTGGCGTGCAACCGTCTGGCGATTTAATTCCTCTTTAGCCCGGATCAATTCCTCAGTGGTGATCCGCAATCGGTTCGCAAGAACTTCTGAAAATTCACGGTAGATAATATATCTGAATGCAAACTTATCGTTGACAGAGAATTTTTCTATATCTGAAATATCTACAGCAAGGCATTCCGTTTGTTCAACGGCAACAACCGAAGCATACCGATTAGCCCCTTCAATGGCGCCCATCTCTCCGAAAATGTCCCCAATGGTCTGCAGGCTGAGCAGTACGTTTCCATTTTTAACGATATTTACTTTTCCGGATAACAAGTAATATATCCATCCACCAAAATTGCCTTCCTCCAGAATCCGGTCACCGGGTTGATATGTCCTCAACTGACTCAGCCTGAGCAGTTCATGGAAATCACTTGTTTCAAACGACTTGAGTACGGGGATTTGCCTGAGACGCTTGATGATTTCATCATTGTTTTTAAGAACATCGTAACTCTTCATCCGGTAATATCCTCCTTAGCCAACCGGAATTACAAATTTTTGGCCATTGCCAGCAGGTTTTTATTTACAGCCATCCGGTAATTGTGATGAACCAGTTCATGGTGTTTATCCTGAAAAGGAATAAACACCAGCAGAAAGCTTTTGGGCCGAATTTCAATACGGGGAAGTCGGGGCAGCAACGTCCCTGGCGGCTTCATGAAACTGGCCAGAATGATTTTTAAGCTTTCCGCAGCTTCGTTAACCGGAAGATTCACCGGGTATATCCGTCCATCAGGCACCCCCTCGATCAAGGGTGCCTGAGGCTGCGTAAGAGTTATATTCCGGTTCAAACGAACAAACACTTCCGGCCGAACTTTAAAAGCCAATGCCCAGAAGCAGAATTCGACGTTTTCCCAGCCATCCTGGATTACCCGGGGAAGGTTTCCAATTCGTACCATATCCGCATACGATTTCAAGCGAATACCGGATATTTCAGCTTTGATTCTCCAAAAGGGCAGAAACACCGCGTTTCCGTCTTTGGCGGTCAAATGACGGAAATGGATGCTTCGGAATTTGTTTCGCTCCGGCTGCCACACGGAATCACAGTTGCGGCAGATCAGAATCAACGAATCCCGCCTTCCTTCAAGGTCCCAACCGCAGGATGGGCAAAGGGTCGGCAAAAACCGAATTCCCCAATCCGGTTGTCCGCCCGGTATCGAATCGGCCAAACCATCCTCGGACAGTACCGGGGATACGGGTTTGTTCAATATGGCGTCATAGACTCGATCCCGAATATAGAATGGTGAGTAAATAATGCTTAAACTCTCTCCGATATGGGATTGATACAGGGCAGGGCGGGGCAAGGATTTCGTAAAACCGTTTTCAACGGTTTCCAGAATTTTTTCGATGGGCGTCTGCGGGTGAAAAAATTTTCCCTGCATATCCGGTGAAATAAACCGGAGGCGCAGGGCCTGACTTCTCAGTCCGATGGAGGCTGGGAAATGTCGAGAAGAAATAGCCGGATAACTGATATCGGTGAATTTATGATGAATGCCATCAATCATGCTGGCAAACAGCATGCCCTTAAAGCGCCAGTACGGAAGATAAACCAGATTTGTATCCGCCGGAGCCCGGTGCGGCAGCACGTAGCGAAAAAATCCGACCTGCTGAAGGTAGGAATTGACCTTGCAATACTCACATGTAAACAGCCGATCGGTATCAGTAAGCACGGCCGGTGCACCGCACTGCGGGCATTGGTGATCAATGAGCAGCTTAATGTTTCTCTCCGCACTGGTTGCAATAAGTGGAATCAGGCAGGTTTTCGGCGCCACATTTGGGGCAGAAGATCGATGCCGGATGCTTTTCGGCTGGTCTTCCGCAGCGGGAACAGAATTTAGCGTTAGGGGTCAAATTTTTCCCGCACGACGGGCACTGGCGGAACACCAGTTGCTGGTGTCCGCAATGTGGACAAAAACGGGAATCCGGTGGAATCGGCCCGTTGCACTCAGGACACGTCGTATTCGCCGGGCGGCCCGGTTCCGGATCCGATCGGCGGTTGGCACCTGAAAAATACTGTGCAAACATGGCCGGCATCATCAATCCCAGGCTGGTCCCCATCCCCATTCCGGCTCCTGAATCGTTTTGGGAGGCTTTTTCCATAGCCATGGCAGCTTTCATCTGCATCAGCCGGTCCATGTCTTTAAAAACTTCCATTCTACTGCGGTCGTCGATTGCCTGCTGGACCTTCGGCGGGGGCGTAATGGAATTGATATACAGATGGGTCAACTTCAGCCCAAAATGGCTGAAATCTTCCTGGAGACGATCCGACAATCCCGTTGAAAGTTCATCGTACTGTGCAGGCAGGCTCAGCAGGGAATCGATTGTCTCGCCCATGTAGTCGTTAAATCGAGATACAATGACGCGATTGAGATACTCTTCAATCTGTTCGGCGGTGAACACCCCTTGCGTGCCAACGAGACTGTTGATAAACAGAACCGGCTGGAGGACCTGGAGGTTAAACACACCGTAAGCCCTCAGACGTATGAGACCAAGTTCGGAATCCTTGAATGCAACCGGATCACGGGTTCCCCACTTCAGGTTGGTGAAGATTTTCAGATTAACGAAATAGACCTCGGCCCGAAGCGGACTTGTCATTCCCCAGGGTACACTGAGCAGTTTGGTCAAAACCGGTATATTGGCGGTTTTCAGCGTATGGCGTCCCGGGCCGAAGGCATCGATCGCTTTTCCCTGATAAAAAAATACCGCCGCCTGATTTTCCCGGACAGTTAACTGAGCACCGAATTTGATCTCACCGGAACCCTGCTCCGGCAGTCGGTGAACCAGCTCATTTCCGGTCTGGTCAAACCATTCCAGATTTTCCAAGAAGACGAGATTGTTTGTGCCCATGCATGAAACCTCTCTGGCGTCCACAGGTGTGCGTTATCGTATAAATCCAACCAGTTGTCGGCAATGATTGCTTGATTCACAAACGGCGAGGGGTAGGAACCACGGGGCGGTTTGAATTGCCCTATGTAAATAGGTGATGAAACAAAACTATCTTCAACTCTGCCTGCCGCAGCGCTTCAAGCCTGATCGTTCAGTTGAGAATATCTGGTTTCAGTCCCATACGAGCAGTCGGGCCTATGTCAGTTTTTGTCGTCCAGATCAATTTGATCAGGATTCATTTCGCGCCTGGCATAGTTGATATAGAGGCCTTGTTGTATAAACAGATCGAAAATATCCGGATCAATATGATTATCAGATTTCATAAAGCCCATGATTTTAAGCGCCTGCGATAACTTCATGGGTTTTTTATACGGGCGGTCTCTGGCGGTCAGCGCTTCAAAAATATCAGCGATGGCCATGATTCTTGCCTGCAACGGCAGGTCACTGCCGCAAAGCCCTCTCGGGTATCCGGTGCCATCCAGCTTTTCATGATGCCCGGCGGCATATTCCGGAACGTCGGCCATCGATCCGGAAAATGGAATCTCTTTGAGAATCCTGAGGGTCATATCCGCATGGTTTTCGATAATTTTTCGTTCCTCGCTGGTCAGGGAGCCTTTGCGGATGCTGAGATTTTTAACCTCGTCATGGGTCAGATATGGATGTGCCGTGCCGTCGACCGTGAAGTTTTTGCTGGCTATAGCCAGGAGTCGATCGATTTTATCATCACTCATGAATTCATCCGGAAGATTGCAACGTCGAAGGAATTCCAGTTCATCCTTGAGCGTTTCTAACCGCTCGGCCAGCTCCGTATCCAGTTCGTCAAGCAGGCACGTGTCGATCGACTGGTTTTGCAGAAGTTCAATTTTTTTGCGCTGGTATTCGTTCTCAAGGGTTTGGGCAATCAGCTGAAATTTAGTCTCGACATGATCGATACGATCGCAGATGGTTTGGAGTTTGGTTCCCTTATCCACGATATATTCAGGTGTGGTGATTTTCCCCACATCATGCATCCAGGCGGCAAGACGCAGTGCCTCGATTTCGTCATTTGATAATTGGCAGTCTTTGAACGGTCCGCAGTCAGCACCATTTATTTCCTCGGCAATCATCATGGTCAGGTCCACTACCCGACGAATATGTCCACCGGTGTATGGTGATTTTTCGTCAATTGCGGTAGCAATGCTGCGAATAAAGGCTGAAAACAGATCCTTAAGGTTGCGAATCAACTGCGTGTTGGTTAGTGCGACGGCAGCCTGAGACGCCAGCGAGGCGATGAGGTCCTTGGCTCCTTTTGGAAAGGCTATTACTTCACCGGTTTGCGGATGCGTGGCATTGAGCAGTTGGAGGACCCCGATAATATCGTTCTCATGATTCCGCATGGGAATCACCAGCATGGATTTGGAACGATAGCCTGAGGCCTGATCATATTGCCGCGTTCCTTTGAAATCGAAGCCCTCGGCCTCATATACATCCGGTATATTAATGATTTCGCCGGTTAGAGCGGCGTATGAGGATACATTAAAATAGTTTGCGTTATTGTCGACATGCAAGGGTACCCCGGGAAGGGTGATGTCAACACCACTGGTTCCTCCCATTCGTGTATTCAGCGTATCGTTCTGGAGGATTTCAAAACGAAGCTGATCATTCTCACGATCGAGGATGTATAAGGTGCCGGCATCGCAATTGGAAAGAGCGCGTGCTTTATCGACAATAAATTCAAGGAGTTTGTTGATATTTTTTTCTGCTGAAAGTGCCAGGCCGATCTCGGTGAGTTCGTTAATGTGTTTGATCTGGTCTTCGGCAAAGTGTTTGACTTCAACAATGACCGTGTTCAGCAGAGCGTTCAGACGTTCGTCATGAGACAAGGACCGGGTGCTGGATTCGCTACTGTTTTTAAAAGGCATATTTTCATCCAGTTCCGCTGAAATGGACATTTTTTCTCCGTCTCTAAATATTGCGGTGCATCTTAAAGCAATATTTTTCAGCATTCAACCTGTTTTTCAGGCGAAATTCGAATGACAGTATATACCCGAGCGGAACTGGTAAATTTTTATGGCAATGGATGGTTTATGTTTCAATCTTAATTTCAAGCTGCGCGGGAGGGTCTACGGCTGAGAATCCCCCCGCGCAAATCCGCTTTTATCGCACAGAGCTCGATAATCAGATATCCACGCCGCTTTTCTGTATACCGGCCATACCATTTTGAACGGTTACGTTGTCCTCTAAGCCAAATTCATAAAGGTTGAGCTGAGCTTCATAGGAGCGAACGCCCGTATTGCAAACCAGGACGATCTTTTTGTCCCGGGCGACCTCCTCAATCCGCTGTCGCAACTCATCCTGAGGAATGTTTGTCCAGTGTTCCGGGTATTTCGCCACAAATGGCCGGGCATCCAGTTCCTCACGACAATCGAGGAAAAAGACATCACAGGTATCCCTGTTTTCCCAGTATTCAGCGAACGTATCGCTGTCGATGGGCCGGAATTTTCCGTCCAGGAAATTATCCGCCACGTTTCCGAGTGCATTCAGAATATCCATCGCTGATGCAAACGGCGGTGAGTAGGCAAGCTCGATGTTGCTGATGTCTTCTACCGTTGGTTTGTAGGAAAGGATGCTGGCCACCGCATTGATCCGGCCCACCATGGCATCGTTTTTCCCACCAAACCCCTGGATACCGAGGACCCGCCGGGTGCCTTTTTCAAACACAAGCTCAAGATGCATGAGTTCTTTTTCCGGGTAAAAATGTGCCCGGTCAAACTGCGTGATCTGGACACTGGCCGCGTCATAGCCTTCTTTCCGAGCGTTTTGAATACTGAGTCCCGCTCCGGCCAGCGACGTTTCAAACAGCTTGATTACAAACGATCCGACGGCACCTTTGAAACCGGCATTGCCTCCGGTGACATTGGTTCCAATCACACGTCCCTGCCGATTGGCCATCGAACCCAGGGGGTAAAAACCCGGTTTTCCGGTAATCAAATTTTTGACAAGGGCGCAGTCGCCACCGGAATAAATATCCGGGTCGGAGGTCTGGAGCATGTCGTTTACCACAATGCCGCCTCGGGGCGAGGTTTCCAGCCCGGCTTCCCTGGCCAGTTCATCGCCGGGGGTAACACCGATTCCGACGATCACCAGATCCGCAGGAATCACGCGCTTGTTTGTTTTAACGGCCGTAACCGTCGTTTCTCCCTCGAACGCTTCAACCACTTCATTCAGGTGAAAGGAAACGCCCTGGTCTTCCATGTGCTTTTGGGCCATCCGCGCCAGGTCTTTACTGACAAAACCGGGCATGATCTGATCGCAGAACTCAACCACGGTTGTATCGATTTCCCACATGTCGGCAAGGGCTTCAGCCATTTCAAGTCCAATGAAACCGGCACCGACGATGACGGCTTTTTCAATCTGGCCGCCGGTGATCCGGGATTTAATTGCCTGGGCGTCGTCCAGATTCGAGGCGGTAAAAATATTGTCCAGCGAACCTCCGGGAACATCAAGTTTCCGTGGACTGGCACCGGTTCCGAGAACCAGTTTGTCATAAGGCAGCGTATCTTCAGCGCCGTCGCGTTTTCGAATCCGTACCGATTTGGATGCCCGGTCAATTGACAGAACCCGTGTTCCGGTAAGCACCTTGACGTCTTTGACGGTTTCAAAAAATGCTTCATCCCGAACCATATGATAACTGGTTGTGCGAAGTTCCTTTACATCGCTGACATCGCCCGACACATAGAACGGAATACCGCACCCACCATAGGAAATGAGGTCACTTTGATCAATCAGGGTAACATTGGCTTTTGGATCCAGCCGTTTTGCCCGACAGGCCGCTTTGCTTCCCAGGGCAACGGCACCTACGATAATGATGTTTTTGGACATAAAGACTCCCTCCATGTTTATTGGATATGACTCAAAACCGTTACAATATGGTTTTCAACTCAATTGTCAAGAATATACCTCTTCAGAGACCCGGATTAAGGTTTTCCACCTCACGCAGCCAATTCGAGGTCGAAACCTGCGATCAATTAAACAGCGACAACGAGACCGGTCTTGACTGGGACGGAGGTTTGAATTAAGGCTCGATAACTTACCATCAAATTATGCACTCATCAGGCAGTGGTGCCGATGGGGTGGCAACCAAGGAGAGACAGCTATGCGACGAGCGATAATAACCGGGACCGGACGATATCTCCCGCCGAGACTTGTAACCAATGAAGACCTTACGCAATGGATGGACACCTCCGATGAGTGGATTCAAAAACGCACCGGAATCGAACAGCGCTACTGGGTGCCGGAGGAAGGCGGTGTGGGAGCGTCAGATCTGGGCTACGAAGCCTCGAAAATTGCTTTGGAGCGAGCCGGATGGAAACCAGACGATATCGACATGATCATTTTTGCCACGTTGAGTCCGGATTTGAATTTTCCGGGAAGTGGATGCCTCCTTCAGAATCTGCTTGGCCTTGATTCAACGCCGGCGCTGGATATTCGCCAGCAATGCACCGGATTTCTATACGGTATCGCCACGGCAGATGCTTACATCCGAAGTGGAATGGCGGATCGGATCCTGTTCGTCGGTGCCGAGGTTCACAGCACCGGACTGGATATATCCACCCGGGGAAGGGATGTAACGGTAATTTTCGGAGACGGTGCCGGTGCTGTATGCCTTGAAGCCATGGACGCGGATGAACCGGTCGGGGTGCTTGCCTCGTCGCTTCATGCAAATGGTAAATTGGCCGAAAGTCTTATGGTTGAGGCTCCCGCCTCCCGGTTGAATCCCAGAATCACGAGTGAAATGATGGATGACGCTCGCCATTTTCCTGTCATGAACGGAAAGCTGATTTTCAAGGAAGCTGTAAAAAAGCTTCCAGAGGTCACGATGAGCGTGCTGAAAAAGGCGGGTCTGTCAGTTGAAGATATTGACCTGTTTATACCGCACCAGGCCAATTTGCGTATCAACCAGATGTTCCAGCACACGATGAAAATACCTGAGGAAAAAGTGTTCCATAATATCCAGCGGTACGGTAACACAACCGCAGCCACCATACCTATTGCTCTGGATGAAGCTCTGGAAATGAAGCTGATCGGTGAAAAAGGCAGCAACGCTCTGTTTCTTGGCCTTGGCGCCGGGGTAACCTGGGGTGCTGTGCTTTATCGATTCCCCTGAAGATTTGATTGAAAACTAAGGGAATTGAGTCAAAAAAGCAGGGCACCTCGGACGGGTGCCCTGTTTTTTTATGTGCTTTAAATCGCTCATTAACTGTTTTGATAAAAGTCAATAGACAGATTCTGGTGGATATCCCGTATGACTTTCCTTGACACCTCGGCCATCCCCTTGCTCATCGACTCGGCAAGGCCGACTGGGGATTTCTGTTCACAATGGGTTCGCTGCCGATAGGTCCGTTGAAAAATTACTCGCCGTGAAATATCCGTTTTGCCTTCAGCGACAAGCGTTACGCTGACTGCCAGTACGGCGGACCATTGATCATCGTCGTCCTCTTCGAAAAACTCCTCCACTGTACCCTCGATAATATGCGTGGATGCAAGACGGCTGTCACTTGAAAATACGCCCCTGAACAGTCCGGATGTACGGATGTCCCGCCTGAGAAAATCAGTTACCAGGTCGCCCGGGTTAGCTCGCCACTTGTGGTAATTATATGCACTCCGCTTATATGGGCCCTCCCGGTAAATGATTCGATTTGAATTGTAAAGTGGCGTTACCTGGAACGGTTCAATTCGCAGCACGACAGGAAGGGATTCTCTGGTTTCCTGGACCGGCGGTGCGTACTCGAGGGTATAGTAGTCGATGGTTCGTTGCTGAGGTTTTTTGAGCCCCTGGCATCCGACCAGACCAGCTGGCAAAATAAAAAACAACAAAAAAGAGAATGTAAGTTTTATCGTCTTTTCCATTCGATCATGTGTTCTCAACGAAACCGGCAATTTTGAGGCTGTCAATCCTCGAATTCTATCGCCCGGGCAGGAGGTGGTTCTGAAAAAATCAGCCGGGATGGCTGATCGGCTATCAACTCCAATGAACGGTCAAGGTTTGCACTGGCCTTTTCGATATTTTTCAACGAGACAAGCAGGTGGCGGTGCAGCCCGGCCAAACGATGGTCTTCATTGCGGAGCAGATAGACCCCTTCACTCATGAGACCGTTGGCCGAAGCCAGTGCGCTTTTAAAATCAGTCAACACCTCGGTCAGGCGAGTTTCATTGTCCGTTACAAATCGATCAACCCGGGTCCCGGCGGCTTCAGCCTGGTTCTGGAAGGCAATCAGGACCGAATCCAGCCGACTCAAAGTTTGATTCCATCGCTGCATCGCCTGACTGAGTTCGGTGGACATGCGGTTCAGATCCAGTCCCTCGGCTGTTCGGTTGACCGCATCCAGGGTGACTTTGACTCGATTTGAAATGCCTTCCATGTCCAGCGAGTTGATCTGGGTGAGAGCGTCGTCGATGCCTTCCATAAAACGCCGGATTTCAGAGGGCCGGGTGGCAATGGCCGGGTAGGGCGGTTGAAAAGTCAACATTGGCGGCTGATCGGTAAATCCGGAGCTGCCTCGATCCAATTCGATAAACATAAGCCCGGTGATGCCAACTGTTTTCAGTTGTGCCACCACGTCGTCTCCAAGCTGAAGATCAGTCTCGATTTTCAGGATGACCTCAATCAGAGTGCCGTCCGGAGCGACCTCGATCTGCTCGACGCGGCCGATCGAAACACCGCGATACTTGACAGGCGAGTCTTTATCCAACCCCTGAACCGATTCGTCATAATAGGCCGTGTAATATTGCCCCTGTTCAAAACGATCGGACATTCCCAGCCACCCGATAGCGGCAATGGCTATGCAAAACCCGATCGATACAAAGACTCCGACATTGAATTTGGTTTTGACCGAGGCCATTTATTGCCTTTTTAAGAGATGTTGGCGCTGCCCTGACGATTGAAAAACCGTTTTACAGCAGGTAGTTGACTATGTTTTTTTAATTCGTTCGGGTCGCCTTCGGCTATGATTCCCCGGGTTTCTTTATCGAGCATGATGACCCGTTGAGCAAGTTTGAAAATGCTGTCAAGCTCGTGGGTGACGATAATTATAGTTGTCCCAATAATCGCATTGATATTCAGAATCAGTTCATCAATTTCAGCAGATGTGACCGGATCCAGCCCGGCCGAAGGTTCGTCCAGGAAAAGAATTTTCGGATTCAACGCCAGAGCTCTTGCAAGCCCGGCTCGCTTTTTCATGCCGCCGCTCAGTTCCGAGGGCAGGAAATTTTGAAATCCGTCAAGCCCGACCATATGCAGTTTCATGCGTACCAGATGCGAAATGGCATCAGGTGAAAGGCGGGAGAATTCGGCAAGAGGAAGGCCGACGTTTTCCGCCACGGTCATGGAACCAAACAGCGCACTGCTTTGAAAAAGAACGCCGATCTTTCTAAGCGTAACTTGGAATTCTTTGTCATTACAGGTTGTAATGTCAATACCGTCAATTTTTACCTGCCCGCGAAACGGATTGTCAAGGCCGATCATGTGGCGAAGAAGCGTGCTCTTTCCACAACCGCTACCCCCGAGAATCACGAAAATTTCCCCGTCGTTAATTTCAAAGGAAATGTTGTCGAGAACCGTTCGTTTACCATACCGGGCGGTCAGGTGCTGCACTTGTATCAGGCTGCGGACAGTTTTCATGATGCGACTTACCAGTAACTCCGCATGATGGCAAAGGCTGAATCAACCAGAATAATCAGAAAAATTCCCGTTACTACAGCAGATGTGGCTGAGTTGCCGACTGCATCCGCCCCCCCTCGGGTCTGGAACCCTCTCAAGCAGCCGATCCATGAAATCAGGGCCGCAAAGACCACGCTTTTGGCCAACCCCCACGTAATCTCGAAAACCGTCAGGATCTCCAAGGTCTGATCGAGGTAGGAGCTGGATGTAAGATCAAGAAGGCAAACGCCTACAACCAACCCCCCGGCGATGGCAAACAAATTGGAAAGCAGGGTCAGGATGGGCACCACGATAACAGCAGCCAGTATTCTGGGGATGGCCAGAAACAAGGTCGGATCCAACCCCATGGTCACCAGAGCGTCCACTTCCTCGGATATCATCATGGTTCCGATTTCGGCAGCAAATGCCGATCCGGATCGGCCTGCCACGATGATGGCCGTCATGATGGGGCCAAGTTCCGATACCATGGCAATAGCCACAAGTGAAGCCACATAGACACTTGCACCGAATTGTTGCAACTGAAGCGATGACATGAACGCCATGACCGACCCCAGAAGAAAACTGATCAAGGCGACGATCGGCACCGCGTTCACACCTGTTTTTTCCATACAGGTCAACATATCGCCAATACGGAGTGACTTCGGGTGAATCAATATGTGCCAGAAGGAAAGTGCAACGGAGCCGATAAACGTAACCCCCCACCGGATCTGATGGATTTTATTCAGAGCGGCATTTCCGATATGGATAAATGGATTTGTCGGATTCTTTTTTCCCAACGGGGGTGAAGGATTACCGGACCAGAATCCGGTCAGGGATAGAATGGCCTTGACCTGGCGGGGTGTATTGGCAAGAACGAATTCACCGCTTCCTGCGGCCATCATTTTTTTCAACTCGATGAGGACCAACGCGCCGAAGTCGTCAAAATATCCAATATGCTGAAGGTCCACTGTCAGTCGTATCGGTGGATTCGGCAACAACTCGGCTCGAAGTTTCCCCAAAAGCCGCAGGGACGTCGAGAGGTCCATCCGGCCGAAGAATCGAATCGTCCAATTGGTTTTACCTGATCGCTCCACTGCGTAAGAGCTGATTGCGGAAGGCTCCGATCTGGTCATTGATGCCCCGGGAGGTCATGTGCCCAAGCTTGTTAACCGCTATTGACTTCGGTTATTGGCTCTCGAATCGGTTGGTATAATTCAAGATGCGGGCTGTGCGGGATCTATCCCCGGCTGCAGGACACGGATTCCGACATCCGGGAATGAATTTTTTCCAAAATCTCGCATTTATTCAGGCATTTGGGAAATCGATCACGGCCAGCACAGGTTTTGCACGGACTTTTGATTAGATAGCCTACTTCAAAATCGAATCTGTGTTTAAAATTTTTCTTTTTTGGTGTATGTTCCATATTTTTATCGTATCGATAAGTCAATGACTCCCATCGATTGGAGAGCCCACATATCGATGGTGTCACTTCCGATGCCGCCGCTGTTTGAGATCGCCTGTACACGGCAGATGGTTATCATAACAGATTGATCACGACAAGGTGAAATAGCCAGCCTGGCATCGATAACTGTCGGAATCTGGCAGGTGACCGGAATTCGATTGGGCGCAGCGAACATTACCTGAGGGTTTGGCTGTTTGGCAACAGGTTTTTGCCCCGGTCCGATTTCCCCAATTTATCTCGAATAGATATCGAATACAGCCTGTAGCCTGCCGTTGATTCTGTTTTCCAGGTACCGCTGACCCGCGAACCCATCAGCCTGATGTTGTGCCGGTTTCCCGTTTTTAAAATCAGCGAGAGTCAAGATGGACAATCCGCCTTAGCGGTTTAAAAACGGCACAGAAACAAATTCATGTGTTTAATTTAAAAGGATTGAAAGTTTAGGAGATAAAAGATGGATGTCGTAAAGTCGTTTTCACGCCGTAACCTGTTACAGATTTTATCGATCATGATTTTGCTTGCCTTGCTGATCAACGGCGCACTCGTATACGGGCTGAGCTATTTGTCCAGCATGGTCACGGATCTTGCAACTGTTGAGGCAGCACCACCCCAGGTTACAAATTTTCTGGACCGGTTCAATGAAATCAAGATATTGGTAAATATCTACGCCGCCCCGGTTTCCACAGCCATTTTTATCGTTTTGGGGATGATACTCTGGCTGCTTGGAAAAGGAACCCTTTCACGATTGATCGCAAACGCAGCCGATGCCGTAAAGCCTGAAAAGAAATCTCCCATTGACTCAGAAACCGAATCGGACAAGCGGGCTAAAAGGCATCACGAAAGGCGGCTTTTTATCCATCTGCTTTCCGTACTTCAGCGGGAAGGGCGGTTGCTGGATTTTTTTGCCGAGGATCTCAGCCTTTACGATGATTCACAAATCGGAGCCGCTGTTCGCTCGATTCACGAGAACAGCAAAAAGGTGATTGAAAAATATCTGGCCCCCAAATCTGTCGTGGAGGAAGATGAAGGCCAGGAAGTCACTGTCGAGCCGGGCTTTGATCCGGCTTCGGTTAAATTGACCGGCAATGTTACCGGCGAGCCCCCTTTCAAGGGGATGATTCGCCATCGGGGATGGAAAGCACGGAAGATGGAGCTTCCAACCTTGTCCGGCAGTCAGGATTCGAGTATTATTGCTCCGGCTGAAATTGAAATTCCGTAGCCGCCAATTTTTACTGAATTCAAAGGAATGCCTATTGGTTTAAGCCGCATTCCCAAGTGAATAGAATTATTTTCTTTTATCCGCACGGCAAGGAAGCGGTTCGGTGCCGTTTATCCATCGACAACAAAAACGTTGGACTCGGCGCCTG
>ENA-ORCU01000250-ORCU01000250.1-marine-metagenome-genome-assembly--contig:-NODE-250-length-23217-cov-3.461366_pt1 | contig 23217 bp, 21 predicted proteins | sample MGYA00248631_ERZ508512 | MGnify/ENA primary metagenome ERZ508512 (study PRJEB26183, sample SAMN06268844) | marine metagenome | isolation source: Tt an P1 anaerobic enrichment on pine from sediment taken...
GCTTCGACGCCGCGCTGGCGGGCCTGACTGCCGAAGAGTTCGCGCGCCAGGTCATCGCCGAGGGGCTGGGCCTGAGCCACGTGGTGGTGGGCGCCGATTTCTGCTTTGGCAAGGGCCGCCAGGGCACGGCGCAGGATCTGGTCCGCTTCGGGCAGGAGATGGGGTTTGGCGTAACGCTGGCCGAGCTGCTGGAGCATGACAGCAACGCTGTCTCCTCCACCGCGATCCGCACCGCGCTGAGCGGGGGCCGCCCGCGCGATGCCGCGGCCATGCTGGGCCACTGGCACCGGATCGAGGGCGCGGTGATCGGCGGCGACAAGCGTGGGCGCGACCTGGGCTTTCCCACCGCCAACATGTCCATCGAAGGGCTGCACCCGCCGCGCTTCGGCATCTACGCGGTGCTGGTCGACGTGCTGTCCGGTTCGCATGAGGGCAGCTATCAGGGCGCGGCCTCGGTCGGCGTGAGGCCGATGTTCGGGCAGAACGTGCCCAACTGCGAAACCTTCCTCTTCGACTTTGACGGCGACCTCTACGGCACCCACCTTTCGGTCGCGCTGGTCGAGTTTCTGCGGCCCGAGGAAAAGTTCGACAACCTCGATGCGCTGATCGCCCAGATGGACGCCGACTGCACCCGCGCGCGCGAGATCCTCGCTGCGCTTTGACCCCCTTCCCTTTCCCTCCGAAACCACTAGGCTCCGCCCCATGAAAGACCCCATCCAACGCGACGGGCTGCGCCCCGAGTTCTGGGAGCGCGTGCCGCTCAAGAACCTCACTCCCAAGGAGTGGGAGGCGCTGTGCGACGGCTGCGGCAAGTGCTGCCTGAACAAGCTCGAGGACGAAGAGACCGGCGAGGTCGTCTTCACCCGCGTCGCCTGCCGCCTGCTGGATGACGAGACCTGCCGCTGCGCCCATTACGAGGTGCGCAAGCAGATCGTGCCCGAATGCGTGGTGCTGACGCCCAAGAACCTCGGCGAGATCGCCTATTTCATGCCCGCCACCTGCGCCTACCGGCTGCTGCACGAGGGCAAGCCGCTCTATGACTGGCACCCGCTGATCTCGGGCGACCCGGAAAGCGTGCACGAGGCGGGCCAGTCGGTGCGCGGCTGGACGGTGCCCGAGTTCGACGTGCCGGTGGAAGACTGGGAAGACCACCTGATCGAAGAGGAGCTTTGACAGATGTATTTCGCCTCGGACAATTCCTCGCCCGTGCCGCCGCAGGTCATGGAGGCCGTGGCCCGCGCCAATGAGGGCTACGCCATGCCCTACGGCAACGACCCGATCATGGAGGGCGTGCGCGCGCGCATCCGCGAGATTTTCGAGGCGCCCGAGGCCGCGGTCTACCTGGTGGCCACGGGCACGGCGGCCAACGCGCTGTCGCTGGCCTGCCTCTGCCCGCCCTGGGCCACGGTCTATTGCCACCGCAACGCCCATATCGAAGAGGACGAATGCGCCGCGCCCGAGTTCTATACCGGCGGCGCCAAGCTGACCCTGCTGGAGGGGGCCGACGCCAAGATCGACCCCGCCTCGCTGAAAAAGGCCATTGCCTTCACCGCGCGGGCGGGCGTGCACAACGTGCAGAAAGGGGCGCTGTCGATCACCAACGCGACCGAGGCCGGCGCCGTCTACACCGCCCATGAGGTGGCCGAGCTCTGCGCCATCGCCAGGGACGCGGGCCTCCCCTGCCACATGGACGGCGCGCGCTTCGCCAATGCGCTGGTCAGCGCGGGCTGCAGCCCGGCCGAGATGACCTGGAAGGCCGGGATCGACGTGCTGTCCTTCGGCGGCACCAAGAACGGGCTGCTGGGGGTCGAGGCGGTGGTGATCTTCGATCCGGAGAAGGCCTGGGAGTTCGAGCTTCGGCGCAAGCGCGGCGGGCACCTGTTCTCGAAACACCGCTACCTGTCGGCCCAGATGGCCGCCTACCTGGAGGATGACCTGTGGCTGAAACTGGCCGCGCAGGCCAACGCCGCGGCTCAGCGCCTGTCGCAGGGGCTGCGGGACGCGGGCGCCACGCTGGTCCACCCAACCCAGGCCAACGCGGTTTTCGCAAGCTGGCCGCGCGCAGGCCATAGCCGCGCGCAGCAGGCCGGGGCCGCCTATTACTTCTGGCCCTTCGACCAGTCGCTCGACGGCCCGGGCGACGAGGCGCTTTCGGCCCGCATGGTCTGTTCCTGGTCCACCACCGGGGAAGACATCGAGCGCTTCCTCGGCCTTATCAAGGGCTAGAGCTTGCCCTGGAGGTGCAGGTCCAGATCATCCAGCCGGTCCTGCCCCCAGAACCTCTCGTCGCCGACGATATAGAAGGGCGTGCCGAACACGCCGCGGGCCACCGCCTCCTCGAGATTGGCGGCAAAGGTCTCGGCGCCCAGCAGCAGCCCGCTGGTGACAAGCTCGGGGTCGAAGCCGGCCGTCTCCAGGCAACCGCGGATCACCGCCTCGTCCGCCACGTCCTTTTCCTCGGCCCAGCAGGCGCGCAGGAGGCCATGCACCAGCGCGCCCATATCGCCCCCGCCCGCCGCTTGCGCCGCGATCACCGCATAGGACGAGGGCGCCGCGTTGGTGGGGAAATGTGCGGGCTTCAGGTTGATCGGCAGCCCCGCCTTGGCGGCCTGGCGGCGCATCTCCTGAAGCCTGTAGACCTGCCGGCATTCATGCCGCTGCCCCACCGGCGTGCCGCCGGTGCGCGTGAAAAGCGCGAGAATATCCACCGGCTTGTAGGTGATGGTCGCGCCGTTGCGCTGCGCGATCTGCTCCAGCCGGGTACCGGCGATGTAGACATAGGGGGAAATCGTCGAAAAATAGTAGTCGATCTGGGTCATCTGCGCCTCTCTCATCCCCACATGTGTTTGCAAACCTTGGGCCGGGTGGTAAGCGGTGTCAACGTCACGATTCTGTCATCCTCACCACTCTGCGGGGACTATCTGCCATGCCTTCCGTCACCGAACCGAAACTGATTGCGGGAAACGCCAACCGCCCGCTTGCCACCGCGATCGCCCGCCGCATGTCGCTGCACCGGGGCGTGAACGTGGGGTTGGTCGATGCCCGCGTGGAACGTTTCAATGACGGCGAGATTTTCGTCGAAGTGTTCGAGAACGTCCGCGGCGAGGACATGTTCATCGTCCAGCCCACCTCGAACCCGGCCAATGACAACCTGATGGAGCTCCTGATCATCGCCGACGCGCTGCGGCGCTCCTCGGCGGCGCGGATCACCGCGGTGATCCCCTATTTCGGCTACGCCCGCCAGGACCGCCGCACCAAGGCGCGCACCCCGATCAGCGCCAAGCTGGTCGCCAACATGCTCACCGGGGCGGGGATCGAGCGGGTCCTGACCATGGATCTTCATGCCGCCCAGATCCAGGGCTTCTTCGACATCCCGGTGGACAACCTCTATGCCGCCCCCGTCTTCGCGCTGGATATCGAGCATCACTTCAACAAGACCCTGAACAAGATCACCGTGGTCTCGCCCGATGTGGGCGGCGTGGCCCGCGCGCGCGATCTGGCGACGCGCATCGGCTCGGGGCTGGCCATCGTCGACAAGCGACGGGTGCGCCCCGGCGAGGTGGCCGAGATGACGGTCATCGGCGACGTCAAGGACCAGACCTGCATCATCGTCGATGACATCTGCGACACCGCCGGGACGCTCTGCAAGGCCGCCGATGTGCTGATCGAGAACGGCGCCAAGGAGGTGCATTCCTACATCACCCACGGCGTTCTGTCCGGCCCCGCGGTGGAGCGGATCACCAATTCAAAGATGAAATCCCTGGTGATCACCGATTCCATCCAGCCCACCGAGGCGGTGAAGGCGGCGCGGAACATCCGCATCGTGCCCACCGCGCCGATGTTCGCCCAGGCGATCATGAATATCTGGCACGGCACCTCGGTCTCGTCGCTGTTCGACCGCCAGACCCTGGCGCCGATCTACGAGGGCCTCTACACCGCGGGCAACTGAGCCGCCGCTCAGTCGACCTCCCAGTCATCCGGGTTCGGCAGCGCGCCGATGGCCGTCCAGTCGGCCCGGATGCGGGCCACCCTTGTGTCGCCCCAGGTGTTGAACACGATCTCGAACCCCTCGCGGGTGATGTTCTCGGCCCGGATCTCGGCCCGGGCATTGGCGTCATGGGCGATATCCCACAGCGAGATGCCCACCGTCACCGCCGGCTTGGCCCGGAACGGTTGCGAGAACCGCACCTCGCGCCGGATCGAGCGCGGGCCGGAGCCCGACCACATTTCTCCGCCATGCTCGAAATCCTGGAACAGCATGGCCGAGCCCTGATCGATGCCGATTTCGGTGGCGTTCAGATGCAGCATGTCGCCTGCCGTTTCCCTCGCTCGTTTCCCTTCGTGCCATAACAGCGCATTTCGGGCGCAAAGGGCAATGCCAAAGCAAAGGCCCCGGAGGATCTCCGGGGCCTTGGCACAGTCGCATCCGCCGTGTGGCGCAGCCTTAGGGCAGTTCGGGCTCCAGCCCGATATGGCCGCCCATGGCCACCATGTCGGCCAGCAGCTTGGCCGCCGCGTCGACGACATCCGGGTGCGCCGCCTTGTGCGCCTCATGCGCCTCGGCGACCCAGGCGTTGATCATCTCCTGCGTGACCTCCTCGACGGCATGGGCACGCTCGGCCAGGACGGTGGTGCCTTCGCCGGTGATCTCGGCGAAGCCGCCGGTCACCAGGTATTTGGCCTCACCTTCCGGGCCCTGCACCGTCAGCACGCCGGGACGCAGCGTCGTGATGGTCGGCGCATGCGCCGGCATCGCCGTCAGGTCGCCTTCGGCCCCCGGGATCTGGACCGCGGTGGCCTGAACGGAGGCAAGCCGCCGCTCAGGGGACACCAGGTCGAATTGCATGGTCTCAGCCATTTGGCCTCCTTAGGCCGCTTCCGCGGCCATTTTCTCGGCTTTTGCGATCACTTCGTCGATGTCGCCAACCATGTAGAAGGCGGCCTCGGGCAGGTGGTCGTATTCGCCGGCAACCACGGCCTTGAACGAGGCGATGGTCTTCTCCAGCGGAACCTGCACACCGTCCGAACCGGTGAACACCTTGGCCACGTCGAAGGGCTGGCTGAGGAAACGCTGGATCTTCCGGGCGCGGGCCACGGTCAGCTTGTCCTCTTCCGACAGTTCGTCCATGCCGAGGATGGCGATGATGTCCTGAAGGGACTTGTAGCGCTGCAGGATACCCTGCACGTCACGCGCCACCTGGTAGTGCTCTTCGCCGACGATCGCCGGGTCCAGGATCCGCGACGAGGAGTCGAGCGGGTCCACAGCCGGGTAGATGCCCAGCTCCGAGATCGCGCGCGACAGAACGGTGGTCGCGTCGAGGTGGGCGAAGGTGGTGGCCGGCGCGGGGTCGGTCAGGTCGTCCGCGGGCACGTAGACGGCCTGGATCGAGGTGATCGAGCCGGCCTTGGTCGAGGTGATGCGTTCCTGCATCGCGCCCATGTCGGTGGCCAGCGTCGGCTGGTAGCCCACGGCCGAGGGGATCCGGCCCAGCAGGGCCGACACTTCCGAACCCGCCTGGGTGAAGCGGAAGATGTTGTCCACGAAGAACAGAACGTCGGTGCCGGACTGGTCGCGGAACTGCTCGGCCAGGGTCAGGCCGGTCAGGGCGACGCGGGCACGGGCCCCCGGAGGCTCGTTCATCTGGCCGTAGACCAGGGCCACCTGCGATTCCTCGAGGTTGTCGGGCTTGATCACGTTCGATTCGATCATCTCGTGGTAGAGGTCGTTGCCCTCACGGGTCCGCTCACCAACACCTGCGAACACCGAGAAGCCCGAGTGCACCTTGGCGATGTTGTTGATCAGTTCCATGATCAGAACGGTCTTGCCCACGCCGGCGCCGCCGAACAGGCCGATCTTGCCGCCCTTGGCGTAGGGGGCCAGCAGGTCGATCACCTTGATGCCGGTCACCAGGATTTCCGACGCGGTCGACTGCTCGGCGAATTCCGGGGCGGGCTGGTGGATGGCGCGGGTTTCGGTGGCCTTGACCGGGCCCTGCTCGTCCACGGGCTCGCCGACGACGTTCAGGATGCGGCCCAGGGTGGCGTTGCCCACCGGAACAGCGATCGGTTCGCCGGCGTCCTCGACCTCCTGGCCGCGGACCAGACCTTCGGTCGCGTCCATAGCGATGGTGCGGACGGTGTTTTCGCCCAGGTGCTGCGCAACTTCCAGAACCAGCTTCTTGCCGTTGTTTTCGGTGGTCAGCGCGTTCAAGATCGCCGGCAGGTGATCGTCGAACTGCACGTCCACAACGGCGCCAATGACCTGGGTCACCTTGCCTTTTGCGTTTGCCATGTCGTTTCTCCGGTTCCTTTAGAGCGCCTCGGCGCCCGAAATGATTTCGATAAGCTCGTTGGTGATGACAGCCTGACGCGAGCGGTTGTACTCGATGGTCAGCTTGTCGATCATCTCGCCGGCATTGCGCGTGGCGTTGTCCATCGCGCTCATCCGGGCACCCTGTTCCGAGGCCCCGTTCTCCAGCAGGGCGGTGAAGATCTGCGTGGCCACGCCGCGCGGCAGCAGGTCTTCGAGGATGCCCTCTTCCGACGGTTCGTAGTCGTAGAGGGCGCTTTCCGCCTCGGCCTCTTCGAAGGTGGCGGGGATGATCTGCTTGGCGGTCGGGACCTGGCTGATCACCGACTGGAACGTGTTGTAGAAGATCGTCGCCACGTCGAATTCACCGGCGTCGAACCGGGTCAGGACGTCTTTCGCCACGTCCTGCGCATTGGCGTAACCGATGCGCTTGACCTCGGAGAGGTCGACGTGGCCGACGAAGAGATCTTCGTAATCACGCTTGAGCTGCTCGCGGCCCTTCTTGCCGACGGTCAGGATCTTGATCGTCTTGCCGGCGGCCTGCAGCTCCGCGATGCGGGTGCGCGCCAGTTTCACGATCGTCGAGTTGAAGCCCCCGCAGAGGCCGCGCTCGGCGGTCATGACCACCAGAAGGTGGGTCTGGTCGGCGCCGGTGCCGGCCAGCAGCTTCGGGGCGCTGTCGGACCCTTTGACCGAGGCCGCAAGCCCGCTCATCACGGCGTTCATGCGTTCGGCATAGGGGCGACCCGCCTCGGCAGCGTCCTGGGCGCGGCGGAGCTTCGCCGCCGCGACCATCTGCATGGCTTTCGTGATCTTCCGAGTGTTCTTGACACTCTCGATCCGATTTTTGAGGTCCTTAAGGCTTGGCATCTATCCAGTCCTTACCCGCCCTCAGGCGAAGTCTTTCGCGTAATCGTCGAGCGCTGCCCTGATCTTGTCTTCCAGCTCGCCCTTCACCTTGCGGTCGTTGTCGGTGATGTCGGCCAGCAGCTCGGCGTTCTTCTGACGCAGGTGCGCGATCAGGCCCTGCTCGAAGCGGCCCACGTCCTTGACGTCGACGTTGTCGAGGTAGCCCTGGGTGCCGGCGAAGATGACGCAGACGATCTCGGCGTTGGTCAGCGGCGAATATTGCGGCTGCTTCATCAGCTCGGTCAGGCGCGCGCCGCGGTTCAGCAGCTTCTGGGTCGCGGCGTCGAGGTCCGAGCCGAACTGGGCGAAGGCCGCCATCTCGCGATACTGGGCCAGCGACAGTTTCACCGGGCCGGCGACCGAGGACATCGCCTTGGTCTGGGCCGAAGAGCCCACGCGCGACACCGACAGGCCGGTGTTCACGGCCGGGCGGATGCCCTGGTAGAACAGCTCGGTTTCCAGGAAGATCTGGCCGTCGGTGATCGAGATCACGTTGGTCGGGATGAAGGCCGACACGTCGCCGCCCTGGGTTTCGATGATCGGCAGAGCGGTCAGCGAGCCTGCGCCGTGATCTTCGTTCAGCTTCGCCGAACGCTCCAGCAGGCGGGAGTGCAGGTAGAACACGTCACCCGGGTAGGCTTCGCGCCCCGGCGGGCGGCGCAGCAGCAGCGACATCTGGCGATAAGCCACGGCCTGCTTGGACAGGTCATCATAGATGATCAGCGCGTGGCGGCCGTTGTCGCGGAAATATTCGGCCATGGCGGTGGCGGCATAGGGCGCCAGGAACTGCATCGGCGCGGGGTCGGAGGCGGTGGCGGCCACGACGATCGAGTAGTCGATGGCGCCGGTCTCTTCCAGCTTCTTCACCAGCTGCGCCACGGTGGAACGCTTCTGGCCCACGGCCACGTAGACGCAGTAGAGCTTCTTGCTCTCGTCGTCGCCGGCGGCGTCGTTGTAGGATTTCTGGTTCAGGATGGCGTCCAGCGCCACGGCGGTCTTGCCGGTCTGGCGGTCGCCGATGATCAGCTCGCGCTGGCCGCGGCCGATCGGGATCATGGCGTCGACCGATTTCAGGCCGGTGGCCATTGGCTCGTGCACCGATTTACGCGGGATGATGCCCGGCGCCTTCACGTCGGCGATGCGGCGCTCGGCAGCTTCGATCGCGCCCTTGCCGTCGATCGGGTTGCCCAGGCCGTCGACCACGCGGCCCAGCAGGGCGTCGCCGCAGGGAACGTCCACGATGGCGTTGGTGCGCTTGACGGTGTCGCCTTCCTTGATGTCCCGGTCCGAGCCGAAGATCACGATACCGACATTGTCGATTTCCAGGTTCAGCGCCATCCCGCGGATGCCGCCGGGGAATTCGACCATCTCGCCGGCCTGGATGTTGTCGAGGCCGTGCACACGGGCGATGCCGTCACCGACGGACAGCACGCGGCCCACCTCTGCAACTTCGGCCTCCTGACCGAAATTCTTGATCTGCTCCTTGAGGATCGCAGAGATCTCAGCTGCTTGGATACCCATTTATCCGACCTCTTTCATGGTGTTCTGGAGTGCGGCGAGCTTGGAGCGGATCGAGCTGTCGATCATCTTCGAGCCCACTTTTACGATAAGACCGCCGATGAGGGATTCATCGACGGCCGCATTGATCTTGACGTCCTTGCCCACCGACGCCTTCAGCGCGGCAGCAAGCTTGTTCTTCTGAGTCTGGGTCAGGGCCTTGGCGGCGGTCACCTCGGCGGTCACCTCGCCCTTTTCCTCGGCGATCAGGGCGCGCAGGGTGGCCGCCAGCTGCGGCAGCACGAACAGGCGCCGCTTGCCGGCCATCAGGCCCAGCGCGTTGGTCACGATTCCCGACAGGCCCATCTTGGCCGCCAGCGCGGCGATGGCCTGTGCCTGCTCATCGCGGCCGTAGACCGGCGACGAGATCAGGTCCCGAAACGCATCGCTTTCGGCCAGGGCGGCCTCCAGCGTGTCGAGGTCGGCCTCGAGCGCGGGGAGTTGTTTGTCTTCCTTGGCCAGTTCGAAGACGGCCGTGGCATAGCGCGCAGCGATGCCGGTTGAGATCGAAGCTGGTTCGGACACGTCCACCCTTCCGATGTCTGTAGCCCCGGGATGCCGCGGCTGCGACGGGGGCAGTTCAAGCCACGCGCCCCGAAAAGGGGCACGCCTCTGAAATCGGCGTGGGTGTAGCAGAGCAATCCCCACCTCGCAACAGCCAAGAACACTATTGCGTGACCCTGTCGGCGCAAACTTCACGTCTTTGGCGCTAACAGTAGCACCTGCGACGATGTGAGGCGATCACGCCGCCCAAAATACGTGCCGAATCCGCGTCACTTGCCGCAGGATTCGCCGCGCGTCGCGCCGCTCAGACCGGCTCGACGGTCGAGCCCGGCACGCCTTCCAGGACCCGCAGCGGCCGGCGCACCATCTCTTCAAGCCCGGGCCCGGCCGGGCGGTGGACGCGCTTGGTCGCCTCGACCATGATCACGCCCCCCGCGTAATAGGAACTCACCCTGCGCCCGGCCCGTTCCAGCACCGCCGCGCTTTTCAGCCAGAACCGCTTGTGGCTTGGCGGCGCGAACAGCGCGGCGCGGTGGTCTTCGGGCTGGAAGCCGTGGCGCTTGAGCTGCGTCTCTAACTGGCCCAGCGAATAGGGCCGGCCGAAGCCGAAGGGCGTCGCATCCCGCCGCGCCCAGAGCCCGGCGCGGTTGGGCACGATGAACAGCGCCCGCCCGCCCGGCCCCAGAACGCGCGCCGATTCTTCCAGGACGGCGGAGGGGTGCTCGCTGGTTTCCAGCCCGTGCAGCAGCACCAGCTTGTCGATCATGCCCGTCGGCAGCGGCCAGCGGGTTTCCTCGCTGAGGACCGAGACGTTTTCCATGCCCGCGGGCCAGGGCATCACCCCCTGCTGGCCGGGCATCAGCGCGATCACCCGGCGCGCCTCGGCCAGGAAGGGGCGCAAAAGCGGCACGGCAAAGCCGAACCCGGCCACGCTCTGGCCCTGGGCCTCGGGCCAGAACTCCCGCACCTGGTCGCGGATCGCGCGCTGAGCCACCCGGCCGAGGTTGGTCCGGTAATAGAAGTTTTTCAGATCCAGCACGTCCAGGTGCATTGCGGCCCGCCCCGCGATCAGCAACATTCGGGGCTCAGGATAGCCGCTTGGAGACAAAACGCCATGCCCCTCGACATCGTCACCCTGCCCTGCCTCAGCGACAATTACGCCTATCTCCTGCACGACGCGGGCAGCGGCGCGACCGCCGTGGTCGACGTGCCCGACGCCGCGACCATCGAGGCGGCGCTGGCAGAGCGCGGCTGGCACCTGACCGACATCCTGATCACCCATCACCACTGGGATCATGTCGACGGGGTCGAGGCGCTGCGCGCGGCCACCGGCGCGCGCGTCGTCGGCGCCGCCGCCGATGCCCACCGCCTGCCGGCCCTGGATCTGGCCGTGGCCGAGGGCGACACGGTAAGAGTGGGCGGCGAGGAGGCCACGGTGATCGAGGTCTCGGGCCACACGGTGGGCCATATCGCCTACCACTTCCCCGAAAGCCGCGCCCTCTTCACCGCCGACAGCCTGATGGCAATGGGGTGCGGACGTCTCTTCGAGGGCACGGCCGAGATGATGTGGCAGAGCCTGTCCAAGCTCGCCGTCCTGCCCGGCGACACGCTGGTCTATTCGGGCCATGAATACACTGCCTCCAACGCGAAATTCGCGCAGACCATTGAACCGGACAACGCCGCGCTTATCTCTCGTTGCGACGCAATCGCCACGGCGCGGGCGCGGGGGGAACCGACGGTTCCCGCGCTGCTGTCCGAGGAACTGGCCACCAACCCCTTCCTGCGCGCCAACCTGCCCGAGGTGAAAGCCGCATTGGGCATGGCGGATGCGCCGGACGCCCGGGTGTTCGCCGAAATCCGCAAGCGGAAGGACCATTTCTGACGCGGACGGCACCCGAAAATTCCGCCCTGCGCGGCCCCGCAGGCGGATTTGAACAAAAAAAACTTGAAGCCGGGCGCAGAACACCGAACTCTAAACATATGAGGCCACGGTTGAGGACGGGCCCGCAAACACCCCCCTCGGCCCAGAAGGAAAGGAGCACTCAACGTGCCTTCGTTTTCGAACACACTCGAGCAAGCCATTCACGCCGCCCTCGCGCTGGCGAATGCCCGCCGCCATGAACTGGCGACGCTGGAGCATCTGCTGCTGGCGCTGATCGACGAGCCCGACGCCGCCAAGGTGATGCAGGCCTGCTCGGTCGATCTCGAGGATCTGCGGCGAACGCTCGTGGAGTTCATCGATGACGAATTGTCCACCCTGGTGACCGATGTCGAAGGCTCCGAGGCGGTCCCGACCGCCGCCTTCCAGCGCGTCATCCAGCGGGCGGCAATCCATGTCCAAAGCTCGGGCCGGACCGAGGTGACCGGGGCCAACGTCCTGGTCGCCATCTTCGCCGAGCGGGAATCGAACGCGGCCTATTTCCTGCAGGAGCAGGACATGACCCGTTACGACGCGGTGAATTTCATCGCCCACGGCGTGGCCAAGAATCCCGCCTTCGGAGAGGCGCGCCCGATCACCGGCGCCTCGGATTACGAGGAAGAGCCGCAATCCGGCGAGACCGCCCACGAGGAAGGCGAGAACAAGGAATCGGCCCTGGCCAAATATTGCGTGGACCTCAACGCCAAGGCGCGCAGCGGCGATGTCGACCCGCTGATCGGCCGCGAGCACGAGGTCGAGCGCTGCATCCAGGTCCTGTGCCGCCGGCGCAAGAACAACCCGCTTCTGGTGGGCGATCCCGGCGTGGGCAAGACCGCCATCGCCGAGGGCCTGGCGCGCAAGATCGTGCAGGGCGAAACGCCCGATGTTCTGGCGAACTCGACCATCTATTCGCTGGACATGGGCGCGCTTCTGGCCGGCACCCGCTATCGCGGCGATTTCGAGGAGCGGCTGAAGGCCGTGGTCTCGGAGCTGGAAGAGCACCCGGACGCCATCCTCTTCATCGACGAGATCCACACCGTGATCGGTGCCGGCGCGACGAGCGGCGGGGCGATGGATGCCTCCAACCTGCTGAAGCCCGCCCTTCAGGGCGGCAAGCTGCGCTGCATGGGTTCCACCACCTACAAGGAGTTCCGCCAGCATTTCGAGAAGGACCGCGCGCTCTCCCGCCGGTTCCAGAAGATCGACGTGACCGAGCCTTCGGTGGATGACGCGGTGAAGATCCTCAAGGGCCTGAAGCCCTATTTCGAGAAGCACCACGACATCAAGTACACCTCCGACGCGATCAAGACGGCGGTGGAACTGTCGGCGCGCTACATCCACGACCGCAAGCTGCCCGACAAGGCGATCGACGTGATCGACGAGGCCGGTGCCGCCCAGCACCTGGTGGCCGAATCCAAGCGCCGCAAGACCATTGGCGCCAAGGAGATCGAGGCCGTGGTGGCCAAGATCGCCCGCATCCCGGCCAAGAGCGTCTCCAAGGACGATGCCGCAGTGCTGAAGGATCTGGAGGCGACGCTGAAACGCGTGGTTTTCGGCCAGGACAAGGCGATCGAGGCGCTGGCCTCGGCGATCAAGCTGGCGCGTGCCGGCCTGCGCGAGCCGGAAAAGCCGATCGGCAACTACCTCTTCGCCGGCCCCACCGGCGTGGGCAAGACCGAGGTGGCCAAGCAGCTGGCCTCGACCCTGGGGGTGGAGCTGCTGCGCTTCGACATGTCGGAATACATGGAGAAACACGCGGTTTCGCGCCTGATCGGCGCCCCGCCGGGCTATGTCGGCTTCGACCAGGGCGGCCTGCTGACCGATGGCGTCGACCAGCACCCGCATTGCGTGCTGCTGCTCGACGAGATCGAGAAGGCGCATCCGGACGTGTTCAACATCCTGCTGCAGGTGATGGACCACGGCAAGCTGACCGACCATAACGGCCGGCAGGTGGATTTCCGCAACGTGGTGCTGATCATGACCTCGAACGCGGGCGCGGCCGAGCAGGCCAAGGCCGCCATCGGCTTCGGCCGCGACCGGCGCGAGGGCGAGGACACCGCCGCCATCGAGCGCACCTTCACGCCGGAGTTCCGCAACCGTCTGGACGCCATCATCAGCTTCCAGCCGCTGCCGAAAGAGGTGATCCTGCAGGTGGTCGAGAAATTCGTCCTGCAGCTCGAGGCGCAGCTGATGGATCGCGGCGTGACCATCGAACTGACGAAGCCCGCCGCCGAATGGCTGGCCGAGAAGGGCTATGACGACAAGATGGGCGCGCGCCCGCTGGGCCGCGTGATCCAGGAGCACATCAAGAAGCCGCTCGCCGAGGAGCTCCTGTTCGGCAAGCTCGCCAAGGGCGGCGTGGTGAAGGTCGGCGTCAAGAACGGCGAGATCGACCTGCGCATCGAGGAACCGGGCAAGCGGCAGATCTCGTCCAAGAGGCCGCCGCTGCTGACGGCGGATTGATCCGGGCGCTGAGTGCGCTCCTGCTCCTCGCGGCCCCGGCGGCCGCGGGGAGTTTTCTTTTGAACCCTCCTGTCGATTGCACCCTGGGCGAGACCTGCTTCATCCAGAACCATGTCGACCGCGACCCGGGCCCGGGGGCGGCCGATTACACCTGCGGCCCGCTGAGCTATGACGGGCACAAGGGCACCGATTTCGCCCTGCCCTCGATGGCGGCGATGCGCGAAGGCGTGAACGTTCTGGCCGCGGCGCCGGGCACCGTGATCGCCCTGCGCGACGGCATGCCCGACACGGGCGCCGCGTCGCCCGGCATCGGCGGCCGCGATTGCGGCAACGGCGTGGTGATCCGCCACGGCGGCGGATGGGAGACCCAGTATTGCCACCTCAGACAGGGATCGCTCCGGGTCGAGCGCGGCCAGCGGGTCGGCAAGGGCACGGTGCTGGGGCAGATCGGCCTCAGCGGGCGGACGGAATTCCCCCATGTCCACCTGTCGCTGCGCCATGACGGCGCGGTGATCGATCCCTTCGCGCCCGGCCCCGGCCCCGTCACCTGCACCGAGAGCCCCGGCCCCGGCCTGTGGCAGGACCCGATCGCCTATCAGCCGGGCGGCATCCTGTCGCTGGGCTTCGCCCGCCAGCCGCCGGACTTCGCCCGGGTGAAGGAGGGCCTGCCCTCGCCCGCCTCCTTGCCCGCCGGCGCAGCCGCGCTGATCCTCTGGTCCCATGTCTTCGGCGGGCGGGCGGGTGACGTCGTGGCGCTTCGGATCACCGCGCCCGGTGGCCGCCCCGTCCTCTCTCACGAGGCGGTGGTGGAGCGTGACCAGGCGCGCCTTTTCCGTTTCGCGGGCAAGCCGCTGCGCGGCACCGCCTGGCCGGAGGGCATATATCGCGGCGAGGTCGCCCTGCGGCGCGACGGCGAAACCATCAGCCGCCGGGCGGTCACGCTGCGCATCGGCCCCTGATCAGCGCTCGGTCAGCTTCAGCTCGATCCGCCGGTTCAGCGCCCGCGCCTCGGGCGTGTCGGCGGTGTTCACGGGGCGGAACTCGCCGAAGCCCGTGGCCGCCAGCCGCCGGGGCGGAAAGCCCAGCCGGTTGACCATGAAGCGCACCACCGACAGCGCCCGCGCCTGGCTGAGTTCCCAGTTGTCGGCATATTGCGCGCCCTCGATCAGCGGCTGGTTGTCGGTATGGCCGTCGACCCGGACGATCCAGTCGATCTGCGGCGGGATCTCGTCCGCCACCTCCTGCAGGATTGCCGCCACATTGGCGATCTGCGCCCGCCCCTCGGCCGACAGGTCGGCCGAGCCCGTCTGGAACAGCACCTCGGAGGAGAACACGAAACGGTCGCCCACCACGCGCACCCCCTCGCGCCCGGCCAGAACCTCGCGCATGCGGCCGAAGAATTCCGAGCGGTAGCTTTCCAGCCTCTTCGCCTCTTCGGCCAGACGCCTGGCCTCTTCCTCCAGCCGCTTGCGCTCGGCCTCTTCCAGGTCGGCACGGGCGCGCTGCTCGGACGCGACCTGCGCCAGCGCGGCGTTCAGCCGGCTGCCCAGCGACTCGATCTGAACCTGCGCGGCGACGTCGCGCTCGGCGGCATCGTCGAGCAGCGCCTGAAGGCTGCCCAGCTGCGTGCGCAGCGCGGCGATCTGCTGGTTCAGAAGCGCCACCTTGCGCGCGCTTTCGGCGGATTTCTCCTCCTCCTCGGCCAGCCTGGCCCTGGCGGTGGCCAGCAGCGCCGCGCGCTGCTCGGCCTCCGACAGGCGCTCGGCCGCGTCCTGCTCGGCGGCCAGTTTCGCGGCAAGCGCCGCGGCGAGCTTTTCCTCGATCTCGGCCCTGTCGCCGGAAACTGCGCGCAACTCCTCGCTTTCCAGCAGGGCGGCGGCCAGCTTGGTGTCGAGTTCGTCCTTCGCGGCCTCGGCCGCGGCCAGAAGGGTCAGCGTGTCCTCGGCGCGCTTGCGCTGCTCTTCCAGCGCAAGGGTCATCGCCGTCAGCTCGTCATCGGCATTCCTCAGCTTCTCGCGCAGGGCCTGCGCCGCGGCCGCCTCGGCCAGCCGCGCCTTCTCTTCCTCGGACAGATCCGCCTCCAGCCCCGCCACCTGCTCGCTCAGCGCCGCGGCGGTCTCTCCTGCCTCGGCGTTGCGGGCGCGCAGATCGGCGATCAGCGCCTCCAGCGCCTCGCGCTTCGCCGCGGCCAGCCGCGCGGCCTCGGCCTGGGCGTCCATCTCGTCGCGGGCGGCGGCCAGCGCCAGTTCCAGCCGTTCCTGCTCGCTGAGAAGACGGGTGCGCTGACCCTCCAGCGCCTCCAGATCGGCGGCCAGCGCCGCGCCCTCGGCGCGCGCGGCGTCGCGCTCGGCCAGCAGCGCCGCGACCTGGGCCTCGAAATCGGTGATCCGGGCCTGGGCGGAGGCCAGCTCGCCCTCGCGCGCGGCCACCTGGCTGGTCAGAGAGGCGATCAGCGCCGCCTGTTGATCGACCTCGGCCTGCGCCTGGGCCAGCTCGGAATCGAGCGCGCCGATCCGGGTCTCCAGCCGGGCGCTCTTGCTCTGTTCCAGGCCCAGCGCATCGGCCAGCGCGGCCAGCTCGGCATTGAGCGCGTTCAGCTCGCTTTCCTGCCCGGTGATGGTCTCGCGCAGCATGAACTGCACGATCATGAAGATCGACAGCACGAACATCAGCACCAGCAGAAGCGCGGTCATCGCGTCGACGAAGCCGGGCCAGATCGAGGCCTGGAACCGTTGCCCTGTGCGCCGCGTCAGGGCCATGGGATCACTCCCCGCGCCCGGTGTTGCGCTGGCGGATGGCGCGGGTCAGCGCGGCGAGGTCGCCGCGCAGGTCGCTCAGGGTTTCCTGCCGGCCGGCCGAGATCTCCTCCAGGATGCGCAGAAGCTGCACGTCGATCGAGCGCAGGCGCATCCGGCTCTCGGCGTCCATATGCGCGCCGCCCTCGTCCTCCCCGCGGCCTGACAGGGCAGAGATCATGCGCTCCTGCCCCTCGGCGATCTGGGCCAGCGCGCGGGCCGCGGTGCCGGCGCTCTGGGCGTCGGCCTCCAGCCGTTCCGAGATCCGCTCCGACAGCCGGTCCATCGACTGCGCCAGCCCGAAAAGCCTCTGTTCGGTCTCGGCGCGTTCGGCCTCGGTCCGGGCCACGAGGCCATGCAGCCCCTCCATCTGCTGGGCCATCTGGTCGAGCACGCCAACCAGCGCGGCGCTTTCACCGGCCTCGCCCGCCTCCGCGGCCTCGGCGGCGGAAAAGCCCAGCCGGGTGATGGTCGACAGCCATTCCTCGAGCTCGCGGTAGAAGCGGTTCTGACCATGGCCGGCGAACAGCTCCAGCAGCCCCACCACCAGCGAACCCGCAAGCCCCAGCAGCGACGAGGAAAAGGCCGTGCCCATCCCGCCCAGCTGCGATTCCAGCCCGGTCATCAGCCGGCTGAACACCTCGACCCCGCCCTCGCCATCCTGCGGCGCGAGCGAGCGGATGGTCTCCACCACCGCCGGAACGGTCGTGGCCAGGCCATAGAAGGTGCCCAGCAGGCCGAGGAAGATCAGCAGGTTGACGATGTAGCGCGTGATGTCGCGCGCCTCTTCGATGCGGGTGACCACCGATTCCAGGATCGAGCGCGCCGAAGAGGTGGAAATCTTCATCCGCTTCCCGCGCGCGCGCAGCAGGGCCGCCAGCGGCGCCAGCAGGCGCGGGGCGCGAGTGATCTCGTGGCCGGGGCGGCCCTCGATGAAGGCCTCGATCCAGTTGACCGAAGTCACGAGTTGGATCACCTGCAGGAAACAGGTCAGGACCCCGATCAGGAAGACGAAAGCGATCATGCCGTTGAGATAGGGGTTGGCCAGAAAGACCGAGGCCACCCGCGGCAGGGCCACATAGGCGCCGAAGGAAAACAGCCCGACTGCCACCAGCATCATGAAAATCTGGCGCACCGGCTGGGAGAAATGCGGCTCGGCCTCGCGCTCGCTCAGGTCCATGTGACGCGTCCTGCCCCGTTGGTTCTTGCCCGCAATCTAGGCCAAGGGCGGCACCCCCACAACACGCAATGCTGTGGGAGGGGCTCAGTTGTCCCGCAATGTGTTGATTTCGCGCACGCGCCGGGTGAGCCAGCTGAGCTCTGCATCCTCGATGCCCAGCTCGGCCAGATGTTGGGCGGTATTGAAAAGATACTCGGTGTTCGGCCCGCGCCCGCCCACGGCGCGGGCGATGATCCCGGCCTGGTCTTCCAGCGGCAGGCCGCCGCAATACTGGTCATGCTCGGGGTCGATCACATAGGTCAGCGCCGGCACCTCGGCCCCGCCCTGCAGGGCGATCACCTGCTCGGTCTCCAGATAGGCCGAGGAGATCAGCTCGCGCTCGCGCAGATAGGCGATGGTCTGGTCCTCCGCCCCCAACGCGACGCGGAAGCCCAGCCCGTGGCAGCCTGCCCCGTCGGCCGCATCCAGCGCCAGCACGAGGCCGGGGGCCTCGACCGTGCCGCGGTGGTGGATCGAGCGCATGCAGAACGAGCGGTGCCAGCCGTCGAGCCGCGCAATGCGCCGCTCGGCCACCGGGAAACCCGGGTTCCACATCAGCGATCCGTATCCGAATACCCAGAGCGGCTGGTCCGGCATGGTCTGGCCCTCCTGTCCCTGGCTCTATAAACAGCGATCGGGGCCGAGGAAAAGGGGGCGAGGCAATGCGCAGGCTATTGGTGCTGGTTTTGACGGCGGCGGCGCTGTGGGCGAGCTGGTGGCTGGTGGCCTCGCGCAGTCTTGAGGGTGCCCTGGCCGGGTGGTTCGAGGCGCGGCGGGCCGAGGGGTGGCAGGCCGATTACAGCGCCCTCTCCGTGCGCGGCTTTCCCAGCCGGCTGGACACCACGATCGACGACCTGGCCCTGGCCGACCCGGACACGGGGCTGGGCTGGCACGCGCCCTTCTTCCAGATCCTGTCGCTCAGCTACAAGCCCAACCACGTGATCGCGGTCTGGCCCGATGAGCAGCTGCTGTTCACGCCCGAGGAAAAGATCACCGTCACCGCCGACAAGATGCAGGCCAGCGTGGTGTTCAAGCCCGACACCGCGCTGGAGCTCGACCGCACCTCGTTCGAGCTGGAGGGGTTCCGGCTCGCCTCCGACCGCGGCTGGTGGGCCGAGTTCCCCACCGCCCGGCTGGCCAGCCGCGCCGTGCCCGCGCGCACCGACGTGCAGGAAATCGCTTTCAACGCCACCGAGATGCGCCCCTCGGCCGACCTGATCGCCCTTCTGGGCGACACCGGCCTGCCCGAAGTGTTCGAGGCGCTGCGCATGGACGCCGAGTTCGGCTTCGACGCGCCCTGGGACCGGCGCGCGATCGAGAAGCGCCGCCCGCAGATCACCTCGGTCAAGCTGCGCATGCTGGAGGCGCGCTGGGGCGATCTGGAGCTGCAGGCCGCGGGCGACCTGACGGTGGACGAAAAGGGCCTCCCCGAGGGCGAGATCGGGCTGCGCGCCACCAACTGGCGCGAGATGCTCGAGATCGGGGTGAATACCGGCGTTCTGCCCGAGCGGCTGGCCGGTACGCTGGAAAGCGCATTCGAGCTGCTGGCCGGGCTGAAGGGCAACCGCAACACGCTGGATGTGGGGCTGAGCTTCCACGACGGGCGGGTCAGCCTCGGGCCGGTGCCGCTGGGCCCGGCGCCGCGGCTGGTGATCCGCTAGCGGCAATAGGGCCCGCTGCGGTGGTTGGCCGTATCCAGGTGGATATGGTCCCTGTGATACTTGTCCGACTTGGGCCCCAGCACGGTGCCGAAGGGCCCGCAGGCGGCGCGGTGCATCTTTCTCAGGAGCTGCCCCTGGGCCGGGTCGCGCCAGCCCTTCAGCACCGAGACGGACACCCCGTTCTTCAGGTTGACCGCGGCGATGTCCACCGCGCGCCCCCTTCCGTGTTCCGAGATCCTGGCGCCGGGGCGGCTGTTGCGGGTGCGGCAGGAATAGCTGGCCACCACGCGCAGCGATGCGACCCCGCCGCCCAGCCGCCCGATGGTGGGCTTCACGCCCTTCCGCACCCAGGTCTTGAGCGCCTGCGCGGTCCGGCAGTCCATTGTGGCGGGCTGGCTCAGCGCCACCCCGTCGACCGAGACCACGCGAACGGGCCGGTCCACGCCGCAGCCGGCGACCCGGGCCGGGATCGGCGCCAGCGCCTCGCCGCGGATGGCCCGGTCGCCGCAGATCTTCCCGGCCTTGCCCGTTCCGGCCACGGCCGAAGGCTGGGTGCGCACCGCGGCGGCGGTGCGGATCGGCCTGGCCTGGCCCAGTCCGAAGGGACGCGCCTCGGGCCGCATCGAGCGCCCCACGGCGCTGGCCGAGAAGACCTGGATCACCTGCCCGGGCTGCCCGGCGCGCAGCGGTCGCGGGCGGGGGCGGACAGGCGCGCTGTAGTAGACCGGAACCAGAACCGCACGCAGCGGCGCGGCCTGCAAAGGCGCGGCCGCCATGCCCGGCCTTGGGCGCGGGCGGATCTTGGCACGGAAATAGACCGGCACCTTGACCGGCCGCGGCAGAACCTCGGCACCGGGGCGGGGCACCGGCCGGGGCGAGCTGTCGGGCGCGGCCATTGCCATCCCCCCGGCCAGCGCCAGGGCCAGAAGGGATGCCAGGCCGCGCGCCCTCACTTGCGCTCCTTCACCCGGCCGAAATCGGGCGCCTCGGTATCCTGACCGGCCTCGATGATGCCGCGGCGGATGGCGCGGGTGCGGGTGAAATAGTCGTGCAGCATCTCGCCGTCGCCGGTGCGGATGGCGCGCTGCAGCGCAAAGAGTTCCTCGGTGAAACGACCGAGGATTTCCAGCGTGGCCTCTTTGTTGGTCAGGAACACGTCGCGCCACATGGTTGGGTCGCTGGCCGCGATCCGGGTGAAGTCGCGGAAACCGGCGGCGGAATACTTGATTACCTCGCTGTCGGTGACCCGGCGCAGGTCGTCGGCCACGCCGACCATCGTGTAGGCGATGAGGTGCGGCGCGTGGCTGGTCACCGCCAGCACGAGGTCATGGTGGTCGGCGTCCATCTCGTCGACATTGGCGCCCATGCCCTCCCACAGCGCGCGCAGCCGGGCCACGGCCTCGGGGTCGGCGCCCTCGAGCGGCACCAGCAGGCACCAGCGGTTGTCGAACAGCTCGGCGAAACCGGCGCGGGGGCCGGAATGCTCGGTCCCGGCCAGCGGGTGGGCGGGGATGAAATGCACGCCTGCGGGGATATGCGGGGCCACGGCCTCGATCACCGCGCGCTTGACCGAGCCCACATCGGTCACCGTGCAGCCCGGCTTCAGATGCGGAGCGATCTCCTCGGCCACCTCGCCCATGGCGCCCACGGGCACGGCCAGCACCACCAGATCGGCGCCCTCGACCGCCTCGGCCGCGGTCTCCACCACCCGGTCGCAGAGCCCGATCTCGGCAGCCACCTTGCGGGTCTCGGCGCTGCGGGCGGTGCCCACGATCTCGCCCGCCAGCCCTGCGCGGCGCATGGCATGGGCCATGGAGCCCGCGATCAGCCCAAGACCGATCAGGGCCACGCGGTCGTAGATCACGCTCATGCCTGCTGCTCCTTGAATTCACGCACCGCATGGGCCACGCGGCGGCACGACGCCTCGTCGCCCACGGTGATGCGCAGGCAGTTGGGCAGCTTGTAGCCCGCCACCCGGCGCACGATGATGCCCCTCGATTTCAGCCAGTCGTCGCAGGCCTCGGCCTCCTCCTGGCTGGCGAAGCGGGCGAGGATGAAATTGGCGCAGGAGGTGTCGGAGGGCACCCCGGCCTCGGCCAGCGCCTCGGCCAGCCAGGCACGCATCCGGGTGTTCTCGGCCCGGCATTTCTCGGCATAGGCGGTGTCGCGCACCGCGGCCTCGGCGGTGTCGAGCTGGGCCAGGCTGAGGTTGAACGGCCCGCGCACGCGGTTCAGCACATCGATGATCTCCTGCGGGCCGTAGCCCCAGCCGATGCGCAGCCCGCCCAGCCCGTAGAGCTTGGAGAAGGTCCGGGTCATCACCACGTTGTCGCGCGCCTCGACCAGCGCCGCGCCGCCGTCATAGCCCTCGACGAACTCGGCATAGGCGCCGTCCAGCACCAGGATCGCCTGCGGCGGAAGCCCGTCGGCCAGCCGCGCCGCCTCGTTCCCGCCGATCATGGTGCCGGTGGGGTTGGCGGGGTTGGCGATGAAGACCAGCCGCGTGCGCTCGTTGCAGGCGGCGAGGATGGCGTCGACATCCACCACGCGCTCGCGCTCGGGCACCTCGACGGGCGTGGCGCCCGCGGCGAGCGCCGAGATGCGGTACATGGAAAACCCGTGTTCGGTGTGGATCACCTCGTCGCCCGGGCCGGCATAGGCCTGGCACAGGAAGGTGATGATCTCGTCCGAGCCCACGCCGCAGATCACCCGCGCGGGGTCCACCCCGTGCACCTCGCCGATCGCGGCGCGCAGGCTGGCGTGATCGGTGGGCGGGTAACGGTGCAGGCTGTGCACGGAGCGCGCAAAGGCCTCCCTGGCCTTGTCGGAGGGGCCGAAGGGGTTCTCGTTCGACGACAGCTTGACCACGTCGGACACGCCTTCGACATGGCTCTGCCCGCCCTGGTAGAGCTTGATCTCCATGATGCCGGGCTGGGGTCGAATGTCAGACATGGGAAACCTCCTGCTTGCCCGGGTTTCTATCGCCGGCGCGCGCGCAAGGCCAGCGCGAAACAGCCGCGCCGGCGTGCCGCGTTGCCCTGTTGCCAAAGGGCCCGGCCGGGCGCCGCCGGCCGGTGGCCGCGCGGCCATCGCGTCGGGGACCGGCCCACCTAGCTGGCCAGCACGTTGCGGAACTGCCAGGGGTCGCTTTCGTCGATATCCTCGGCGAATTGCGACCAGCGGTTTGAAAGCGGGGTCCAGTCGGTGTAATGCGCCTCGACCGGGCCAAGATAGGGGCGCTGCACCTCGAGACAGCGGGCGTGATCCATCTCGTCGGCCTCAACGATGCCCGCATCGGGGTTTTCCAGCGCCCAGACCATGCCCGCCAGCACGGCCGAGGTCACCTGCAGGCCGGTGGCGTTCTGGAACGGCGCCAGTTCGCGGGTCTGCTGGATCGACAGGCGCGAGCCATACCAGAGCGCGTTCTTCTCATGCCCGAACAGCAGCACGCCCAGTTCGTCGATGCCGTCCACGATTTCGTTCTCGTCGAGGATCTTCATCTCCTGCTGGATCATGCCCGAGCCGAAGGTCTCGTGCAGGCTGAGCACGGCGTCGTCGCAGGGGTGATAGGCATAATGGCAGGTCGGGCGGTATTCGGGCTCGGCCCCGTCGCCCACGGTGTAATAGTCGGAAATCGAGACCGCCTCGTTATGGGTGACGAGAAAGCCGTATTGCGGCCCCGGCGTCGGACACCAGGAATGGACGCGGGTGATCGCACCCGGCCGCTCGATCCAGATCGCGGCCTGGCAGCCGGCCTCGTGGCGGTGGCCGTTTTCGGGGAACCAGCGCTCATGCGTGCCCCAGCCCAGTTCGGCGGGCTGGAAGCCCTCGGCGATGAAACCCTCGACCGACCAGGTGTTCACGAAGGTGCCGATCGGCTT
>ENA-ORCU01000251-ORCU01000251.1-marine-metagenome-genome-assembly--contig:-NODE-251-length-23197-cov-3.502163_pt1 | contig 23197 bp, 17 predicted proteins | sample MGYA00248631_ERZ508512 | MGnify/ENA primary metagenome ERZ508512 (study PRJEB26183, sample SAMN06268844) | marine metagenome | isolation source: Tt an P1 anaerobic enrichment on pine from sediment taken...
CTGCAGACGCTTCAGGTGCGGGTGCCGCCCCATGGCGATGAAATCGGTAACGCGAATGGAAAAGTCGAGCCGGGTGTCCTGTTGCACCAGAGTCACCAGCCGGCTGAGGGCCTTGCGGCCTATACGTCGGTAATCGTTGCCGTCGATGGTCACCCGGCCGGACTGCGGCTCCCAGATACGGCAGAGATTCTTCAGTAGAGTCGATTTGCCCGAGCCGTTGGGGCCGATAATACCGTGAATACCGCCGGCGGCAAAGTTGGCGCAAATGTCGTGCAGAATAGCCTGCCTGCCAATGGCGAAATTCAGGTGGTCAACCTTAAGGATGGTCCGTTTGCTCATTTCGCCACTTTCCGTCGGTCAGTTTCAGTTTCCAGGCCAGGGGCAGAGAAAATTTGGCCACCGCGGTCAACACAAGGCCGCTCATGACGATGCAGTACATTACGCCATGCTGCAGGTGCTCCCGGAATATGCCGGTCACCAGGGTGGTGCCCCACAGCAGGGCCAGTCCTAGCAGCAGCTGAATATTTTGCGACATGGCGTGGATGCCCCAGAAATGATCGGAAATCTGGCTGAGTCGCCCGTAGCGGATCTTGATCTCGATCAGCTTGAACCAGATCCGCCCTTCGGCCACTTGGGCTGAGCCGTCGCAGATGTGGTGCAGCAGATAGAGCAGAATCAGTATGTATCTGCTGTGGGCATACGAGTTGAACAGGCCTTCGAAGAAGGGCGGAAAGCACAACACCAGCATGATCGCCCCGAGGGCCTGGCCGAAGCCGATCAAGGCCAGGGCCCGGATCAGTTTGTCGATTTGCACCCTCTGGTCCAAGATGCTTTCCAGATAATCGACAAAGGAAGATACTTTAACACTACTGACGAAGGTAATTCCAGGGTAGATATATTTGGTGAGGACCCCAAGGATGGCGGCGACCTTGTATTCGGTCTGTGCCATGGAAAACATGGTGTAGAGAACGGCTCCCTCGAGGATACTCTTGCCGACGGTGTACATAAAATTGCCGATTTCACCGAACATGTAGAATCGGCTGATGGCCAGGGCGCGGCCCCAGACGTGAGTTTTGTGCAGAATGTCTCTGGTCAGGCCGCGGGGATGGTTTTCCGGTCGGTGTCTTTCCGGCGTCGGATCAGGTCGCTCAGGTTCGTTCATAGGCATCTGCAATTCATTTTAGAAAAACGGAGCAATTGGTATAGGTTACATTCTACAGACAAAAAAGAAACGTAAGAAGCTTTTGCCTGCTTCTTACGTTTCTTTTTTTCCGGCAGCTGCCGGCATTCTCGGAAAAGGGAGTTTTCGAAGTACCCATTCTGTCCGGTCGGGAGCCCGGAGCTCCAAAGAGCTCCGGGCTTTCTCTGTTTGGCAAACAATCAGACGATTTCGACTACATGGACTGCAACAGCGTTACAGTTTGGCGAGCCGCTTTTTCGGGGAGAAGACCGGTGTCCGAAATCCCCGAGATGACCTTGGTGACATCGTGATCGACGGTGCCCGCCTTGGCCCAGGTAGTCGGCGCGACTTTGGTGATGTAGACGGAGTAGGCATGGTGGCCGCTTCCGGGGCGCTCGCCGATGATATGGAGGATGACTTTGGGCTCCTGACCGGTACCTTGGAACAGGATATCGCCGGCCCGGTAACCGGCGCGCACCCGGCCGCTGGTCACCACGATTTTTTCCGTGGCGACGGTCATGCCGGCATCGGCCAGTTGTTTCTGCAGCTCTTCCAGGTACGGCATCAGGTGGTTCTCGTCCATGATGGCTTTGGAGTTCAGGCCGTCGGATATGACAATCTGAACGTCAGGCACCTGGTCGCCCCAGCTGGTCCGCAGTTTTTCGAGGGTGACCACGGAAGCCTCACTGAAGTCCTCACCGGTGGACGGATGGGCAATGTAGTCCTCGCGGTCGGCCGATTGGGTCTGCACGGTGATGGCGTTGGGGATAGTGGCTACGAAATCAGGGGTCACTTCCGCCCACAGGCTGATCTTGGCGTCGTCATACAGTTCGTGGATCCGTTTGTCGGTTTCCGGGTTGAGATCCCAGATGTTTTCACCGTAGCCAATGGCCAGATCAACGCCGCGCGCTTGAACGCGATCGACGGCTTCCTGCCCTTCAGCGTAGATTTCCTTCATGGGGCGGGTGTCGCCCTTGGCAAGGCGATACTGGTAGTAGACCCAGATGGGATCGCCGAAATGTTTCGTCGGCTTGCCGTTTTCATCGATGATCTCGATCTTTTTGAAGAAGTCCCACATGGCATCGTCGACCTTGTAGCCGAATTTCTCGCGCAGCCGGACATGGTCCTGGTAGGCGGTGGTCAGGTAACTGAGCATCGGGTCGTTCTTGGTCGGCAGGGCCATCAGGTAGGCCGGGTTGGCCGGGGCGATCTGATCCTGACACCAGTCGAGGTCATCCAGGGTGACCGGCATGTGCAGGGTAGAGCAGATATCCAGGCCGAGGCACAGGCCGTGTAGTTTGCCCATGACGATGTCCTCGAGGCAGCAGCGCACCAGCTGTTCGCGGGTTTTGAAGACCTCTGGGCCAATAAAGCCGGCCACGTCATTGAGATGGACCCAGGCGCCTTGGCCGGTGGTCTGGGCGGCGGCGACTTGCTGCTTGAGGGCGCGGGCGAAGCCGTACTTGCGCGACTCGTGAACCACCATGTCAAAGCCTTTGGCATGACCGTTGGTGAAGTCGGCGCCCTGGCCGGTTTCAAAGTAGAGGCCGTACTTGCCGGTACGCATCCGGGCGTATTTCATCATTTTGTCCAAGGTCAGGTCGAAGGTCTTGTTGGCGTCGTCGACCCCCGCAAGACTCTGGAACCAGATTGCGGTAGAGCCGGGGTTTTCCTTTTCGACCGCGGCCTGGACATCGATATGCGACAATACGCACCAAGGGTTGTACTGGTCGACGCCGAAGGTCTGCATCACGTCGCGCAGAGCCAGTTCGATGTTCTCAATGTTGTTTTCCGTGCTGTCGACCGGGTTGGTGCCGACGATCAGGTCGCCGACAGAAAAGGCGTAGCCGTTGAAGACCTGCCAGACGATGTCTTCAATGCTATCGGTCGGCGAATTGGGTTGGATGCGGGCGCTGAGATAGCCCTTGGCGCCGATCTTGGAACCCGGTAGCGGGTTGAACACCTTCTGGCCGACGCTGATCAGTTCCTCGTTGGACATCAGCTTGACCACGTTGGCAATGATGTCGCTGTGCAGGCCGTACATGATGGATTTGATATCGGCTTCGGACTTGGACAGAATGAAGTCTTTCAGTTCACCCATGGTCCAGTCCTTGACCTTGGCGTACTGGGCCGGATCGGTGGTGGCCGTGATCAGCTTTTCCTGCTCGTCGACGAACAGCGACTTGTCCAGCAGGTCCTTGATCTTGGTGTTGGCCAGCAGTTTGCGGGCGTTCTCCCGGCTGGCGTCGTCGTCAGCAGCGACACCGATGGCCTCATCGCCTTCCTTGAAAGCGTTGGCGGCACCGACCACCTGTTGGTAGAGGGTCTGGTCAAACGCTCCGCTGTTTCGTTCCACATAGGCGAAGACGTCCTCGTCCGGCTGAATGTCGCGGATGGTGACGGCACCGGCAATGCTGGCAAGCAATGCTGCTGCCAGCCCGCAGGCGATTACGATCAGCATTTTGCTTCTTTTTGGCATGGCATTCCTCCATTCTGGGCTGTGAAGTGCGGTCTGGAGTCCGGCCCCAGAACCATATCCTCAGTCAAAAAAACAGAAACAGCTGCTCGTTGTCAGCGTCCCTTTTTGGCTTCCTGCCACATGGCATCGAAGGCCTGTTCGGTTTCTTCGGTCATGACCCGCCACAGGGCGACGGTTTTGAAATAGTCGTTATCGCCGACATGGAACATAGCCTTCTCCTTGTCGCTGAGCATCTCGCCGATTTCGGCGATGACCGGTGAAACTCCCTGGGACTTGACCACGTCGGCCTGTTGTTTTTCTTCCAGCATGAAATTAATCCATTCTTCGGCCAGTTGCTTGGTCAGGCCCTTGGCGCCGGCACCGATATACCAGGCGTCGATCCAGGCTGTGCCCCCCTCTTTGGGGGCGGCCAGTTTCCAGTTGCCACCCTTCAGATTGGCCTGCTGGGCTGCAAAACCCCAGGTGGTGGCCAGACTCAGTTCGGGGAATTCCGCCGGGTCGGCGGCACCGTCCCACAGGCTTTTGGCATTTGTGGCCAGGCTGTCCAGGCGCTGCTGGATTTTGGCGCGATCCAGTTTGTCGATATCGAAGATATCTTCATAGGAATAGCCGAGAGCCAGGGCGGTAATCCAAACATTGACCTTCGGGAAATTATTGTTGATCGTATACTTGCCTGCGTACTGCGGATCCCAGAGGACGTTCCAGCTTTCAGGTGCCGTGGTGATCAGATCGGCATTGTAGGCCAATCCGTAGGGGCCGCAGTTGTAGGGCACACCGTAGCGCTGGCCGGCAAAAACGGCGGTGGTGTCATTGCGGAACACCGGCAGCATTTTTTTGAGGTTGGGGATATTGTCGACATCTATTGGCTGCAGATAGCGACTGTCCTCCGCGTAGGAATAGAAACGGGGAGTTTTGGGCAGTTCGATGGGAGGTGAGATGAGATCTGCCGTGTCGCCCTGCACCGCCAGGAAGAACTCGTCCTGGTCGGTAGGATTGTGAATGCTCAACTCGACATCGACCTGGTATTTGTCTTTCACCAGGGCCTTGAAATCCGCTTCGTAGGGCTTGGCATAGCCGGCCCAGCAGGTGATGCGCAGGGTCGCTTTTTCCTGTTTTTCCGCCTTTTTGCAGCCCGGGGCCCAGATCAGGGTCATGGCGGCCAGCCCGAACGCCATGGCGATGATCCCTTTCCAGAGAGATTTTTCCATTCGTTCCTCCTAACCGTTGGTCCTTTTGCCAAAAGCGGCGCCCAAGGCCGACCGGAAAAGTCGACTCTTGTGTCGCGACCCTTTTAAAGTTCTCAGCCCGGGCCGCTGGTGCCGGATCAATTGAGTTGCCCGGGCGGGGAAAAGAGATTTCCGCCGCCCGGTTCATGGTGTTGACTTAACCGCTTTAGAAAACAAAAGTCAGATTCAGGGCGAAGGCCGTCTCGGTGTCGATAATCTCCTTGGCAGCGCTACTGATGCCGGAGGAGAACATTCCGATCGGGCTGAGGGTCAACTGGTCGGTCAGGGCATAATCGATGCTGGCGCTCAGCTCGTAGTTATGCCAGCCGCCAAAATCGCCAACGGCATAATCGCTGTGCTGGTTGTACGCCACCAGGGCGCCGAGATTGAGGGTGGTGTTCTCCATCCACTGGGCGAGATCGAAGGAATGACTGACGTCGAGGGTATAGTAAAGGCCGTCTTCTTCAGCAGCATCCCAGTCCCACCAGATTTTCAGGGTCGGAGCCAGCAGGGTATTGAGAGTGGTGTGGACAAAGAATTCATTGGTGTCTTCGGCGCCGTCGAAATCCAGGGAATACCAGATGTCCCCGACACTGATGGAGACCATCTCGTGGACATCGAAGGCATAGCTCAGAATGATGTCGGTTTCGTTCATCTCGCCTGAGCGGAGATTTTCGCTGCTTTTCAGTTGCCAGTTGTGCCAGGTACTGAGGGTCCATCCGAAGGCGGAGAGGTCGATGCCGCCCTGGATCGTCGGTCGACCGTCGCTCAGGTCGAATCCACGCCAGAGGTATTTGTCCCATAGTCCGACATAGACATCACCTTCGACTTCGATTGCAGCCTGGGAACTGACCGTTAGGCTTGCGCCGAGTATTAATGTTGCGACCAGTACGAGTGTCCACTTTTTCATTTTCCTACCTCCATATAGATATAGAAACCAAGTCGGGATAGCGCAGGCCCTTCCTGCGTTAACCCGACTTCTGCAGAAGCAGTATCTGCAGTTGCCCATAGGGCACACGTACAAACGTAACGCAAAAATTGAACATTTAAAGTCTGTAAAAAATTAATTTTCAGGTAGTTGAGGGGGATTTGATCGATTTTTAGGCAGGGATTAACCGCGGAAAAGAAAGTGTGGTTTGGGAATCAGAGTTGAACCTGACGGACTTTCATGGGGCGACCCGGCTGGGTCAGATAGAGAAACAGGTTCAGGCTGCGAGTTGGCAGGGCGGGCTGATGATGAAATAGCACCGCGAGGTGCTGGACCTTGATGCCGCGCCCTTTGAGGGCGTTGGTGATGCGCTGTATTCTTTCGTGCACACGCGCCTGTTCGGCGTCGGTCAGGCAGGTGTCGAGGTAGGCGGGGGCTTTTTCCCTGGGAATGCGTTCGCACAGCGCCAGGTCCCGGCCGAGGCATTCGCCGAGCCGGGCGCAGGTCTGGCCGCTGAAGGTGCTGCGAACGAAAGACCACAGGTGATCGAACAGGTCCCGTTGCGAGAGGGGGCGGCGAAACAGGCCCTGGCGGCGCCAGAATTCTTCCAGTTGCTCCAGAGCGCCGCTCAGCGAGCCGCAGATCTCGCTCAGGGCGGTCAGGAAAAAGTGGCCGCGGTCGGCGTTGAAGGTCAGATCGAGCAGCCGGCCGATGCCCTGCAGTCGTTCCAGATCGCTGAAAGTAAGTTGCCGCGTAGCAAGAACAGTGTAGGGTGGATGGGGATCAAAGCGGATGTCGTGCTGCTCGGCGGCCAAGCGCAGCGGGGCGCCGGGCAGCAATTTGACCGGTTCGAGCTGCAGGTGATGGGGGCGCAGAGCGGCTACCCGGTCGATGGAGGCCAGGAAATCCCGGTATCCTTCCCCCGGCAGTCCGGCTATAAGGTCGAGATGGAGATGGATATTGCCGGTTTGGCGCAAGCGGCGAACATTTTTCTCCAGCAGTGTCAGGGCAGCGGGCCGGTCGATACTGCGCAGGGTCTTGGGGAGGGTTGACTGGACACCGATTTCAAACTGGAACATGCCTTTGGGCACTGTGGCCAGGAGTTCGAGGGTCGGTTCGTCGAGCAGGTGGCCGCCGATCTCAAAGTGAAAATGACTGCTGCGATTATGTTGCAGGATAAAATGGAAGATATGCCGGGCCCGGGCCGGATCGTAATTGAAGGTCCGATCGACCAGCTTGATCTTGGCAACCTTCTTTTCCATGAGCAACCGCAGGTCCTGCTCAATACGCTCCATGGAATAGGAACGGACCTGCTGGTCTAGGGCGCTCATGCAAAAGGCGCAGCGATAGGGGCAGCCGCGACTGGTCTCCAGATAGACAAAGCCGCGGCTGAGATCGACCAGGCCGAGTTGCAGCGGGGAGGGGATTTCGTTTAGGTCGGAGAGCAGGGGGCCGTCGGGGTTCTCGTTGATGGTGTGGCCATCACGCCAGGTCAGGCGCGGTACATGCTGCGGCGCTTGATTCTGCTGCCAGGCCATAAGCAGGCCGTGCAGAGGCAATTCTCCTTCGCCGCGAATCAGGGCGCTGATGCCCGGGTAGCGCTCCAGTAGCTGAGGTCCTTCAAAGGAGACCTCCGGGCCGCCCAGCACGACCCGCAGGCCGGGACGGGCGGTGACCAGGGCATCGGCCAGTTCCAGGGTCTGGCGCCGGTTCCAGAGATAGACGGAGAAGGCTACCACGTCCGGATCTTCGGCCAGCAGGGCACCGAGCACTTGCTCTTTGGGCTCGTGCACGGTGAATTCGCGAATCAGCAGATCGTCGCATATGTCCCGGCAATATGCGGCGAGGAGTGGCAAAGCCAGGCTGGCATGGATATATTTACTATGCAGGGTGGCGAGTACGATACGCATGGCGACAGCATAACCAAGCCGGTTCGCTAAGCAAAGCCTTAATTCGATCTGGCCTGTTATTGGCGGCGATTGCCCTGCCCGACGCCCTGTGCTATGCTACCAGCCGCCGCAAGGCCTGAAAAAATAAACAAAAAGATGGCGTCGTAAAAAGTCCGCTCTACAGCGTTACGGTATTTTTTCAGAACCTCGACATACGAGATGTCTGGCTTCGCCCTTGATAAACGCCAAGCCTTGTAGAACGAAATTTTTGCGAATACATCAAAAAAGGATTTTTATGCTCCAGGGGAAAACCATTCTCTCGGTGGTGGCGGATCAGGAGGGCCAGGTCTTTGAACACCCCGACCTGCTGATGGTCGGCATGAACGGTCTGCACAGTCGCCTGCCCCGCTCTTCGGAATTGATTCCGTTGCCCGAGGGCAGCCGTCTCTTCACCATTCCCGATACCCCGCCGATGGGTTTCGATCCCCGCCAAAGTAAAAGCGTGACGCTGCGCAAACTGCCCAGATCCCTTGGCGGCGGCCCGGTACAGGCGGTTTCGGCTTTCCTCACTCCCGGCTTTACCCGCACTTTGCTGCCCGCCGCCGATTATGGAAGGAAGCAGGTTCAATTGCCGCTTTGGTCTTACACCGCGGTCGGTTGGTGCGTCGAGGAAGAACGTTTCTATACGGCGGCGGTGCGGGTCGATCGCAACAGTCAGTGGCAGCCCGATCATTTCGACGACCGACAGCTCGATCCGCTGGTGCGGCAGATGCTTAAGGAGCAGCCCGACAACCGGTTGCTGGAACAGCTGTCGCGTTGCGCCCTGGATTATCACTGCTTTGCCGCCAAGAACTTGTTTTTTCGCCGCTGGGAGGCGCCGCTGCCGACCTCGCCGAAGTGCAATGCCCGTTGCTTGGGCTGCATCTCCCTGCAGGAGGCGCCCGAGTGCTGCCCGTCGAGCCAGGAGCGCATCACCTTCGTACCGACCGTAGAGGAACTGACCGGTATTGCGGTGCCCCATCTTGAACAGGCGGAAAACGCCATCGTCTCTTTTGGCCAAGGCTGCGAGGGGGATCCCATTCTGCAAGCCGATACCATCTGTGCGGCGGTCAAGGCGATGCGTTCCCGCACTGGCCGAGGCACGATCAATTTCAATTCCAACGCCTCCGATCCGGAGGCCATCGAACGGCTGGCCGAGGCGGGGATCGATTCCGTGCGCGTCTCGATGAATTCGGTACAGGAGTCTTTTTACAACGCCTATCATCGTCCCTGCGGTTATCGCTTCGCCGATGTGCGCGAATCGATCCGTCGGGCCAAGGCCGCCGGGCTCTTCACCATGCTCAACTACCTGGTCTTCCCCGGCATCAGCGATCGCGTCGACGAGGTCGAGCAATTGATCGAACTGGTGGAGGAAACGGGGCTGGACCTGATTCAGATGCGCAACCTGAGTATCGATCCGGAGCTCTACTGGTGTACCTTGGGGGGAAGTGGCGAAGGGATGGGCATGGCGGAAATGCTGGCTAGCGTCAAGGAGCGCATTCCCCGCCTGCAATACGGCTATTTCAATCGCACGCGGGAGAATTTTTACCCGACCGGTTTTGAGAGCGACTGGCCTCTGGACCCCTGAGGCTTCCATCAACTGGCGAGAGCATGCGTTTTTATCGGCCGAAATCTTTTCTGGTGCTGGTACTGATCGGTTTTGCCGTGGTAGCGATGCCGCTGCTGCTGGCGTTGGTCAATGCCGAGATATTCATGGACCGGCTGGCGCGGCGCAGCAGCGATGCCCTTTATCGTTCGGTGAATGTCATTCAGGGAAGTCGCAATCTGGTCGAGGAGCTTCTATTTCTGGAACGGCGGTTCCGGCAATACCAGGTGCTCGGTGACCCCGAACTGTTAGAGGATATCAGCGAGAAGCACCGCCAGTTCGTACATACCATCGACCAGCTGCTGGTTCTGGTTCAGGAAGAGAAACAGCAAAAGCGCCTGATTACCCTGAAAACCGAAGAAGCTACCCTTTACCAATTGTGGCTCGATGGCACCTCCGGCGGCCCGGAGGCGGGCAAGGTGCTGGTCGAACGATTCGCCCTGCTGACCGCTCGGGCCAAACAGATTTATGAAGAGAACCAGGAGCTCATCGTCCAGGAGGCCGAAGCAATGCAGGAGGCCACTAATCGGGCCCGCAAGTTTCTTAGCTGGTTGCCTTTGGCTTTGCTGCCTGTGACGGGGATATTCGTAGCCCTGTTTGCGGCCCTGATCGCCAAGCCCATTCGGCAGATCGATCAGAGCATCAACCGCCTCGGCGAAGGGGATTTCAAAAAGCCCATCCAGGTCGGCGGTCCCCGGGACCTGGAATTTCTCGGCCGGCGGCTCGACTGGCTGCGGGTTCGGCTGGGAGAAGTGGAGCGGGACAAGAGCAAGTTTGTGGCCCATGTTTCCCACGAGCTGAAAACCCCTCTGGCCTCCATTTGCGAAGGTGCCGAACTGCTTGCCGAAGAGGTGGTCGGGCAGCTCGGCGAACAGCAGCGGGAGGTCGTCACCATTCTGCAGCGCAATGGTTTGCAGCTGCGAAAGCTTATCGATAATCTGCTCGATTACAGCAGGGCCGAGGCCAAGGTGTTGCCCTATCGTCGCGGGCAGATCGATATCGCTCCTCTTGTCGAAGAAGTGGTGGAGGATCACCGCGCCATGGTGATGAAAAAGGAGATCCAGCTTAAGCTGGATCTTGTGGATGTGCATATCTGGGGAGACCTGGAGCGGCTGCGGGTCGTGGTCGACAATTTGTTGTCCAACGCGGTAAAATTTACCCCGCCCAAGGGGGATATCGCCGTCAGTGTGGCCGAACGGGGCGCCGAGGTTCTGGTGGAGGTGGCCGACAGCGGACCGGGTATTCCCGATTCCGAGCAGAGCAAGATCTATCAGCCTTTTTATCAGGTAGATACGCCTTATGTGGGACCGGTCAAGGGAACCGGACTTGGCCTGTCCATTGTAAAGGAGTACGTGCGCGATCATGGCGGCCGGCTCGAACTGGCCGACAGTCTGCTGGGCGGAGCCTGCTTCAGGGTTTTTCTGCCCCGGGGGGAAAGAGGGAGAAGATCATGATACGGTACTTTTATCGGCTGACGGTTCTACTGGGACTCGGTCTTGGCCTGCTGCTGACCGGTTGTGCCGACGTCAGAAATTGGATGGGTTCGGTCGGATCGTCCAATGGCAGCGTTAGCAGCGACAGCAGTGTCGTTGACGGCAGTGAGAGCACTGACGACAGCGAGAGCATTGACGGCAGCGAGAGCAGCGCTTCGCTGGTGGTGAGCGATTGCCGTCGGATTGCCTCCTTGCCGGCTGCGGAGCAAAAGGGCCAGGTGGAGAGTCTGCAGGCTGCCTTCGAACGTTCCGGTGGCGACCGGGAACGGTTGGTGCTGGCCTGCCTGGCAGTGCATCCGAAAAGCCAATATCAGAATCACACCAGGGCGTTGAAGCTGTTGCAGGGTTATCGGCGTAGCGAGCAGCCCCGTGAGGATCTTCTCGCTTTGACGGATTTGTTAGAGGAGTTGCTGTTGCAGAAACAGCGAACGGAACAGCAACTGGTTGAAGAGCGCCGGCGCTCCGAATCCCTGGCCAGTAAACTCAAGGCGCTGGAAGATATTGAAAAAATCATTCAAGAACGGGAGGAGAAGGCATTGCCTTCGCCCTGAGAGAACGCCATGGAAGAGCAAAACAAATATCGCCTGTTGCTGGTCGATGACGACGTCGACCTGCTCCGCCTGTTATCCATTCGCCTGAGTACCGCCGGTTACGAGGTGAGCGTCGCTGAAAGCGCCGAACAGGCGCTGGGTCTTTTGCCGGTAGTGCGGCCGCACCTGGTGCTTACCGATATGCGGATGGAGGGGATGGATGGCATGGCGCTGTTCGATGCCATCCGCAAAAGCCATAGCGCCTTGCCGGTGATCATCATGACCGCTCACGGATCGATTCAGGATGCGGTTGCCGCAACCCGCCGGGGAGTGTTCTGCTTTCTGGCCAAGCCTCTCGACAAGGAGGAGCTGCTCGAGGAGATCAAGCGGGCCCTGAGCATGAGCGGCGCTTCGTTCGACACCGAAGGCGGTGCCGCAGAAGAGGACCGCTGGCGACGGGAGATCATCACCCAGAGTCCGGTTATGCTCGATCTGCTCGCCAAGGCTAAGCTGGCGGCGGAAAGCGGTTCGGCGGTACTGATTCGTGGCGAGAGCGGGTCAGGAAAGGAGATGCTGGCCCGGGCCATCCACTGGGCCAGCAATCGCAGCACCGAGCCCTTTGTAGCGGTCAATTGCGGCGCCATTCCCGACACCCTGCTGGAGTCGGAGCTGTTCGGCCATAGCAAGGGAGCCTTTACCGGTGCGGTCAAAGATTATCCCGGGCTGTTCCGTTCCGCCCAGGGTGGCACCCTGTTTCTCGACGAGATCGGCGACATGCCACTGGCTCTGCAGGTAAAACTGCTGCGGGTGCTGCAGGAGAAGCGCATGCGGCCCGTCGGTTCGGTGGAGGCGATGGATATCGACGTGCGCATTATCTCCGCCACCCACCGTCATCTCGAAGAGGCGATAGAAGAAGGAAATTTCCGCGAGGACCTCTACTACCGTCTGAATGTGGTTGCCCTGGACCTGCCAAATCTGGCTGGCCGCCGCGAGGATATTCCCCTCTTGGCGCAGCACTTTCTCCAGGAACTGGTGGCCCGGTCGGGCAAAAAGCTGACCGGGTTTGCGCCCGAGGCCATGGAACTGTTGCTGTCGGCGGCCTGGCCGGGCAACGTGCGGCAGCTTTACAACGTCGTCGAACAGGCTGTGGCCCTCTCTACCAATCCGGTGATTCCGGCGGAACTGGTCAGCAACGCCATTCAGGAGAGCAAGGAGGAGATCCTGCCTTTCAGTGAGGCGCGGCGGCAGTTCGAGCAGCAATACCTGGTGCGGCTGATGCAGATTACCAAGGGTAATGTATCCCATGCGGCCCGCATTGCCGGGCGCAATCGTACCGAATTTTATAAGTTGTTGGGACGCCATCATATCGTCCCGTCCCTGTTCAAATCCTGATGGTGTCGCTTGACAGTGACATTTTTTCCTTTTGCCTCATCAGGCGGCTTTTCAATCGATTGGGCGGTGTTTTTGCTGTCTGCAATCTCCGGTAAGATGCCGGAAGGTCATTTCGCGGGGGTGAAATCGGTTGAGTCGCCATTTTGTCGCTGATTAGCGACGGAATCTTGCCGTACTGCCAATGTGGAGCCTCCCCGTTTTGGTCTTCACGTGGGGCAAGTCCCTGAAAAGATGATGAAAAAATGCTTGCCCGGTTATTGGCCTGGTATTTGCTTTTAATGCTTCGGCAGCTTGCTTTCATCTCTATCTTTGCCAAGGAGCGTTATCGGCATGACAACTATGACCAATCAGCAATCCGCCGGAATCAGGGACCCTTACCGTTCTTTGCTCATTTTGCTAGGGGGCATTTTGCTGGCTCTGATGGTGCTTGCCGGCCAGACCGGCTATCGGGACGATTCGCTGTCTCCCGGCCAGGAAGTCCCAAGCGGCCAAATGGCAGCAGGCCGGCAGGTCGCTACCTGATATCCCGAATAGTTTTCGAAGGGCCATGGTATATGGCGCATATGGCGTGGCTCTGGTTGTAGCAAAAACACTGGAAATTATAAGGGTTTTAGGGTATACAGTAGTTTGCGCCGGCCAGTGCGCCTTTGTAATATTCCGTCAGGAGGAATTACCATGCGGGTTCTCGTTTTCTGTTCCTTGTTGTTGATGGTTTCGTTGCTCTCGGTTGTTCCCGCCGAGGCCGATACCCGTTATGTTTCAGACCAGATTGTCATTACCCTGCGCCGTGGCCCGGGAACTGAATATAAGATTCTCAAATCATTACCTACCGGTGCGGCGGTGGAATTTCTTGAGGAGGAAGACAACTATTTGAAGGTGCGCACCAAGGACGGCAGCGAAGGCTACGTTCTGAAGCAGTATGTCACCACCACGCTGCCCAAGGCCTATGCCATTGCCCGTCTGGAGAAAGAGCGTGCCCAGTTGCAGGAGCGTTTGGCCGCCATGGCCAAGCGGGCTCAGGGCTGGACAGCCGAAAAAGAAGAGCTGCGGCGTCAGGTTGCTGATGTGCAGCAGGCTTTTTCCAGTGAAAAAGGCAAGCGGGCCCGGCTGGCTAAGAAGCATGAGACCCTGCTGGAGGGCGCCAAAAACGTTTCCGACCTGCTCAAGGAGCGCGATCAGCTGAAGGCTGAAAATGAAAAATATGCCGCCGATCTGGCCAAACTGCGGCAGGAAAACGACGATATTCTGCGCAAGGCCATCGTTAAATGGTTTCTGGCCGGGGCCGGGGTGCTGTTTGTCGGCTGGTTGATGGGCAAACGGTCCCGTCCCAGAAAGCGTGCTTTTTAGTACTGTTGCTGTCTATTGCCTGAATCAATGAGACTTAGACAGGCCAAGCGCTTACACTCTTTGTTCGCCCCGTCTCACGTATTCAGATATCGGTTTTTAAAACCCCGCCATTCCGGCGGGGTTTTTTTGTGTACATGTACCAACAACGGCTTCTCTATGCAGGTGGGGTTGTCGCATGCTGCCCTCTAATGTTATCCTACCGCCTTATTTACAGTCTCCTGTTCCTGTGTCGATTCCCGTCTGGGAGCAGGGGGCGCTGAGTACCCGTTTGGAAAAGAGCTGACAGATCATGACGCCCTGGCTATCCCGATATTTTTCCCGTTTGCCGATTCGCTGGAAACTGCAGCTGGTGGTGCTGCCGCTGGTCCTGGTCCCGTTTATTGTGGTCGGTGCCGTAACTGGCTACATTGCCTATCAGCAGGCTTATCGTGGGATCACCCAGGCCAGCAAGGACGACCTCGACCATCTGTGTCGTTTCGCCATCGATCTTCTCGATTCCCATTACAAGCAGTTTCAGGTCTATAAGGAAGATAAGAAAAAGACCGTTCAGGAGGAGATGAAGACCCTTACCAACCTGGCTTACAGTCTGGTCGAAACCGAGCACCGGCTTTATCAAAGCAGTCAGCTTAGTTTGCAGGCGGCCAAGCGCGCTGCGACCAAGGCTCTTAAAGAGGTCAATGTTGGCGAGTCGGGGTATATTTACGCCATGAGCAGCAAGGGACGGCTGCTGGCTCATATCGCCCGCGAGGGGGAAAATATCTATGATGAGCAGGACGAAGATGGCCGCTACTTTATTCGCGATATGTGCGAAGCGGCAGTCGCGTCCGCTCCCGGTGAAGTTCTCTATGCCGTCTATCCCTGGCGCAATGCCATGCTTGGCGATACCAAGCCTCGGCGCAAGCTGGTTGCCTATCGCTATTTTCCTGAGTGGGACTGGATTATCGCTACCGGCGGCTATCTGGAGGAAACCTACGAAGATATCGAGTTCGAAAAACGTTCCTTTACCGAGCTGAAAAACAGGTTAACCTCCAAGCGGGTCGGCAAAACAGGTTATATCTACTGTCTCGACCGGCAGGGCACTTTGACCATTCATCCAGAAAGCGCCGGACAGAACATTCTGGAGATGAAGGATGCCGAAGGGCAGTTTTTTGTAAAACGGATGCTGGCCAGCAAAAACGGTTGGGCCCGTTATGCCTGGCAGAATATCGGCGATCTGGAACCGCGGATGAAGATCGTGCGCTATCTTTATTTCAAGCCGTGGGACTGGATCGTGGCGGTCGGTTCTTATGAAGACGAGTTTTACCAGGAGGCCCATCAGATCGAACGCCACCTCTGGGCTTCTTTGCTGGTTCTGGGCCTGGTCGTTGGCCTGATTTCAATTGTTATGGTTTTTACCGCCGCTGCGGCGTTGACCGATCCGATTCACTCCATGATCGCCTCGATACGGCGGGTCAAAGCCGGTCGCCTGAAAGAGCGGATGCAGGTCGAAACCAACGATGAACTGGGCGAGCTGGCGGCTCATTTCAATCGCATGACCGAGATGATCAGGCAGCACCGGGAGATGGAAAGTAATCTTGCCCAGCAGGGCAAGATGGCCTCGCTCGGGGTGTTGGCTTCCGGTGTTGCCCACGAGATCAATAACCCCCTCGGGGTAATTCTCGGTTATGCCGGATACCTGGAAGGCAAGCTTGAGGAAGACGATCCCATGTATCGAATGGTCCACGATATAAAGCAGGAGAGCAAGCGCTGCAAAAAGATTGTTCAGGACCTGCTCAACTATGCGCGGACTCCCAAGCCGGCCTTGGTGGAAACCGATATCAACGCCCTCTTGGAACAGATCGTCGATTTTGCCGCTAATCACACCGCCATGCACAATGTGGCCATCAAGAAGGATTTCGCCGATGGCTTGCCGCCGCTGATGCTGGATGGCGACCAGATGCGCCAGGTGGCCATCAACCTGATCCTAAATGCCGGGGCCGCCATGGCCGATGGGGGTACGCTGACGGTTCGTTCGGAGCGGGTCGGCGACATGGTGGTGCTGAGCTTTGCCGATACCGGCACCGGGATCGACAGTGAAAATCTCGATAAAATATTCGAGCCGTTTTTCACCACCAAGAAAAAAGGCACCGGCCTGGGGCTGGCCATCACGCGTCAGATCGTGCGCCAGCATCACGGCAATATTGAGGTCGACAGTCAGCCGGGGCAGGGCACGACCATGCGTGTCTGGCTGCCGGTTCACCAGGGTTTAGAGGGGCGCGATGGATAAAAAACGGATATTGCTTGTCGATGATGAAGAGGGGATGTGCCGGATGATGGAGGCCATTCTGCTCGACAGCGGCTATGATGTGGCTTCGTATACTCGCTCCCGAGAGGCGGTCGAGGCTTTTCAGGCCGGTCTTTTCGATCTGGCCGTGACCGACATCAAGATGCCCGAGATGGACGGTTTGGAGGTGCTGCGACGGCTCAAGGAAAAGGATCCCGGCCTGCCCGTTATCGTCATTTCCGCTTTTGCCACCCTTGAAACCTCTATTCAGGCCCTGCGTCGCGGCGCCCACGATATGGTGACCAAGCCTTTTGAGCCCGATGAGTTGCTCTACCGGGTCAAAAACGCCCTGCACCATAACCAGTTGCTGACCGAAAATCTCCAGCTGCGGGAAGAGTTGGCCGGTCGTTTCGATTTCAAAAAGATCATCGGCAATTCCGATGCTCTCATGAAGGTGCTTGAGACGGTCAAAAAGATTGCCATTCGCGACACCTCGGTGCTGATCACTGGCGAGTCGGGGACGGGCAAGGAGCTCATTGCCCAGGCCATTCACTACAATTCGCCGCGCAAAAAAGAAAAGTACCTCGCTATTAACTGTGGCGCCTTGCCGGAATCGGTGTTGGAGGGGGAGTTGTTCGGTTATAAAAAAGGGGCTTTCACCGGGGCTAACGAGAGTCGCAAAGGATTGCTCGAAGAGGCGGACGGCGGCACGCTATTTCTCGATGAGGTTGGTAACCTGCCTCTAAATGTGCAGAAACTGCTGTTACGTTTTCTGCAGGAGCAGGAGTTCCGGCGCATCGGCGACAATACCTCGATCAAGGTCAATGTCCGGATCGTTTCCGCGACCAACGCCGACCTGCAGGAGGGCTGCCGAACCGGCGAATTCCGTGAGGACCTCTACTATCGCCTGAATGTGTTGAATATTCATCTGCCGCCCTTGCGCGAACGACGACAGGACATCGCCCTGCTGGCGGCTAATTTCATCAAGCAGCAAAACGAAAAATTCGACACTCGGATCAAGGGACTGACCCCCGAAGCGACTCGGGCCCTGATGAGTTGCGATTGGCCCGGCAATGTCCGGCAGCTGCGTAATGTCATCGAAGCCAGTATGGCCATGGAAGAGAGTGATCACCTCACCCTGCCGGTGCTCGGCCAGTTCATCGATGCCGAAACGGGTGCTGAAACGCAAACCTCGGCCCCTGTTTCTGCCAATCCCTGGGACGACGATTACGCTACCTCGCTGGCGCGGTTTGAAACCGAATACCTCAAGCAGCTATTGCAGAACGCCAAAGGCAACATTGAGGCTGCGGCCAAGGCGGCCGGTATGAACATGGCGACCATTTACCGAAAGATAAAAAAATACGATCTCAGTAAGGAAGATTACTGATCTACTTCGATTATTTGCAATTCTGCAAAAAAAAGTTGAGTCTTTGCATCCGTGCAAAATGCTTTTAAGGCGGTTGCGAGTGAGCGGCTGCTAGCCGACAGATGCGAATAAGAGCCCAGTTTCAGGGCTTTGAACGGGTTTCCAGACAATGGAGGCCCGTTTTTTTATTGCCTCCAGAGCTTTTGCAACGCTGCGAAAGATTCGATGTGGATTTCTGGAGGTAAGGTCTTTTGCTTGGTGTAACTATATGGAATACCAGCATTTTATTGGATTTGTTAGGGCTTCGTGTATCTTGGTATACGCCTTGCTCAATCCCTGGTTTGAAAGCTACCCCTTTCAGGCATAGGGCCGCGGAGAGGGGCTTGTTGATGGGCAGGATGAATCTTGTCCGTTTTGGCGAACTGCCTGACCTGATGAATCTGGCTGCGGATTGCCCAGTTATACAAAACTTTGCGGGAAGAGGAGGATGCTGTTATGCAGCTCGAAGGGAAAACAATTAAAAATCGTGGAATGCAGGTTGTCGTTGCCGGCCTGGGGATCAACCTGGCGCTGGGAATAATTTACGCTTACAGTATGCTCAAAGGTGAAATCGGCCAACTGTTTGAAGGCGCCGGCGACCCCTATGCAACGGCTTGTCTTGTCTTTGCGTTGTCGATGACCCTCGGCGGCAAAATGCAGGATAAGGTCGGCCCGCGCATGACCGCTCTTATGGGTGGCCTGTTGGTGGGCGCCGGCTTCCTGGTCTGCTCCCAGACTTCCGACTACTGGGGATGGATTCTGGGCTTCGGCGTTCTGGCCGGTTGCGGTATCGGCTTCGCCTATGCCTCTGCCACGCCTCCGGCTCTGAAGTGGTTCTCGCCGGCGAAGACCGGTTTGATCGTCGGCATCGTTGTTTCCGGTTTCGGTATCGCTCCCGTTTACCTGGCTCCGGTTGCCAAGCATCTCCTGGCTCAGTACGGTCTGCACACCACCATGATGATCCTGGGCATCGCTTTTATCGCCATTGTCTGCGGTATGGCCATGCTGCTGACCAATCCGCCCGCTGATTTTTCTCCGGCGGACAAAGCTACTGCCGGCCCCGCTAAAGCGGCGAAGTCCAAAGATGTCGGCCCCCTGCAGATGCTCAAGGACGGCCGCTTCTACACCCTGTGGTTGAGCTTTTTTATCGGTGCCGGTGCCGGCCTGATGGTAATTGGCAGTATTAAAGGGATCGCCAAGCAGAGCTTGGGTGAAATGGCCTTTGTAGCCGTTGCGGCAATGGCCGTGGGTAATGCCTCGGGACGGATTGTCGCCGGTATCTTGTCCGATAAGATCGGCCGTGTTGCTACCCTGACCACTATGTTGCTCTTCCAGGCGGGCCTGATGTTTACCGCCATGAAGGTTGTGTCCAACCCGGGATCCGGGCCCGTTCTGATCACCCTGCTGGCCACCTTCATGGGCTTCAACTACGGTTCCAATCTGTCCCTTTTTCCCGCCTTCTCCAAGGATTTCTGGGGTGCGAAAAACTACGGCACCAACTTCGGTCTGCTGTTCTCGGCCTGGGGGGTTGGCTGTTTCGTTCTGGTGAAGGTTTCCGCTTTCCTTAGCGCCAAGTACGGAAGCATGGAAACCTCTTTTATGGTGGCCGGTGTCATGCTGCTGGTCGGTGCCATGATGGCCCTGTCCCTGCGGTCGAAAAAAGCCGCCGTGCCGGTTTCCGAACCGATCCTTGCCGAGGAAGAGGATCTGGTGCTGCAGGAAGTCAGCGAATAATCCCCACCTATTCTGTTGTCCCTTCAACCGCTGCCAGCCTGCTTTAAGTGGGCTGGCAGCGGTGCTGCGGGAGGTCTCATGTCTGGTTCGCCATCTTCCGTTTTTCCCTTGGAATTGCCTAGTCCGGCACTTGTGGCTCTCGCACTATCCCTGACTATTTACCTGCTCAGTCAGCTTGGTTCCTATCAACCGCCGGCACTTGTAACCGGCATCGTCCTCGTGTGTGGCGCGGTGGTGCAATTGATGTATGCCCTCTACGGCCACCAGCGAGGAGATTCGCGGACGGCGGCGATCTTGCTTCCCTTCGGGATTTTCTGGTTGTCCCTGGTCAGCTACAATGTCTTTCCCGAGCTTGGTCTCGGGCGCCATCCCAACGCCATCACAATGTTTTCCTACCTGAGTCTCTGGGGGTTTTTTGTCGCCATTTTATTCCTCGGAAGTTTCCGCAGAAGCCTTGCGGCGCAAATTTTCTTCGGATCTCTGGTATTCACTCTTCTCTCGTTGTCGATGAATCACCTTCGTGATGATCAGGTTTTCCTGGTCATCGGTTGTCTCTGCGGTTTATTCTCCGCTTTGACTGCGGGATATATTGCTGTTGCCCAAATGGTCAACCAGCGCCTGCAGCGTGAATTAATACCTCTTGGGCACCGGGATGGTATGGTCGAAGAGGGTCGTGATTGACGGGCTTGTCAAGAGTGGCTCTTTTCAGCTACCTTGCAAAGTGTGTCAGGCAGTCGCTAATCTTCCTGCTGACAGAGGTGTCGGTCTTTTAGGGAACGGGGAAGGATGAGTCCTGGTCAACAGATGACAATCTTAGGGCTGGTCGCTCTTTGTTATTATGGCGTTTTGTTGGCAGCAGGCGTTGTCGACACAGATGTCATGCCCCAGTTTGTGGTTTCGGCGTTGATCTTTCTCTCTTCCGGGCGACTGCTGCGCGGTGTGGCCCGCAACCGGTCCCCAAAAAAACGTGATGATGAAAAGTCGCGTAAGGAGCCAGACTGGGAGCTGCGTACTCAAGTTTTAAACTGGGTGATGGCTTTACTGATTATGTCTGCACTCGGCTTGTGGGTCATGAAACCTGTCGGTGTCTCTTTCTTGGAGATGTTTGGTTTCAAGTAGGCCTATTTGTCGCACCACTTCAGTTCAACATGCCCTCTTCGCACAGGCCTTTTTTACTGTCCGATAGATTGTCGCAATTTCAATCCCGTATGAGCGGCAGTTTCCCCATCTTCCTTCCCGCCAGAGAATTTGATCCCGCCCTTAACCTCTTTGTGCAACTTCTAAGTTTCCCTCCATAAATATCAAAGGGCTGCCTTGGGCCATTTTCATAACGAGTTTTTGCAAATTTGCAAAAACAGCCCCAGGGTTTGCATAATTGCAAATGGCATATGCTAGAGCTGCGAAACTTGTCAGTTGATCCTTTGGGGTAAACAAACGCTGTGCTTCAGGGCGTTGAGCAGGCTTAAGCCAACAGGCAAACCTCTTTATACGAGCCCTGAATTATTTGCAGCGCTGCGAAAAAATAATTTTGACAATTTGGGGTCGAGACCTGCGGTGTGACGTAACTGACTAAAAACTCATGTCATTTCAGTATGTGTCGGGCCTTGGTATGGGCCTTGCTTAAACCCATGGCCGAAAGTTACTCCTTTCAGGCATGGAGTGGCGGTGGTTCTTGTTGAGGGACAAGGTTTACTTCGCTCCATGCCACTTCTAAAACACAGTCCTGCGCTGCGGTGAATGCAGGGCTTTTGAGATCGACATTACACATGGGCAGCAGGAAGGTGAGGTGGCTTACCCCCGTGCCAGCGAACCGGCTGCTTGTCCTAATCGCCATTAAACCCGGATCAAAAGGAGACACAACGTTATGGCTGATCAACGCTCCCTGGTAGACACTACTGCGAATCCCGCTCCCCTGGGCCTGCTCGGTTTCGGTATGACCACCGTGCTGCTTAACCTGCACAACGCAGGCTTCTTCCCCCTCGACACCATGATTCTGGCCATGGGTATCTTCTATGGCGGCGCTGCCCAGATCTTCGCCGGCTGGATGGAATGGCGCAAGGGCAACACCTTTGCAACCACCGCTTTCCTCAGCTACGGCCTGTTCTGGCTGACCCTGGTCGCGCTGGTCCTCATGCCCAAAGCCAACATCGGTGTTGCCGGTCCTGACAAAGCCACTGCCATGGCCGCTTACCTGACCATGTGGGGCCTGTTCACCGCCGTAATGTTCCTTGGCACCTTCCGCCTCAGCCGTGCTCTGCAGGTTGTTTTCGGTTCTTTGACCCTGCTCTTCTTCCTGCTGGCCGCTGGTGACTTTACCGGCAACCACGCCATCACCGTCATTGCTGGTTACGAAGGCATCTTCTGCGGTTTCACCGCTATCTACACCGGCCTTGCTCAGGTTCTGAACGAAGTTAACGGCCGTCAGGTGCTGCCGCTGGGCGTTATTGCCTGATTGGCGTCAACCTGAAATTCGAAACGCCAATGGCGGGACCACACGGTCCCGCCATTTTTTTTCTCGTTGAGAATGCGAAGCGCATGGCATGAGTGTTTTTGCATAAATGCAAAAAGCGCCAGCCTTCTTTGCAGGGATGCAAATGGCTGTGTTGAGTATGGGAATTCAATGCAACTTATTGAAAAACATATAGAAATCAGTCGGAGGGGGAGGGACGCGTTCTCTGCTGCCGATGGGTTGCCGAAAACTTGCTTGATTATTCCTTGCACGGTTGCAAACAGCAGCCTTTCTCAAGCAGTTTTCCTTTCAATTGCTTGCTATCCAAGTGCCTGAAAATACATGGTAAAAAATGGAATTATCAGTTTTGCAGGGTATTGGTATGCAGTTTGCTAAATTTAAAGAAAACTTGGAAAATCCAAGTGTTATGTCTCTTTAAAGGTCCTGCTGTCCGATTCGGGCTACAGTTGCCCGAATTTGTAAACCGTGCTCCAACTTGCGAAGAAAGGAACGACCATGAAAAACGGAATACTCTGTTCCTTTTACGGCAAAGACGTCGATTGTTGTGATGTAGGTTGCGATTACATCACATCGTCTGACGTGACGACGATTATCCGCTACTGTAGCGCAGATTATCGCTCCTGCAGTCGCTATCAGGAGCTGGCCCATCCTTTTCCCTGCCAGTCTCAGGCCCAGGCTGAAGATCAGCCGGTCGCCGAGGTCCCCCCTGTGTCGCAGTCCAGGCCTGTGCTCCAACCCAAAGAGCCCCTGATCAAGCCTTTCCAGGTCAAATGGTCGCTGCCGTCCTTGTGGCATCAGGTATCCATGCGCTCTGTGCAGGAATCGCCCTCGCTGGCCGGGCCAACGTGTGTGGTTTCCGAGGCTGGGGCGCAAGTGGCTGCCCAGGCGCCTGTCATGACTGCTCCGGCGCCGATTCCTATCGGCTTGCTGGGGTTCGGTGCTGCGACCGTGCTTCTTAATCTCCATCTGTCCGGGGCCTTCCCCCTTGGCGCGGTATTGATCACCATGGGTATTTTCTACGCCGGATTCGCCCAGGTCGTGAGCGGTTTCATGGAGTGGCGCAGGAACAACACCTTTGGCGCTACCGCTTTTACCGCTTACGGGCTTTTTTGCATGGCATTGGTGGCTGTTGCGGTAATGACCCGCATTGGTCTTGCGCCCCCACCGTCCTCCTCGGCGACAGCTGCCTGTCTCGGTTTGTGGAGCCTGATCTCGG
>ENA-ORCU01000254-ORCU01000254.1-marine-metagenome-genome-assembly--contig:-NODE-254-length-22941-cov-2.876268_pt1 | contig 22941 bp, 16 predicted proteins | sample MGYA00248631_ERZ508512 | MGnify/ENA primary metagenome ERZ508512 (study PRJEB26183, sample SAMN06268844) | marine metagenome | isolation source: Tt an P1 anaerobic enrichment on pine from sediment taken...
TTTCCCGGGCCGACGATCAGATCGACGGGCTGGATGGTTTCAGTGCCGAAAGCCATGGCGCCAATGGCCTGAGAGCCGCCGATGCAATAAATCTCATCGACTTCCATTTCGTGAAGGGTATACAGGATACCGTCGTTGATTCCTCCGTCGCGCCCGGGAGGGCAGCAGGCCACGATGCGGCGGACCCCGGCGACTTTGGCTGGCCTGACCGTCATGACTGCCGCCGACAGGCAGGGATAACGCCCGGCCGGGACATAGCAACCGCAGGAGTCTACCGGGATGACCCGGTGGCCCATGATCATTCCGGGATAAATTTCCTTTTCAAAATCGTTCATGCATGCCTTCTGGGCCTCGGCAAAGGCCCGAACTTGGGCCATGGCAAAATCGAGCTCTTCGATAACTTCCGCGGGCAGCCGTTCTCGTGCCTTGGCCGATTCCTCTCTGGATACCCGGAAGGTTTCCGGTTCGAAGTTATCGAATTTTTTTTCATAATAGCGCAGGGCCGCATCCCCTTCGGATTTTACCCGGCCAAGGATCTCGGATACAGTTTTCTGAAGCTCCCGCATATCCTGTTCCGAAACAGGCTTGGCTTCTTTAAGGGCCTTTACGATCATTTTTCCTCCATTTTCTGCTCACAATAATCTTTTTATTCGTTATAAAAAAAACTTAATTGATGAGAGCCTGTTTGGAAAATCAGACTCAGAATCCGGCCATTTTCGGAATAATAAGTGTCAGCGCAGGAATATATGTAATAGCCAGCAGAACAATAAATTCCATGATAATGAACGGGTTGACTTCCCGGATGAGCTCTTCCAATCTGACCTGGCCAATGGCTGCGCCGATAAAAAGCCCGGAGCCCACCGGGGGGGTGTTCAGTCCCACCAGAAGATTCACGCAAAAAATCAGGCCAAAATGAAGCGGGGCAATGCCGTAAGAGGCGGCCACCGGCGCAAAGATGGGCGCAAAAATCAGTATGGCCGGAAACAGGTCCACCACACAGCCGATCAGGAGCAGCATGACGTTCAGGATCAGCAAAAACACGAGGGTGTTGTCGGTGACGCCGTGCAGCATCTCAGCCATCCGTACCGGGACGTTCTCCGTGGCCAGTACATAGCTGAACAGATTGCTGGTCGCCAGGAGAAGGAACATGATGGAGCTGACCTTGGCGGCATTGAAGAAGATTTCTCCAAGGTTCCCGACTTTCAGGGTGCGGAAGAAAAACATGCAGACGATCAGGGCATATGCCGAGGCCGCTGCCGCCGACTCTGTCGCCGTGTACGCACCGCTCAATACCCCGAGAACAATCAGCAGGGGCATGACCAGAACGATTCCGCTCCGTCGGCTGATTTTCCAGATCTCATCCCACGCATAGGGGGCAGTTCGTTTTTCGTATTTGCGTTTGCGGCTGATGATATAGTTGATGAGCATCAGGCCGATACCGGTGAAAAGGCCCGGCAGGATGCCGGCAAGAAACAGTCCGCCGATGGAAACATTACCCACGGCCAGGGCGTAAATGACAAAGGTCAGGCTCGGGGGGATGATGGGGCCGATCACCGAAGAGGCGATGGTGACGGCCGTGCTGTAGGCCCGGCTATAGCCTTTCCCGGACATCGCCGGAATCAGAATCGAGCCGATGGCCGTGGTGTCCGCGGTAGCCGAACCGGTGATTCCGGCAAAAAATATGCTGGCCATGATGTTGGTGTGGCCCAGTCCTCCCCTTATTTTGCCAACTAAGATATCGGAAAAATCGGTGAGCGAGCGGGTCATGCCTCCATGGAGCATGATCTCCCCGGCCAGAACGAACATGGGGATGGCACACAGGACAAATGAGTCCACGCCGGCGAACATGTAATGGGGAACCAGGATCAGGGGAATCTCAATCGTCATCAACGCGGCTAACGAGGCCACGCCGATGGCAAAAGCGATAGGCATCCCCAGAACGATAAACAACGTGAACGAAATGAGCAGCACCGTAAGCGTCATTTCAGCCTCACCTTCCGAACGTCTTCGGTAATAAGACGTATGCAGACAAGTATAAACAGAACACCGCTGGTCGGGATGATCAGGTACGGTATGGCGCGTGATATGCGCAGCGCACCGGTTTTGAGCGGCAGCATTGAGATGACCTCCTGGACGCCGCCGACGACCATCACGAGGAGAAACCCGATGATGAGAATATTCATCACCAGGCGCACGCCTGATGCGATGCGGGAGGGAAGCCGGTCGACAAAAAAGGTGAGTCCCACGTGCTCGCCGTTTCGCAGCGCGTATGCGGCAGCCAGAAACAGCGACCAGACCATCAGAAACCGAGAGGCCTCCTCAGGCCATGAAAGGGCGTCGTTCAAAGCGAACCGGCAGAATATCTGCAGGCAGATAATTGCCAGCATCGCGCCTGTGGTAATAATTATGACCGAGCGGATCAGTCGATCGACGATTGAAACGATTCTTTCCATAGGGATTCAGTTGCGGAGCAGAAAAAAGGTCGACAAGATGTTATCACTGCTGTGCCTGGATATTCGTATTTCAGGCTCGATCGGAGGGAACCGCGGCGCAGGCGCTGCGGTTCCCTTTCATATCGCGTGATACCCGCAGTGGACCGGGAGGCCGTTATCGGGTGCCGTAAAGCTCTTTTTCAATGTCATCGATGGCTTTGAAGACCTTTTTGACCACATCTTCACCGGCCGTCTTTTTCATCCAGGGGATAACGGCGTCATGAGCGGCCTTTTTCAGGCGGGCTTTTTCCGCTGCACTCAGGGACACGACCTTTACTCCCTGTTCTTTAAGGGCGTTGATGGAGACCACGCGGTTGCGATAGCTGGCAACACCGAATTCGGCAGCCGCTCCCATCTGGGCCCCTTCCTTGACAACTTGTTTCAGGTCATCGGGCAAGGACTGGTAGAATTTTTCGTTGATCAGGTAAAAATTTGCACATCCCATGCTCATATCCAGCGTGACGTTTTTTGCGACCTCGTAATATTTCTGGTCAACCATGATGGTCAGGGTGTGACCCAGGCCGTCGATGACGCCTGTCTTGATCGAGGTGTAGATTTCAGCCCAGGAAACGGGCGTGGCGGCTGCTCCGAGAGACTCCCAGGTTTTGATGGTGAGCTGGCTGTTAGGCAGGGTTCTGAGTTTCAGACCTTTGAGATCTTCAAGGCGGTTGACCTGCCGTTTTTTGTTGATGAAGTTGTAGAACCCATACGGGGCAGCGCCCAGGACGCGGACGCCCAGGTCCCTGGCCATCATGTCATTGAGTTCCTCAAAAGTCTTGCTTTCAAAGAACTTTTTCATGACCAGTTCATCCGAGAACAGGTAGGGCATAAACCAGACCTGCATGGGATCGTAGGCCCCTGTGAGCGACTCGTCTCCCTGAGCCATTTTGTGAATGCCCATTTTCAGGCCTTCAAGGAGTTTTTCCGAATCGCCGAGTTGGCTGGAGGGATAGATGTCCACAACGATTTTGCCGTTGCTGGCGGACTCGACATATTGTTCAAAGGTTTTCCAGCCAAGGGTGTTCGGGCCGTCGGGTGATTCGAGACAACCGATTTTCAAGTTGATGGTTTTGGCGTAAGCACTTGCCGGCACCAGTGACATTGCAGTGAGAATCAACATGGCAACAGTTACAGTGATTACCCTGGAGCATCCGGAAATCTTTGACAGGTTTTTCATCTTTTCTCCTTACACGGTTAGGGTTAAGAAACGCGCCTTGAATATGAACCCACATCCTGCGCTTTATTTATGCAATTTTTTTAATTCTCGCTCCTACGTGTCGGTCAGGGGGTATGTATCGCCAAGGTCGTGACATCGGGGTTATCTGGATGCGCGGCGACTTATTCCCTGGACCTCAAAAAATCCGTTTTCGCTCAGCCCGATGACGATATCCCGAATTTCTTCATTTGCCAGCTTTACGTGTGCAATTTTATGATCCGGCTCGTCGGACGGAATAATTTCAATACCTGTTATGTCGCCTTCAAACTGTTCAATAAGGCTTACGATCATAGCGAATGACTGCGCTGTAGCGTCAAAATGAATGAAGACCTGTGAACAATCGGTCTCGGATCCGGCTTCTTCAAGCAGTGAATTGAATTTCATCCTTCCTCTCAGCTGTCGACATGGCGGTTTTGATGGATCTGCGGCTATGCCATAACCTGATCGAGTTCGGTAGTTATAACAGCAATTCTTGTGCCGGAATGAATCGGGATTAAGGTAATCTGGTTGATTGAATATATATATCTAAAATTGCACATCATTGAGATGTTTTGTGGTGGCGGCAGGCGGTGTGCAGTAAGCTGGACGAGACGGTATGGTTGCATTTTTGCACGATCGTCATGCAAAAATGCAATTTTTCAAGCGATGCCTATTTTTGAATTTTTTACTTTAAAAATAGATTGGTAGCAGTTTTTACCTTGGATGGCCACGCAACGGCGGTCTTTAATCGTGCACGATTGCACGGGGTATGCCGGGTAGATATTTACGGCTTTTTCTGACGATGGTGGACGGGTCCACGCCTAAAGCTCGAGCCGCACCGGCCTTTGTGCCGTGCTTTTCAAGAGCGCTTGATATCAGCTTTCGTTCATAGCGCATCATGGCTTCTTTCAGGGTCATCCCTGCTTTTTCCGGATCGAGCCAGTCGCTGTCGGTCTGGGATTTTACCAGCTGCCTCGGCAGGTGGTGCGGGCGGATTTCATCGTCAGGGCACAGGATCAAAATCCGTTCGATGATGTTTTCAAGTTCACGGATGTTTCCTGGATAGGAATAGGCGGTCAACAGGTCCATGGCCTCGGGAGATATGGTTTTTTTGCTTTCGAATCGGTCGTTCAGCGTTTCCAGAAACTTGGAAATCAGGGGGAAAATGTCGTCCCGTCGGGCTCGCAGGGGGGGAATCCGGACCGGCACTACGTTCAGTCGAAAAAACAGGTCCTCTCTGAAGCTGCCCTCGGAAACCATGCGTTTAAGATCGCTGTTGGTTGCTGCGATGATGCGAACGTTCACCTTTCGATGCTGTGTGTCCCCGACCGGTAAAACTTCCCTGTCTTCGATGGCTTTCAGGAATTTAACCTGGACGCTGAGCGGAATTTCCGCGATTTCGTCCAGAAACAGCGTCCCGGTGTCGGCCATCTGAAAGAGCCCGGGTTTTCCGGCTGCATCGGCCCCGGTAAACGCCCCTTTGCGGTACCCGAACAGTTCTGATTCGATCAGGTTATCCGGAATGGCCCCGCAGTTGATCTGGATAAACGGTTTTGACTCGCGGTGGCTGGTCTCGTGGATAAAACGGGCCACCCGTCCTTTTCCCACACCGGTTTCGCCCTGGATCAGGACCGTGGTGTCGAATTTAGCGACTATTTGTGCTGTTTGAAAGACCTGCCGGGTCTTCCGGTCAACCGCGGTAATATCCGCCGTCAACGATGGGGCGGCCGGATCACCGGGGGCGTTTTTTATCTGTTTTCGAGCAAGCGCCCGGTATTCCCTGAGCTGGATTTTCATGCGGTTTAAGGCTGTGATATCTCTTTCGTTGGTAACGACAAATTCGATATCGCCGGCTTCGTTGAAAACCGGGGATCCGGTGACAATGATGGTGTTGCCGTTTCTAAGCTTCTGAAGGATAGTCAACGATGTCTTTTTTTTCAGCACTTCAACGGTGACGGATTTATCGATATAGCCCTGCGCAACCAGGTCTTCAACGTTTTTTCCAAGTATTTCCTCCTGCATGTGGCCGATGAGACGTTCCGATCCTCGGTTGCATTTGAGAATTTTTCCGTTTCCGTCGGTTATGAAAAGTCCGTCGTGGGAGGAATCGAATATCGCGTCAAGCTGGCGCTTGATTTGATTGAAGGTATTCGCGCGGTTCTGTATCTGTTCAACCTCTGCCAATTTCCGGATGCTGCCCACCGCACCGATCAGCTGGCCCTGGCTTCGGATGGGATGGATATCGGCGATCAGCGGCACTCGACCTTCATTGAGTTTGCAGCTCAGCCGTTCCCGGCCGGTGCCGAGGCATTCAATCAGCATAGCGCCCATGTCCGTAAAGAGGTCTTCGATCAGTTTCCCCTTGGCCGTTTTGTATGAAATTTCAAACAGATCTTCAGCCGCATGGTTAAAGAAAACAACTTTCTTATGGGTATTGATGGCCACGATTCCGTTTAAAATTGCATCCAGCACGTTATCTGCGCTTAACGGATTGCTGTTCGATTTATCCATGTTATCCATGCTATTGTTGGTATTCGTTGTGCGTTGCATGAGGCAACTTGCTGGTTTAACCGTATACGGCGGATCCGGATAAGGTAAGGACAATAAACGGATCGGGCATTCGAGTAAAGCAAGAAAGCATACTAGCAATTTATAATCTGACATAACGGATTTTTCTCAGGGATAGAATCAAGTTGGCGCCGGAAATCAAGAGGACATCAAGGAAAAAACAGTTTGTTTCCTTCAAACAGGCTCTAAGAGCCTGTGAAAGTGTTTTATTTGTGGCAGGTTGAGGTATAACATCCTACAACGCGTTTATGCTTGACACTATCATCTGTGGCTATTAAGTTTTTGGTAATGTATATTTTAAATTATTTTATTTAAATCAGTTGGTTATATATTTTGCCGATTCGCAGGCAAGTCAGAGGCCGGATCAATGAAACACGGCGCCGTAATTATTGGCTTTCTGCTGTTTCTCAGTTTGGGCGGCTCCCTGCACGCGAGTTCATCGGAAGCGTTGCAGAGCCAGCTGATCCAGGCGCGCGAGAATCTGCGCATCAGCCTGGCCACTGAAGAATGGATCATAGCCGGGCTTGAAAAACTCAAACTGTCCGGAACCGCATCACCAGAGACGATCGCTGCTTATGAAACCTACCTTGAGCGGGTGCGGGCAATCGTCGCGGAAAATCGCCAAACCGTCGCCAGACTGGAGGCGTTGCGTGCCAGATATGGTGGGCCGCCGCAGAACCGTGAACCTGACTCGGGTGATGACCTCGGCGCGATGCTTGATCCCCGGATTCCCGAAGAGCAGCTGACTGATCGCGTCGAGGTGCTGGATCGCGAACTGGATGCCTCGCTCGCTCAGTTTGATCTGGCTCTGCTGAAGGAGCTGGAGCTGATCCGGACCCAATCTGCTGAAAAAATGCGTGATCTGGCCGAGGAGGCCGCAGCGGCCGCCAGGCGATTGAAAGAAAAGGGCATCGACCTGGAGGGGGAGGAATCCATGGACGCTTCCTCCGGAGGAGCCGGTGAATCCACAGCGTCGGGCGAAGGCTCCGGAGAAGGCGATGGCGGTGAATCGATTTCCGCCAGCGAGGGAGGGGGCGGCCAGTCGGGTGAAAGTTCCGGAGAAGGAGAAGGCGGCCAGTCGGGTGAGGGTTCCGGAGACGGAGAGGGCGGAGAGTCGGGTTCTCAAATGGCCAAAGGTTCGCAGGGCGGCAGCCAGCGGAGCGGTGGTGCTGAAGGGGCAACCGGATCAGGGCCATCACAAACTTCCGGCCAGGGTAATGCGGGGACGGAAATCGCCGGCCATAAAGGCAGCGGAGCCGGTACCGACGAAGGGCGTAAGGGGCGCTACGAAAACGTCAAAGATGACGATATCGTGGCCCGACAGCTTCGCGAGGCTGCTGAAAAGGAGACCGACCCGGTACTGAAGGAAAAGCTGTGGAAAGAGTATGAAGCGTATAAGAAAAATCAGCGATAAAATTCGGGTTCCGGGTTCCGGGTTCCGGGTTCCGGGTTCCGAGTTCCGGGTTTCGGGTATCGGGTATCGGGTTCAAAGTTCAACGTTTAAAATTCAAAGTGACGGCGGTAGGGGCACAGCGCGCTGTGCCTTCACCGGTTCCGAGTTTCGAGTTCAAAGTTCCGGGTTGGAGAGCCCCAGGATCAGCTGTGCGGACGGTGTTTCGTGCTCGTGCTCAGCGCAGCGGTGCTCGTAATCGTAATCGAAATTCCGATGGTTCGGCGGACCGCGGCGGGTGGTTCCAATGGACGACAGAATTGTACCATAATCGTGAGTCCTGAAAGGACGACGTCTATGGTAAGATAAGCACCAGAACCACGTCGCCCTCTCAGGGCTTATATGGATGAATGACGTGTCCCGGTGGCTAAAGCCGCCGGCTATACGAAATTTCCCCTTCGGGGAATAAAAATAATGCGATTTTCATCACCCCAGGTCTGACGTATTGATGGCGTCGGTGTCTTTGTGCCGGTAACAAACATTCCGGAATCAGGTGGTTAGAATGAAGCCAGTACGGTTGAAAGTTGCGTGGCTTTTTGTTTTTTGCACCCTTGCCGGTTGCGCCTCCACTTACAATGCTCAGAAGGTCGGCCCCACCCCCATCGTGCAGGCAACGAGGGAGATCCCGGAAGAGCAGCTCATGGATGTGGGGATCGTGGTGTTTGATTCCGAAGAGGTGACCGCCAAAGTTGTTGAAAATGAAGGCACCACGGCAGAAATCAGAAATGCTGAAAAACATTTTATACCGTACCATTTAAAAAATACCATCCAGAAAAGCAGTCACTGGGGGGCGGTGCGTGTTATTCCCGATGACAGCGCCAGCGTCGACGTGCTGGTTCAGGGCACTGTTCTTTCCTCCAATGGGGAAAACCTGATTTTGGAAATTGAGGTGACGGACAGCACCGGTGCCCAGTGGTTTCAAAAGCGCTACCGGGCCGAGGCCGACTCCGCAGCCTACATCGGCATGGAACGAGGTTCAACAGACGCTTTTCAGGATATTTACAATGCAATCTCCAATGACATCATCCGCCACAGGGAGAGTGAACTGGATCCGGCCGGAATACAGACCATACGCACCGTCACGAAGCTGACATTCGCCGAGAATTATGCCCCGGACGCCTTCTCCGGATATCTGGAGACAGACCCGAAAGGCGGGGTGAGCATCAACCGATTGCCGGCAGACGGCGATCCCATGATGGGGCGGTTGCTTAAAATACGCGATCGGGAACATATGTTTGTGGATACCCTGAATGAATATTATGACCAGTTCTACGGGGTAATGTGGCCATCTTATGAAAACTGGCGCAAGTTGAATCAACAGGAGCAAAAAGCGCTCGATGATATACAAAAACGAGCGAGATTGCGACAGCTTGCCGGCTTATTGCTGGTCGCCGGTGCCATCGCAATGGCTGCCGGTGATGTCGATAACACCGCCGGGCTTCAAGCTGGCATGGTCATCATGGGCGGGCAGGTTTTTGTAGACGGCCTGAATGTCTCCAAGCAGGCGGAAATGCATTCAGTGGCCATCAAGGAGCTCAGTGAATCCTTTGAAAGTGAGATGAAGCCGATCGTCATGGAGTTTGAGGGTAAGCAGTACGAGCTGACGGGATCGGCTGAAGAACAGTTTAAAAAGTGGCGTGAACTGCTGCGCCGGATCTATTACGAGGAAACCGGGTTTGATCCGCAAGCCTGAAACCGAAATTATTACCCCCCTGGCTGTCAAGCGTCGCTCCCAACACAACGATCCACCCACTCGAAAGGTGCCCTCGATTCGGTTGTGGATGGTTTTTGGATTCGCATGCATCGCAGCGGGCCTTGTTGCGGGGTGGTTGCTGTGGCACCTGAAACACCATGCTGAGGTGGCCGATCTCGGCACGTCCCCGCCGAAAATGATTCAACCGTCAACGGACACGCCGGCGGCGCCTGTCGCTAAAGGAACGGAAGCCTCAAAGTCCCCTGCTCCGAAGCTGTCGGAAGCCCCAAAAACCGCCGCCACGGAACCTGCTCCGAAGTTGCCGGAAGCTCCAAAGCCTGCCACGCCGGAGCCTGCCCCGAAGCTGTCGGAAGCCTCAAAGGCATCACCCGTGGAGCCTGCCCCGAAGTTGCCGGAAACCGATACACCCGTTGCCCCGACTCGGCAAGAAGCGGGAAAGGCTGAGGCCGAACAGCAGCTTGGTTTGTTTTTGGAAGCAAAAACCGCCCTGGAACAAAAGGGTGTGTCCGAATGGGGCGGTGACCTGTATTCGCAGATGATGCAGGACAGTCAGGCGGCCGACGCCCTGCTGCTGGACCATGCCTATGCCGATGCTGTTGCCGCTTATGCAACCGCAAAAAGCAAGGCAGACCTTCTGCTCGGCCAAGCTGCCGAAACCCTGCAGGGCCTGTTGGCTGAAGGGCAGGCTGCGCTGAACAGCGACGACAGTCGTACCGCCGTTGAAAAATTCACAGTAGCCCTGAAAATCGATTCCAGTGATCCGACCGCTAAAGCCGGGCTTGAGCGGGCCCGGAACCTGCCGGAGGTGACTCGCCTGATCGAATCGGGGCAGCAGCACGAAGCCGGTCGACAATTTGCGTTTGCGCTGGCGGATTACGAGGCGGCGTTGAAGCTCGATCCGCAATCCGGTGCGGCGGCAACCGGGCTTGAGCGGGTGAGAACCCGGATAAAAAATGACCAGTTCCGGCAATTGATGTCTAAGGGGCTGGCCGCTTTGAATTCAGGAAATTTTGCAGCCGCGCGCAGTCGGTTGCTGAAGGCCAGAGGGTTTAAGCCGAATTCAAAAGCCGTTGCCGATGCCCTGGCCCAAGTGGACCAGGCCGAGAAGCTCGCTCAAATCGAATCGTTGCGCCGGAAAGCCGTCGCGGCCGAGGAGAACGAAAACTGGGAGGGGGCCCTTGAGATCTACCTGGCCGTATTGAAGCTGGATCCCAACGTCAGCTTTGCCGTCGGGGGAAAATCCCGAGCCATGAAGCAGATTCGCATCGCCAAGCGTATCGATTTTTTCTTGTCGCGTCCCGATTTGCTGGCTTCGGATCAGCACCTTCAACAGGCGCTGGCTCTGATCGATGAAGCCGGTGAAATCACGCCCCAGGGCGATCAACTGGCCGGCCGAATCCAACGCTTGCGCGAACGGGTTGCTGCTGCACAGGCAACCATACCGGTAACCATCGAATCCGATAACCGCACCGAGGTGGCGGTTTACAAAGTCGGCAAGCTGGGAAGTTTTACCGCCCGGGAACTGAACCTGCGCCCCGGCACGTATACAGCTGTTGGATCACGGGACGGCTACCAGGACGTCCGGCGAAAAATCGTCATCCGGCCCGGACAGAAGCCCGTGCGGATCACTATCGTCTGCCAGAATAAGATTTAGGTTCGAAAACGATGACAAGCGGCCCTGACGACCCAAAACACCCGATAGAAACTGCCGAAACAATCAAGCCGATCCGGTTTCGCCCGGGCGGGCGGACTCCCCGGCGGAGGACCCCGACGATCTGGCGCTGGGTGATCGGCGGTATTCTTGCCGGGGTCTTTTTCGCTCTCATCGTATCGGTCTGGTTTGTATTTACCGCCCGTCAGGTCATCCTGGCTGTTGAGCCGCCACCGGACAGTATTTCCATCCAAGGCGGGCTGCCGGCGCCGCGCTGGGGGGATTATTTTCTGATCAGACCCGGTGAATATGTCGTTCGGGCTGTAAAATCATGCTACACCCCCCTGAACACGACGATTACGGTCAGCCGGGAAAAAAGCCAGCGGTTTACGTTTCCCCTCACACGGCTGCCGGGCACATTATCCTTAGCGGTTCACCAGAAAGGCGCGCCTGAAAAACAAATCGACAACGGTCAGGTGGTCATCGATGGAGAACCGGTTGGCAGCACGCCGCTTCATGAGTACAGCCTCTCCGCCGGGGCGCACCGGTTGAAAATCCAGGCTGAACGCTATCAGGTTCTTGAAACGGATCTGGTTGTCGACGGCTGCGGAAAATTGCAGGTGGTTGACCTGGCGATGATTCCCGGGTGGTCGGATGTCACCATCAGCTCTATTCCATCCGGTGCCGATGTCCGGGTCGGCGGCAAATCCATGGGCCGGACACCGCTGACGCTGCAGCTGCCGGCCGGAACTCACGAGCTTCAGGTGATTGCAGAGCGGTTCAAACCGTGGCATGAGTCGGTAACGCTGGTTGCCAACAAACCCCGCCGGTTTGAAACGATTCGCCTGGAGCAGGCAGACGGCAGATTACGGCTGAACAGCACCCCCGCCGGGGCAAATGTAATGATCGGCAATCAGTACGCCGGCCAGACGCCCCTTGAGGTTGACCTCGCATACTCTGAGGCGCATACGGTCCAGCTTTCCAAATCCGGTTATGAAACGGCCGTGCGCAACGTAACCATTGCATCGGCACAATCCAAAACCGTCAACGTCACTCTTGAACCCATCACCGGTTTGATCCGTTTTACGGTAAAGCCGACCGGTGCCCAGCTGGTGGTCAACGGGAAAGCACGTGGGCCGGTGCCCAAAGAGTTGAAGCTGGTTGCTGCATCCCAGCAGATTGAAATTCGCAAAACGGGCTATCGTACCTATCGGACGCGGATCACTCCGCGTCCCGGATTTCCCCAGGAGATCAATATTTCCCTGGAGCCGGTCGGCGCTTCGAAAAAAGAATCGGGCACCTCCGCCGTCGTCACGGCGCCGAACGGATATGTACTGAAGCTGATTCGCCCGGGGGCATATACTATGGGCGCCTCCCGCCGGGAGCAGGGGCGGCGATCGAATGAAACGCTGCGTCGTATCGAGTTGAAACGCCCGTTTTACATGGGACTCAACGAGGTGACCAACAAGGAATTCAGGGCCTTCGAAGCCGGGCACGACTCAGGGACCTTCAAAACCGTCAGCCTGAACCGCGATGAGCAGCCGGTCGTGAACATCACCTGGGAGCAGGCGGTCCGCTACTGCAACTATTTGAGCCGCGCGGCGTCTTTGCCGCCGGCCTACGTCAACAAAAACGGCCGCATGGTGGCCGCCGACCCGCTGACCACCGGATACCGGCTGCCGACCGAGGCGGAGTGGGAATATTGCGGCCGCATTGCAGGCAACACGGCCCCGTTTAAATGCCCCTGGGGAAGTCGCTTTCCGCCGCCGCCCCGGTCCGGTAACTTTGCAGATGTCTCCAGTAAAGATTACCAGCCCAATTTTATCGACAATTACGATGACAGCTTCCCGGCTGCCGCGCCCGCCGGAAGCTTTGCGGCAAACGCTGCCGGCCTTTTCGACATGGGCGGCAACGTGGCCGAATGGTGCCATGACGTCTATTCCATTTACCGGGCCGACAGCAGCGGCGCTGTCATCGATCCTGCCGGCCCGACGGACGGTCAGCTGCGTGTGGTGCGCGGTTCCTCGTGGCGTCATGCCGGCATCAGCCCCCTGCGGCTGAGTTATCGGGATTACAGCGGAGACAAACGGCATGATCTGGGGTTCCGGGTGTGTCGGTATGCGAGATAGTCTCCTGATTATCCGGGGCAGGTTAAAACGATGATTCAAAAAGTGGCAATCGTTATATTTCTCGGCGTATTTTTTCTGGAAGGCTTTGGCTATTCCCTGGATGATGCCGGCAACCTGACCGACGAATTGGGGCAATCCGCGGGAGCATCCACTGAAATTGTGACACTGCCGTCGATTCATCTGGCTGCAGCGAGCGACACTGAAAAGAATGAAAAAAACAGTGGAAAAGGCAGCGCAGCAAAACAACAACCGAAAAAAGACGCATCGAAAAGCAGCAAGCAGAAAGCCAAACCCTTGAAGCCGTTTGTGCCATCCGAGAAAATCAAGGCGGACCAGGCGGTTGATTTCCCGTACGACATTTAAGGTCATTGAACTCCGGTGAGGCGCATGAAAAAAACATTGCCGATTTCCATTGAATTTTTTTATCAGATTTTTGCCCTGATACTGACCATTGTGATTGTTCACGCCATTTATGTAGGCATCATTCGGCCAAAAGCGGATGCCATCCTTGCCCGGCAGGCCGTTGAGGCGGCCGAGGATCAAACGTTGCCGACCGAGCGGTCCGTTTATGTGCTGGTCCGGGATTTTGAGCAGGAAGCCTGTTTCGTCCTGTTGCTCTGGGCGCTTGCCATCATGGTTTACAAGGCTGTGAGCACCGTTCGGCATCGGGGCCTTCTGCAGCAGGACCTGCTGCCGCTGGCCGAAGGAGTCCGCATTCTGCCGGAGGACACCCGCGAATTTTCGCGCACCATTCAAGCCCTGCCTCACCAGCAGCGCAATGCCTTGCTGCCGCGTGCTCTGCTGGCGGGCCTGCAGCGTTTCAGCGCAACGCATAACATCCAGGATGTGGCCAGTGCTACCCGGGCCTTCTGCGAGGCTGAAAGCGATCGGCTGGATTCGGAGCTGTCCATGGTCCGCTATATTGCCTGGGCAATTCCGTCCATCGGATTTATCGGAACGGTCAGAGGAATCGGCGATGCGCTGGGCCAGGCCCATAAAGCGCTCGAGGGCGACATCTTCGGGGTTACCCGCAGCCTCGGGGTTGCGTTCAACTCCACCCTGATTGCCCTGATGCTGAGCATTGTCCTGATGTTTATGCTGCATCAGCTGCAATTGCTCCAGGAACGCTATGTTCAGGAAACCGAAGCCTACTGCGAAGAAAAACTGACGCGGCACCTGCATGTGCGGTAACTCGCTTAAATCGAAAGGTGATGAGATGACAGTTTTAGGGCTTGAACTCAGCGATGCCGGCATCATGGTGGCCGGCGGCGATACGCCTCACCTGCTTGCCGTGGACGGGGAACATACTGCCAGCCCGGGCTTTGCATTGCCGGAAAAAAGACAGTTGACCGTGGGACTGGCCGCGCAGCGCCGGGCCCATCTCGTTCCCCACCAGATCCAGCACCGGTTCTGGGACCAGCTGGACACCGCGCCATTGACAAAGCCGATCCGCCGGGCGGCCAATCACGCCGAAGTCGCCTTTGCCCACATGGAGATGATCTGGGAAAAGGTAAAACCCCACTGCAGCCAGATGATGATCGCCGTACCCGGATATTTCACCCGCACGCAGCTGGGCCTCATACTCGGCATGGCACAGGAACTGGCCATGCCGGTTACGGGATTTGTCACGCAGGCCGTGGCGGCGGCTCCCCGTCCATATCCGGGACGGTCGCTGCTGTACCTGGACATTCACCTGCACCGAACCGAAATTACGCACCTTACCCAGGACGAGCACCTGACTCACGACAGCACCTTTACCATGGACGAAATGGGCCTGTTGTATCTCCACCGGCTGTGGGTGGAGACCGTGGCGGAGGAATTTGTGCGGACCACCCGTCTTGACCCCCTGCACAGTGCCAGCGGCGAGCAGGAACTGCACGACAGGCTGGTGGATATGATTCCCAAGCTGCACACCGGTGCCGACATCCCGTTTGATATTCGGGCCGGCCACAGTATTCACCGAATCAACCTGACCCGGGAAATGCTGGCCCGGACGGCCAGGCCGCTTGTTGACCAGTTAGCCGGCCGGCTGCATTCCCTGTTGCAGCAAAACGGGGCTTCACTCGATTCGGCCACTCTGTTGCTCTCGCATCGGATTGCCGGTCTGCCGGGTGTTGAGGAGTTTATCTCCTCCCAGCGGCATGTGACCTCCGTTGCCCTTGAAGCAGGCGCCAGTGCGATGAATATGCTGCGCACCTGGCACGAATTTGACGGGCAGACCACCGGTAAGGGCGCCTCTTTTTTTACCAGCCGTCCCTGGCCGCTTTCCGGACGGCCGGTCATCCGGGCAGATGCGGTGCCGGCTGAAAGTGAGCTGCGTCCAACTCACCTGCTTGTCGGCGATCTGGCCTACCGGCTCACCTCATCTCCTCTTTACATCGGACCGGACCATTCCACAGACGGGCAATCGGTTCGCATTGACCGGGGGCCGGAACCTGTCGGCCCACACGTGTGCGCACTGAGGCGCGAGGGCGAAGATATCGTGCTGACCGTTCACAGCGACGGGGAGGTACAGGTAGAGGGCCGTCCGGTTGAGGGGCGTATGGTGCTCAGGCGTCATATGGCCGTCCAGGTGGGGGCACCGTCGCAAACTATCCGTTTGATAACCTGCCTGGAAGATGATGAAGCGTAGAACGCCAAATGTTTTCAGCCTTTCCTTTTTAGACTGCATCACCTGCGGGCTGGGGTCGATTATCCTGCTGTTTGTCATTATCAATGCCAAAAGCGCTGCCCGTAAGGAAACCGTAACATCGGACCTGCGGGCCGAGACCGCCCGGCTGGAACAAGAGCTCCTCACGGAAAGAAAAAACCTGGTGATCGTGCGCAATGCGCTGGAAGATACCACTGCAGAGCTGGTCGTGACCCAGGGGCGCTCCCGGCGCATCATTGAAACCATAAAAGCGAAAACGGTCGAGCTGGCCGACCGGGATAAAGACACGCTGGCCTCCAGAGAGCATGTCAACAAGCTGAAAGCGGATGTAAAGTCCCTTGATGAAGAGCTGCGGCGACTGAAGGCCGGCGCCAAAACCCAGGATGAACTGGGAACTCGACTGCGGTCCTTCCCGGGCCAGGGCGACCGGCAGTACCTGACGGATTTGAAGATGGGCGGAAAACGGATTCTGATCCTGGTCGATGCCTCGGCCAGCATGCTGGATCAAACCGTGCTGGGCGTCATTCGCCGCCGGAATCAGAATACGGCAGAGAAACTCAGAGCACCCAAGTGGAAGCGGGTGGTTGCCACCGTTGACTGGCTGACGACCCAGCTGCCATCGGCCAGCAAGTTTCAGATATACGCCTTTAACGAAACCGCCAGCCCACTTATCGAAGGGACCGGGGGTAAATGGCTTAACGCCGGCGATGTGGATCAGCTCAATCTGGCCGTTGAGCGCATGCGCAAGCTGGTCCCGGGTAAAGGCACCAGCTTGCTGAATGCCTTTCAAACCGTTTTAAAAATGAGTCCGGCGCCGGATAACATTTTTCTGTTGGTGGACAGTCTGCCGACCATGGGCACGGATAAACCCTGGCGCCGGCGGGTCTCCTCGGCCAAGCGTCTGAAACTGTTCAATGTGGCTGCCCGCCGCCTTCCCTCCAAAATACCGGTCAACATTATTTTATATCCCATGGAGGGCGACCCCCTGGCCGCCGATGCCTACTGGCGTCTGGCGAAATCGACCCACGGGTCGTTTTTCAGTCCTTCAAGGGATTGGCCGTAGGGGAGTTCCGAGTTTCGGGTTCCGGGTTCCGAGTTCCGGGTTCAAAGTTGAGAAGCCTTGTAACCGTGGGAGTGGGCGAGAATTCGTGCTCGTGCTCAGCGCAGCGGTGCTCGTAATCGTAATCGAAATTTTCCGGTTGGGTGGCTCGCAACGGACGGTTTCGAAATCTGAAAATCGGGTTCAAAGTTCAATGTTTAACGTTCAAGGTGACGGCGGTTTGGGCACAGCGCGCTGTGCATCTGCAGTTCCGGGTTTCGAGTTCAAAGTTCCGGGTTGGAGAGCCCCGGGACCCGCAGTGGGAGCTGGGTTTCGTGCTCGTGCTCAGCGAAGCGGTGCTCGTAATCGTAATCGAATTTTCACCGGCCCGGCGGACCGAAGGGGGTTTGAGTTGAGTTCCGGGTTTCAGGATAAACCTCATCAATTAATCGTTACACCATGAAAAGATCTCGTCGCCGCGACATTCAGATATTCAGCCTGTCCTTTCTGGACTGCATCTGCTGTGCGTTTGGGGCGATTATCCTGTTGTTTGTTCTCTCCAAATTTGCCGAACCGTTGGTCATTGAGGAGTTGACCGAGGATCTGGAGGCTGAAGTTGTCCGACTGGAAAAGGAACTGGTGGATGTTCGGGGAGAAACCGTTATTTTGAATCGCGATCTGACCGCCAAAAAGGAACAGCTGTCAGAGGAGACGGAGAAACTCGCCCGGCTTCAGGGAGACATATCCGCCATCGAGGGCCGGTATGCGGCGTCGAAAGGCGATGCCGAGGTCCAAAACATCATCGAGGGTCAGCTGGCGCGGGCGAGGCAGGAGCTGACCGAGGAGATGCGGCGCCTGCTTAAGCGCTACCCGCGCAAACCCAAAAGCACTGTGGGCGGCATACCGGTAGACAGTGAATACATCATTTTCATCATCGATACCTCCGGCAGTATGAAACGCTATGCCTGGGCGCTGGTGCAGAAAAAGATGCGCGAAACCCTTGAGATCTATCCCCGCGTCAAGGGCATCCAGATCATGAATGATATGGGAACTTACATGTTTACCCAATACCGTGGCAAATGGATCCCCGATACCCCGGCCCGCCGCCGGGCCATTCTCTCGCATTTGATCACCTGGCAGGCCTTCAGCAACAGCAGCCCTGTGGAGGGTATTACCGAAGCCATCCGGACCTTCTATTCCGCGGATAAAAAGATCAGCCTGTATGTGTTTGGGGATGAATTCAGCGGTAATGCGATTCAGCCGGTCCTTGACACAGTGGATCGGCTCAACCGGTCTTCACGGAGAGGCAGCCGCCGGGTGCGCATTCATGCCGTCGGTTTTCCGGTGGTTATGGAGCGGACCCGTCAGCCGGGCAATACCGGTGAGCGGTTTGCCACGCTGATGCGGGCCCTGTGCCAGCGTAACGGCGGAACGTTTGTGGGCCTTAACACCACCCGCCCGTAAACGGCGGGTGGTCCAGGTAAAATTAGTGATGCAATCTGTTTTACACGTTTAAAATCCGGGTTGCACTGCCGGTCATCAAACCGATTGGGGATCTGGGGATCGGCTCTGATTCACTCCGGCGTTTCCTGTGCCTGGGCAACGGTGATTGCGATGACGTTGACCACATTTTCCATGTCCGTTCCGCGTTGGAGGACATTGAACGGCTTGCTGATTCCCATCAGCAGCGGACCGACGGCCTTGGCGCCTCCCAGCCGGTCGAGGAGTTTGTAGGCGATGTTCCCGGCGGCAAGATCCGGGAAGATCAGGATGTTTGCCGCCGCGCCGAGCTGGTTGAAAGGGTATTCTCCGGACAGGATCGAGTCCATCACGGCGGTATCGGCCTGCATCTCGCCGTCAATGACGATATCGGGATTAAGGCCCCTTGCCATCGTAACGGCCTTGTTGATCCGGTCGCTCTCCGCATTGCGGGAGCTGCCGAAATTGGAGAAGGACAGCATGGCGATCCGAGGGTCGATGTCAAAGAAATTACCGGCCTCCGCAGCCAGGACAGCGATTTCCGCCAGTTCTTCGGATGTGGGGCGGACGTTCACCGTGGTGTCGGCAAAGAGCAGGGTGCGATCTTTCATGATCATCAGGTACATGCCCGATACCCGGGAGATGCCGGGCCGGCGGGGAATGACCTGGAGAACGGGGCGGATCGCGTTGGGGTACGAGCGGGCGATACCATGGACCTGTCCGTCGACGATGCCCTGCTGAACCATCATGGCCCCGAAGACATAGGGGTTTTGAAGCTGAACCCGGGTTGTGGCCCGGGACCAGCCCTTCCGGTTTCGCATGTGAAAGAGCTTTTCGGCAAAATCGTCAAACAGGGGGCTGTCCTGGTGATTGACGATTTCGATACCGTCCAGGGAAATTCGGAGACACTCGGCCATTTCCCGGATTTCGTTCGGATCACCCAACAGAACCGGTTCGGCAATGCCCTCACGGACCACCTGGTGCGCCGCACGCAGGATGACCTGGTGGTTGCCCTCGGGCAGCACGATCCGTTTGGGCGTGCTCTTGGCCCGGTTGATGATCTTTCGCATGATCTCCCGCTCGGGACCGAGGATCCGCTCCAGGCGGTGGATGTATTCATTGTGTTCCGGAGGGTTGACGCGCGCAACCCCGCTTTCAACGGCGGCTTTGGCCACCGCCGGGACGACCCACAGCAGCACCCTGGGGTCAAACGGTTTTGGGATGATATACTCGGGTCCGAACTGGATCGGCTTTCCACCATAGGCCCTGAGGACCGAATCCGGCACATCCTCCCGTGCCAGGTCGGCCAGTGCCCTGACGGCTGCTACTTTCATTTCTTCATTGATTTTTGACGCCCGCACATCCAGAGCACCGCGGAAGATGTAGGGAAATCCGAGGACGTTGTTGACCTGATTCGGGTAGTCGGACCTGCCGGTGGCCACAATGGCATCGGGGCGAACCCGTCGGGCCTCATTGTATTCGATTTCAGCATCCGGGTTGGCCAGGGCAAAGATAATGGGCTTTTCGTTCATGCCCCTGAGGATTTCCGGCGTAAAGGCCCCTTTGACGGAAAGTCCCACCAGTACGTCGGCGCCACGGGTCGCCTCCTCCAGAGTTCGGAGATCGGTGTCGACGGCAAAGGCTTCCTTGTACGGGTTCATCCCGCTGGCCCGCCCCTTGTAAATCACGCCGCGCGAGTCCAGAACGATAACGTTTTCTTTCCGAACGCCGAGGCGCAGATAAATCCGGGCGCAGGCGATGGCGGCGGCGCCGGCACCGTTGATGACCACCCGCATGTCCGCCATTTGACGCCCGGTCAGTTCGGCGGCGTTCAGCAGAGCGGCACCGGAGATGATGGCCGTTCCGTGCTGGTCGTCGTGAAAGACCGGGATTGACATGGCCTCCATCAGTTTTTCTTCGATATAAAAGCAATCCGGGGCTTTGATGTCTTCCAGGTTGATCCCGCCGAAGGTCGGTTCCAGCAGCTTTACGGCCCGGACGAATTCTTCCGGATCGGTCGTGTCGAGTTCGATGTCGAAAACGTCAATGTTGGCGAATCGTTTGAACAGGACGCCCTTGCCCTCCATGACCGGTTTCCCTGCAAGGGGACCGATGTTGCCAAGGCCTAGTACCGCCGTACCGTTGGTGACAACGCCAATCAGGTTGCCCCTTGCCGTGTAGTCGAAGGACAGGTCCGCGCGGTCCTGGATTTCCAGACAGGGCACGGCCACACCGGGCGTATAGGCAAGGCTCAGATCGCTCTGGGTCAGGCAGGGTTTGGTCGGGACGACTTCGATTTTTCCGGGGCAGGGGTTTTGGTGATAGTTCAGCGCTTCTTTTTTACAATCCATGCAACAACCTCCCGGCTCAACTTCAGGCGCTGATTACGTTCCTGAACAGGCCTGAAACCAGTCAAGCGGTAACCTGAAGGACGATGTCGACGCGTCGAAAAAGGCAGAGAATACTACTGCCGTCGCCCCTTTGCGGCTCGTTGATTTCGTCCGGAGACAGGGAACGGGAAATCCGCTAATCCGCGTTCCCGAAAAATTGTTCCACCCCCCCTCCGGGGCTGAAACAAACCGGCCTCTATACCCAAAGGGGATAAAAATGGCAAGAGCAGGTTCTGTCGGTTTGAGTGGATTGGCCGTGAGACTGTGGTTTCAGCGATTGCCGGCAGCGATCAGCGCGGCGCCGATGGCACCGTTAACCTGGGCATAGGCCGACAGGCGGATCGATTTGCCCGATTTTTTTTCCAGCGCCCGGACAACGCCGATATTCTTGGCCACACCGCCGGTCATCATCACCGGTTCACTGATGCCGATGCGGTTGGCCATGGCCACCACCCGTGCGCCGATGGATTCGTGAATGCCGGCAATGATGTTCTCCCGGCTCTCTCCCTTGGCAATGAGCGAAATGACTTCCGATTCGGCAAAGACCGTACAGAGGCTGCTGATGGCGGCCGGCTTGTCGGCCAGGAGCGACATGTCGCCGAAGGCATCCAGGTCCACTTCCAGGGCTCGGGCCATGACCTCGAGAAATCGACCTGTACCGGCCGCGCATTTATCATTCATGGCAAAATCCCGCACGCGGCCGGTTTCGTCAAGGGCAATGGCCTTGCTGTCCTGACCGCCGATGTCGATCACGGAGCGAACCGTCGGGTCCTGAAAATATGCCCCTGCCGCATGACAGGTGATTTCGGTGATGGTTCTGTCCGCAAAATCCACACTGTTTCTGCCGTAGCCGGTAGCCACCACCCGGTCCACGGCATTCCTGGGGATGGCCAGTTCGGCCAGCAGATCATTAAAAACCGTTTCCCCGGCGTTTTTAGCATTATATCCGGTCATGATGACCGTTGATCCAATCAATTTTCCGTCTCGTACTGCAGCCGCTTTGGCACTGATGGATCCAATATCGATTCCAACTGTCAGCATGGGTGTGTATTCCTCTTGATCGTTATAGCACTCAGTAAAACGGGTTTTCTCCAGAATACGGTTGTCTGCTTGATTCAGGTGATGGTTGTCCGCACATGCGAGAAATGGCTTGCGACAGAAATGATCAGGTGTCGGGTTTCAGGATTGGATACTGAACACTGACACCTGAAACCTTCTGCCAGCTGTCTTTGAGATAAAAAAAACGGATCCTGAATGTATACGCCGATGCTTATGCTCAGGCCTTCAGCAATTCCATGAAGGCATCGATTCGGGTATCGATCTGACTTTCGGAAAAATTTCGGGCATCGGTCATGTCCGCCTCGATCATCAGCGTGGGAATGCCCCGTTTTTCCTGGACGATCCGCTGGATGTCATACTGGCCGAGGGAATAGGGCTTGCAGCTTCGGTTGGAGTGCATCACCAGGCCGTGGGCACCGTATTTGTCGATCATCTCGATTACCGACTCGGCCATCTCGTCGGTACCGATGTTGAGATAGATTCGAGAGTAACCTTCCGCCATGGAGCCGAGAAAATCGGATTCGTCCATGTATTTGAGCGACCCGCACCAGGCCGAGGTATAGGTGTCGGCCACCAGACAGGCTTGGTGAGCCGCAAATTTTTCCGACAGCCACTTGGTGCGAAACCAGATGGGCAGATTGTCCCACAGGAGTCGGTATGTCTCCTGTGGCACGGCGCTGATGCCCTCAGCCACCCGGGTCTGCATCTCATCGAGAAGCTCCCTGTAGTAGTCCACGACGGTCTGGGTGCCGCGCAGAGTGACGATCAGGGCCAGATGAAAAAAGGCATCAAAGGCACTCATGGGCGCCGGTTTGTTTGTGGTCGTATCCAGCACGGCCTGCCAGAGCCGCTGCCCTTCCATGGAGAGCCGGCCCACCGACTCCAGCCGATCGTGGTCGAATTTTTTCCCGCAGGCGGTTTCCAGAAAGCTCAGGTATTCATCCAGCTGGCTGCGGACATACCGGCGGGCTTCATCGGAAAATTCAGTGTGGCAAAAGGGCGTATCGAGAATAAAGAGCGGCACGTTGAAGAACCGGGCCTGGACCTCGTACCATTTGAGTACCGTGCCGCAGATGTTGTTGCAACAGACCAGCATGTCGGGTTTTGGCAGACCGCCGATGGGTC
>ENA-ORCU01000257-ORCU01000257.1-marine-metagenome-genome-assembly--contig:-NODE-257-length-22526-cov-3.058533_pt1 | contig 22526 bp, 21 predicted proteins | sample MGYA00248631_ERZ508512 | MGnify/ENA primary metagenome ERZ508512 (study PRJEB26183, sample SAMN06268844) | marine metagenome | isolation source: Tt an P1 anaerobic enrichment on pine from sediment taken...
GCGGCAGCACGCTGTTCAACAGCTGCGCCATCATCGACGCCGATGGGCGTATCGCGAACCTGCACCGCAAGCTGATGCCCACCAACCCCGAACGGATGGTCTGGGGCTTTGGCGACGGCAGCGGGCTGAACGTGGTGGACACCGCCATCGGCCGCGTCGGCGCCCTGCTGTGCTGGGAGAATTACATGCCGCTGGCGCGTTACGCCCTCTACGCGCAGGACATCGACATCTACGTCGCGCCCCCCTGGGACAGCGGCGACACCTGGCTGGCCACCATGCAGCATATCGCGCGCGAGGGCGGCTGCTGGGTGATCGGCTGCGCCACCGCGCTGGAGGCCTCTGACATCCCCGAAGACCTGCCCTTCCGCGATCAGTTGTTCCCGGATGCCGGGGAATGGGTGAACCCGGGCGACGCGGTGGTCTACAAGCCCTTCGGCGGTGCGGTCGCCGGGCCGATGCACAAGGAAAAGGGCCTGCTGACGGCCGAGATCGACGTGGGCGCCGCCGCCGCCTCGCGCCGCAAGTTCGACGCCTCGGGCCATTACGCCCGGCCCGACGTGTTCACCCTGACCGTGAACCGGCAAAAACAGGTCCCGGTCGCCTTTGAGTGACCGGCCGCCTCAGCCCAGATAGGCGCGCAGCGCCTCGGGCGGATTGGTGAACAGCTCGCCCGTGTCCACCGGGGCATGCACCTGGCCCTCGGCCACCAGCACGGTCTGGTCGCCGATCATCGCCGCGTCCTCCGGGTCGTGGGTGACCATCAGCAGCGTCGCGCCGGTCTCGATGGCCAGCTCCCGGACCAGCACCAGCATCTCGGCCTTCAGCGCAGGCCCCAGCGCCGAGAACGGCTCGTCCAGCAGCATCAGGGGACGGTCGCGCAACAACACGCGCGCCAGCGCCACCCGGCTGCGCTGCCCGCCCGACAGTGCGCCCGGCTTGCGCTGGCCAAAGCCCGACAGGCCAACGCGGTCAAGACAGGCCTCGACCTGCTGCCACTCGGCCTTGGACAGGCGCAGGTTCGGGCGCAGGCCCAGGGCCACGTTCTGCGCCGCCGTGAGGTGGGGAAACAGGTTGTTGTCCTGAAACAGCATCGACACCGGCCGCGCGCCCGGCGCCAGCGGCCCCAGGTCCTGCCCCTGAAAGATCACCCGCCCCGCTTTGGGCGGCAGAAAGCCCGCGATCGCATCGAGCAGCGTCGATTTCCCCGCCCCCGAGGGTGCGACCAGCGCCACCACCTCGCCCGGCCGCACCGAAAGCGACGCGCCGCGCAGCACGCACACCTCGCCGGGCAGGCCCTTGTTGTAGGTCTTGTCGACCCCCTCAAGCTGCAGAACCGGCTTATTCATAGCGCAGCGCCTCCACCGGGTTCATCCGCGCCGCGCGGCGGGCGGGGAAGATGGTGACCACGAAGGACAGGCCCAGCGACAGCGCCACGGCCGAAATCACGTCGCCCGCCTGCAGCTTGGCCGGCAGATCATAGATGCCGCGGATGGACGGGTCCCACACGCCGCCGCCGGCGATATAGTTCACGGCCGAGAAGATGGGGTCGATATAGATCGCGAACAGGCAGCCCAGCACCACGCCCAGAACCGTGCCCACCAGCCCGATCGACGCCCCGCAGATGAAGAACACCCGCAGGACCGAGCCCTCGGTCAGGCCCATGGTGCGCAGGATGCCGATATCGCCGCCCTTGTTCTTCACCAGCATGATCAGCCCCGAGATGATGTTCATCGCCGCGATCAGCACCAGGATGGCCATGATGATGAACATCACGTTGTCCTCGACATCCAGCGCCCGCAGGAAGGCGCCCGAGGCGTCGCGCCATGTCCACAGCATCGCCCGCTCGCCCCCCGCGCGCAGCAGCGCCGGGGCCAGATCGTCGATGGCCTCGGGCTCGGCCACCATGACCTCCATCTCGTCGGCCGCGCCCTCGCGGTTGAAATAGCTCTGCGCCTCGGCGAAGGGCATGTAGACGCGGGTGCGGTCGATGTCGTAGCGCCCGGCGGAGAAGATATAGACCACCTCGTAGGCCTTCACCCTCGGCGAGGTGCCGAAGGCGGTCTTCACCCCGTCGGGCGAGATCAGCTTGATCCGGTCGCCCACGCCCACGCCCAGCTCGCGCGCCACGCCCGAGCCGATGGCGAGCCCCTCGTCGAAGCGCGCGATGTCGCCCAGGGCCTCTTCCGAGCCCGCCACGCGGGGGATGGTCATCAGGTCGTCCCGCGCGATGCCGAAGACCTCGACGCCCGCGTTGCGGCCCTGCGCGCTGGCCATGACCTGCCCCTTCACCAGCGGCGCGGCGCGGGTCACGCCCTCGACCTGGCGCAGGCGTTCGGCCATCGCCTCGTAATCGGTGATGGCGCGGGTGGTCTGGCCGGTCTCGGTCACGTGCAGGCTGGAATAGACCGTGACATGGGCGTTCGCCCCCAGGATCGTGTCCACGAACTCGGCGCGGAAGCCGGCCCGCACCGCCAGCGTCGCGATCAGCGCGAAGACCGCCAGGGTGATGCCGACCAGCGAGATCCAGGTCATCACGCTGACGCCGCCCTCCGAACGGCGCGCGCGCAGGTAGCGCCAGGCGATCATCCATTCGAAACCGGCGAAGGGGGCGGTGCGGTTGGCCACGTCTGCTCCTGTTCTGCTTGGCGCGGACAGTGCGGCGAACGCCGCGGGGGGTCAAGCCGCAACCTGTGCCGCAGACGGCAGGTTTCCGCCCTCTGACGCCCGGTTTTTTCTGGTTTTTGAGTACGCGGAACGCTAGCCCTAGGGGGATAGCAAGGGAGACTCCGATCATGCCGGCAGGGCTTCTGATCCTTCTCTACCTGTTCGCGGCGCTGCTGCCGCTGGGGCTGGCCTGGGCGCAGGGCCTGGAGCCCCGTTCCATCGCCGACGAGCTGGCCTCGGGCGCGGGGATCCTGGCGCTGGCGGTGATCCTGGCCGAGTTCCTGCTGCTGGGCCGCTACCGCTTCGTGGCGCGCCGGGTGGGCACCGATATCGTGATGCGGATGCACCAGCTCCTGGCCCGCGGCGCGGCCATCCTCGCCGTGGTGCACCCCTTCCTCTACACCACCCGCCGCGCGCCCGCGCCGGACTGGGACGTGAACCGCCAGTTCTTCGTGATGAACGACTTCGCAGCGATCTGGCCGGGCATGATCGCCTGGCTGCTGCTGCCCGCGCTGGTGCTGATGGCAATCGGGCGCAATGCGCTGGGCTACCGTTACGAGACATGGCGGCTGATGCACGGGCTGGGCGCGGCGCTGATCGCGGGCTTCGGCGTGCTGCACACGCTGCGGGCGGGCCGCTACAGCGCCGATCCGGCGATGGGTTATGTCTGGCTGGCCCTGCTGGGCATCGCGCTTTTCGCGCTGGCCTATGTCTATGTGCTGACCCCTCTGGCGCAGCTGCGCAGGCCGTGGACGGTGGCCTCGGTCACACCCGCGGCCGACGAGCGCACTTGGGAGGTGACCCTGCGCCCGGCGCGTGATTTCACCTTCCGCTACCGGGCGGGGCAGTTCGCCTGGCTGAATATTGGCCACCTCCCGTTTTCCCTCAGCGACAACCCGTTTTCGATCAGCTCGGCCCCCTCGGCCGGGCCGGAGGTCAGCTTCATCATCAAGGAGCTGGGCGATTTCACCCGCACCATCGGCAGCATCCAGCCCGGCACGCGCGCCTATCTCGACGGCCCGCACGGGCACCTGACCGTCGCCGATCACAAGGCCCCGGGGATCGCCCTGATCGCCGGCGGGGTGGGCATCGCGCCGATGATGGGCATCCTGCGCGAGCTGCACGCCAAGGGCGACACCCGCCCCACGGCGCTGATCTACGGCAACCGCAGCGAATCCCAGATCGCCCACCGCGACGAACTGGCAAGACTTGCCCGCGAACACGGCACGCGGCTGACCCATGTTCTGTGCGAACCGCCCGCCGGCATGGCCTGTGAACTGGGCCTGATCACGCCGGAGATCCTGCGCGACCATTTCGGGAATGCCGAGCACAGGGCATGGCTCTACGTGCTCTGCGGCCCGCCCGCCATGATGGAGGCGGTCGAGGAGGCGCTGATCGCGCTCGGCGTGCCCTCGAGCAACATCCTGTCGGAGAGGTTCAGCTATGACTGAGTGGCTTTCGCGCCTGCCCCTGCGCCGCCGCATCGCGCTGGTCTACGCGGCGCTGAACGCGCTGGGCCTGCTGGCGCTTCTGGGCTTCGCCCTGCGCGGGCTGTTCTGAAGCGGCCCGGCCCCCGCGGCGCGCGCGGAGGCCGGCATGAGGGGCCTCAGAGCCCCTTGTAGATCTCGACCACGCGGGCGACGGCCAGATCGGGCGCCAGCTCTTCGCTTTCGCCGGTGCGGCGGCAGGTCAGTTCCACCACGCCGTTCTTCAGCCCGCGCGGGCCCACGGTGATGCGCCAGGGCAGGCCGATCAGGTCCATGGTGGCGAACTTGGCGCCCGCGCGCTCTTCGCGGTCGTCGTAGAGCGGCTCCAGCCCCGCCGCACTCAGCGCCTTGTAGAGCCCCTCGCAGGCGGCATCGGCTTGCGGATCGCCCTGTTTCAGGTTCACGATGCCGCAATGGAAGGGGGTCACGCCCTCGGGCCAGATGATGCCCTTGTCGTCATGGCTGGCCTCGATGATCGCGCCCACCAGGCGGCTGACGCCGATCCCGTGGCTGCCCATGTGCACCGGCACGCGCTCGCCCTTGTCATTGGTCACCACCGCGCCCATGGGCTCGGAATACTTGGTGCCGAAATAGAAGATCTGGCCGACCTCGATGCCCCGGGCGGTGCGGCGGCGCTCTTCGGGGACCTGCTGGTGGAACAGCGCCTCGTCATGGGTGTCGTCGGTGCGGGCGTAGCGCGAGGTGAATTCCTCCATCACCGCCTGGCACTGTTCGACGCTGTCATAATCGATCTCGCGGTCGCCGAAACTCAGGTCGGTCACCGCGCTGTCGTAGAACACCCCGGACTCGCCGGTCTCGGCCAGCACCAGGAATTCATGGGTGTCCTCGCCGCCGATGGGGCCGGATTCGGCGCGCATGGGGATGGCCTGCAGGCCCATGCGTTCATAGCTGCGCAGGTAGCTCACCAGGTGGCGGTTATAGGCGTGCAGGGCGTCTTCCTTGGTGAGGTCGAAATTGTAGCCGTCCTTCATGTAGAACTCGCGGCCCCGCATCACGCCGAAGCGCGGGCGGATCTCGTCGCGGAACTTCCACTGGATGTGGTAGAGCGTCAGCGGCAGGTCCTTGTAGCTGTTCACATGGCTGCGGAAGATGTCGGTGATCAGCTCTTCGTTGGTGGGGCCGTAGAGCATGTCGCGCCCGTGCCGGTCGGTGATGCGCAGCATCTCTTCGCCGTAATCGTCGTAGCGGCCGCTTTCGCGCCACAGGTCGGCCGATTGCAGGGTGGGCATCAGCAGCGGGATGTGGCCGGCGCGGACCTGCTCCTCGTGCACGATCTGTTCGATCCGCTTGAGTACCTTGTAGCCCAGCGGCAGCCAGGAATAGATTCCGGCGGCGGCCTGCTGAATCATGCCGGCGCGCAGCATGTAGCGGTGGCTGACAATCTGCGCCTCGGCGGGCGTTTCTTTCAGGACGGGCAGGAAGTAGCGGGTCAGACGCATGTTAGTCGGCGCTTTCTGAAGTGATCTGTTCGGCCCCGTCTAAGCGATTGCGCCTTGTCAGACAAGGCACTCGGCCCCCTTGCAACCTGCATTGGCATGGGTCACATCTACAGGTGCATGCAAGGGACGCGGGAATGGCACTGCCGGTCAGGGAACAGCTGAAATACTGGAGCATCGCGGCCGCGGTGTTCCTGGGCCTGCTGTGGCTGCTCAGCGGGGTGATGCTGCCCTTCGTGCTGGGCATGGCGGTGGCCTATTTCCTGGACCCGGTGGCCGACTGGCTGGAGGCGCGCGGGTTCAGCCGCGCCTGGGCCACGGTGACCATCACCGCGGCGGCCGGGCTGGTTTTCACGCTGGTGGCGCTTCTGGTGGTGCCGGCGCTGGTGGACCAGTTGGCCGCGCTGGTGAATACCGCGCCCAAGCTCTTTGCCCAGCTCCAGGCCTTCCTGACCGAGCGCTTCCCCTCGCTGGTGGACGAGGGCTCGACGCTGCGCCAGTCGCTGCTGGCGCTGGGCGACACCATCCAGTCCAAGGGGGGCGAGCTGGTAAATGCCCTCGTCACCTCGGCGATGAACGTCATCAACATGGCGCTTCTGGTGGTGCTGGTGCCGGTGATCACCTTCTACCTGCTGATGGACTGGGACAGGATGGTCGCCCGGGTGGACGACCTGCTGCCGCGCGACCACGCCCCGGTGATCCGCGAACTGGCCCGCGACATCGACCGGACGCTGGCCTCGTTCATCCGCGGCCAGGGCACGGTCTGCCTGATCCTGGGCGTCTTCTATGCCACGGCGCTGATGCTGACGGGTCTGCAATTCGGGCTGATCGTGGGCTTCATCGCGGGGCTGATCTCTTTCATCCCCTATGTCGGGGCGCTCGTGGGCGGCGCGTTGGCGCTGGGGCTGGCGGTGTTCCAGTTCTGGGGCGAGTGGTGGATGATCGGCGCGGTCGGCGCGGTCTTCGCCGCGGGCCAGGTGATCGAGGGCAACGTGCTGACGCCCAAGCTGGTGGGCGGCTCGGTCGGGCTGCACCCGGTCTGGCTGATCTTCGCCCTGTCGGCCTTCGGCGCGCTGTTCGGCTTCGTCGGCATGCTGGTGGCGGTGCCGGTGGCCGCCTCGATCGGCGTGGTGGCGCGCTGGGGCGTGGGGCGGTACCAGGGCAGCCGCCTCTACAAGGGTCTGAGCGGGCGCGAGGAAGAGTAGATGACCGAACAGATGGCCTTCGACCTGCCCGTTCGCAGCGCAACCGGGCGGGAGGATTTCTTCGTCTCCCCCTCCAACGCCGTGGCCGTGGCGCAGATCGAGGCCTGGCGCGACTGGCCGCAGCGCAAGCTGGTGCTGGTGGGGCCCGAGGGCGCGGGCAAGACCCATCTCGCCCATGTCTGGGCGGCCGCCAGCGGGGCCGAGATCATCGCCGCCGCCGACCTGCCCGGCGCCGGGATCGAGGCGCTGGCTGCGCACGGCGCCGTGGCGGTGGAGGACGCCGACCAAATCGCGGGCGACCGCGCGGCGGAAGAGGCGCTGTTCCACCTGCACAACCTGATTCTGGCAGAAGGCGGCGCCTTGATGCTGACCGCGCGCACCGCGCCGCGGCAATGGCCGCTGGTCCTGCCCGACCTGCGCAGTCGGCTGGAGGCCACCGCCAGCGCCACGCTGGAGGCGCCCGACGACGCGCTCTTGGCCGCCGTGCTGGTCAAGCTCTTCGCCGACCGCCAGATCGCCGTGCCGCCGCGGCTGATTTCCTACCTCGTGGGGCGCATGGACCGTTCTTTCGCCGCCGCGCAGGCGCTGGTGGCCGATCTCGACCGGCGGGCGCTGGAAACCGGGCGGAAAATCAGCGAGCGGCTGGCCGCCGAGTTGCTGGACAATGGCTGACCGGACGCGCGATACTGTCACCCAGGCGTTACGAACAAGGCGGAAAAGCCGGGCATGACACAGGCTGATTTTCTCAACTCCCCGCTGCCCGACCCGGTCGAGGTGCCCGCCACCCACCGCACCGGACCGAAACGTTTCTTCAACCGCGAACTGAGCTGGCTCGGCTTCAACTGGCGCGTGCTGGAAGAGGCCTCCAACCCCAAGGTCCCGCTGCTGGAGCGCGTGCGCTTCCTGTCGATCTCGGCCACCAATCTGGATGAGTTCTACACCGTGCGCGTGGCCGGCCTGCGCGAGCTCGCCCGCGAGGGCAACACCACGCCCGCCGCCGACGGGCTGACGCCCGCCGAACAGCTGGTGCTGATCGACAAGGATGCCCGCCGCCTGCTGCAATCGCAGCAGAGCGTCTGGAACAAGCTCAAGCGCGAGATGGAGGAGGAGGGGATCACCCTCCTCACCCGCTCCAAGCTCGGCAAGCGCGACCGCGACCATCTCGAGGCGCATTTCCTGAACAAGGTCTTCCCGGTGCTCTCGCCGCTGGCGATCGACCCGGCGCACCCCTTCCCCTTCATTCCCAACACCGGCTTCTGCCTGGCGCTGCAGATGGAGCGCGAAAGCGACGGCCGACCGCTGCAGGCGCTGTTGCCGATCCCCAACCAGGTGGACCGCTTCATCCGCCTGCCCGCGCCGGAGGGCGAGCACCGCTTCCTGCCGCTCGAGGAACTGCTGCTGATCCATATCGGCATCCTCTTCCCCGGCTACAAAGCCGTCGGCAGCTGCACCTTCCGCGTGCTGCGCGACAGCGACCTGGAGGTCGAGGACGAGGCCGAGGACCTGGTGCGCGAGTTCGAGGTCGCGCTCAAGCGCCGCCGCCGCGGCGAGGTGGTGCGCATGAAGCTCTCGGCCGGCGCGCCCGAAGACCTGCGCCGCCTGATCATGCAGGAACTGCACATCACCGAGGCCGAGGTGATCGAGGTGCGGGGGCTGATCGGCGTGGCCGACCTCAAGGAACTGGTGATCGACGCGCGGCCCGACCTGCTCTGGCCCAGCTTCACCCCGCGGGTGCCGGAACGGGTGCAGGACCATGACGGCGACATGTTCGCCGCGATCCGGCAGAAGGACATGCTGCTGCACCACCCGTATGAAACCTTCGACATGGTGGTGCGCTTCCTGCAGCAGGCGGCGCGCGATCCCAACGTGCTGGCCATCAAGCAGACGCTCTACCGCACCTCCAAGGACAGCCCGATCGTCGAGGCGCTGTGCGAGGCGGCCGAGGACGGCAAGTCGGTGACCGCGCTGGTGGAGCTGAAGGCCCGGTTCGACGAGGCCGCCAATATCCGCCAGTCGCGCCGGCTGGAGCGTTCGGGCGCGCATGTGATCTACGGGTTCATCAACTACAAGACCCATGCCAAGATCAGCACCGTGGTGCGGCGCGAGGGCGATCAGCTGGTGACCTACACCCATTACGGCACCGGCAACTACCACCCGATCACGGCCAAGATCTACACCGACCTCAGCTTCTTCACCTGCGACCCGGCGCTGGGGCGGGACGCCACCAAGGTGTTCAACTATGTCGGCGGCTATGCCGAGCCCGAGGGGCTGGAGAACCTTGCGATCTCGCCCATCAACCTGAAATCCACCATCATCGAAAGCCTCGAGGCCGAGGCCGGGCACGCCCGCGCCGGCCGCCCGGCCGAGGTCTGGGCCAAGATGAACTCGCTGATCGAGCCCGACGTGATCGACGCGCTCTACAAGGCCAGCCAGGCGGGGGTGAAGATCAACCTGGTGATCCGCGGCATCTGCGGGCTGCGCCCCGGCATCAAGGGCCTGTCCGAGAACATCCGGGTGAAATCCATCGTCGGGCGCTTCCTGGAGCATTCGCGCATCGCCTGCTTCGGCAACGGCCACGGGCTGCCCTCGAAACACGCGCGGGTCTGGATCTCCTCGGCCGACTGGATGGGGCGCAACCTGAACCGGCGGGTCGAAACCCTGGTCGAGATCCACAACGACACGGTCAAGGAACAGATCGTCAGCCAGATCATGGCCGCGAACCTTGCCGACGAGGCGCAGAGTTGGGTGATGACCCCCGATGGCAGCTTCACCCGGGCCTCTGCCGGCAAGGGCGCCTTCAACTGCCACGAGTTCTTCATGAAGCATCCGTCGCTTTCGGGGCGCGGCAAGGCGGGCGCGCGGGACGTGCCGCAACTGGCCCGCTCGAAAGACTGACCACGGCCCGGGGGGGACAGCCATGGACCACAGCAGCGACCCGAGATCCGAAGACTGGGGCATGTTCGGCCGCCCGCTGTTCAACGACCCCTCCTCGCGCGCGCTCAGCCGCGTCGGCGTGGTCGATGTCGGCTCCAACTCGGTGCGGATGGTGGTGTTCGACGGGGCGGCGCGCAGCCCGGCCTATTTCTTCAACGAAAAGGTCATGTGCGGGCTGGGCGCGGGGCTTTCCGAAAGCGGCCGGCTGAACCCCGAGGGCAAGGCCCGCGCGCTGGCCGCGATCCGGCGCTTCACCCTGCTGGCCGAAGGCATGGGCGCCACGCCCCTGACCGCGGTGGCCACGGCCGCCATGCGCGAGGCAAAGGACGGGCCGGAGTTCTGCCAGAAGGTGCTCGACGAGACCGGGCTGAAGCTCTGGGTGATCGACGGCGCCGAAGAGGCGCGGCTGTCGGCGCAGGGCGTGCTCTTGGGCTGGCCCGAGGCCGACGGGCTGGTCTGCGACATCGGCGGCTCGTCGATGGAGCTGGCCGAGGTCAGCAAGGGCGAGGTGGGCAAGCGCCTGTCATCGTCGCTGGGACCACTGAAACTGCGGGATGTACCGGGTGGCAAAAAGGGGGTGACCAAGCACATCTCCAAGGTGATCGACGGCCTTGCCGAGGCGATGGGCACCGATCACGCGCGGCTCTACCTCGTGGGCGGTTCATGGCGGGCGATCGCGCGGCTGGACATGACCCGACGCGGCTATCCGCTGACCGTGCTGCACGAATACCGCATGTCCCGCAAATCCATCCTGGAGACGCTGGACTGGATCGCCGCCAACGACCCGGAGGTGCTGCGCAGCCGCGCCGGCATCGGGGTGGAGCGGATGGCGCTGGTGCCCATCGCGGCAGAGGTGCTGCGCCGGCTCGTCGGGACGCTGAAACCCAAGGAGATCTGCGTGTCGAGCTATGGCATCCGCGAGGGCACGCTCTACGAGCAGATGCCCGACCAGCTGCGCCGCCGCGACCCGCTGATCGAGGCCTGCTATTTCGCCGAATCCATCTCGTCCCGGATGCCGGGCTTCGGGCGGCGGCTGTTCAAGTTCATCCTGCCGCTCTACGACGGCGCCCCGCCCGAGCGGCTGCGCCTGGTCAAGGCCGCCTGCCTGCTGCACGACACCGCCTGGCGCGCCCATCCCGACTACCGGCACGAGGTCTGCTTCGACGCCGCCACCCGCGCCAATCTGGGCGGGCTGGACCACGAGGGAAGGGTGTTCCTGGGGCTGGCCCTGCTGCACCGCTACAAGAACAAACGCGCCGGCAGCCGGTTCGAGCCGCTGTTCGAGCTGCTGACCGAGCAGCAGATCCAGGAGGCCGAGGTGCTGGGCAAGGCGATGCGCTTTGGCGCGATGTTCTCCTCCGACCAGCCCGACGCCTTCGCCAAGCTGCGCTATGCCGAGGACCGCTCCAGGCTGGAGCTGGTGCTGGAGCCGGGGGCCGAGGCGCTCTATGGCGAGGTGGCCGAGGCGCGGCTGGCGTCGCTGGCGAAATCGCTGGGCATGGAGACGCGGGTCATCGGCGCGGCGTGACCGGTTGGGCCGCCGGGCGGGGATGTGTTTCCCGAGAAGACGGGGTCAGATCTCGATCTCTTCGCCGGGCGCGGGCGCCTCTTCCGCCGGGGGCGGGGGGAGCGGCGTCTTGCGGCGGATGATAATGTCGCCGTTGGGCAGCCGTTCGGGCAGGTGGTAGGCGTCGAAATCGTCGACGATTTCCAGCAGCTTGCGCAGGGCGGGCTCCATGCCTTCGGCCAGCTCGCGCAGGGCGGGCTCCATCTCGTCCATCAGCCCGCGCATGAACATGCGCGCGCCCCGGTCCAGCAGGTCGAGCCCCTCCTGCATGCTGCCCTCGTCCTCCTGCGCCTGGGCGGGCGCGAAGGCGAGAAGGCCGGAAAGGGTGAGGGCGGCGAGGCGTTTCATTCCCTCAATATAGGGGAATTCGGGGCGCCTTGAAGCTCAGAGATCGATATCCAGCGTCACCGGGAAGTGATCGGAGGCGGTGACCAGCGCCTCGCGCAGCTCGGGGATGGCGTAGAGCTTGGGGTCGTCGAACGGGTGCCAGATGCGCCATCTGGGGTCGTGGTCGCGCAGGCCGGGCGAGACCATGATGTAATCGAGCAGCGCCGAGAGATAGCGCATCTCGTCGGCCAGGAAGAAGCGCGCGGTGGCGGGCTTGGCGCAGAGCGGGCTCTGCAGCGCCTCGCGCGCATGGGGCTCGTAGAGGCGCAGCGCCTCCTCACCCGCATCGGCGCCCATCACGATCTCCACCCCGGAATGGCCGAAGAGTTTCTCGTATTCGTCGAGCCCGGGGCCGTCGTTGAAATCGCCCAGCACGATCAGCGGGTCGCCCGCCTGCAGATGCGCCTCCACGCGCTGGCGCAGCCAGATGCACTGCGCGAGCTGCTTGCGGCGGTTCTGGATCGAGATGCGCATGATCTCGTCGGGGGAGCTCGCGCCATGCGGCGCCTTGGACTTGGTGTGCACGCCGATCATGCGGAAACGCGCCCCGCCCGCGGTCTTCATCGCCAGTTCCAGCGGCGGCTTGGAAAAGGTGATGCGTTCGGATTCGGCGTCCACGTCGATATCCCAGCGGAAGACGCTGTCGAAGCGCGGCGCGTCGGAGGAGCCCTTCTTGCCCGTGGGCGCGCCCTGCGGGTCGTGCCGGGCGCTCAGCACGTCGGGATCGTAGAGCAGCGCGATCTCCTGCTGGGTGTTGTTGGGAAAGCCCACCACGGCCCGGCGCGCGCGCAGCTCCATGGCGGCGGCGAAATTCTCCAGCGCGCGCACCGTGGTGCGGCGGCCGTTGTCGTCGGGGGCCTCGATGATCAGAACCGCGTCGGCGTCGAGCGCGGTGAACACGATCCCCAGCGCGGCGATCTGGTCGGCGCGGCGCACGTCCTGGCGGCCGGACCAGCCCATGTCGTCCAGCAGGTTGCCCTCGTCGTCGAAGAGGTTGTTGAACCATTCCACATTGTAGGTGGCGATCCTCACCCCGCCGTCTCCCGGCTGATCTCCTCCCAGGCCTTGTTGACGGCGACAAGGCGCGCCTCGGCCAGCTTGATCGCCTCCTCGGGCACGCCGCGGGCGAGCATGCGGTCGGGATGGGCCTCGCGCACGGCGGCGCGCCAGGCGGCGCGCACCTCGCTCAGCGGCGCGTCATGGGACACGCCCAGCACGTCATAGGGGTCGGGCGCGGCATCGGGCACGAAACGCGCCTGCAGGCTGCGGAACTGCCGCTCGCTGAGGCCGAAGATCTCGGCCACGCGCTTGAGGTAATCCTCCTCGCCGGGGTGGTAGCGGCCATCGGCCATGGCGATGTGGAAAAGCCCCTCCATCAGGTCGCAAAGCGGGCTCGCCTCGCCGCGGAACATGCGCTTGATCCGGCGGGCGTAATCCTCGAATCCGGCGACATCGGTGCGCGCCATGTTGAAGACCCGCGCGGCGTTGGCCTCCTCCGACCTCGGCAGCGAGAAGACCTCGCGAAAGGCGGTCACCTCGGCGCGCGTGACCTGGCCGTCGGCCTTGGCCATCTTCGCGCCCAGCGCGATCACGGCGATGGCGAAAGCGACGGTGCGCTCCGGCGGGCTGCGCAGCCGGTCGAAGACCTGGGCGAGGCCCTCACCCTGTTTCAGCGCGGACAGGGCATCGGATATGCGGGACCAGAGGTTCATGGCAAGAGTCTACCCGGCGCGCAACCGGTTGTCAGGTCAGGAGTTTCTGCATCAGGACGAGGTCCAGCCACTGCCCGGCCTTGAAGCCGACCTCGGGCAGCACCGCCACCTGCGCATAGCCCACCGCGGCGTGAAAGGCGATGCCCGGCGGGTTGGCGCCGCTGACGCCCCCGATCATGGAATGCACGCCGCGGGCGCGGCCGAAATCCTCGATCGCGGCCATCAGCGCGCGGCCCAGGCCCCGGCCCCGCGCCTCGGGCGCCAGGATGATCGTGTGCTCCATGGTGTGGGCATAGCCCACGCCGCCGCGGAACTGGCCATAGGTGGCAAAGCCCAGCACCCGGCCCTCTTCCTCGGCCACCAGGAAGGGGTGGCCGTCCCGCGCCTTGGACGCGAGCGTCTCGCGCAGCTCTTCCTCGGTCTTTTCGACCGAGTTGAAAGTGACCATCGTGTCGCGGATCACCGGGTTCCAGAAGGCCGCAATGGCCGCGCAATCGGTGGGAAGCGCCGGGCGGATCATGTCAGCACCACCTCGCCCCTGGGGCAGCGGATGGTGGCGCGCAGCGCCTTTTCCGGGCCCTCCGAGATCACCACCCGCGGGTCGTCCAGCAACCCGGCCAGCGCCGCGCGCAGGGCGTCGGCGTCGGGGTGGAGGATCTCCAGCCCCACCAGGCGGCAATCGGCCTCGGGCAGGCGGGCGGCCGGGTGCACGCCCTGCAGCCAGGCGATCAGCGCAGGGAAGGCCCCGTCGAAGGGCAGCTTGCCATCCTCGGGCACCGCCATTTCCCAGGCCAGGTCGCCGCGCGACAGCTCCATCGGGGTGCCCGTGCCGGCGGGGGCCTTGGGCAGGACCTGGGCCAGCGCCTCGCAGCAGGCGATCCAGTTGGTCAGGCGCGGGGCGCCCTCGAAATTGTCCAGATCGAACCAGCGCGGATGGGCAGGCGCCGGCGCCTCGGGGTCGATGGCGATCACTTCGAGGTAGAGCCCCGGGCCAAGATGCAGCAGCCGGTTATGGGTGCCCATCAGGTCGTGCCGCCCGCCGGGGGCCAGGGTGACACCCAGCGCCTCTTCGACATAGTCCGTCCCCTCCTCCAGCGTCCTGGCGGAGACGGCAAGATGATCAAGCTCCAGCATGTCGGAACATTCCCCAACGTCAACTTTGACGCTTTTGCGGCAGAAACTATTGATTCCCGGGCCGGCAGCGCCATCTCCCCACATTAATGACCTAATTACTCGGGAATCCAATGCTCCTTCGCGCTTTCGACCGCTTTTTCAGCCACGAAGCCTCGGGCGGCATCCTTCTGATGCTGTCCGCGCTGGCCGCCCTCGTCATCGCCAATTCCGCCGCCGCCCCGGCCTATGAGGCGGCCCTGTCATCCAGGTTCGCCGTCACGCTCGACGGCGAGGGGTTGGAAAAACCGCTGATCCTGTGGATCAACGACGGCCTGATGGCGGTGTTCTTCTTCCTCGTCGGGCTGGAGCTGAAACGCGAAATCCTCGAGGGCAAGCTCAAGCATATGCGCGACGTGATCCTGCCGGGCATGGCCGCCGTGGGCGGCATGGCGCTGCCGGCGGTGATCTTCGCCGCCTTCAACTGGGGCAACCCGCAAACCATCGATGGCTGGGCGATCCCGGCGGCCACCGACATCGCCTTTGCGCTGGGGGTGCTGGCGCTGCTGGGCAACCGCGTGCCCGCCGCGCTCAAGGTCTTCCTGCTGACGCTGGCGATCCTCGACGACCTCGGCGCGATCATCATCATCGCCCTGTTCTACACCGCCAACCTGAAGGTCGCCTATCTGATGCTGGCGCTGCTGCCGCTGGCAGGCCTGATCATCCTGAACGCCAAGCGCGCCCACCGGGTGGCGCCCAGCCTCCTGCTGGGCGTGGTGCTGTGGGTGCTGGTGCTGAAATCCGGCGTCCATGCCACGCTGGCGGGCGTGATCGCCGCCTTCTTCATCCCCATGACCGACAAATGGGGCAAGTCCCCGCTGCACGCGCTGGAACACGGGCTGTCGCCCTATGTGCTGTACCTGATCGTGCCGGTCTTTGCCTTCGCCAATGCTGGCGTGGTGCTGGAGGGGATCGCGCTGTCCGACCTCTTCGCGCCTCTGCCGCTGGGCATCGCCGCGGGGCTGGTGCTGGGCAAGCAGCTGGGCGTGTTCGGAGCGACCTGGATCATGGTGCGCACGGGGCTCGCGCAGCTGCCCCACGGGGTGGGATGGCTGCATATCTACGGGCTGGCCTGCCTGGCGGGGATCGGCTTCACCATGTCGCTCTTCATCGGCTCGCTCAGCTTCGCGGACCCCGAGCTGATGAATGCCGTGCGCCTGGGCGTGCTCTCGGGCTCGGCCGTGTCGGCGCTGCTGGGATACGGCGCCCTGCGGCTCGCCGCCCGCGCAAGCGACACTCGCCCCGAGGCGGCCGGCGCCGCTGGCTGAGCCCGGACAGACAGAAGGGGCAAGGTGGTCCCCCTGCCCTTTCTTCTTGGCTGAAATACTCCCGCCGGAGGCGGAAACTCAGGCGCGCGCCTCCTCGATCAGGCGCAGGATGTCCTGCGCGGCCTCGGGGATGTTGGTCCCCGGGCCGAAGATCGCCTTGACCCCGGCCTCCTTGAGGAACGCGTAATCCTGCTGCGGGATCACGCCGCCGCAGATCACGATGATGTCCTCGGCGCCGGCCGCCTTCAGCGCCTCCACGAGCTTCGGCGCCAGCGTCTTGTGCCCCGCCGCCTGGGACGAGATGCCCACCACGTGCACGTCATTGTCGATGGCGTCCTGCGCAGCCTCCTCGGGGGTCTGGAACAGCGGCCCCACATCCACGTCGAAGCCGATATCGGCGAAGGCGGTGGCGATCACCTTGGCGCCGCGGTCGTGCCCGTCCTGGCCCATCTTGACCACCAGCATACGGGGGCGGCGGCCCTCCTTCTCGGCGAAGTCCTCCACCGCTTTCTGGATCGCGGCGAACTCCTCGTCGCCCTCATAGGCCGCGCCATAGACGCCGGCCAGCGTCTTGACCTCGGCCCGGTGCCGCCCGAAGGCCTTTTCCATCGCCATGCTGATCTCTCCTACCGTGGCGCGCGCACGGGCGGCCTCGACCGCCAGGCGCAGCAGGTTGCCCTCGCCGCTTCGCGCGGCCTGTTCCAGCGCCCCCAGCGCCGCCTCGCAGGCGGCCTGGTCGCGGCTGGCGCGGGTGCGCCCGATGCGGGCGATCTGGGCCTCGCGGACCTTCTGGTTGTCGATCTCGAGGATCTCGATCTCGTCTTCCTTCTCCAGCCGGAACTTGTTGACCCCCACGATCACCTCGTCGCCCCGGTCGACCGACGCCTGGTAGCGCGCCGCGGCCTCCTCGATGCGGAGCTTGGGCATGCCGGTGGCAACCGCCTTGGTCATGCCGCCCATCCCGTCGACCTCCTGGATGATCTCCCAGGCGGCCTCGGCCAGGTCGTTGGTCAGCTTCTCCACGTAGTAGGAGCCCGCCAGCGGGTCGACGACCTTGGTCACCTTGGTCTCGTTCTGCAGGATGAGCTGGGTGTTGCGCGCGATCCGGGCCGAGAACTCGGTGGGCAGCGCGATCGCCTCGTCGAAGGCGTTGGTGTGCAGCGACTGGGTGCCGCCGAGGACCGCGCTCATCGCCTCGTAGGCGGTGCGCACGACGTTGTTGTAGGGGTCCTGCTCCTGCAGGGACACGCCCGAGGTCTGGCAATGGGTGCGCAGCATCAGCGACTTGGGGTTCTTGGGGTTGAACCCGCTCATGATGCGGTGCCACAGGAAGCGGGCGGCGCGCAGCTTGGCGATTTCCATGAAGAAATTGGTGCCGATGGCGAAGAAGAAGCTCAGCCGGCCTGCAAAGGCGTCCACGTCCAGCCCGCGATCCAGCGCCGCCTTCACGTATTCCTTGCCGTCGGCGAGGGTGAAGGCCAGCTCCTGCACCAGGTTCGCGCCCGCCTCCTGCATGTGGTAGCCGGAAATCGAGATCGAGTTGAAGCGCGGCATGTCGGTCGAGGTATATTCGATGATGTCGCTGACGATCCGCATCGAGGGCTCGGGCGGGTAGATATAGGTGTTGCGCACCATGAACTCTTTCAGGATGTCGTTCTGGATGGTGCCCGAAAGCTGCGCGCGGTCGACGCCCTGTTCCTCGCCGGTGACGATGAAATTCGCCAGGATCGGGATCACCGCGCCGTTCATGGTCATCGACACCGAGACCTGATCGAGCGGGATGCCGTCGAACAGGATCTTCATGTCCTCGACGCTGTCGATGGCCACGCCCGCCTTGCCCACATCGCCCACCACGCGCGGGTGATCGCTGTCATAGCCCCGGTGCGTCGCGAGGTCGAAGGCGACCGACACCCCCTGCTGCCCCGCGGCCAGCGCCTTGCGGTAGAAGGCGTTGCTCTCCTCGGCGGTGGAAAAGCCCGCATATTGCCGGATGGTCCAGGGGCGGCCGGCATACATCGTGGCCTTGGGGCCGCGGGTGAAGGGCGCCTGACCGGGGACCGACCCCATATGCGGCAGGCCCTGCGCGTCGTCCTCGGTGTAGAGCGGCTTGACCTCGATCCCCTCGGGGGTTTCCCAGGTCAGGTTATCCAGGGGACGGCCGCGAAGCTCTTTCTCGGCCATCTCGGCCCATGACTTCAGTTTATCCGTCATCGGATCATCTTCCTTCTGTTGCCCGGCCGCAGCACTTTTGCGCCGCCCGGCCTTCGCTTTCTCCCGGCCTGGTCCTATATTCCCGCAGGACAGGAGGGTTCATGAAAAGACTTCTCGTTGCAGTGGTTGCGCTCGGCCTCACCGGCCCGGCCGCGGCCACCGAGGCCGCCGCCCCGCAAACCGCGTTGGAGCGCTGGCAAGAGGACCGCACGGTGGTGTTCGACGCCGCCGAGATCGATCTGGCCGCCTTCCAGTGGCTGGCCCGCGCGGTGGTGGTTCTGGCCGACACGCCGAACGACCCGCGCTTCGTCCAGCAGATGGAACTGCTGGCCGCCCTGCCCGAGGAACTGGCCAAGCGCGACGTGGTGGTCATCACCGATACCGACCCGGCCGCCTTGTCGGACATCCGCAGGAAGCTGCGCCCGCGCGGCTTCATGCTGGTGCTGATGGCCAAGGACGGCACCGTGAACCTGCGAAAGCCCTTCCCCTGGGATGTGCGCGAGATCTCGCGCGCCATCGACAAGATGCCCCTGCGCCAGCAGGAAATGCGCGAACGCCACGCCCCCGCCCCGCGCTGAGGCCCCGCCCCGCTCGCCGCACCCCGCCAGGCGGGCAGCGCCGCCCCGGCCAGAGCTGCGAGATATGGGGCGGTATGACCCATCTTACTCGAACTCCATGATCACTTCGTCCACGGCAAGGCTGTCGCCGGGGCCCGCGTTGATCTTGGTGACCACGGCCTTGCGCTCGGCGCGCAGGATGTTCTCCATCTTCATCGCCTCGACGGTGCAGAGCGCCTGGCCCTCCTGCACCTCCTGGCCCTCCTCCACGTCGATCTTCACGATCAGGCCGGGCATCGGGCAGAGCAGCATCCTGGAGGTGTCGGGCGGCAGCTTCTCGGGCATCAGCGCGGCCAGCTCCGCCTGGCGCGGGGTGAAGAGCTGCACCTTCAGATCGGCGCCGCGGGTGCGCAGGCGGTAGCCGCCGGTCACCTTGCCCACCTTCAGGACCAGCGGCTCGCCGTCGATATCCAGCCGCGCCAGCGGATCGCCCGGCGTCCAGTCCGAGGCCACGCGATGGATGGTGCCATCGGCGAAATGCACGGTGGAGCCCTCGTGATCGGCGTCGATGCTGACCGGGAAGCTCTCGCCCTGCGCCAGCACCACCCATTCGGTGCCCACCCGGCGCTCGTGATTGTCCATGGTGCCCGAGATGCGGGTGCGCCGGATCTCGGCCACGCGGTACATGGCGGCGGCGGCCGCCACCACCCGGCGCAGCGCCTCGGGCGGCAGGGTGACGCCGTCGAACCCCTCGGGGTATTCCTCGGCGATGAAGGCGGTGGTCATGTCGCCGGCCACGAATTTCGGGTGGTCCATCACCGCCGACAGGAAGGGCAGGTTATGCCCGATCCCCTCGACCTCGAAGGCGTCGAGCGCGATGCGCATCTCCTCGATCGCGGCCTCGCGGGTCGGCGCCCAGGTGCAGAGCTTGGCGATCATGGGGTCGTAATACATCGAGATCTCGCCGCCCTCGAAGACGCCGGTATCGTTGCGCACCGCGCGGTCCGTTTCCGCCTCTTCCGCGGGGGGGCGATAGCGGGTCAGCCGCCCGATCGAGGGCAGGAAGTTGCGGTAGGGGTCCTCGGCATAAAGCCGGCTTTCCATCGCCCAGCCGTTCAGCTTCACGTCACCCTGGGTGATGGACAGCTTCTCGCCCGCCGCGACGCGGATCATCTGCTCCACCAGGTCGACGCCGGTGATCAGCTCGGTCACCGGGTGCTCCACCTGCAGGCGGGTGTTCATTTCCAGGAAGTAGAAATTCTTCTGCCCGTCGACGATGAATTCGACGGTGTGAGACCCGTGCATATGTTTATCCTTCACCCCTCCGGCAAAAAGGACGCGGATACTGTTATCTGCTTAAGGGATGAGGACAACGGAAAGGTTCTTGGTCCCTTTCCTTCCGGGGAATACGTTGCGAGCATGATTGCACCGGCCGCCAGACCGAAAAAAAACAATATACCTGTTTCTATTCAAAGCCATACCACAAAAGACCTGAATTTCGTTTTTATGCCGGACGGCGTGATTCGCGGATGCGTTGCAGCCGCTTTGACACCGGAGGAAAAATCCATCGGAATGCCGGATTACCGATACCGATCCGCCGACAGCAACATTGAGATTGAGTCGATCGTATTGAAAGGCAGCGGATTGTATCGAAAAATAGGGCCAATCGAGGACAAAGACATCGACTATGACGATTTCCTCAACAATAACTACCTTGTTTCACGCGACGATTTTTGCATCGACACATGCTTTGGTTTCTTTGGATTGCCGACCGGGGATTACAAACTTATTATCAAGGCCAACGGCTATCAAGCCATCGAAAAGAACTATTCCGTCACCCCCGGCATCCTCCAATATTTCAGGGTAACCGAATTGACGCCCACCCCCAGCAGTGAGTGAAGCGAATCGAAAGGAGCAAAGCGATGATTGTCACGTCTCTTGAAAATCGTCCCGTACTGGAGCCTTGCACGCTCCCGGAACTGAATTACCAGGTGGATCCATATATCGGCTGCGAGCATTATTGTTATTATTGCTATGTTCTTCCGCAGGCCGAAACAGACTGGGAAAAAGAGGTGGGGATCCATGCGGACATGGTTGAGCGGTTGAAATCGGAGATTTCTCATCTTCCGCCTCAGACCATCTACATGGGATGGCATACCGACCCCTACCAGCCTTGCGAGGCTGAATATCGACAAACCCGGCAGGTGCTGGAACTGTTTCTGGAAAACGGGTTCTCGGCCAGCATCCTGACGAAGTCCGACCTGATTTTGCGGGATATCGATCTGCTGCAATCGATGGAAAATGCTGCCGTCAGCGTATCGGTAGCCTTCACCGATGAACATATCCGTGGACTGTTTGAAGCCAGAACCAAAGAGACGGCCGTCAGGATATCCGCGCTTCAGCAACTCAAAGCGGCAGGCATCAAAACGGCCGCCCTGATATGCCCGGTCATCCCCCACATAACGGATGTCAGCCCCCTCATCGATTTGCTCGCCGGGTCTGCCGACAAAATATGGATCTACGGTCCCAGCGTGCTGAATCGCAATGTTCAAAACTGGCGGAATATAGAAGCAATATTGGACCGCCATTTTCCGGATTTAAAAGAACCTGTCAAAGCAGCGGTTTTTTCAAAAGAGCATGCATATTGGCAAACACTCCGGCAGGATCTGATTGACATTCAACGAGAAAGCAAATTGAACCTGAGCATTCATGTTTAGACGAATAAGGAGCGACAGATGGGAAATACGAATCCGGTTTTTAAAGAAAATACCGAAAAATACCTGAGGCAGTTGGATTATAACCAACTTTCGCGGTGGGAATCGGTCCTGGACATAACCGTTGACGAAAAGAGAAAAACGGTTAAAATTCCTTTTTTCCAGACGTATTACCGGGTGTCGCCCTTCGGTGTGGCAGACGGCCAGGGACAACGACCCGATTATGGGGCCTGCGTGATTCTGCTTAAATACCTGTTGATGTGCCCACAACAGGTTCCCAACGGGAGGGACTGGGTCAATTACCGCGATTTTGCCGACTCGGGCCAGTCACAGAATGCCGGTTTGGCCAACTATACGGCGGCGAAAATCTCGAAACGGTATGCGGGGAATCTCGACCGGCTCAAGGCGGCTGTCAGCACACTTGGGGGCTGTTCGCCCGAGACCGATTATCCTTACGATCTTTCGGCGGTCATAACGGCGCTTCCGCGGATTCCGATTCTGTTTTTGTACAACGATGCCGACGCGCATTTCCCCGCCCAGGCTTCCATTTTATACGAGCGGCGGGCGGATCGGTTTCTGGATGCCGAGTGCCGGGTTATGCTCGACTGGTATCTGCTGGAACATTTGAAAGCGGCTGAACGGTCGTTGGTACCGGTGTGATCAGGAGGAGATATGAATATTGGTATATACATTTACGACCATGCTGAAGTGCTGGACTTTTCGGGTCCATTTGAGGTTTTCTCTACCGCTTCGAGGGTTTGTCCGGAAAAAGATCTGTTTTCGGTCTTCCTGATCGGTGAAACCGGGCAGCCCGTCACGGCCCGGGCGGGATACCGGGTCATTCCTCACTATGGGTTTCACGATCACCCGTTGATCGATGTGTTGATTGTGGCCGGGGGCGTGCACAACGATGAGATGCGAAAGCGTACCGTGATCGACTGGATTGCCCGGCAGGCGAAGCGTGCGAAGATCGCTGCTTCCGTGTGCACGGGGGCATTCCTGCTGGCTGAAGCGGGATTGTTGAAGCAGAAACAGGCGATCACCCATTGGGAGGATATCGACAACCTGCGGGAAGGCTATCCCGACCTCACCGTTGCCGATGATTGCCGTTGGGTCGATGAGGGGGCCGTGGTCACCTCAGCCGGAATCTCTGCCGGCATGGATATGAGTCTGCACCTGGTCAGCCGGCTCCA
>ENA-ORCU01000261-ORCU01000261.1-marine-metagenome-genome-assembly--contig:-NODE-261-length-22283-cov-2.951905_pt1 | contig 22283 bp, 11 predicted proteins | sample MGYA00248631_ERZ508512 | MGnify/ENA primary metagenome ERZ508512 (study PRJEB26183, sample SAMN06268844) | marine metagenome | isolation source: Tt an P1 anaerobic enrichment on pine from sediment taken...
GTCCCTGGATGATACCGGCACGGATAGTCTTCTTTCCCTGGTTGTTCCTGCCCCATGACGGAACGGTAGCCGCCGACACTCGCTATTACCCCTTCGGCACCCGGCTCTATATTCCCGGATACGGATATGGTGTCGTGGAGGACCGGGGATCGGCCATCAAGGGACCGACCCGGCTCGATCTCTACTTTGATTCCCACCAGAATGCCCTCAAATGGGGCCGGCGGAAGGTCTACGTTCGGGTTGTCAACTGAGCGGCACTCCGCTCCGCACTATTTCGTCCAAGGGCTTGTAGTAAGCGCTTTAGCGCTTAAAGACCTTCAAAACACCAGGCTCTCGACCATCACGGATCAATCCGGATCACATCGAATTAATTTTCAAGTCCTCCCTTGCGAATAGAATTCCATCCTGATAAGGGAGGGGGCATTTTTTTGCGCATTGCAGCTGAGCAGCCGCTTCAGCGGCAATGTCAACTTACTTCAAGGACGAACCTGTCAACAATGATCAAATGTATCCCGGGGCAGCGATGGCTCAGTGAGATGGAGCCCGAAATCGGGCTGGGTGAAGTGGTGACCGTAGAGCGGCGCCGGGTTCACATCCATTTTCCCGCTGGGGACATTACGCGCATCTATTCCATCGACACGGCCCCGATCAAACGCGTCCGTTACCGGGCCGGAGACCGGATTAAAAGCCGTGACGGCCGGTCGTTAATCGTCGAGCTGGTAACCGAGGAAAACGGTCTGTTGACCTACTGTGGTCAGGATCTGGCGCTTTCGGAAATCCATCTCTGCGATACCACCTCCTTCAGCACACCGGAGGAGCGCCTCCATGGCGGGCAACTGGATTTCAGTTCCGCCTTTGACCTGCGCATGGAAGCCCTGTACCACCAGCATCACGTGCGCCGGTCAGCAATCCGGGGATTTTCAGGCGGCCGGATTGACCTGATTCCCCACCAGTTTTTCATCGCCGGTGAAATCGCCTCCCGCCCCGTGCCCCGGGCGCTTCTGGCCGATGAAGTCGGGCTGGGAAAAACCATCGAAGCCTGCCTGGTTATTCATCGTCTGCTGATCAGCGGTCGAATCGGACGAGTGCTGATCCTGGTTCCCGAATCCCTGATTCACCAATGGTTCGTCGAGCTGCTGCGTCGCTTCAATCTGATTTTCCGCATCGTTGATGAACCGTTCTGCCGGGCAGCCGAAGCCGCCGGGCCAACCAACCCGTTTCTGGACGATCAACTGGCCCTGGCCGGCATTGATTTTCTCTCCGGCAGCCGGCTGCGGATGACTCAGGCGATTGAGGCCGGCTGGGATATGCTGATTGTCGACGAAGCGCACCGCCTCAAGGAAAAAAGCCCGGCCCACGGCCTGGTGGCTGCCCTGGCGCATCGAATACCCGGTCTGCTGCTGTTGACAGCCACCCCCGAGCAGATGGGTCAGCGGAGTCATTTTTCCCGGCTGAACCTGCTGGATCCCAAACGCTTTTTCGATTTTGATACATTTCTGGATGAAACCAATCACTACAGGGAAATTGCCGGGATAGCCGCAAAGCTGATCGAGAACAAACCGCTGACTGCCGCCGACAGGCATATCATCCGATCGATCCTGCCGGCAGAGGCAAGCCGTCCGCTCCACGAAAACGATCAACGCAACCCCACAAGCGATGTAATTGATCTTTTGATTGACCGGCATGGCCTCGGGCGGGCAATGTTTCGCAACACACGGGAGGTAATCACCGGCTTTCCTCGTCGAATCGCTCATCTTATTGAACGTTCCGGCAGCACCGACAAGCAGGCTGCCCTTACCAAAAAGCTGACTCTGGAGTTTCAAGCCGAATCGGACGGGCTGCCAGTGGCCGGGGGCTTCGATTTCAGTGACGATCCGCGCCTGGACTGCCTCGTTGAGCTGCTTCGCGAGATAGGCGACGAAAAACTCCTTTTGATCTGCCGCTCCCGGGAAAAGGCCGAGGCGATTGCAACGGCTCTTCGCGGAAAATTAAGGATCGACGCCGCCCTTTTCCACGAAAAAATGACCTTGCTTCAGCGGGACCGGAACGCGGCATGGTTTGCCGAAAAAGACGGCGCACGTCTTCTCATCTGTTCCGAAATCGGCAGCGAGGGCCGAAATTTTCAATTCGCCCACCACCTGATGCTGTTTGATCTGCCACCGGATCCGGAACTGCTCGAGCAGCGAATCGGACGTCTGGATCGGATCGGCCAGAGCCAGCCGATCCACATTCACGTTCCCTATGTAACCGGCAGCCCCATGGAAGTTCTGGCGCGGTGGTATCATGAGGGATTGAACGCTTTTGAAGCCTGCCTTCCGGGAGCACTGAAAATAATGGAGCAGTTCGGCTCCCGGGTTGACAAACTGGCCAAAGCGTGGCCTGGGGAAAGAGAGCAACTGAACGGCCTGATTCAGGACACGCGCCGATTTCGGATTGATCTTGTCGATCAGCTGAAAGCCGGCCGCGACCGGCTGCTGGAATTAAACTCGTTTCGCCCGGGTGTGGCCGATGACCTGATACGCGCTGTCCAGTCGTCCGACCATTGCATGGACCTGGACCGGTTCATGGACCGCATATTTGATCACTTCGGAGTGGAGGTTGAAGAGCTTTCCCACCGCACGATTCGATTGTCCCCCGGCCTTCGGTTCAACGAAGCGTTTCCCTGGATTAAAAATAAAAAGATGGCCGTCACGTTCGATCGACAAACGGCCATTCACCGGGAGGATATCGTATTTCTAAGCTGGGACCATCCGATGGTCACCGGGGCCATGGAACTGTTGCTCGGCTCCCCTGAGGGAAACTGCGCATTTGCCCTCTGGCCGAAAGCCAAGTCCCCGGCTCTTCTGCTGGAAGCCGTCTTTGTTCTGGAAAGCGTTGCCCCGGCCGCGTTGTTCATCGACCGGTTTCTCCCTCCCACGCCGATTCGCGTAGTGGTCGATCATCACAGGCATGACCTAAGCCAGGAGTTCACGCGGGAACTGTTCAGCAATTCACTTCAAAACGGCTCTCCGCGACTCCTCCGCGAGCAGCCGGAACTATTACGCATACTGTTTCCCGGCATGATGAAAAGTAGCGAGGCCCTGGCCGAAAAGCAAACCGCATCGATCATCGAATCAGCCGGAAAAAAGATGGAAAAAATGCTGAATAAAGAGATTCGCCGGTTGGAAGCCTTACAAACGGTTAACCCGTCCATCCAACCCGGCGAGATCGAAGTGGCCAAACAGGAGATTCGCCACCTGGACAAACACATCAGCAGCGCCCGACTGCGACTCGACGCCCTCCGCCTGATCTGGGCAGGCCCCCTGCCAACGTAGAAAGGTCGGGTTAGCGAAGCGTGACCCGACAATACAACGCCGGTGTAAATCAGCATCCCAGGAAGACAAAAAAACTCAAACGCGGAATCCACCATATGACTTACAAATCGGTCAAAAATGGAGCGATTCGCTCCCTTCCGATTAAAAGATATTCAAACTCTCGATAATGTGAGAATATTGGAAATTTCGCTTTTGTCGGGTTACGCTTCGCTAACCCGACCTACGAACTACGATTCTGGAAAATTTCAAGCTGTAAGTGCAGGTAGGATGTTTTCATTTCAGCGGCTGAGTATGAATTTAATTCCCCTGTAACAAGGCCGGATGAAGGGCGCAAAAACTGAATTTCGAATATCCGGAATCCGTGCGATGCAAAAATTGACCATCTTCCAGACGGTGCGTTCAGTGTTAATGGCATGGATTCCGCAACACGAATATTTTTTTTCAATCCAAATGGCTTTGCCCATCACCTGTGATTCCCCAATAGGCGCATCACAGTAGGAAACTGAATCCCCTTTGGTTTGAATCCTAAGTTTCCCATCCGGATTGCGGGCAATGTTGATAATTCGATGCAGCCTCAACGAATGCTGATGTGTTTTGAATAATATCAGATCGCCTTTTCGCAAAAGAAAAACGGCCGTCTTCCGAACGGTGACTATCTCTCCGCTTCGGATCATGGGCCTCATGCTCCGTCCGGTGACAGCCATACGGAGATCTGCCCCGGAATTTAAAACCGATCTGTAAAATTTGATCTGGTCAGAGGTTGACAGGTTCAATTCGGCGCTTTTTTATCGGGTGAGGTTAAGTTTTCACCTGGTTTCAAGATCGGCGGTCAATGCCGTCTCATGTTATGGACGAAATAATCCACGACTGAAGCATCCGGTTTAAATCGAAGGTCATACATCGGGATGTCAACGACCAGTTTTCCCAAAAAATCAAGAGCAGCGGTAACCGACGGTTTGTCATACCACGGTATGGCAGCCAATGAGAGCAGCCGTTTCAAGGCGTCTTTGGGTCTAATTTCGGCGATTTGATTGTCGGATCCATGAGAAAGGAAAAATATTCCCTTCAAAGATACGCTGTCGTTTACAGCAATTCGGGATTCGCCCGTCCACGGGGTTCCAAAGGCGCTGTATTGATTCTGATGAGTCTTTATCCCTATAATTTCATCATTCAATAACCGCCCGATATTTTTTTCAACAAACAACCTGGAAATGGTACTTTTACCAACACCTGAATGCCCGGTGAAAACGTATCCTTTTCCGCCGATATCAACAAGCGAGGCGTGAAACAGGCAGCCTTCCTGCCGAACGATCAAATGCTTGAACAAAATTCGAATTAGCGGGTAGTAAATAAACGAAAAAATGGTATTTGCGGCCTGCTGGATAGTGGTCATGTTGCAGAAAAGAAAAGCCTGAGAAAAATCCCGGCTGACTTTAGCACCATTGACTGTATTTTTAAAAATAGGAGCGTCTGTTTTTATAAAATAACTGTTTTGGTAGTTAAATATTTTTAAATGGCTGCCATCGTCAAAAATGGGGGTGATATTTTTCAAGTCCGAAATTTCGAAAGTTTGAAATCCAATATAAACGCAGCCAGACGCTTCCCTGTAATCGACAGTCGTCGAAAATTGCCGATATATCGAGGGCAACTCACTATGTATCTGAGCGTATTTTGGATCCAGAACAAACCGGATGTTATCAATAACGATATCCATGCAACTCGAAAAATTCGTATGAATAGCTTTCAATCAGGCAAGACATTGAATGACAGGGCCGTCACAGTCCGGCAATCCGAACGGGGTGCTGTTTGAAACACCAGTATGGCAACTGACACCTAGAATCTCTTCAGCACCCAGTTGAATCACACGCAAAGCAGGCTTTTCATATGGCATTTTCTCTTTTTTTTCAGCATCATTTTGCATGTCGACTCTCCGTTAACCGGCAATTCGTTATTTTTTCATATCGCAACTTAGCCAGTGTGCAGATGTATTGCGATGGCACGTCCTCAGATCCGTTTTCCAACTTGAAAAACGGTGGGCAATAGCGGCACAACGGCATGTACTTGCATGTGCTGCAGACAGAAGCAGGTTGAGCCTTTTTCTCCCTTACCCGGGAAATTACCCTGTCCCATCCGAACTGGAAATTCCCCTCAAGGAGATCATAGCGGGGAGTATCCGCCATCAGACACGGTTTCAGCTGCCCGTAAGGATCGATATAAAATGTGGTCAGCCCGCTGCCGCACTGATACAAGCGGTTATCTATGGGAGAAAACCCCTCTCTTTCGGTATAGTATCTTTTCCATTCATTGATTTTTCTTGTATCCGAAAATTCCTTTTCTACTATTTCTTCAGGGGAAACCCGCAGTTCAAGTGGCGCCTTATCCCCGTCAGCACACGGAAATATACTGCCGTCGAAATAAAAATTTACTCCCAAATCCGCGGCAATCTTTTCCATCTCGCTCAATTCGTTACGATTGATCGTCATCAGGATTGTCTTCATATACAGATTGATACGATTGCCTCCCAGGCGCTTGATGTTTTCCAGACAATTTTCATACGAACCGCTGATGCCGGTAATTTTTTCATATGTGGCTTTACCAGCCCCGTAAAGGGTGATTTCAACAGCCCGAGGGGGGAGATCGTTGAAAAGATGAAGGATATCATCTGTAAACAGTGTTCCGTTTGAGAACACGGTGACGAGCATCCCCTTTTCCCGGGCATACGAATAGATGTCGGCAAAATCCGGCCTCAGAAGCGGCTCGCCCCCGGTGATCAACAGCCCCAGGCAACCGGCGTCAACAAGCTGATCGATTATTGAAAACCAATGTGCTGCGGTCAACTCGTCTTTCACATCTCGATCATGGACGGATTTATCACCCAGGTAACAGTGAACACATTTCAAATTGCACCGATAGGTCAGAGAAATACATCCTCCCGCGGGAATACGGTTCCGGATAATTTTTTGTTTAAATAACGCAAGATATTCTCTGTTATCGAGCGATTGTATCTGACAGCATTCCATAGCTATACGACTTCAGTCACCAGTCCATGTTTGGTCAGGTCTGTCATCAATTCCGACAGGTCCGCCTGAGCGATTTCTTTTTTCACATCAAACTGTTCAACGACACCGGATAAGATATCGCCCATCGTAGCCGTGCCATCCAGGTGTTCCCACACATATTGGGCAACTGAATTTAACGTGAACACTTTCTGCATATCCGCCAGATTTCCCCGTATGGGCACCAGAATCATCTCATCGAGGATCGGACGGGATACGATTTCCTTTTTGGGTAAAAACACCTTTTCCAACATAGTTGCGGCACCGTTTTGAGTAAAAAGCAGGTAATGACGCAAGGGCCATTACCTGCAAAATGGACAGCACTATAACAGCACCTTATTTCAACCGCAACGCCGGATCACCGAACAGGTTGTACATGTCCAGCATATAGTCATCTCCGATTGTTTGGCTGCTGGTTTCAAGGGTTTTTAGAACCGCCGGCCCCAGTATCGGATCCCCCTTCACAAAAACTTTACGGAAGAATCCTTCAATGAGAATTTTTGCCTTGGAATTTACCGACAATCCACTCGACGTCCACACAGCAGCTGCTCCGGCATCCGGTTTCAACACCAGGGATTCGGCCAGTGAGGTAAATCCCGGAAAATCAAAGCGACCTGTCCAGCACGTCATCAATGTCATAACCGGATACATTCCATAATTGGTCAAATTCGCGACATCACCGACCAGCAGCAGCCCTTCATCGGTCAATCGGTCCATACTGCCGTGACCGATGTAATTTACGAATCCGGCCCCGTCAAGGCTGTTGAAAAAATTCGTTCTCGCATCCTGAAGCGACATGTCAGACAGGCTTATTTTTTCCCAACTGTATGAAGGCGGAAGGATAGCAATCAATTCATCGCTGTCTGACGGAAAATTCCCGCCTTTATCCGGATCATCTGCAACCAAAAGAACACGGCTGTTCAGATTCGATTGCGCATTGTGTTCATAGGCCGCCACTTTATCAATATAAGCGTATAATTCCTGTGCCGTAAAAACCGGTATTCTCCCGATGGCCATCTCCGGCACGCCGTCATCGTTTAGAACATCCGCAAACCGGCTATCCGCCGGCATAATGCCGTCAGGCGACGTGACCATCATCGGCGGGATCAAATTACCTCCCAACCCCATGTAATTTTTATAATCATAGGTTCCCGCTCCCACCAGCACGACATAGGTCGGTCGTTTTTCCCATTCCTTATAGGCATAGGACAGAAAATCACGGATGGCCCAGGGTGAAAAAATACCATGGTTAAATTCATCCATGATATCCTCGAGGTCGATAACCACTGGTTCCAGGCCATCTGAAAGACGGTAGTCCGCCAGCGCCTGGGCAGCTTCCATCAATTCCAACGGTGATATCAGCAGGTAATCAAATTGATTTTCCACCAGCTTCAGTTCCGACGGCTCATCGGCTACCAGTTCAGTTACCGGAAGAATCCCTTGAACATCGGCCGCGACATACACCGTATCCGGAGATGCAGGCTCAATGGAAACGCTATAGCTATCATCCGATTGTTTAACCGAATCGGCTGCAACCATACGGGGGCGATGCGGATTGGTCACATCCAGAACGAAAATTTCAGGCGTTTTAAAATTCGAGATGGTGACAACAGAGTTTTCATCGCCTTTGAACGTAAGCATATTACCATCCGCCTGATAAAGACGAGGATAAGTCAGGTCAAAGGAATCGATATAAAAAATACTGGATGGAACACCCGGCTCCAGAATACCCGTCACCTCAATGGTGTTTTCCCCGTTATTCAGAAGTGAAGCATCAAAAGGAAGCACAACGCTGACGGCATCCGCATCATTCCAATATGATTCACCGATACTAACGCCGTTGATGCTGATCACGGCATGATGATCCGGATCGATCTCATTTTCCGAACCGCCCAGAAGATGTGCTACAAGAGTAGCCGTGTCCGCCGACAGATCCGGGTATGGCGTCTGTATGGAAAAGGACTTGGTCTCCAAAGGCGAATATCCGGCAAATACATAATCCCACAGCCAGTAATCCAGTTCAGGATCTTTCAGACCGGTTCCCGCATAGACGTTCATCTCGGCATGGGATGTTGCGGTGAAGGTTTCCCATCCTTCCGCAGGATTGCGGGTCTTGGATTTAACGGTATCCATCTTCAAGCCTTTGTCGATTTCAATCCAATAAATGTTCCGGTCGGTATAGATGCTTTCAATCGCCTCACCGTAGAAATATATGCCAGTGCTGTTTTCATCCGGCATCCATGCAACCGTCTCACCCTGGTTGGTGATGTTCAAATGCCTGGACTTGATCATCTTCCGGACCCGCGTGGGATCCAGATCGAAAAGGCCGACCAATTCTTCCGCCGATAGATAATAAATACCGTTTTCGATCACGGTTAATTTGATCCGGGTGCCAACCTTACGCCATTTTACGCGTTTGGCCTTTTCCTGCTCTGCACTGGCGGAACGGCTCCGGCTGAGCTTTTCCAAAGACATCCTATTACTCTTTCGGAAATATTTTTCACCCTTTCTGCCCGAATTTTCGTCATGCGCTTCCGGAGCCAAGTCGGCAGTTACCTTGCCATAACTCTTCCGGTTATATTTTTTCACACCGGTTTCCGTCATGCCATAATATTCAACCTGCGCCAGGTTAACTGTTATTTCAAACGGTCCATACGTGTTCCGCCTGCCGCCCGATTCGACTTCAACGAGTTCATAGATGTACTTTTCTCCGGGGATGGCGGTGTTGTCGATAAAACAGTACGTACCGCCAGTCTGAGTTGTGATGAGAGCCGGCAGAAGGCTGTCATTCAACTGAACAGATGAACCACCGGTCGCACCTTTTCGCATCAGATGGAAACCGATGGTTCTCACCTCAGCGGATGTCTGCCATTCAACTGTTGTTTGCTCTCCGTCACTGTAGGCAGTAAATGAGGTAATCATTGCGCGGGTTGTCGTCGCGCTCCACAAATAATCTTCCACCTCACCGGACACAGGCTGAAAAAAGGCATCCAGGGCCTTTCCTTTGCTGGAGACCAGCAGAGGCTCCTCCGGATAAATCCGGAAACGTGCAAAGTAATCCGCTATGAGTCCGTTGGGGATATCTGCAGGCACATCAAATGAAATGGTGTTTTCTCCTGCAGAGACCGCATGATTGATAATCCGCTCCCCGGAGTCACTGAAATCACCGTCGTGGTTGAAGTCGACCCAACCGGTCAGCCACCCGGCTGCCGAAGCCGTTACTTTGACGCTGGCCCCGTCGGGTCCCGTTGTCCATTGATCAGAAACCAGTTCCACTCCGTCGTCGTTGGTATCCCCGGTTGCCGTGTCACTTTCTGTTCCATCTGTTTCTGTGGAGATATCGTCTCCTAAATGGATGGATACAGTCTCAACAATGTGTTGGGCTCCGCCGCTGCTCAACAGGGTGGCACTGTATAAACTGGGCAGGTCTCCGAAGTCATAGCCTTCCACACCGGCAGGCAGGACACCGGCAAAGGCAAAATCCAGATCCCATATTGCATTGTCCGTATCACCGGAAATATCCAGGGCCTGACGAGCCAGAACGGAGACCGTTTCACCGTCATAGATATCGGTTTTTTCGTAAAATTGATGGGTTAATACATTGGCGTCCTCAACGCTGGTGTTGCCGGCTGTTGTCGACAGATCCAGGCTCGATGAGGATGGAACACCGATCACGACGATAATGTCACCGGGTAAATTTGTATAGCTGTAATCACCGTTTGAATCGGTGCTCGTTGAGCCCAGCAGGGTGAAGGTATCACCTGTATCCAGCGTGCCGTCCGCAGCCCACGCCTCATTGTCCGAATCACCGTCGGTCCATTGATAAAAGGCCACTTGGATCCCGGAGATGGGGCTTTCATTGCCGGTATCAATACCGGAGTGCGTTGTGGCAGTGCTTCCGCAGTATCCGTTCAAACTGGTGTCGTCGATGCAGATGGTGCCATACAGGGTATTCCCACCGGCGTATTGATATCCGAAATCCACGTCGAGATCACAATCGGAGCAGGAAGAGTTCTCAATTTCAGTAACCACACCACCGCTGATGAACACGCTGACGTTATTGTCCTTGGTCGCGCCCTGCTCATAAACCGGTGTAGTGGGAAGACCGGTGGGCCAGTCGGGGTCACTGGTCAGGACACGCACATTGTAGGGTGTACTGGCGGGGGAATCCGCCAATCCCGTAAACACATAATACCCGCCGGCATCGGTCTCAACCTGGAGTTCCCCTTCATCCAGTGCACCATTATCGTTATCATCGATAAAAACCGTAATATAAGGTACTCCAATTTCGCCGGTGTCCTTTGAATCATTGCCATTGGTGTCCACCCATAAGGTATCACCGAATGATCCATAATCGGATCCGGTGATTGAATACCCGAAATCCGCACCCAGATAGTTAATACCCGGGATAAACGCCGTTACGGCCTGCCGGCCGTCACAGACGGCCGACGGCGAAACCGGATCACAAGGCACGCCATCGGTATCCGGATCGGCAATTAAGGTAAATGTACCCGGCAAAGTAGTTGTGTCGACCTCAACGACATAGTCCCAACCCGCTGGTGGGTCCGTCAGATTGGTAAACAGGTATTTGCCGCTTTCATCGACATCCGTATCCGGATTATCCGTGGTTGTAGTGCTGGTCTGGTAGGGGGTCAATTCCCCGGTGTCAATGATTCCGTCGTCATTCGCATCCTGCCAGAGACGAAGATTAACAGTTACCCCGCCAATACCCGGTTCGCCGAAATCCTGATCGCTGTTTTCATTTACGTCCTGATAAACCGTGTCACCGATGGATCCTCTGAACCGCTGATACCCGAAATCCTGCATCAGGTCATCGTAGGCCCCGCTTACGCTAAGGGAACCTGTATTGTCCGCGGTATCCTGTCTAACGGCGCCGTAAATCACGTTCAGGTTACTGAATGTTTCACCTGCACTCAAGAATATGGTGCTGTACCGGATGCCGTTGGCGTCCACGGCCTGAACGGAATATTTGCCGATGGCGACACCATCGAAACTGTAGTTGCCGGAGGAATCCGTAGACGTCGTTGCCACAAGGTTTCCGCCGTTGTCAAACAGGTTGACGGTGGTCCCGCTTAATTCTTCACCGGAATCGAGCGTTTCATCACCGTCGCCATCCAGAAAGACGCAGCCGGTAATGGCCCCTGTCGGGTCACCGGCGTCTTCGGTCGTAATGTTTCCGTCATCGTTGTAGCGATACCCGAAGTCCGCATCGATAATATCAGCCGCGGCAATGGTTCTGGATTGAGAATTCCCTCCTGTTGTGGACATAAACCCGCCGGTCAGATCGTCTGCGTCCACGGTTGCCAAATAGGCCCCGCTGGAAAGGCCGGTAATGATCCAGAACCCGCTTGAATCGGTCGTGGCCGAACAGGATGGGCTGCAACTGCCCCCGGTCACCGTGACGTCCACCCCGCCGATACCGGCTTCACCGGCATCCTGGACACCATCGCCATCGGCGTCCGACCAAATTCGATCCCCAAGTGCATAGCCGGAACCTGACTCATAAACAGTATCATTTAAAGTGTGCGAACTGCTCGTTCGATCCACAAGAGTGATCAGGGATGACGACGGATCACCAGAGGATATCGCCAGGCCGGAATCCGGCAGACTGGCGTCGTCGATGTCCACAAAATAACTGCCGGCATTCAGCAGAGCAAACAGGTAGTTTCCATCCATGTCAGTGGCGGTAGCCGCAATAACCGGATCGACCCCGGAATCAAGGATGCCGTTACCGTTGCTGTCTGCATACAACATTACAAATACATCCGGCAGGCCGTCAGTGCCCAGCAGCACCCGCCCGTCAATGGTGGCCATATTGGTGTCCGGATCGGCAGTCTGGGTCACATTCGTCGGAAAGTCCGGATCGGTTTCATCCACATAAACCACGTAGCTTCCGTTCGGCAAATCTTCAAACAGGTACGTGCCGCTGCTGTCCGTCTCATCCGTGGCGACAATGGCATCCACCCCGGCATCGATATTGCCGTCACGATCACTGTCGCTGTAAAGATAGACGGTTATGTCGGGGATGCCTTCTTCAGTCGCATCCTGTGTTCCGTCCCCGTCAAAATCATAAAACAGGGTATCGCCGATATTGGAAACAGCCTCCTGGGTATACCCGAAATCATGGGAACCGGAAAACTCACCCGCCACAACCGTAACGGGGATCTGGTTGTTCAAAGAGGAGGTACCTCCGGTACTCTCGTCGGTTTCGATCCAGGCGCTTCTGGGCAGGGCCGGCGACGTTACCACCACCACATAACTGCCCGCGGCCAGTCCCGTAAACTCGTAATTCCCGCTGGAGTCCGTAGTTGTCGTCGGGCAATCTGTTCCAAGGGTACATGATCCGTTGTCCAGTTCGACCGTAAATCCGGAAAGGCCTGCCTCACCAGCCTCCTGGGAGGCATCGCCGTCAATGTCATACCAGACATTCCCATACAGGGCGGCAGTGGTCAGATGATAACCGAAATCCACGCCGGTAATGGTCTCTTCCGTGCTGGCGTTCAACAAATTGAAGCTGACATCCAGATCGGCCTGTTCATTCCCCCAGGTATTGTTGTAGGTTGACTGGGAAGGCGCATCGGCTGCACCTCCCGTGGTAGGGCTTTGGTCGTCATCCGGCTCGGCTGTCTGTGTGGCGGCATACGGAGCGGCATTGCCACCGGTGCCTGAAGCCGGGGAGCCGTCCGTATCGCCAATTTCGACAATGTAGTAGCCTGTTTCCAGGCCCAGAAATTCATAATTCCCGTCAGCGTCCGTCACGGTTGAAGCCACGTTTTCAAAACCGTCCGCCACTTCATCGCAGCGCTTTTTATTCGGAACACCTGTATAAAACGCGCCACTGTCCAAACAGGCATAGAGGGTAACTGTCACGCCGGGCAATCCGGGCTCCCCGTCATTGTCGGGCCAACCGTCGTTGCTGGTATCGTTCCATACGGTGCCGTGAATCTCTCCCCTGCCGATGATATCTGCCGCGATATCATCGTTGTCGTCATTGGCCTTCCTGCCATCGGCATAGTATACATTATTCGAACCGTAATCGGTTCGAACGGAATTGCAGGCATCGGGAGTCCCTGTACAAGTGCCCGTTACCGTTCCCGACACATCACGGGCTCGCATGATAACGGTGACGGTCTGCGAGCTTCCAGGAAGAATCGGTCCCACATCATCCCATTGTATCACCCCGGTGCTTTCATTGACCGATGTAGGCGCCGGGGAGGCGGATACGAACTCAAACCGCGATGGATCATAGGTATCCTCCAACGGCACAGGATCCAGGGTGGTGGAGGTGCCGGCCGTACATTCGGCATCGGTTGTTACCCGGATGCCAATGGCATCCAGGTAAAACATTTTATCGTCAGCACTGGACGTCTTGCTGGGGTTGATTTCCAGTTCGACGGATGAGAAGTCGGTCCAGTCCCAGTCAGTAACGTTTCCCATCCCACCGGGCTCCAGTGAGGAGATATTCCAGGATATGGCACTGTTGGGGTCGAGATCGGTCGGAGCGCCGACATAGCTTTCGATCTTTGCGGTGCTGAAGGTTGCACTGGCGTCTCCAGAGCCGTTTCGAAGGGTCAGTTTGAGAAAATCATCGGTTAATTTTTCACTGAAATAACCGAAATACAAGGCTTCCACCTTGGTAATCGAACCGGCCTGCTCCGACATGGCGAAATCATTGCCATATAAATATTTCAAGCCTCCGCCCTCAACCAGCGCCGAGGCGGTGGTACGGTTCGGCCCTGTTCCGTCCCAAGCATTTTCTGAATCGGCAAATCCTTTATTTGACGGGTTTCCGTTAACGCCCGAAGTGGTCCATACCGTATATTCGCATCCCGTCGGTCCCTGTACGCCTACGCTGGGTAGCCGGTTCTCCAGAGTGATCGTGTAACTGAATTCACTGCCTTCATCGATGACCGTATCCGCGGTACCGTCCGCATCCGCATCCGGGTTGCCGGTGACGATCTTGGTCAAAACCAGCGGCGGGGCAAACCCGAAATCCACATCGGCAACCGCTTGGGCCGCACCGTCACTCCCATCCAGATCAATATTCACCGCAAGCGTGACGCTCGTGGAATCCTCGGACATCTTGAGAATCCCCTGGTCCGTCGTAGTCGAAAGATTCGGATCATACGTCGTATTGCCCCAGCCCGTATTGGCGGCAAAATCATTGACGGCATTCACCAGGCCGTCGCTGGTGGCGCCATCGTATTTTTTCAGCGCTACCAGGTACGGGCCATCGGGCAGATTCGCAAAGCTGTAATCGCCGCTTGCGTCCGTTGTGGTGGTGCCGTATTCAATGTCTCCGCTGTCATACAGGCCATCACCATTGAGGTCATAGTACAGCGTAACGAACACACCGTTTGTGGCATCCCCGATATTTGTTTCGTCACCATCGTAAGTGCCGTTGCCGAAAATTCCCGTTGTGCCGCCGTCATCCTCGAAAACGGTGCCGCTCAACGAATTGTTTCCGGTTACAATAATGCAGTCCTCTGCATCCACAGCCGAACATGCGCCGCCGAAACCGAACTCTGCCGTGTTGCAGATCACCGGCCCGCCATCGGCATCCACCGTGGTCTGAAAATTAATCACCAAATTTTTCCCCGGAGGCAGAGATGTATCCACTGTACCGTCATCAAACGTTCCGTCCGGGACAATGCAATCATTCCCGTCATGCCGACCGTCCAAAACGATTTCCGTCATCAACAGCCACTGAATGTCGGTCACGCCGGCCGGTTCTGTTTCGGTCCAGCTGCTGCCGTCGTCATTAGAATACAGAATTTTATAGGATGAACTTGTAATGGAATAGTTGATGGTACAGGTATCCAGGTTGTCATCCCTGTCGGTATACCCTTGAGAGTAGGAGCCTGTTCCCGAAGGCTCAGTCAAGTTGTCTGTAGGGGAGTCATCGGCAGAACCGGCGACAAACGTCGTCCCTTCCGGAATGGTTTCCCGGATCACCAGGGGAACGCCCAGATCCGGTGCACCCAGATTGACCCCGGTATCGTTAGTGGCGGTGATGGTGTAGGACAACGTGCTGCCCGGGGCAGTGGAGCCGCCGGCATCATTGGTCTTGGTGACGGTAAGATCAGCGCCGTACGATCCACTTTGAATCGGCAGACTGAGGCCGTAATCCGCGCTGAATTTTTCATTATCATAGCCGGATGCGGCCTCCTGGTATGGGGTCATGTTCGCGGAGCAGCCTTCCTTCAGGGCAATAAACTGATAGTAAACCAGACCCACGACACCGGTGTTATCCGGCAGGTTTTCAAAATACAGCTCATTTTCAAAGGGAATCAGCAGCTCGCCGCCGGTTTTCAACTTAACGATGACAATGCCGTACACGCCGACAAATCGAAAACATGCCGAATTAAACGAACCCGGATCACCAATGGGCTGAAGCCAGGCGTTCTGATCCACAATCAGATCACCGTCATTGTCAAACCCATGCCCCACATTGCCCAGATCGTACCAGATACCCTGGGTGGTGATCACCCGCTGGCCGGGATAGATCGGATTGGAGTCGCTCAGGGGCTGGCCGTCGGGCCCCAGGGTTCCCCATCCCACCACACCTTCAATAGCAGCCAGATATTCATCGGGAACCTTACTGGCGGTGTTCGGCCAGATTTTATTGGCAGAGGCGGAGATTTCGTTGCGCATGGTGAAATCCCGGCTGGCCAAGGCCGTGGGCACGCCGGTGGTGCTGGTCGTAGCCCAGACATCATAGTCCAGACTCAAATCATCATCCGGCTTGATGCCTCCGGTAATGCCCGTATCACAGGGAGGATTCTGAGACTCATACACGCCGTCCCCATCCGGATCCACATTGACACACTGCGGATAGCTGAACAGCCAGTACTGCATCCGGCACTCTCCGGCTTCCAGCGTTCCGATGTAACGGGTGGCATCGCTCAGATCACCCGAGCCCACTTCATGGGTGAGAGAATAGTCTCCCGTATCGTATAGAAAGGGAAAATCATCGCTGACCAAACCGTCGGAATCCAAAACCGGATAAATACCCGGCGTATTATTGGTGTAATCACCCACAAAGGCGAACACATCATCAATGGCAGAACTTCCGGTATTGCATATCTTCGCGCCGATGTATGCGGATTTCGGCGCATAGGTGGAGGGAGAGGTGACATTTGAATCCACCACGAGGTTGTATCCGTTCATAATCTCAACGGTCAGATCCGCCCGAACCGGGCTTGACCACAGACACATCAAGGTCATCAATATGATCGACAGTCCCGCCATCCTCATCGAATCAGTCACTCTGCGCAAACGGCACCTCACTTTTCGGAAACAAGACAATCATCAACTCATTCGGTTGTAGTTTCAGCACGCAAATCAATTGGATCAGACAGGACCGCTGTTGCGGCACTGATGAGACATGAAACATTTATGTATTGAATACAGACATATAGTTGTACACCATTTGAATGTCAATAAACATTGAAATCCCATATGTTGTTCACAGTCAGATATCATTGAATTCCACCAGCTCGTATTAAAGCATTTACGCCGCTTTAAAAAGCATTCTATTCAATGTCCCCACAAATCGTAGACTGATGAATGCCAGAGGCATTCCAACCGGATACGTGTTATCATCCCTTGAAAGCACTTTTTACTTCATATGGTATGTATCAATATATAGCGTCAAATTACTAATGTCCATTCAAGAGGTCCCTCTATATCGCCATTTTTCACAGGCAGCTCTGCGTTACAAAATCCCTGTCCCAAACGCCTTTCCAGCCCCTTCTGCCGTCCATGGTTGCCTGCACGCCACAACCGCTGACCACGACCTTTACATATCACCACGAAATATTTACTTTACATTTACATTTCTGCGAATTATTATGCGTGTAAATGAAATACCGATAACCGACGGTTTCCACAGGAAACCCATGCAGCGGCAGAATCAAACCCGAAACCGGCGCATAAATGCGAAATCAATTGAGGGAGGGTTTACATGAACCCCGAACTGACGTCCAAGCAGGAGCGGCTGTTTCGTTATCTGGAGCAGGAGATCATTCGGACCGGCCGGGCGCCCAGCCTCAGGCAGGCGGCCGAGGCCATGGAGGTGAGTCATGCGGCCATCTCTCAGATGCTCAAGGCCTTGGAGGACAAAGGCGTGATTCGACGGGACGGGAAGTACAGCCGGACGATCCACCTGCTGAACCGCTCCGGAAAGCCTGCCGGCACCGCCCGGGGGATCGAAGTGCCGATTATCGGACGCATCGCCGCCGGCCTGCCGCTATACGCCCAGCAGGAGTGGGACGGCAGCCTGGTGGTGGACGCGGCCGTTTACCGGGGTGCCGGACTCTTTGCCCTCCGCGTCCGGGGGGACTCCATGACCGGGGCGGCGATCCTGGACGGCGATCTGGTCATCTGCGAACCGCGCCAGTACGCTGAGAACGGTGAAATCGTTGTGGCCCTTGTCCACCAGGAAGAGGCCACGGTCAAGCGCTTCTTTCACCGCGAGGACCGGATCGAACTGAAACCGGAAAACCCGGCCTACCCGATCATGCGGTACGGATTCGGCGAGGTCCTGATCCAGGGCAAAGTAATCGGCGTTCACCGGGGGCCGGATGTGGCGGAACGGCTTTGATTCTGCATTTTCAATTACGAAATGTCGGTAATCGACAACGTACGCAGGGGCACAGTGCGCTGTGCCCCTACCGCCCCTGGCACACGCTACAGGAATTGTAATGCCGCCACCAACGGGACAATCCGTCTTGAACATTGAACTCAAAACCATATCCCCCGCCGGCCGACTGCTGGTCGGCACCAGCGGTTACGCATACCTGGAGTGGATCGAGGCCGGGTTTTATCCGCCGGGAACCCCGTCGGGGAAAATGCTGCCCCTCTACGCCCGTCAGTTTTCCATCACGGAACTCAACTACACCTGGTATCAGATGCCGAGGGCCGAGGCGGTTGAGCGGCAGCGGCAGATGGCGCCCCCGGGGTTCCGGTTCACGGCAAAACTGACGAGAAGCCTCACCCACGACATCGATTCCAAACTCTGGCCTCGACAGGCGCTGGCCTACCGGGAAGGGGTGGCGCCGCTGGTTCAGGCCGGCCAGTTGACCGCCGTTTTGATCCAGTTTCCGCCTTCGTTTCACCGGACGCCGGAAAACCGGCGGCACCTGGCGGCCCTTCTCGACATGCTCCGGGGGCTTCCCCTGGCAGTGGAGTTCCGGCACCGTTCGTGGGTCACCGGCCGGGTCTTCGCCGAGCTCGAACGGCGCCGCGTCACCCTGGTCTGTGTGGATGAACCCGCCCTGCCGGGTCTTTTTCCGGCCCTGGACGTGGTGACCAACCCCGAGCTGTTTTATGTGCGGTTTCACGGCCGGAACGCCAAGGGCTGGCGGTCGGGAAACAAGCAGGTTCAGTTCGATTACCGGTATTCCGAGGATGAGCTGAACCGATGGGTGGACGAACGAATCGGGCCTATGACCGAAAAAGCCCGCCGCGGGGTCATTTTCTTTAACAACCACGTGCGGGCCCAGGCAGCCGACAATGCCCGAACCCTGATCCGACTGCTGCAAAAGCGTGGGTTTGAGACATAACCGCGGTCATTTAACGCATGTGGCCATTCAGCCTTTGGGCAATATTTCTGGATGCCCGCCTTCGCGGGCATGACGGTGGTTTAAAGCCGGCAGCTCAGTTTCGTGTAAGTCTTCCCGCACCGGAGTAAACCCGGTCAACAGGCCGTCGGACACAAGTAAGCATCCTGCTTTACAAGAAAGATGGTCCGGTAATTTTTCCACCGTTTGAAGGGCTGAAGCCCTTACTACAAACCTGTAAAGCGTTTGGCACGATTTAATTTTGAATTACCGGTAGCGGCACAGCGCGCTGTGCCCTCACTTTGAACGTTGAACCGGAACCCGAGACCCGGAACTCGGAACTCGGAACCCGGAACCCGGAACTCGGAACTCGGAACCCGGAACTCAAAATTCAGAACCCGGAACTTTACGATGCGCGAGCGATCCATCATCCATCTGAACGTGGCCGATTTTGCCGTGGCGGTCGAGCGTCTGGTGGATCACCGACTGGCGTCCCGGCCGGTGGTAATCGCCCCGGAAGGCGCTGCCCGCGCCACTGTCTTCGATATGAGCGATGAGGCCTTTCACAGCGGGGTTCGCAAAGGGATGCCGCTTGGCCGTGCGCTACGCCGCTGCCCGGATGCGGAAATTCTCCCCCCTCACCCGGACCGCTACGAACGGGCGATGCGCAGGTTGGTCAAACAGGTACTGTCATACTCACCCCTCATTGAAATGTCTGATATCAACGGGCACCTGTTTATTGACACGACAGGCATGGGGCGGCTTCACGGCCCGCCGCCGGACATCGCCTGGCGAATCCGGAAAACCGTCCGCACTACCATGGGCCTGGATCCCATCTGGTCGGTCGCGCCCAACAAGCTCATCGCCAAGGTCGCTACACGCCTGGTGAAACCCACGGGCGAATACATTGTCCGGGCCGGCGAGGAAACGGCGTTTCTTCACCCGATCCCCCTTCACCTGATTCCCGGCATCGAACCCGGCGACCTGGCCCGCTGCAGGGAGTTCAACCTGTTTTCCGCCGGCCAGGTGATACTCCTCTCCCTCAACCAACTCCAAGTGGCTGTCGGCCGGCGATGCCGGGCGATTTATGACGCTGTCCGCGGCATTGACCCGGAACCGGTCCGCCCTGTCGGCCGGCAGGCACCGGTGATCCGGCTGGATCATGCCTTTGGCAACGACACCAACGATGCGGCCGTTGTGGAAGGAGCACTGTACAGCCTTGTGGAACGTGCGGCGCGGGAACTTCGCCGACGGAAACTGGCCGCCGGGAGAATCGGTATTTTCCTGGATTACTCCGACGGTGCCCGGGTGATCCGGCAGGCAGCAGCCCGCCCGGCCACGGCCAATGATTTCAGGCTGTTCGCCGCGGCCCGGACGGCACTTGAGCGTGCCTGGACCCGCCGCGTCCGTGTCCGGCACATCCGCCTGGCCTGCGATCGTTTGAGATCCCCGCCCGCTCAGCTCGAGCTGTTTCCTAAGTATCGAAACCAACAGGAGACCGAGGACAACCTGATCGCCACCCTGGACGCCATCCGCGGAAAATTCGGCCACGAGGCCATCCGGGTGGGACGAACGTTATCGGCGGCCGCATGAAAGAAAATGTGAGGGTGAAGAATTCGGATTTCAAAAAACGCTTGTATTCTCGCGCAAAAACGCCAAGGTCGCTAAGAAAAACCCATTTAAAGGATGCTTTTATGACCCGATATCCTCCAAAAATTCTGTTTCTTACGGGATACATTTTGTGGTGGGCAGTGCCCACCCTACATATGGCATGTGGAATCTATGGGGTTAATTTGGCGAAAAAGATGTCCGTCCGACTTTAAATACGGGAAAAGAGAGGACCAATGCCTGAATGTCGGCGATACCGAAAACCGGGCGGTACATATTTTTTTACGGTGGTGACGTACAACCGGAGAAAAATTCTGTGTATGCCGGATTCGCAGCAGGCCCTGAAAATGGCAATTGAGGAGACCCGATCAATTTTGCCGTTTCAAAAGGAAAATACCGGACAGATTGGGGAAGCAAAATTTCAGATAAAGTTCTCTCGTTGAAGATCGAATAAGCAAAACGGCATCATTCGATACCACCAATGTAGGGTGGGCACCGCCCACCAGAAAAGGCGTATTTCTAAAGAATGAACGCTTCATATATTGATCATACAACGTCTCACGCAAAAAAGCCGATCAATACGTTCGGGTTCTTTTGTCTACAATCGATGGTGGGCAGTGCCCACCCTACAGAACCACTCGTTTCGTCCCCTGGGACTTAAAACGGCAGGCAACTTTAAACCCCGAACTTTGAACTTTTAATCCGATCCGGCACAGCACGCTGTGACCCTACCTCCACCACCTTGAACTCGAAACTCGAAACCCGGAACTCGAAACTCGAAACCCGAAACCCGGAACTCGAAACCCGAAACTCGGAACTTTCCCATGATCCCCCTCGTCGCTCGATCCTGTTATTCCCTGATGTGGGGAACCTGCACCCCGCGAGAACTGGTTGCCGCGGCCAAGCGACTCGGGTATCGTCGGATTGCCCTGACGGATACGGACAACCTCTACGGGCTGTGGCCGTTTCTCCGCGCCTGCGAGGAGGCCGGCATCCAGCCGATCGTCGGGGCGGAACTGACCGATCCGGCAACCCGGCGACGGGCCGTCTGTCTGGTTGAAACAGATGCCGGTTACCGGAACCTGTGCCGCCTGATCACCCGGCGCCACACCGATGGGGATTTTGATTTGCTGTCGGCGGTACCGCCGCTTGCCGACGGGCTGACGCTGCTTACCTGGAACCAATCCCTGCTCGATGGCTGGAACCGGCTTGGGATACCCATGGCCGCTGCCGTCCCTCGAAAGCCGGCCGGCGGCGCCTGGCGGCTGTATCAGGCCGCCAAGCGGATGGGCATAACCCCAGTGGCTGTTCCCGGCAGTTTTTTTCTCACCCCTGCCGAGTTCGACGTCCACCGGATCCTCCGGGCCATCGACTGCAACAGCACACTGTCACGGCTGCATCCGGGCGATACGGCCCCTGTCGATGCCTGGCTGGCCGCGCCCGGCGACTACGCCGACCGATTCTCCGCCTGGCCGGAAACACTCACTGCCACCGAAGCACTTGCCGAGCGTCTCACCTTTACCGGCCCCTCGCGCCAAACCGTTCTCCCGCCCTGGACGGACACGGCCGGTCGTCAGGCCGATGAATGCCTCCGCGAGGCGGCTTACACCGGAGCCCGGCGCCGGTATGGACAAGACATTCCCGAACCGGTGGTGGACCGCCTGGAGCATGAACTGAAGATTATCGACGCCATGGGATTCTCCCCATATTTCCTCGTGGTA
>ENA-ORCU01000263-ORCU01000263.1-marine-metagenome-genome-assembly--contig:-NODE-263-length-22226-cov-2.900944_pt1 | contig 22226 bp, 23 predicted proteins | sample MGYA00248631_ERZ508512 | MGnify/ENA primary metagenome ERZ508512 (study PRJEB26183, sample SAMN06268844) | marine metagenome | isolation source: Tt an P1 anaerobic enrichment on pine from sediment taken...
ATGATCCGTGCCGGCGTGCTGCTGGACGTGATCGGCGTCGCCGTCACCGTCGCCATCGGCGCGGTCCTGGGGCCCTATCTGGCCTGAGGCCGTCCCCGGTTTGCGCCTCCTCGAACCGGCGGCGGATTTCTCCTGTAGCGGAATCACCGGGCAAGACATCAGCCCCCGCCACGGGCGCGGCGCTGGCGGCCAAGATGAAGGGCGCCGATGCGGTCGGGATCACCTATCCGGACCACAGTGCCGCTGAGGAAATACCCTCCGCCCCGCCGCGGTCCGGCATCAGGGCCGAGATCCCGGCCTGTGCGGTGTCGATATCGGAGTGATCGGCAATGCGCAGGCCTGTGCCGTCCACATGGCCCTGCCCGGAGAGGCGCGCCATCCTGCGCGTGCGCGTTGGATCATCAACTTCGAAAAAGCCGATTTTCCTTTTCTTTATCAAGCTCTTGCCAGAAGTTTGGCTCCGGCGGTAGGGATCGAACCTACGACCAATTGATTAACAGTCAACTGCTCTACCGCTGAGCTACGCCGGAACGTGGGGGGTCATATAGCAACAGGTTTTGGGGGCGTCCAGAGGGTTTTCGAAGAAAATTTCACCCCCTGAACCGGGGCTCAGACCCGCGTGAAAACCGCCCCCGCCGACAGCTCTCCCTTCGGGGCGGCCAGGCCGCGCTGCGTCAGGTCGATCAGATGCGCCAGCACGTTGCGCCGCGCCGCGGGCAAAAGGGCCTCGGGCACATCGGAATAGATCCGCGCGGTCAGGGTGGCGGCATCGGCCGGGCCGCCATCGAGGGCCGAGAGGATCTGCGCCTCGCGCCCGCGGCGATGGGCGAGCAGCTCGGCCAGCCGGGCCTCGGGATCGGCCACGGGGGCGCCGTGGGCGGGGTAGAAGACCCGGTCGCGGCGGCCCCGCAGCTTTTCAAGCGAGGCCATGAAGGCGGTCAGGTCGCCGTCGGGGGGCGAGACCATGGAGGTGGCCCAGCCCATCACGTGATCGCCGGTGAACACCGCGTCGCCCAGGGCAAAGCACATGTGGTTGCCCATGTGCCCCGGGGTCCAGAGCGCGGTCAGCGCCCAGCCGTCGCCGGCCACGCCTTCGCCGTCGGCCAGGCAGCGGTCGGGGGCGAAGCCGGCGTCAATACCCTCGCCCCCGCCCAGCCCGGACAGCGCGGCGATCTCGGGGTTGCGCCCGGCGGCGCTGTCGCCGAAGGCCAGAACCGGGGCGCCGGTTGCCTCGCGCAGCGGCGGAACGAGGGCCGAATGGTCCACATGGGAATGGGTGACCAGGATGTGGCTGACCGATTCTCCGGGCGAGAGCGCGCCCAGAATCGCCTCCAGATGCGCGGGGTCGCCGGGGCCGGGGTCGATGATTGCCAGCCGGCGCGTGCCCACAAGATAGGTATTGGTGCCGCGGAAGGTCATGGGCGAGGGGTTGGGCGCGAGGATGCGGCGGATGCCCGGCTCCAGCTCCTGCACCTCGCCGGGGGAGGGGTCGAACGCCGCGTGCTCCATCTTGCGCTTCCTCTTTGGTCCGCCTGCGCCTAGGGTCTTAGCCCATGAAGCCTGGATGGATCAAACGCACGCTGCCGCGGGGCCTTTACGGGCGGGCGGCGCTGATTCTGCTGCTGCCGATGCTGACCCTGCAGCTGGTGGTCTCGGTGGTGTTCATCCAGCGCCATTTCGAGGGCGTCACGCAGCAGATGACCCGCAGCGTGGCGCGCGAGCTGGCCTATCTGGTCCAGCAGGCGGAGGCCGCGCCCGATGCCGAGGCCGTGCGGGGCGCGATCACCGGGCTTGCGAAGGCTCTGGACATGGAGGTGACGCTGCCTGCGCCGGACCGGCTGACCGATGACCGCCGGTTCTACGACCTGTCGGGGCGCACGGTGACGGCGGTTCTGCACGAGACGCTGCCTGGGATGCGCGCGGTGGATCTTGCCAGCCATGCCCGCGAGTTGCGGCTGCTGATCGACACCGCCAACGGGCCGATGCGCGTGGTGCTCGACCGGCGCACGGTCTCGGCCTCGAACCCGCATCAGCTTCTGGTGCTGATGATCGTCACCGGGCTGTTCATGACGCTGATCGCCTTCCTGTTCCTGCGCAACCAGCTCAGGCCGATCACGCGGCTGGCCCACGCGGCCGAAGCCTTCGGCAAGGGGCGGGTGCTGCGCTACAAGCCCTCGGGCGCGACCGAGGTGCGTTCGGCCGGCAATGCCTTCCTGGACATGCGCAACCGAATTGAGCGGCAGATCGAGCAGCGCACGCTGATGCTGTCGGGCGTCAGCCACGACCTGCGCACGCCGCTGACCCGGCTGAAGCTCAGCCTGTCCATGGCCGAGGAGAATGACGAGACCCGCGCCATGCAGCGCGATGTCGGGGACATGGAGCGGATGCTCAACGCGTTTCTCGATTTCGCGCGGGCCGATGCGCTGGATGATCCCCAGCCCTGCGACCCGGCGGCGCTGCTGCAGGGGGTGGTGGACAAGGCGCGCGCGGGCGGCGGCGACGTGGAGCTGGGCGTGCTGCCCGAGGGGGCCGAGGCCATGCTGCGCCCGCTGGCGGTGGAACGCGCGCTGCAGAACCTGCTGGACAATGCCCTGCGCTACGGCAGCCGCGCGCGCGCCGAGCTCGACATCACCGACAAGGTGGTGCGCTTCACCATCGAGGATGACGGGCCCGGCATCCCGCGCGAGCGCCGCGAAGAGGCGATGAAGCCGTTCCAGCGTCTCGATTCCGCGCGCAACCAGAACCGGGGCACGGCGGTGGGGCTGGGGCTGGCCATCGCGTCGGATATCGCGCGCAGCCATGGCGGACTTCTGCGCCTGGGCCGGAGCGCGGGGCTGGGGGGCTTGCGCGCGGAGCTGGTGCTGGCGCGCTAGGCGCCTGGAACGCCTAGAACGGCGTGCCCATGTTCAGCACCCACGCCGTGCGCCCGCCCTCCGGCCGGGCCACGCCCAGCCCCATGTATTTCACCTTGGGGTTCAGCAGGTTGGCGCGGTGCCCGGGCGAGTTGATCCAGAACTCCATCATCCGCGCGCTGTCCTTGCGGAAGCCGAGCCCGGTGTTTTCCACCGCCATGCGCGGACGGAATTTCTCGCGCAGCAGGCGCTCGCGCAGATCGGACCCGTCCGAACCGTAATGCGAATAGCTCGCTTGCGCGGCGTTGTCGCAGGCATGGGCCTGGGCCGTGCGGATCAGCCGCCTTTCGGGGCGTACCGGGGGCACGCCGTGGCTGCGGCGGAACCGGTTGACCAGCGCCAGCATCTCGGAACGGCGGGCCTTGGCATCCCCGGGCAGCGGGCAGCGGGAACTGGCCGGGGCGGGGCCGGGCTGCGGCGCCGGGGCCAGCCGCTGGGTCACGGTGACCGGCGCCGGCGCCACCACGGGCACGCAGCCAGCAGCCAGCATGGCCCCGGCCAGAAGGGCCAGGAGGATCGGTCTGCCTGTGGGTCGGGTCGTCTTGCTCATCTGGGCCCTGTATTTCCTGCCGCGTTGGCGGATTGCATCTCGGCTCTTGCGGATTCCGTCAACAGCTGCCCCCCGGATTGGGGGGTTCTGTGGCGGATTCCGGCCGATTCCGGGCCCAGGCCCGGTTCACATGGGCCTTTTCGCCTGTCCGTCGCCCGGCCAATCGTGTTCGTCCAGAACATAGATGACCTCCTGCCTTTCGAGCTCGAGCGAAAAGCATCCGCAATGGTGCGCGTGCATGCGCTTCAGGACGGTTGCGCCTGACCTGGTGACCACGCGGTCGCCGCGCTGAAGATGTTCCACCGGCAGCGCGCCACGCAGGGTCAGAACGACCGCGCCCGGGGGCAGGGTGGCCCCGGTGCACTTCGTGTGGCACGAAGCGCAGCGGGTGGTTTCCTGGGGGTATTTTTCATGGTGCGGGGCAATCCGCGCCGATGCCTGTTGGGTCGTGGTAATGCTCATATTCATTTGAGGGCCTCAATAGTTAAAAGCACGTTAAGTTTGCTGCGGAATTGTGGCGATATCATGGTCAGCGGGGCGGAACAGGCCGGCCGCGCGGGCGGCGCGTTGCCGGAAGCGGGCGGAAAGGGCACATCGCGAAGAAAAGCCGGCGCCCGGCGCGGCGCATTCCCGCATGGCGAGGCCAGAGCGGGACAGCCCTGGCAGCAGGCTTCCCCGAAACGAGGGCGGTGCAGGGCACTCTTTCGGAAAATCGCTCTGGATCAGGGGCTTGGCGGGGATGTGGTAGGCCCGGCAGGACTCGAACCCGCAACCAAAGCGTTATGAGCGCTCTGCTCTAACCAATTGAGCTACAGGCCCGCCTCGGGCTTGTGATTACCAGAGAAACGCCCCGCGTCAAGCACGGGGCGTGGACAGCGCGCAAGCGATGGTCTATCGCAGCGCGCAAGATGTTCGGGGGAAAAGCGATGAGCGATGGAAAGAACGGGCTGACCTATGCCGATGCGGGCGTGGATATCGATGCGGGCAACGCGCTGGTCGATCGCATCAAGCCGGCGGCGAAACGCACCGCGCGGCCAGGCGTGATGGCGGGGCTTGGCGGCTTCGGCGCGCTGTTCGACCTCAAGGCCGCGGGCTACAGCGACCCGGTGCTGGTGGCCGCGACCGATGGCGTGGGCACCAAGCTGCGCATCGCCATCGACACCGGCGAGGTCGGCGGCGTGGGCATCGACCTGGTGGCGATGTGCGTGAACGACCTGGTCTGCCAGGGGGCGGAGCCGCTGTTCTTCCTCGACTATTTCGCCACCGGCAAGCTTTCGGTGGACGAGGCCGCCCGGGTGATCGAAGGCATCGCCGAGGGCTGCGCGGGCTCGGGCTGCGCGCTGATCGGGGGCGAGACGGCCGAGATGCCGGGCATGTACGGGCCGGGCGATTTCGACCTTGCCGGTTTCGCCGTCGGCGCGATGGAGCGCGGGGCGGAACTGCCCGCGGGCGTGGCCGAGGGCGACGTGCTGCTGGGGCTGGCCTCCAACGGGGTGCATTCCAACGGCTATTCCCTGGTGCGCAAGGTGGTGGAGACGACCGGCCTCGGCTGGGACGCCGATTGCCCCTGGGCCGAGGGCAGCCTCGGAACCAACCTGCTGACCCCCACGCGGCTCTACGTGAAGCCGGCGCTGGCGGCGGTGCGGGCGGGCGGCGTGCATGCGCTGGCCCATATCACCGGCGGCGGGCTGACCGAGAACCTGCCGCGCGTCCTGCCCGAGGGCCTGGGCGCCGATATCGACCTCAGCAGCTGGGATCTGCCGCCGGTCTTCCGCTGGCTGGCCGAGACCGCCGGGATGGAAGAGGGTGAGCTGCTGAAGACCTTCAACTTGGGCATCGGCATGGTGGTGGTCGCCGCGGCGGACCGCGCCGACGCGCTGACCGCTCTGCTGGAGGGCGAGGGCGAAACCGTCACCCGCATCGGCACCGTCACCGCCGGCGAGGGCATGCGCTACGGGGGCAAGCTCCTGTGACCAAGCGCGTCGCGATCCTGATCTCCGGGGGCGGTTCGAACATGGTGGCGCTGGTCAAGAGCATGACCGGCGACCACCCCGCGCGCGCCGTTCTGGTGCTGTCGAACGACCCCCAGGCCGGGGGGCTGGAAAAGGCGCGTGCGTTGGGCGTGCCCACCGCCGCGGTCGATCACAAGCCCTTCGGCAAGGACCGCGAGGGTTTCGAGGCCGCGCTGAATGCCGAGCTGGAAAAGGCCGTGCCGGATATCATCTGCCTGGCGGGCTTCATGCGCATTCTGACGCCGGGCTTCATCGCGAAATGGCAGGGGCGGATGCTGAACATCCACCCCTCGCTCTTGCCGAAATACAAGGGGCTCCACACCCATGCGCGGGCCATCGAGGCCGGCGATGCCGAGGCCGGCTGCAGCGTGCACGAGGTCACGGCCGAGCTCGACGGCGGCCCGATCCTGGGCCAGGCCCGCGTGCCGATCGAGCCGGGCGACACGCCCGAGCGGCTCGCCGCGCGCATCCTGCCGATGGAGCATCAGCTCTACCCGGCGGTGCTGCGCCGCTTTGCCGGGGGCGACCGCAGGCCCGTCATGCTGCCCTGAGCCCTTTCCTTTCGCGGCCTTATTGCCTATGACATCCGGAACGGGCCCCCAGAAGGCCCCGACCGGACAGTAAGACGGGCCTGAATGAGAACGCTGACCAAGACCGAAGAGCTGGCCGAATTTTGCGCACAGGCAAAAGCCGGCCCCTATGTCACCGTCGATACCGAGTTCCTGCGCGAACGCACCTATTACGCCAAGCTCTGCCTGGTGCAGCTTGCCCTGCCGGGCGAAGGCGAGGCGGTGCTGGTCGACCCCCTGGCGGGCGAGCTGTCGCTGGAGCCGCTCTACGACCTGTTCCGCGACACGGGCGTGGTCAAGGTGTTCCACGCCGCGCGGCAGGACCTGGAGATCTTCTTCACCGAGGGCGAGGTCTTCCCCGAGCCGCTGTTTGACACCCAGGTGGCGGCGATGGTCTGCGGCTTCGGCGAGCAGGTGGGCTACGAGACGCTGGTGCGCAAGATCGCCAAGGCGCCGCTCGACAAGACCTCGCGTTTCACCGACTGGTCGCGCCGCCCGCTGACCGACGCGCAGAAGACCTATGCGCTGGCCGATGTCACCCATCTGCGGGTGATCTACGAACATCTCGACGCCGAGCTGGAGAAGAACGGCCGCCAGAAATGGCTGCACGAGGAGCTGGACATCCTGACCGACCCGGCCACCTATGTGGTCAAGCCGTCGGAGGCGTGGATGCGGGTCAAGACCCGGACGAACTCGGGCAAGTTCCTCGCCGTGGTGAAGGAGCTGGCGCGGTTCCGCGAAGGCTATGCCCAGGCGCGCAACATCCCCCGCAACCGCGTGTTCAAGGACGACGCGCTGCTGGAGCTGGCCTCGACCAAGCCGCAGAACATGCAGGATCTGGGCCGCTCGCGCCTGCTGCTGCGCGAGGCGCGCAAGGGCGAGATCGCCGAGGGCATCCTCGCCGCGGTGCAGGCCGCGCTGGAGATGCCGTCCGATCAATACCCCCGCGTCGACACCCGGCGCGACAAGCTGCAGGTCAACCCGGCGCTGGCGGACCTGCTGCGGGTGCTGCTCAAGGCCAAGGCCGAGAATTCCGGCGTGGCGCAGAAGCTGATCGCCACCGCTTCCGATCTCGACGCCATCGCCGCCGGAGAGCGCGACCTGAAGGCGCTGAAGGGCTGGCGGGCCGAGGTGTTCGGCAGGGATGCGCTGCGGCTGTGCGACGGCGAGCTGGCGCTCTGCGCCCGCGGCAGCAGCGTTCAGGTGGTCGAGCTGTAGGGCTCAGCGCCGGCGGCTGGTCCGCTGGTTCTGCGCGCCGCGCACGATGATCGTGCGCACCGTTGCCAGATCCTGGTTCGACAGGAACAGCCCCGCCGTGATCTCGCGCGAGGGCTGGGTGCCTTGCGGGGTGGCCTCCAGCGGCTGGTAGGCGCGGAAGCTCAGCAGCAGCACGCCCTGATCGTCAGGCTTGCCGTCATTCTCGGCCACCAGATCGGCCTTCCAGTATCCCTGGCGCGGGGGCAGGCCCACCGCGTGCACGATCGCGCCGGCGGGGATCGGCTCCACCCGCATCTCCAGCACCTGCTCGACCAAGGGGCGCGGATCGCCGGGCTCCACGGCCGCGGCGGCCCCGGTCGCCACCTGCTGCTCTTCCGAGCGCCCGAACCAGTTGAACGGGTTGAGGCGCGAGTCGCGGACGCTGCCACAGGCCCCGACCAGAAGGGCAACAGAGAGAACGGCAAGAAGCGGTGTGCGCATGGGATTTCCTCGAATTGCCCCTTCGGGTTAGCCGAAAGCGGGCCGCTTGAAAACCCGTCACGGGGCCGGGCTGGACCTTTCGTGCCCAAGGCCCTAGGTGAGGGACGGAACAGAGCTGAGGTAGGTGCATGGCCCAGGAAGCCTTTGAAGAGATCGTCGAAACCTTCGAATTCCTCGATGACTGGGAAGACCGCTACCGCCATGTGATCGACATGGGCAAGGCGATGGCGCCGCTGGAAGACGCCTTCCGCGTGCCCGCCACCAAGGTCGAGGGCTGCGCCAGCCAGGTCTGGCTGGTGCCGCAGATCGAGGGGCAGGGGGCCGGGGCCATCTTCACCTTCCGCGGCGACAGCGACGCGATGATCGTGCGCGGGCTGATCGCGGTTCTGGTGGCGCTCTACGGCGGGCTGAGCGTGGCCGAGGTGCTGAAGGTCGACGCGCCGGCGGAACTGGCCCGGCTGGGGCTGCACGATCACCTTTCGGCGCAGCGCTCCAACGGGCTGCGGGCGATGGTGGAGCGGATCCGCGAGACCGCGGCCGCGGCGGCGGCCTGAGAGTTTCGAAAGAACTCTTGGCTATGTCGGCAGGCCGTGTTGTCCGGTCCTGAGCCCAGGGCAGAGCCAAGAGACCCGTCCACGGAAACAGATTTTCATGTGCCGGGGCGCCGTTGTCCTTGACGGCCGTCTCGCCGTGGCCTTTTCACTTTCCGGGTTTCCGTCTCATCTTCACTCCCCGGTGGTTTCGATGAGCCGGAGACCCTCTCTCATCAAATCGACCGAAACCGTCCCATTGGCTCTGACATCAGGCAGGCATACACTCGAATCCGGTTTGCTTCGGGGAAAGACATGCCAGCGAAGAGGGGCGGTGAAGTGACAGCTCAGACAGTATCGCCCGGCCATTGGATCAGATTGGCTGTGGCGTATCTCATGATCCCGCTGACCTTATTGGCATGTGGCGGCGACCTCGGTTGGTGGCAGGCGTGGCTCTATTCCGTTCTGATCGTCGCGGCAGGCTTGGGGGGGCGCATGTGGGCGGAACAGCGACATCCCGGATTGACGGCCGAACGACAGAATATTGAGAATATCCGAGGCGCAAAAGCCTGGGACAAGGTGCTCGCTCCACTGATGGCGGTGAGCCTCGTGTTCCCCATGGTCATCGTGGCAGGGCTGGACCACCGCTATGATTGGTCCCCCGAATTTCCGCTATGGCTGAATATCATCGGCTTCATCCTGATCGCGCTCGGATACGCCTTCGCTGCATGGGCAGTGGCAGAGAACCGCTTTTTCTACAGCGTGGTGATCATTCAGACGGATCGAGGGCATGTGGTGTGTGACAGTGGTCCGTACCGGTTTGTGCGGCATCCGGGTTATGCTGGAAATATCTTTCCACTGTTCGGAATTGTTCTTGCCCTGGGTTCGGTATGGACACTGGTTCCTGCGGTGGTGGCATTACTCATCTCGGTATTGAGAACGGTCCTTGAAGACCGGACCTTGCAGGAAGAGTTGCCGGGCTATCGGGATTACGCACGTCGCGTGCGCTATCGGTTGATTCCCGGCATATTCTGAGTGCGGTGTCAGACGGGCTTGAACCAGTCTCAGCAAGGAAAGTGACGCAGTCCCTTGTGCCGCGGGGAGACCCGCCACTCAGTGAGAGCGGCGGCACGGTTCAGCTGGATAGGTTGTCTGCTGGCGAGAGATCAATCTGAAAGCATTTCAGTTTGAACGATTGAAGATTGGACGCCAGCATCCTCCGCATAGCAAACCAACACGGTTTGCAGACATTTCAAGACTCATGTTCAGGAGTCTTGCGCGGCCCAGCCCCGCAGGGTGCTCTCCAGATCACCATAGCCGGTGAAGCGGCGCTCGTAGGTCAGCCCCAGGCGGCGGGCGCAGTCGCGCGCCTTTTCGTCCAGCGCGGGCCGGTCGGTCTGGGCCAGGTAGACCAGCTTTTCGTAATTGCCGAAATACATTCCCAGCAGCTCGGGGTGGCGATCCAGCCCCAGCGGCTTCCACACGAAGGCGTCGAACTGGCGCACCAGGAAATCGGTCAGGTGGAAGCTGGTGGTCTCGTCATGCGCGGCAAAGGCGGCGTTGCCCTCGAAGAAGGAATAGCAATGCGGGCCCTCGACCATCTCCACGCCCAGCTCGCCGCAGAGGCGCTGCAGCGCGCCGCCCGTGCCGCAATCGGCGTAGACCACGTAGATGGCATCGAAACGGCCGCGCTGTGCTTCCACCGCCTCGCGCACGGCGGGCGTGATCCGCTCGGGGTGGTTGTGCAGGATCGCGGGCAGGCATTGCAGGGTCATGTGGTCCCAGCCATTGGCCCGGATCAGCGCCAGGATCTCATGCGCCAGCGCCCCGCAGGCCAGCAGCAGCACCCGCCCGCCACCGGCGGACGGGCCGAGCCCCTTGCGGGTTAGGGTGCTGTCGTCGAGTTCCATGCGCGCCTTTCGCGCCGGGCCGTCAGCCCGCCGCCATCTGGTTGTGCTTGCGGGCGATGAAATCCTTGGCCGTCTCGACCGCCACCGCGGCATCGCGGCAATAGGCGTCGGCGCCGATGGCGCGGCCGAATTCCTCGTTCAGCGGCGCGCCGCCCACCAGCACGATGTAATCCTCGCGCTTTCCCTGCTCGGCCAGCGTGTCGATCACCACCTTCATATAGGGCATGGTGGTGGTCAGCAGCGCCGACATGCCCAGGATGTCGGCCTCTTCCTTCTCCAGCGCCTCGAGATAGGCCTCCACGGCGTTGTTGATGCCGAGATCCACGATCTCGAAGCCCGCGCCCTCCATCATCATCGCCACCAGGTTCTTGCCGATGTCGTGGATGTCGCCCTTGACGGTGCCGATCACCATCTTGCCCATGCGCGGCGCGCCGGTCTCGGCCAAGAGCGGCTTGAGGATGCCCATGCCGCCCTTCATGGCGTTGGCCGCCAGCAGCACCTCGGGCACGAAGAGGATGCCGTCGCGGAAATCGTTGCCGACGATGGTCATGCCGCCCACCAGCGCCTCGGTCAGCACCTTGTAGGGCGCCCAGCCGCGGTCGAGCAGGATGTTGACGCCTTCCTCGACCTCTTCCTTCAGCCCGTCATAGAGGTCGTCATGCATCTGCAGGACGAGCTCGTCATCGGGCAGTTCGGAAAGGATGATGTCTTCTTCTTCAGACATGTCTTGGTCTCCCAGAGAGGGCGGTGTTCGCGCAGGTTACTCGCTATGTGATCTGATTGCAGGGGCCGCAATTGCCGGATTGCGACACTGGCCCATCCGCAACCGACCTGGGCGGCCGGTTTCGGCCGGGCAGGCGGGCGCGGGCTGGTGCGGGGCGATGAAATGTTCTACATTCGTTCCATGTCTGTCACGGAGCGCCCAGATATTCCTGTCGAGCAGCGGCCGGGCCGCGCGGCGGCCACGAACCATGCCGGCCGGTTCGAGCCCTATGCCCGCGTGCCGATCGACGACGGCTGGGACCCGGGCGAGGCGCCGCCGCCGGTCCGCACCGACGTGCGCGAGGAGCGCCCGCGCCGCGTCATCACCCGCAACAGCTCGCCCGACATTCCGTTCGACCGCTCGATCAACCCCTACCGGGGCTGCGAGCATGGCTGCATCTACTGCTTCGCCCGGCCGAGCCACGCCTATCTGGGCCTCTCGCCGGGGCTGGATTTCGAAACCCGGCTGGTGGCCAAGCCCGGCGCGCCCGAGGTTCTGGCGCGGGAGCTGTCCAGGCCCGGCTACCGGCCGCGGACCATCGCCATCGGCACCAATACCGACCCCTACCAGCCGGTCGAGCGCGACCGCCGCATCATGCGCGGCCTGCTCGAGGTGCTGCTGGAGTTCCGCCACCCCGTGGGCATCGTGACCAAGGGCACGCTGATCGAGCGCGACATCGACCTGCTGTCGCAGATGGCCCGGCTGAACCTTGTGCGCGTGGGCGTCTCGGTCACCACGCTCGACCGCGGCCTCGCCCGGGTGATGGAGCCCCGCGTGCCCGCGCCGCAGCGCCGGCTGCAGACTATCCGCGCCCTGGCCGAGGCGGGCGTCGAGGTCCGCGTCATGGCCTCGCCCATCATCCCCGCGCTGAACGACCACGAGGTGGAGCGCCTCCTGGAGGCGGGCAGGGACGCCGGCGCCGCGGCGGCGAGCTGGATCATGCTGCGCCTGCCGCGCGAGGTCGCGCCGCTGTTCCGCGACTGGCTGGAGGCGCATTTCCCCGACCGCGCGGCGCGGGTGATGGGCCATGTGCGGGCCATGCATGGCGGGCAGGACTACTCGGCCCAATGGGGCCGCCGCATGCGGGGCGAGGGCGCCTATGCCGAGATGATCGCCGCGCGCTTCCGCCGCGCCGCGGCCCGGCTGGGGCTGGACGCGCGGCTGCCGCCGCTCGATTGCGGCCGGTTCCGCGTTCCGCCGCGGCCCGGGGATCAGCTCAGCCTGTTCTGACATCGGACGGACCCTAGCCCCGGCGGCGGCGCCGGCGCGGGGCCGGCGTGCCCTCTTCGCCGGTGCCGTCGCTGGCCGAGGAAAACCCGCCCAGCTTTTCGGCGATGGTTTCCAGCGTGGGGCGCTCGCCGCGCGGGCGGGTCTCCAGCGCCTCGCGCATGGCGCGCAGGTGCTCGGGCGTGGTGCCGCAGCAGCCGCCGATGATGGTGGCGCCGCAGTCGCGCGCCAGCACCGCGTAATCGGCCATCAGCTCGGGCGTGCCGTCGTAATGGATATGGCCATGCACGTATTTCGGGATGCCCGCGTTGCCCTTGGCGATGATCGGCCGCTCGGTGCCCGAGGCGGCGAAGCCCAGCACGGTGCGCAAGAGGTCCGACGCGCCCACGCCGCAATTGGCGCCGAAGGCGATGGGCGGGTAGGGGAGTTTCTCCACCAGTTCCACCATCCCGGCCGAGGTCACGCCCATCATGGTGCGCCCGGCGGTGTCGAAGCTCATGGTGCCGCACCAGGGCATGCCGGCGAGCTGCGCCGCCTCGGCCCCGGCCTTGAATTCCTCGGGCGCCGAGATCGTCTCCAGCCACAGCACGTCGGCGCCGCCCTCTTTCAGCCCCTCGGCCTGCTCGTGAAAGATCTCCACCGCCGCGGCATGGCTGAGCGCCCCGATCGGCTCCATGATCTCGCCGGTGGGGCCCATGGAACCCGCCACCACCACGGGGCGGCCTGCGGCATCGGCCACTTCGCGGCCGAGCTCGGCCGCGATGCGCGACAGCTCACGGGCGCGCTTTTCCGCGCCGTGCAGCTTCAGCCGCGAGGCGTTGGAGCCGAAACTGTTGGTCAGGAACAGGTCCGAGCCCGCATCGACCGCGCCGCGGTAGAGGGCGCGGATATTGTCCGGCTCGTCCTCATTCCACAGCTCCGGCGCATCGCCCGAGCTCAGCCCCATGTTGAACAGGTTGGTGCCGGTCGCGCCGTCGGCCATCAGCCAGTCGCGGGTTTCCAGCAGGCGGGACAGGGCGTTGGTCATCGGGTCGTCCTTTCGGGATCTCTGCGGCGCGGGGGCCGGGGTTGCGCGTCAGGTGCCAGAATCCGGCCCCATGCGCAAATTCATTCTGGTCATAATGATGTTGAATCAGGGCGCAGAAATGCAAGAGGCGCGCCCGCAGCGGGACGCGCCTCGCGTTCAATTCGCTGCGGCCTCAGGCCTCTTTGGCGAGCTGCTCCTTGGCCTGGGCCAGGAACTCGACCATCTTGGTGCGGATGGTGGTCTCGTCCGCCTTGGCGCCCAGATCGCCCGCGATCTTGCGGAACACGTCCTCGTGGCCGGCTTCCTCGAAATCCGCGTGGATCACTTCCTTGGCATAGGCCTCGGCCTCTTCGCCGGTCTTGCCCATCAGCTCGGCCGCCCACAGGCCCAGCAGCTTGTTGGCGCGGGCCTGCGCCTTGAACTGCATCTCCTCGTCATGGGCGAACATGTTCTCAAACGCGTTTTCGCGATCGTCGAAGGTGGTCATCGGCCGTGGCCCTCCTGATTTCCGTTCGGGCCGGTTTTACGCAATTGCGAAGGCGCTGCCTAGGGGGGCTGGGCCCTTTGGCGGGCCATTTTGCCGCCGTTTCCGCTGCCGGTGCCGCTCCGCTTGCCCTGAACGGTGCCATGGAATAAGAGAAACGCCAAAACGGGCGGGGCACTGCGGCCCCGGGCCCATGGATCGGAGACCTCATGGCACGTCGCAAGAAAATCTACGAAGGCAAGGCAAAGATTCTGTACGAAGGCCCCGAGCCGGGCACCATCGTGCAGTATTTCAAGGATGACGCCACCGCCTTCAACGCCGAGAAGAAGGCCACGATCGAAGGCAAGGGCGTCCTGAACAACCGGTTGTCCGAGTTCTTCATGACCGGCCTGAACCAGATCGGTGTGCCGACCCATTTCCTGAAACGGCTGAACATGCGCGAGCAGCTCGTGCGCGCGGTCGAGATCATTCCGCTTGAGGTGATCGTGCGCAACTACGCCGCGGGCTCGATGGCCAAGCGGCTGGGGCTGGAGGAAGGCACGCCGCTGCCGCGCCCGATCGTGGAGTTCTCCTACAAGGACGACTCGCTGGGCGATCCGCTGGTGCCCGAGGAATACATCATCGCCTTCGGCTGGGCCTCGCAGCAGGATCTCGACGACATCGTGGCGCTGGCGCTGCGGGTGAACGACTTCCTCTCGGGGGTCATGTATGGCGTGGGCATCAAGCTGATCGACTTCAAGATCGAGGTGGGCCGGGTCTATGACGGCGATTTCATGCGCCTCGTGGTGGCCGACGAGATCAGCCCCGACAGCTGCCGGCTGTGGGACATCAAGACCGGCCAGAAGCTGGACAAGGACGTGTTCCGCCGCGACCTCGGCAGCCTGACGGATGCCTATACCGAGGTGGCGCGGCGGCTGGGCGTGATGCCCTCGAACGTGACCCCGGCCAGCAAGCCCACGCTGATCAATTGAAAGGATGGGCCGCGTCTTCGGATTGTCCGCTGGCAACCCGGGCCGGACGTGGCCGGAAGTGATACCGCTCGTGCGACCCGTGCGAAAGCGGCCGACGATAACGGATAAGGAACTCTGCCGATGAAAGCCCGTGTTCATGTCATGCTGAAAGAAGGCGTTCTCGACCCCCAGGGCGAGGCCGTGCGCCACGCGCTCGGCACGCTCGGCTTCGACGGCGTCGAAGGCGTGCGCCAGGGCAAGGTGATCGATCTCGACCTGACCGAGACCGACGCCGACAAGGCCAAGGCCGCCGTCACCGAGATGTGCGAGAAGCTGCTCGCCAACACGGTGATCGAAAGCTACACGGTCGAGCTGGTCTGAGCGCGATGCGCGCGGCCCTTCTGACCGGATGGCGCCAGCCGCTGGAGCTGGCCCGGGTCGACGACCCGGCCTGCCCCGAGGGCGGCGTGGTGCTGCGCCTGCTGGCCTGCGGCGTCTGCCGGTCGGACTGGCATGTCTGGACGGGCGGCGATCCGGTCGATCTGCCCCATATCCCGGGCCATGAATACTGCGGTGTGGTCGAAGAGGTCGGCGCGGGCGTCACCCGCTGGAAGGTGGGCGACCGCGTGATCGCGCCCTTCATCCTGGCCTGCGGCCATTGCCCCGACTGCGCCGCGGGCAACCAGACCATATGCGCCGATCAGCAGTTGCCGGGCTTTACCCGCGCCGGCGCATTTGCCGAGCTGATCGCGGTGCCCTTTGCCGACACCAACCTCACTGCGCTGCCCGAGGGCATGGACCCGGCGCTGGCCGCCGCGCTCGGCTGCCGGGTGACCACCGCCTGGCAGGCGCTGACCGGCCGCGCCGGGCTGCGCGCGGGCGAATGGCTGGCCGTGTTCGGCGGCGGGGGCGTGGGGCTGTCGGCGATGCTGCTGGGCCGGGCGCTTGGCGCGCGGGTGGTCGTCGTCGACGTGGTCGAGGAAAAGCTCGACTATGCCCGGAAACTGGGCGCCGATGCCGTGGTCAATGCTGCGGGTTGCGACGCCGCCGAGGCGGTGCGCGAGATCACCGGCGGCGGCGCCGACGTGGCCATCGAGGCGCTCGGCATCCCGGCCACCACCGTCGGCGCGCTGAAATCCCTGCGCAAGCTGGGCCGCATGGTGCAGGTCGGCATGCCCGCCGGCGAGCATTGCAGGATGGAAATCCCAATGGATGCCGTCTATTCCGGCCAGCTGGCCGTCTACGGCACCCGCGGCATGCCCGCCTGGCGCTACCCGAGCCTGCTGTCGCTGATCGACGGCGGCCATGTCGACCTGACCCCTCTGATCGCCCGGCGCGTGGCGCTTTCCGACGCCTCGGCCGAGCTGGCCGCCTTCGACCAACCCGCGCCCCCGGGCGTGGCCGTCATCACCGATTTTACCGCCTGAGAAAGGACGTACCCCATGAAAGCCGCCATTCTCGTCTTCCCCGGCTCCAACTGCGACCGCGACCTCGCCGTGGCCTGCCGCAATGCAGGGATGCAGGTGAACATGGTCTGGCACAAGGACAGCACCCTGCCCGAGGGCACCGACCTGGTGGCCATCCCCGGCGGGTTCTCCTTTGGCGACTACCTGCGCTGCGGCGCCATCGCGGCGCGCTCGCCCATCACCCGCGCGGTGATCGAGCACGCGAACCGCGGCGGTTTCGTGCTGGGCATCTGCAACGGCTTCCAGGTGCTGACCGAGACCGGCCTGCTGCCCGGCGCGCTGATGCGCAACGCCAACCTCAAGTTCGTCTGCAAATCGCTGCACCTGAAGGTGGAGACCTCGAACAGCGTGTTCACGCAGGGCTACAAGGCGGGCCAGACGATCACCATTCCCGTCGCCCACCATGACGGCAACTACCAGGCCTCGGAAGACCTGGTGAAGCGCCTGCGCGACGAGGACCGGATCGCCTTCACCTATGTCGAGAACCCCAACGGCTCGACCGCCGATATCGCGGGCGTGCTGTCGGAAAACCGCCGGGTGATGGGCATGATGCCCCATCCCGAGCGCATGGCCGAAGAGGCGCATGGCGGCACCGACGGGGCGGCCATGTTCCGCTCATTGGCCGACGCGATGGCCTCTGCCTGAGCCTGAAAGCTTGAGCCGCGGGGGCGGCGCGCCTATTTTTTGGCAATGACCGGCTCTGCGCGCTCCGTTCCCAACAGCCCCGCCCCACGCACCAGCGTGGGCTGGCGCGTGCGCGTGGCCGTGATCGTGCTGGTCACCATGGCCGTGTCCACGGTCTGGGTCACCAACAGCTGGCTGACCGAGCGTTTCACCGAAACCACGCGCAACCGCGCGCAGGTGCGGCTGGCGCTCTATTCGGGCAACGTGGTCAGCGAATTGCAGCGCGCCTCGGTGGTGCCGCTGCTGTTGTCGCGCGATCCGACGCTGATCTCGGCGCTGAATTCGGGCGATTATTCGAAAAGCTCGCAGCGGCTGATCTCCTATCTCGACGAAATCGGCGCGGCTTCGCTGGTCCTTCTGGACCGCGACGGCCGGGTGGTGGCCTCGTCCGACCGCACCCTTCTGGGCGCGCAGCAGGGCACGATGCCCCATTTCGTCGAGGCGCTGCGCGCCAATGACACGGTGTTCATCACTTCCAAGACCGAGGCCGGCGCGTATGAGTTCACCTATTCGCGCCGCATGACCAGCGACCGCGAACCGATCGGCGTGATCGTGGTCGCGGTGGACCTGCAGAAATTCGAGCGCAGCTGGGCCGGGATCGCGGACGCGGTGATGATCACCGATTCCGAGGGACGGATCATCCTGGCGACCGAGCCGCGCTGGCGCGGCCTGAGCACCGAGGAGGCGTTGCAGACGCAGTCCGTCCCCTCGGCCATCGCCCGCGCGATCCAGGCCACGGCCGACTGGGGCGTGCTGCCGCCCGACGCCTATATCATGGGCGAGGGCGTCATGCGCAACGAGACGCGCATCCCGTTCCAGGGCTGGCGCATCACCTCCTTCACCACCTATTCCTCGGTGCGCGAACGGGTGAACGGCGTGCTGGCGCTGGAGATCATGGGCTTTGCCATCCTGCTGGCGCTCAGCTTCTACCTGCTCAGCCGCCGGGCGCAGTCGCGCTCGATCTTCTTCCAGCGCGAATCGGCCGAGCTGCGGATGCTGAACGCCCAGCTCCAGCGCGAGATCGCCGAGCGCGAGAAGGTGCAGAAGAACCTGGAAGTGGCCGAGCAGACCCTGGCGCAGAGCTCCAAGCTCGCCGCGCTCGGCGAGATGTCGGCCGGGGTCAGCCACGAGCTGAACCAGCCGCTGGCGGCGATGAAGACCTACCTGGCGGGCGCGCGGCTGCTGCTGCAGCGCAACAGGCCCGTGGAGGCGCTGTCCTCCTTCCAGCGCATCGACGACCTGATCGAGCGCATGGGCGCCATCACCCGCCAGCTGAAAAGCTATGCCCGCAAGGGGGGCGAGGCGTTCGAGCCGCTGGATTTCCGGGCCAGCGTCTCGGCGGCGCTGTCGATGATGGAGCCGCAGCTCAAGCAGCGTCACATCACCATCAACCGCACCCTGCCGCCCGATCCCGTGCCGGTGATGGCCGACCGGATCCGGCTGGAGCAGGTGATCATCAACCTTCTGCGCAACGCGCTGGACGCGACCGAGGAAGCCGAGGACGCGCAGATCGACCTGATCCTGACCGCGGGCGAGACCGCGACGCTGACGGTGCGGGACAACGGCCACGGCATCGACGATCTGGACGCGCTGTTCGAGCCCTTCTACACCACCAAGCCTCCGGGCGACGGGGTGGGGCTGGGGCTGGCGATCTCCTCCTCGATCGTGGCCGATTTCGGGGGACGGCTGACTGCGCGCAACGCCGCGGCCGGGGGGGCGGTCTTTGAGGTGCAGCTGCCCATTCTCTCCGAGGAAACGGAGGCCGCAGAGTGAACCAAGAACAAGAAAACATGAGGTGAAGCGATGAGCCGGAACATGAAGATCGCCATCGTTGACGATGAACAGGACATGCGCCAGTCGATCAGCCAATGGCTGGCGCTGAGCGGGTTCGAGACCGAGACCTACGCCTCGGCCGAAGAGGCGCTGAAGGCGATCGGAGCGGAGTTTCCGGGCATCGTGGTGACCGACATCAAGATGCCCGGCATGGACGGGATGGCCTTCCTGAAACGGCTGATGAGCGTCGACAGCTCGCTGCCGGTGATCATGATCACCGGCCATGGCGACGTGCCCATGGCGGTGGAGGCGATGCGCGTGGGCGCCTTCGACTTCCTGGAAAAGCCCTTCAACCCCGACCGCATGACCGAACTGGCCAAGCGCGCCAGCCAGACCCGCCGGCTGACGCTCGACAACCGGGCGCTGCGGCGCGAGCTGTCGGACGGCACGGTGCTGATGAAAAAGCTGATCGGCTCCTCGCCCGTGATGGAGCGGCTGCGCGAGGATATCCTCGATCTCGGCCAGGCCGACGGCCATGTGCTGATCGACGGCGAGACCGGCACCGGCAAGACCCTGATCGCCCATGCGCTGCACGCGGTGGGCCCGCGCGCCGGGCGCAAGTTCGTCACCATCTCCTGCGCCGCCTTCGACGAGGACACGCTGGCGGTCAAGATGTTCGGCCCCGCGCCCGAGGATGGCGGCCTGCCGCTGGTCGAGGAGGCCCGCGGCGGCACGCTGTGCCTGGAGGATATCGAGGCGCTGCCGCAGGCGCTGCAGGCCCGCCTGCTGACCTTCATCAACGACCAGGGCAACCCGCCCGAAACCCGGATCATCGCCGTGTCGAACCTGCAGGAGCAGGACAAGACCGTCGAGGACATGCTGCGCCCGGACCTCTATTACCGGCTGGCGGCGATGAAGATCACCCCGCCGCCGCTGCGCAGCCGGGGCGAGGACATCCTGACGCTGTTCACCCGCATGGCCGAGCAGTTCTCCGAGGAATACGGCTGCGAGGCGCCCGAGATCAGCGCCCAGGAGGCCGCGCAGCTGCTGCAGGCGCCCTGGCCGGGCAATGTCCGCCAGCTGATCAACGTGGCCGAGCGCGCGGTGCTGCAAAACCGCCGCGGCACCGGCTCGATCGCGTCGCTCCTGATGGCCGACAACGAAGAGGCCCAGCCGGTGATGACCACCGAGGGCAAGCCGCTGAAGGAATATGTCGAGGCGTTCGAGCGGATGCTGATCGACAACACCATGCGCCGGCACAAGGGCTCCATCGTTTCGGTGATGGAAGAGCTGTGCCTGCCGCGCCGCACGCTGAACGAGAAAATGGCCAAATACGGGCTGTCGCGCGCCGATTATCTGTAAGCGGGCAGGGGGCGAAAAAGGCATTGTATTCCCCCTGCTTCTGCCCTTAAGGTCAAAAAATGGCGGTGCGCGCTTTGGTTTGCGCCCCCATTCAGTTGAGTTTTTCTGTGTCCGGCCCCGCACCGGCGATGCGCCAAGGGCGGCGCGGACCAGACCGATCCGGCCCATAGGGCCAGCAAGACAGCCCGCCCTCCAAAACAGGACGGGCGAAAACAACGGATGCCGGACACGGCATCGGAGACAAACCGCGATGGAACGCGTGCGCAGTGACAGGCATCCAGGAGGCAGGCCCCGGGCCGCCCTTTCCTGCCGTCTGGCGCAGCCCCTCGCCTCAACAAGACACCACCCGCAACGCCCCCGCCCGCCAGGGCCGGGGCGTTTGCCGCGGTGCAAAGAGACACAATGGCTAAGAAAATGCTCATCGACGCCACCCACGCGGAGGAATGCCGCATCGTGGTGGTTGACGGAAACAAGGTCGACGATTTCGATTTTGAAAGCGCCAGCAAGCGGCAGCTCGCCGGCAACATCTATCTGGCAAAGGTAACGCGGGTCGAACCCTCGCTTCAGGCGGCCTTTGTCGATTACGGCGGCAACCGCCACGGTTTCCTCGCTTTCTCGGAAATCCATCCCGACTACTACCAGATCCCGGTCGCCGACCGCGAGGCGCTGCTCGCCGAAGAGCGCGCCTATGCCGAGGCGATGGAAGAGGACGAACCGAAGGAGCCCAAGAAGAAGCGCTCGCGCTCGCGCTCCCGGTCGCGCTCCAAGGCTGCGGCCGAGAAGCCCGCGGCCGAGACCGCGGCCGCCGAAGAGGTGACCGAGGCCGCCGCCGCCGAGCAGGGCCCGGAGGCGGAGGTCGCCGCGACCCCGGAGCCGGCCCCCGAGGCGGCGAGCGCCGAGGCGCCCGCGCCGGAGACCGAGGCCGAAGCGGCGCCGGCAGAGGCCGAGGCCGTGACCGAGGCGGCCGAGGCCGCGCCGAAGGCCGAAGAGGCCCCCGCGGAAGAGAACCCCGCGGCCGAGGAGGGCGAGGACACGGGCAAGACCATGCCCATGTCCATCGACAGCAACGACCCCGTGGTCTCCAAAGCGCCCGGCGAGCCGGGCAGCGAGGACGTGGCCACGCCCGACGCCGGTGAGGCCGCAGAGGCGCCTGACGCCGCCGACGAGGCCGGCGAAACGGCCAAGGCCGACGCCGAGGACACGGTCAAGGCCGAGCCCGCGCCGGTTTCCATCCCCGGGATGGATGGCATCGACCTTGAGCCCGAGATCGAAGAGGCCGAAGGCCAGGTGGAGGAGCGCAGCGACGCCGCCGCCCGCGACGACCAGATCGAGGACGTCGCCGACGAGGACGTGACCGAGGAAATCCGCCGCCGCAAACCCCGCCCGCGCCGCTACAAGATCCAGGAGGTCATCAAGGTCCGCCAGATCATGCTGGTGCAGGTGGTCAAGGAAGAGCGCGGCAACAAGGGCGCGGCGCTGACCACCTATCTGTCGCTGGCCGGGCGCTACTGCGTGCTGATGCCCAACACCGCCCGCGGCGGCGGCATCTCGCGCAAGATCACCAATGCCGTCGACCGCAAGAAGCTGAAAGAGATCGCCTCGGAGATGAAGGTGCCCGAAGGCGCCGGGCTGATCATCCGCACCGCCGGCGCCAAGCGCACCAAGTCGGAGATCAAGCGCGACTACGAATACCTCATGCGCCTGTGGGAGCAGATCCGCGAGCTGACGCTGAAATCCATCGCGCCCGCGCCGATCTACGAGGAAGGCAACCTGATCAAGCGCTCGATCCGCGATCTCTACAGCAAGGATATCGACGAGGTGCTGGTCGAGGGCGCCGAGGGCTACCGCGTGGCCAAGGACTTCATGAAGATGATCATGCCGTCCCATGCCAAGAACGTGAAGCACTACACCGACCCGATGCCGCTGTTCGCGCGCTTCCAGGTGGAAAGCTACCTGAACTCGATGTTCAACCCCACGGTTCAGCTGAAATCCGGCGGCTATATCGTGATCGGGGTGACCGAGGCGCTGGTGGCGATCGACGTGAACTCGGGCCGGGCCACCAAGGAAGGCTCGATCGAGGAAACCGCGCTCAAGACCAACCTGGAGGCCGCCGAAGAGGTCGCCCGCCAGCTGCGCCTGCGCGACCTGGCCGGCCTGATCGTGATCGACTTCATCGACATGGAAGAGCGCAAGAACAACGCCGCCGTCGAGAAGCGCCTGAAGGACAAGCTGAAGAACGACCGCGCGCGCATCCAGGTGGGCCGCATCTCGGGCTTCGGCCTGCTGGAGATGAGCCGCCAGCGCCTGCG
>ENA-ORCU01000264-ORCU01000264.1-marine-metagenome-genome-assembly--contig:-NODE-264-length-22162-cov-3.029115_pt1 | contig 22162 bp, 17 predicted proteins | sample MGYA00248631_ERZ508512 | MGnify/ENA primary metagenome ERZ508512 (study PRJEB26183, sample SAMN06268844) | marine metagenome | isolation source: Tt an P1 anaerobic enrichment on pine from sediment taken...
TTTTTCCCTTTGATGGGGCTTTCTATCGGCGCAGCCGGCACTAGCGGTCGAAGTTTTGCCAGTTGTCACCAAATAGCCACGGTAACCGCCGAAGTTAAGCGTGTGGCGAAAAAACAGCCGGGCAGTTTTCTGGCGGTCGACCGACGCAGCGAGGAAGCAAAACCTGCCAGGACGCGTGATGAGTTGGACGCGCCCCTAATGAGGTCTAACGAATTTCTAGCGCGAATCTAACAATTCGAGACTAGCTTAGCCGGCTTGCTGGACCCTGTTAGGCAGGCGACAGCGGGCTGGCTTCCCCTTGGGAAAGGATCCGGTCATGACTGTTGCTTATCTGCTCAAAGAGTGCAGTGCAAGTCTGTCGTATCGGCTCAACAGCGTCGAGGCTAACCTGTTGCGGCAGTTGGCCCGCCTGCGTGAGGTACCGGTGCTGACAGCCGGTTTTACTCTGTGCAGTCGCCTTGGAGATGGCCCCCTGTGGGCCGCTGTGGCGGTGACGCTGCTCTTGTTCGGCCAAAGCCGCGAACGCTTGGCGGTGGCTATTGCCGCCATAGTGGTGGTCCTGGCAATCAGCGCGTTCAGCAGTTTGAAAAAGTTGGTTCGAAGGCGGCGACCTTACGAGTTCTGGGCCGATCTTTCCTGCTTGGTAGAGCCTCCGGATCGCTATTCTTTTCCATCCGGTCATACCATGACTGCATTTTCCATGTATGGAACGTTTGCCACCGTACTGCCCGGTTCAGGATGGTTTTTCTGTCCGGCAGCTCTGCTCATAGGGTTGTCGCGGGTTTTTCTCGGTGCGCATTACCCCAGCGATGTCATCGTTGGCGGCCTGCTGGGGGCAGGGTTGGGTCACGTCGTGGCGCTTGGGGCATTATGGATGCTTGGTTAAATAAGTACCAACATTGCATCGATTGAAAGCGCCCGAGAGGGCGCTTTTTTATTAACGAAACTGAATTGGTTTATATGAATTGAATTCTTGGGAGGATGTAGATGTACAAGAACTTGACTGTGGCCAAACGGCTGTATCTCGGATTTTTCGTTATTATCGCTCTGGTGGTCGGAATGTTTGTTTCCAACTACTGGACCACGGCAAAAATCAAGAAGGCTGACGGTGAATTGGCGGCAGCCCTCGATGCTGCCGCACAGGTGCAGGACGAATCGTCCCGCATGACCCGCTGGCTTGCTGCCGTCGAGCAATCCCGTGCCGGTTTGAGAATGGCCATGGACGGCCTGCGCGACGGATTGCTGGAAAACCATTCTGCTGTCGGTTTGTTCAACGATGGCCGTGAGAACACCTTGCAGGGTTTTTTGCTGAGTGCCGAACTTAAAGAAATCGAGGGGCAACTGCCCGGTTTCAGCGATCGTCTAAGTGAATTGCAGCAGCTTAACGATCAGCTGCAGGCAGCCGAGGAACGCCTTCGCCAGACCTGGCGTCCGCGCCATGAGGGGCTGGCCGAATCTCTGGCTGAACTCAAACGCACACAGCTCTATTGGGCGCTCAAAGTCGCCAATATGATCTTTGTAAAAAGCTCTATTACGGAACTGCTGTATGAAGAGTTGGGCGATACCCCCCTGGAAGAATTCCGGGCCGGTTCGGTCTACGAAGGGTTTTCCGCGAACCTCCCGGATCTGAAGGCCGCTGTGAGTAAAGCGGCACCGATTAATGAGCAACTCTGGGACGCCTCCTACGAACTCAATTCTTTGATAATGGAAAGCAAGTGGGAGCAGGCCCGTATGCTCTACCGTGACCAGGTGCCCCCGGCCATCAAGGCCATGGCTGTTGATCTCGACCGGGTGATCAATGGGGAGCGGCGTATTCTGAGGGACCAGCAGCGGGCTGTTGCCCTGCTTAATGGCGAGATCAAGACCCTGTGCAACGACGTAGTCGAGATTTTCGATGAATTGGCTTTGCAGCTGGCGGAGTTGGAAACCGCAAGTGGAGCCGGCGTTCAGCAGGCGTCCAAGGCCATTCTGCAGAAGCGCAGTGCTATTGAAACAAGCATCGGTGGGTTGCAGCGGGTCAACCTGATCGTGACCCTGGTGGTGATTCTCATCAGCACCTTGGCGGCCCTGTTCATCACCCGTTCAATCACAAAGCCGCTGACTCAGACGGTCGACATGATTCAGCATCTGGAAAAGGGGCAGCTCAACCACCGTCTGCAGCTCAAAAGCAGAGACGAAATCGGTCGCCTGGCCGGCGTTTTGGACCGGTTTGCCGACAACCTTCGCGACGAGGTTCTGACTGCTTTCGACCGGTTGGCTGCTGGGGACTTTACCTTTCAGGCCAAGGGCCTGATTCGCGAGCCGCTGGCCAGGGCTAACCAGGCGTTGCAAAAGACCATGGGCCAAGTGCAGGTGACGGCCGAACAGATTAACGCCAGTTCGGTGCAGGTGTCTGATTCGAGCCATACACTTTCCCGTGGAGCGACCCAGTCCGCTGCTGCGTTGGAGCAGGTCAGCGCCTCGCTGGCCGAAATCGCTTCGATGACACGCTTTAATGCCGAAAATGCCAACCAGGCCAACTCCCTGTCCAACGAGGCCAAGAATTCCGCTGTACGGGGCAGCGAGTTGATGACGGAGATGGTGACGGCCATGGGCGACATCAACCGTTCCGGTGAAGACATCTCCAAAATTATCCGGGTTATTGACGAGATCGCTTTCCAAACCAACCTGCTGGCCCTGAACGCCGCCGTCGAAGCGGCCCGCGCCGGTCAGCACGGCAAGGGGTTTGCGGTAGTGGCCGAAGAGGTCCGCAATCTGGCAGCGCGCAGCGCCAAGGCGGCTAAAGAGACCGCCGATTTGATCGAGAGCTCGGCCGAAAGGACCCGTATTGGATCAGAGATCGCCGACAACACGGCAGCGGCTTTGCAGGAGATTGTTGCCGGTGCAACTCGAGTTTCCGATTTGGTCGCCGAAATCGCCGCATCGAGCAATGAGCAGTCGGAAGGGATCAGCCAGGTCAACCAGGGATTGGGCCAGATCGATCAGGTGACCCAGCAAAATGCAGCCAACGCCGAAGAGAGCGAGGCCGCCTCCGAGGAATTGTCGGAGCAGGCCTCGCAGCTGCAACAGATGATCAGTCAGTTTCGCCTTGGTGGAGCGTCGCTGCGTATTGTCGGCGGTTCCCAAGCCACTCTGCCAGGAACAAGTGATCAGCTTCGTCTGCCTGCTTGATTCGGCCAGACAATTGAGATTTCCCCCGGTTGGACGGATACGCTGTTCGGTATTTCTTCCAGCCTCGCTTTGCCTCCAATTCTGCAATGGGCCGACCGGTTATCCGGTCGGCCGTTTTTTTACTGAATACAGATATGTAGATAAGTGGCAAAAGCAATCTGAAAAGGTTTGCTCGTTTTTTCGTACTCGAACTCAGTCCTGAAAGGGCGGTACTCGTACTCGAAGAATATGGCACGATGCAGACCTTTGTTGAGGTGGGGACAGCCGAGTACGAGTACAAATCAGGCACCTCCAAATAAAATTGCGAATAAAACCATCATTTTCCTGAGAAGGACTACAAACTTCAATCACGGCCAAAGGGAATCAAGCAAGGAAACTGTGTTAAGGTTGTGGCAGAAACGATTTAGGGGTAGAATGCCTCCATTTTTTCAGGCCCGCATTATCCATGAGGGTTTGTTGGGAAACCGCCAAGTGTGCTTCAGATCAAGCCAAGCGCAGGGAGTTGCCCTGCAGATGTACTTCCTGTACGTCGAAGCGCAATAACCGAGCACGGCTTGAGATGGTGTGCAATTGACGGTTGTAGCAGGAGCCTTCGTGAATAATGTGGGCAAGGAGTTGACTCATGAACAATAAAATGGTGCTGATCACCCTGATCGGCCCGGACCGTCCCGGTATTCTTGCGGCGGTCACCGGCGCCATCGCCGAGGGCGGGGCGCGTATACGCGATATCGAACAGAGCGTCACCCACACCCTGATGCTGCTTTCTTTGCTTATCGATTTTCCCACCGGTGGTAATGATCAGAAACCGCTGATCAAGGACCTGCTGTTTTTGGCTAAGGAACTTGGCCTGGAGCTCGATTTCGAGGTGGTCGAGGCGGAAGACTATCAGTGCCTGCAGTCTTCCCGCTACGGTTACGTGCTGACCATGCTTGGTGACCGGGTCGATGCTGCCACGGTCAGCCGAGTGGCCTCGCTGCTGACCGATTACCAGGTCAACATCGACCGCATCAACAAACTCACTCGCGGTCAGCTGCGCTGTGTTGAATTCTTTCTCAACGTGCCGAACGATATCGACCTTAAGGGCATGACCCGCCAGTTGCTGGCTGAAGGGAGCGGGCTCGGGATCGACGTCGCGCTGCAGAAGGAGAATCTATACCGACGGGCCAAGCGACTGGTGGTGCTCGATATGGATTCGACCCTCATTCAGATTGAGGTCATCGACGAACTGGCCAATCTGGCCGGTGCTGGTGAGCAGGTGGCGGCCATCACTGAACGGGCGATGAACGGCGAACTCGATTTCCAGCAGGCGCTGCGCGAGCGGGTTGCTTTGCTCAAGGGGCTCTCCGCCGATGCGTTGGAACAGGTTTATCGCGAGCTGCCATTCACTCCCGGGGCCAAAAACCTGGTTCGGATACTGCGTCGGCTCGGCTTTAAGACTGCTGTCATCTCCGGTGGTTTCAACTTTTTTACCGACCGTCTCAAGGCTGAATTGGGTCTCGATTATGCCTACGCCAATGCCCTGGAGATCGTCGACGGCAAGGTCACCGGGCAGGTGGCCGGCGCCATCGTCGACGGCCAGCGCAAGGCCGAACTGCTTGAAGAGATCGCCGATCGGGAGGGTATCACTCTCAGCCAGGTAATCGCCATCGGCGACGGCGCCAACGACTTGCCGATGCTCGGCCGTGCCGGTCTCGGTATCGCGTTTAATGCCAAAGCGCGGGTTCGGGAGCAGGCCGATTACCACATCAACCAGGGCAACCTCGACTCCATCCTCTACTTGCTCGGCATCGCCGAGTGGGAGATGGCGGAGCTTTCCAGGTGAGGCTTCCGGCGCCTCTTCTCGAAGGGCGGCTGTTACGACGCTATAAACGTTTTCTGGCTGATATCGAGCTGACCGACGGCAGCCGGATTACTGCCCACACCCCCAATACCGGAAGCATGCTTCAGTGTGCGGTGCCCGGTCACCGGGTACTCGTTTCCCGTGCCGACAATCCGCAGCGCAAGCTCAGGTTCACCCTCGAGTTGATCGAGGTCAATGGCCACTGGGTCGATACCCACACCCATCGCACCAACCGGGTGGTGGAAGAAGGACTGCGCCAGGGCTGGATTGCCGAACTGGTCGGTTACAAAATCACCCCCGAGCATCGCTACGGCAACAGCCGCATCGATTTTATGCTCGAAAAGGACGGGCAGAAGGCTCTGGTCGAGGTGAAGAACGTCACCCTCACCTGCGCGCAGCAGGTCGCCTGTTTTCCCGACGCCGTGACGGTACGCGGCCAGAAGCATCTGCACGAGCTGATGGCGGCCAGCGCCGAAGGCTATCGGACTGTGATCTTTTTTCTCGTGCAACGCGGTGAGACTACTGCCTTTACGCCCGCCGACGGCATCGACCCCGAATACGGCCGATTGTTGCGTCAGGCCGCGGCCCAAGGGGTGGAGGTACTGGCCTATCGCAGTGTGGTCAGCCCTGAAGAGAACCGGGTCGGAGTGCGACTGCCGGTGGTGCTTGATTGATGCAAGAAAAGAGCTTTTCTCACGCGAAGCCGCCAAGAACACGAAGCAATAAAAGAAGGGTCATGACTAGTTGAGAGGTCGGTTCCTGAGAATTTTAAGGATCAATTTGTAGAGATCCTGACCTCTATGGTTGAACCTAAACTCACACTCTTTTAGATGCAAGTTGAAGGTTTCTGGCCGCATGCCACGGAAGCGCACCAGGCGGGTTTTGGCGAACCCCCAAAAACCTTCAATGCCATTGATGTGAGTACGTCCTTTTACAAATTCACTACGGCCATGATCGACCCGCAAGTGCTTCCCATATCCGACGTCGACCAAGCCATTGTAGCCACGCCAACCATCGGAATAGATGATGCTCTCTAGCTCAACTTTTCCCCTAATGGCCCGTTGTAGCGTGACTTTCTTACAATCTGGAACGATCTCGGTGTGGACGTGACCGTTCCTTTGAAATATGCCGAAGACGATCGTTTTGCCAAATGCACCGCGTCCTCTTTTGCCTTTAACGCGCCTGGCCCCAAAGAACGATTCATCGACTTCAACCTCTCCAGAAAAGGGAGATTGGGCATCACAGTATTCGACAAGTCGCAGTCGGATCGCCTTCAAATACCGGTTAATCGTGTTGCGATTTAAGCCGGTCAATTTAGCGATTTGGGTAGCCTCTAAGTCGACAGAAAACAGGCGCACAATTTGGCGAAATTGGTGCTCCGAAATTCGTGAACGCTTTGCGTACTTGTTTTTACCAGTCATGACAATAAGTTATCACACCTCCAAAGGTGCTTAACTAGTCATGACCCTAAAAGAAAACAACTTAAAACCTATATCCTCACGCCACGGCGCAACGCTGCAACGTAACCCCAGAAGCTATTTCAAAAATTCTTTTCGGTTTAGGCCAGATTGAGGGGTTTGCTTTCGTGGCGTCTTGGAGGTGTTGCGTAAGATTGACTTTGACTTTCTTCGCGGCCTTCGCGGCTTCGCGTGAGTCCTGCCTTTAAGAGCCTGAGGATAAACCTATGCGCGCTGTTGGCCTGATCACCGAATACAATCCCTTTCACAACGGTCATCTGCATCACCTGCGCGAAAGTCGCGTGGCAGCTCGGGCCGAGGTGGCGGTGGCGGTGATGAGCGGTCATTTTCTGCAGCGTGGCGAACCGGCTTTGGTCGACAAGTGGTTCCGCACCGAAATGGCCCTGCGAGCCGGGGTCGATGTGGTGGTGGAACTGCCCTTCGCCTTTGCCTGCCAAAGTGCGCCCCATTTCGCCCGTGGCGCGGTGCAGTGCCTGAACGGCCTGGGCGGGATCGAGGCCCTCTGTTTCGGTAGCGAGGCCGGGGAACTGGCGCCTCTGCAAAGCTGTGCCGAGCTACTGCGGGAGCGGCAGAAAGAGCTGGCAGCAGAGACCGCTGCTCAGCTGCGTCAGGGCATTCATTACGCCGAGGCCCGCGCCGCTCTGGTTGCCGGACTGAGCGCTGACCGGCAGTTGGTGGAATTGCTGAATGCGCCCAATAATATTCTGGGCCTCGAATATCTGCAGGCGCTGCGGGATACCGGCAGCCCCCTGCAGCCTCTCACCATACCCCGGCTGGGGGCCGGCTATCATGATGTCGCCGCAAGTTGCGGTATCGCCAGCGCGACCGGCATTCGCCGTCGGCTGGTCGAGGGGCAGTCGGTTGCCGAATTCATCCCTGCTGCCGGTGCTGCTCTTTTGCAACATTCTTTGCATCAGCACTTGGCGGTCGATTACGACCTGCTGCACCGTCTGTTGCTTAACCAGATATTCCGTGGCAGGGACGCGTTGCGGAAGATCTACCAGGTGGAGCAGGGGCTTGACCGGCGCCTGGTCGATGCCGCTCAGGAAAGCACCGGTTGGGAAGACCTGGTCGGTCGCATCAACGTCCGGCAACTGACGCGCACCCGCATCCAGCGTATCCTCTGTTACCTTCTCAACGAGGCATCTCCCGCTGTCATGGCCGGTGCTCTTGAAAGTGGCCCCCGCTACCTGCATCTGCTCGGCTGCAGCGACCGCGGCCGCCGCTTTCTCGCAGCTTCGCGCAAACAGCGAGCCTTGCCACTGATCAGCAACTTCTCCCGTGTCTACGCCACCCTGAAACGCTTCTACGGTCCAGAAAGCGAAGACTTGAGCCAGGCGTTGGCCCAGCTCGATCTCGATCTGCGGGCCACTCGCAACTACACCCTGTTGCTGCCGGGCTGGCATGGCGGCAATCGCAATCGGGACTTCTTTCAGGAACTGGTTTCGGTCTGATTGCCTGGCGGAAAACCAACTGTTGAGCTGAAAATTAATGAGTTTAGGCTGGGGTTTCCTTCGCACTCTTCGCGGCTTCGCGTGAAATAGGATCTGAAAGGCAGGAATTCACGCGAAGACGCGAAGTCGCGAAGAAAGGCAAAGGTCGAACCTTGGAGAAGGGGGGGAGTGCTCAGTCGATGATCAGGTTGGGCAGCTCGTCGGTATCGTCTTCACGCACCGGGAAATGCTCGGTCAGAATCTCGCCGCAGCGGTCGATGGCTCGGCACAGGGCGTTGCAGGCCTGTCCCTGGCGCAGGCCCTCCGTGACGATAGCGACGATCTCCTGCCAGGTCTGAGTCGGCACCACCTCGTTGATGCCGCGGTCGGCCAGCACCTCGACCCGGTGTTCGAAAAGGCAGATCAGAATCAGGATGCCGGTATTGTCGCGGGTATGATGCAGGCCCTGTTCGACGAAGGACACCAGGGCCTTCTCTTCCACTTCGGCATCGATCTCCGCTTCCGCAATGAACAGTTTTTTCAAAGGTGTAGAAAAGCGGATCAGCCATTTGCAGGGCAGGTACAACAGCAGAAAGGCCGGCAGAAAAGCCCACAGCGAAGCGTTCCACCACCACCAGCTGAACAGCGAAGCAAAGGCCAGGGCGAAAAAACCGCCGCCGATGATTTCCGCCCGCGGGTAGTCGTAAGCAGCACCTACCACCATCGGCACGATCTCGCCGCTGGTGCGTTTTTCCGCTTCCTCTACCGCTGCTTCGATGCGGCGCTGTTCGTCTTCCGAAAAAAATCCGTCGGACTTCTTCATTCCAGAATCCTCTGATTTAATGATTGACTACCGCCTGGCCCTGTTGCGGGTTTTGCTGCTGGGCAAATCAGACTAATCTTTTCACGCGAAGCCGCGAAGAACGCGAAGAAAGTAAAAGCAGTCTCACGCCACGCCGCAACGAACGCCACGTAAAACCGAAAATTCTTTCCCCTTTGAACAAAGGGATCGCCTTCGTTGCGCCGTGGCGTCGTTGCGTGAGGATCAGGTTTAAAAGCTATTCTTCTTTTCGTCCTGAATTGATCCTTCGCGCGCTTCGCGTCTTCGCGTGAGATGAAATTTACCAGCTTCCCGAAGCCCCGCCGCCGCCAAAACCGCCGCCTCCGCCGCTGAATCCACCGCCGCCGAAGCCGCCTCCCCCTCCACCGCCAAAGCCGCCGAACCAGATGCCTCTGCTGCGGCCGTAGCGGGAGCGGGGCAGGAAGAGGCGTAGCAGACCGGGGCCGAGGAAAAACAGGAAAAACAGCAGGCCGAGGGGGCTGCGCTTCTTTTTCTCTGGGCGACGTGCTGTGGCTTTGTATTCGCCCCGCACCACCTTAACCATGGCGCCGACCCCAGCGGTAATGCCGCCATCGAAGTCCCCCTGGCGAAAGCGGGGGGTGATTTCGTTATCGATGATACGACCCGCCAGCAGATCGGTGAGGGTTCCCTCCAGGCCGTAGCCGACCTCGATGCGGATCTTGCGATCCCCTTTAGCGATCAGCAGCAGAACGCCGTTGTCGTGTTCCTGCTGACCGATACCCCAGCTTTCCGCGACCTTCAGCGCAAAATCCTCCACCGTTTCGCCTTCAAGAGAAGGGATGGTCAGGACCGCGATCTGAGTCGAGTCGCTCTCTTCGAAGGAGCGCAGGGCTCGTTCCAGGCGCTGTTCGGTGGTGGAGCTGATGATGCCGGCCTGGTCGGTGACATAACCCTGTGGCGTCGGTACATTCAGGGCCATTGCCGGCAGGACCAGGCCGAGCAGGAAGAGGGCGATGGGGAACAGACGTTTCATGTCAGAACTTCACCTGCGGAGCCTGTTCGGCGCCGGCCGCTGCTTTGAAGGGTTCCTTGCGCTCAAGTTTGAGCAGGAACTGGTTGGTCAGGTTGCCGGGGAAGGTGCGGATCGAGCTGTTGAAGGTCTGCACCGCCCGGTTGTAGCGCTGACGGGCGACATTGATGCGGTTTTCCGTCCCTTCGAGCTGATGCTGCAGGTCCCGGAAGTTCTGGTTGGCTTTCAGGTCGGGATAGCGTTCGGCAACCAGCAGCAGCCGAGACAATGCACTCGACATCCCTTGTTGGGCTTCCTGGAACCGTGCCACGCTGGCGGCATCGCCGAGCTGACCGGCGTCGATCTTTACTTGACCGACTTGGGCCCGCGCCTCGGTGACGGCCTGCAGGGTCTCTTTTTCGTGGGCGGCGTAGGCCTTGACCGTCTCCACCAGGTTGGGGATGAGGTCGGCACGACGCTGGTAGGTGGCTTCGACATCGGCCCAGGCGGCAAAGACCGCCTCTTCGTTTTCCTGGATGCGGTTGTAACCGCAGCCGGACAGTGACAGAAGAGAAACCAGTAACATCGACCAGAGCAGCAGGGAATATTTACGCATGATGTGATCTCCTTGGAAAATTAGACGAATGTTCGTTAATATAGTTAACGTCAGGTGGATTGTAAAGGCGGGCAGGGTACTTTTCGGCATGTGACTTGGAAACCGTTTTGCCTCTAAGGGGAGACTTCCGATGAGCAGACATCTGGTTCTGGTTGGCGGTGGCCATGCGCACATGACGGTGATGCTGAATCTGGCTGACTTCGTCAAACGCGGCCATCGGGTGACTCTGGTCAGTCCCAGCCCCTATCACTACTATTCAGGAATGGGCCCCGGTCTTCTCGGCGGCACCTACCGTCCTCAGCAGGTACGCTTTCATATCCGTAAAATGGTGGAAAAACGCGGCGCCTCCTTTGTCGAAGATCGGGTGATATCCATCGACGCAGAGGGGCGTCGCTTGTGTTTGAAGTCCGGTGCAGAACTCGATTATGACATCGCTTCCTTCAATACCGGCAGCGGCGTGCCTCTTGACAAAACGGGGGCGGAAAAGGACGGCGTGGTGCCGGTCAAGCCGATCGTCAATCTGTTGCAGGCTCGACGCCAGTTGCTGCAGAACATGGCCGGGAGATGCCAGGAGGTGCTGGTGGTCGGTGGCGGTCCGGCCGGTGTCGAGTTGGCAGGCAACTTGTGGCGGTTGGTCAGCCTTGCCGGCGGCGAGGCCCGTATCACGGTGCTGGCCGGAAGTCGGTTGCTGCGTCGATTTCCCGACCGGGTAAGACAAGCAGCCCTGAGATCTCTGGAAGGGAGGAATGTGCGGGTTCTGGAGGGAGTGCGCGCCACTTCGGTAAAGGACGGCCAGGCCGCGCTCAACGACGGCCAAAGCCTGCTTTACGATATGGCCTTTGTCGCTGCCGGAGTCAAGCCATCACCTATATTCCTCGATTCGGGCCTGCCGACCGGCGAAGACGGCGGATTACTGGTCAACGAATATCTGCAATCGACAGTTTATCCCGAGTTGTTCGGAGGGGGCGACTGCATCAGCTTGCAGGGGCATCCCCTGGCCAAGGTCGGGGTCTATGCCGTAAGACAGAATCCGATATTGCATGCCAACCTGCTGGCGGCCCTCGAAGGACGGGCTTTGGTTCCCTTCAAGCCCCAGAAGCGCTATATGCTTATTCTCAACCTTGGTAATCAGCGGGGACTTTTTTGCAAGGGGCGCTGGGTCTGGGAAGGGCGGCTGCCCTTTCTGCTCAAGGACTGGATCGACCGCCGCTTCATGAAAACCTTTCAGGTTTCCGGTGAATTGCGGGAAGGCGATGGGAACCATAATCTCTAACAGATTTTTGAAAAAGCCCTTTCATGGTCTATTTAAACGCCGCAAGCCGAAAACCAATTTTCCGTCATGTTTAAAATATCAAGGATTGAGGAAACCACTCTGAATTTTGGTCGCCCGTCCATGGGCTCCGCAGGTGGTACTTGAACAGCCTGTTAACGGAAGGAAACTATCATGGGACTGATCGACTATTTCAAGCCGGTGGCCACCTGGAGCAGCGAGCAGGTACGCGCCTTTCTGGACGAACGGGCGGATGACAGCTACAACCTGGTCGATGTGCGCCAGCCTCGCGAGTATGAGCAGGGACACCTGCCCGGCGCTCAGCTGATACCTGTCAAACTTTTGCCTGAGCGACTGGGCGAACTCGATCCCGGCAAGCCGACCATCACCTATTGCGCTGCGGGTGTGCGCAGCCGGGCTGCAGCTTCAGTGCTGAACAACGCCGGCTTTTCAGAGGTTTACAGTATGTCTGGCGGCATCAACGCCTGGGAAGGCCTGGTGGCAGAAGGAGAGCTGGAGGTGAATACGGCCTGGTTTGCGCCGGCCGTTGCAGCCGAGGAATATCTCGCACTGGCCTGGCTGCTCGAGGACGGTTCCCGACAGTTTTATGCCGAGCTGGCCCAGCACTTTCATGAAAGTCCGGCCGGGGAATTTTTTCAGCGCCTGGTTTCCGCCGAAGATGCTCACAAGGAAACCCTCCACAGCCTCTATCACGGTCTCAGCACCCGCTCGTCCGGTGATGATTTTCCCGCTGTCGCATTGCCTGAACCGGTCGGTGAAACCGTGCTCGAAGGCGGCCTTAAGTTGAGCGAGGCGTTGCGCTGGCTGCCGGGAAAGACAGCCAGCCAAGCCCTTGAATTGGCTATCAGCCTGGAGGTCAACGCCTACGATCGGTATCGGATCATGAGTCGCGACGCTGCTGACGAAGAGGGGCGCACCGCCTTCGAACGCCTGGCCCGCGAGGAAAAAGGTCATCTTGTTCTGTTGAGCGACGAACTCGATCGCTGGCTGGGACAGGGCTGAAGAGTGACAGCCAGTCGGTTCAAAAAGGCTCCAAAGCTGACGGTGAGCACTATTCTTCCTCAACTACCTCGATGAACTCCGCCCGCACGATCTCCTGGGAGGTATAGGGGATGCCGTAATATTTCTCTTTGCTGGAGACGATGTCCCCCATTACCCACTTGCCAGAGGAAGATGCTGCCACGTCACTGATCGCTGAGCGGAAAGCCAGACCGGCGGCGGGATCAATGATCAGCATGTCGGAGGCGGTATATGGAACGGTATAGATTTTATTGTCTGGTCCCAGAATTGCCTCTGACCAACCTGATCCGGAAAGGTCCGCTCCCATGGTGTCCAGGGAAGCTGTATTGGTCGCCGGGTCGATGATCAGGATGTCCGGCGAATCGGTATAAGGGATGCCGTAAATCTTGCCGTTGGGGGCAAGAACGCCCCCGGCGAATCGGTGACTGCTGGTAAGGGGCGCGCCCATGGTACTGCGCGAGGCCGTTCCGGTGGCCGGGTCGATGATCAGGATGTCGGTGGCATAGCGGGGGATGCCATAAATCTTGCCGTTTGAGGCAAGCACCCCCCCGTTCCATTTGTGAATGCCCTCCAGGTTTGCTCCCATGCTGCTGAGGAAGGCTGTTTCTTCGATCGGGTCGATGACCAGGATGTTTGTTGCCTTCCGCGGGATGCAATAGATCTTTTTGTCTCTGCCCAGCACTGCCCCGGCCCATTTGCCGTCGCCGGAGAGATTCAGGCCGAAATCGGTTCGCACGGCTGTGCCCTTTACCGGGTCGATTATCAGGACATCTTCGGCATTATAGGGTACGCCATAGATTTTACCGTCGGGGCCGAGGCAGCCGCTCGCCCATTTGCTCGGTTCGGCCAGGTTGGCGCCGAGCGTGCTGCGGATTGCGTAATCGCTATCCGGATCGATGATCAGGATGTCCTGGGCGCCGTGGGGGATGCCATAGATGTTGTTGTCCGGGCCCGTGACGCCACCCCACCATTTTTCCGCCCCGCCGGAAAGGATGGCACCGAAGGTGTCGGTCGTGACGGCCAGCTCCACCGTGGTCGTTTCAGAAGTTTCTTCGTCTGAGATATCGTCTTCTTCGGAAGTTTCTTCAGCTGAGAAATCGTCTTCTCCGGACGTTTCTACGACTGAGAGATTGTCTTTTGCCGTTGAGAATTTCTCGCCATCTCCGCCGCAAGCGATCAGATAAACGGCTCCAAACAGACATAACATTATGGCCAAGAATCCTCCGGGATGATCGAGGAGCCGTTTTTTCAACCTCTGCCATCCGCCAGGTCGGCAAGTTTCGGAATCTGCCTGTTCGTTCGGCTTAGAAAGCGACGCTTGACTTTCACACTCATGGTGGTTTTTCCTCTTGCCGGTCATAGTCCCTCTCCCCTTCAATAGGTTAGCTAAATGTCGTGACACTGAGGATTCTCTTTCGTGTGAATCCTTTAAGTATACTGGAAGAAAAGCAGTAATCAAAAAGAGACATAGCCACGGGTTTGGAAAAGGGAATAGTTTATCTTGTTTGGCCAAGCGACGAATTCGATCGCTGGCTTGCAAAATAACGCGACGAGGCTTATTCGGCGGGGGGAGATCTGCAGAGCGTGGGGAAGTGAGCGCTTTTTTCCTGTCAGGTCAGGCCTGAATCGGTGGGGCCATGACGACAAATAGTGCAAGCCATTGACCTGGCCAAGGCTTTCAAAAATACACTCTTTGTAAGCCCTGCCTCACGGGTTCAGGTTAAAGACAAATGTTAATCGCAAAGGAGGCACTGCGAAATTGCAGCGCCTCCCTTGTCTTGAGTTTCATCGATACGTCAGCCGAGATAACGGGCCACCAACTTGCCGTCCTGTTGACAGCGAGCACCATCGGAGCGTTGTAGCACCACACATTTTTTAGGGGCGGTCACCCTGAGCCCGGCGACCTTGTAAGTGAAATTACCCCGCTTGAATTCCTTGCCGAGCCAGTTCGGACTCATGCCAAAACCCTCGGCATAAGTTCGAAAATCGAGTTCTTCTTTGAGACTGGCTACCGACTCCGGCCGCTGGGGCAGCGAAAAGCGTGCACTGATGGCGACGCCGTCGGCATCCGTGGAGCAGGCTTTTTTCACCGAATCGAGGCAGATGCCGTACTTTTCGGCCAGCGGCAGGAGCAGTGCGGTTACCTCCTGGCGCAGTTGTTCGCAGTCACTCTTGGTCAACGGTTCGAAACGCTGCATGGACACCTCCTGAAAAAAGATGGATGTCGGGGAGACATCGTTGTCTTCAGGGAAGGTGGAGATCTCCGTTGAACGCCAGACTTCCGCTTAGGATGGTTGGCCGCTTCGGTGCGACCTGATGTGCCGGTTATGCAGACCAACGTGTTAAAGATTAAGGGACATGGCAGGAATGTCAAATCTGGATAGAGTGATTGGGGCTCTCTTTGGGGGGCATTTTGGCGAGAGGAAGATTTTGACGCTTTGAAATTTTGACTCTTCGGATGAACGATAACCGGGGCAGTGAAGTCACTGCTCCGGTTCAGATTGGTCTCTGAATTTTTTCTGGTGAATTTAAGAAATGAGTACTTCATCTCCAGCAGAAGGGGGGGCATCCAACATTTCCACCCAAAAGGTGCTGCCGCCCCCGGGAGTTTCCTCTGCCCACGCCCGACCTCCGTATGTTCGGGCAATTTTCAGCACGGTGGCCAGGCCAACGCCGGTACCTTTCAGTTTTTTTCCCGAAGTTCCACGGTAAAAGACCTCAAAAATACGACAGCGTTCCTCTTCCGGAATGCCGGGGCCATGATCGCGGACAAAGAAGCGTACCTTTTCCCCATTTCGATCTCCTCCGACTTCGATGGTACTGTCTTTGATGCCCGCATAGCGAATGGCATTGCCGACCAGGTTATCAACAATCTGGGAAATGACCGACTCAGGAACGCGAATCGGGGGGAGAGGCTCAAGGGTCACAGTCACTCCGGCGGCGGCAATCTGGCTTTGCAGGTTGCAGATAACCTCTCGAACCACCTCGTCTGCAGCAATCGGCTCAGCCGGCCTTTCGAGATGTCCCATCCTGGCCAGGGTAAGAAGGTCTTCCATTTGTGTCACCATCTTCTCTACCGAGGCGATAATGCCCGCCAGGCAGTCCAATGCCTTCTGGTCCAGACGTTCTTTGTACTCTGAACGCAGGAGTTCCGCATAACAGAGAATGGGAGTGAGCGGGGTGCGCAGATCGTGGGAAACGGTGTAGGCAAAGGCTTCCAATTCCTGGTTTGCCAGGCGTAGTTTATCCTCAGCCTCTTCGCGCAACCAGATATCCTGCTGCAGGGCTTGGTTTGTTTGGGCCAGTTCGGCTGTGCGTTCAGAGACCAATTCTTCGAGGTGGCTCTGGTACTTTTGCAGCTTTTCTTCGGCCAGTTTCTTTTCGGTGATGTCGCGAACCGTGGCCTGGAGAACCACTTGGTTCCGAAGAAGCATTTTTGTTATCAGAATGGAGGCATAGAACTCTTCTCCATTTAGCCGTTGATGCTTCCATTCGAAGGAATGGACTCCCTTCTCGATGGCCTGGGCAATCATTTCCTGGGCCTTGAGCGAGGATGAAGCGCCGTCGGGTTGATATTCCGGAGAGAAATCGACCGGCGTTTTACTGGTGAATTCCTCTTTATCCCGGCAGCCAAAAAGTTCCACTGCCGCAGGGTTTCCATCGATAAACCGGTCGCCGGGATCCAGAACCATGATCGCATCCCGGGAACTGTTGAAAAGGGTGCGGTGTTTATCCTCGCTTTCCCGCAGTTGGCTCTCAACCCGTTTGCGCTCTAGAATTTGATGGTTAAGCTCATCACGGGAAGCGGTCACCTCTTTGAGGTTGACCACCATCTGGTTGAAGGACCGGGAAAGTTGGCCGATTTCGTCCTGTCCGGCAACGTTAAGTTGCAGGTCGAGCTGCCCCTGGCCGATGAGGTGAAAAACCGCCACCGCTCTGTTCAGAGGCCGCACGATGCCCCGGGCGACAAAATAGCCGATGACCAGGGACAGGACGATGATGATCGATGCCACTCCGACAATCCAGCTGATCATCTGCGACAGGGCGCTGACCATGCGCTGCTGTGTGGCGACATAATCGTCATCGTAGGCAGTGGCCATAATGACCCAATCCCAGGGCTTAAAATAGGTGATGGCGGCGCTTTTATGCCGCGACTGGCTCTCGTTGATGTTTTGCCAGTGGTATTTCAGGTAGGCCGTGGGAATCTCTTTGTCGGACTGAGTTTTTTCGAGGCTGAGCGCCTTTTCGATGACCTCCTGCACGACCAAGGCATTGGGATGTGTGCCTTGGTCCTTCAGAAAATTGATTCCGTCCCACTGGCCGTCTTTGGAAATGTGATACTTGCCACGCTCATCGCCAAGCGCCCCGATAACTGCCACATAGCCGCTCTTACCAATGACGATATCGGTAACGCCGTGCCGCAAGCTGCTGATGCTTTCCCGTTTTTGTCCGACGTAAAGGGCGCCGATGACCCGGGTGCCGCTGTCGTCCCAAAGGGGCATATAGGCGGTCAGGTACCAGTCGTTTACCACGTATGCGCGGCCGGTATAGACTTCGCCGCGCAACAGGGTTTCGACCACAGGATTGGAGGAACCGTCAGGATGGTGCCGGGGGATATAGGTGCCGATGGCCCGGTGGCCCTTGAGAGTGGGTACGGTGGTGGCGACCCGCAGCATGTCACCCGTTTCATTGATCCGCTGGAAAATCGTGCAGGTCACGCCCAGCAGTTCGGTCACCTGGTCGACGACCGGGGTCGGTGCGCTCATGTCCCGGTTGTGGCCGAGCCAGTGCCCTTGGTGCAGTACCTTGGGCAAGACCACCTGATGCGTTTTACCGCTGCACTGGTTGACGGCCTGCCAGGTGAAAGAGGAGGGGGCGTTGAAGTTCAGCGGACCCTGCCGAATGGCGATGTCCTCTGCTACTTTCAGCCCATTGGCAAGAATCTTTTCTAGAGACTCCTGCATGGTGCGGCACATCAGATAGACGTCTTTTGCCACGTTGGTGGTATCGTGACGAACCAGCTGGTCCACCTCGGCGTCGACGTTCCGCTCCAGTATTTTTTCCTGATAAAGTGCGATGCCGACGATGGATAGGGCCGTCAACAAGACAAGCAGCAGCCCCATTCCGGTAATTTTTGACCTGATCTTCATCCACTTTCCTGGTTGCAATCCGTCCAGCCGATGGTGGGGGCGCGATTTCTCGCACCGTTCCCGACGCAAAGGACAAAATAGGCAGCTCCCCCGAATCGAAAGGCGCCAATATAGCGCGCCGGGGTCTTTTGATTCAAGCCCGGTTTGGGTTTTGATGCCGACTTTCTGTCTGTTTTTTAAGGGGTTCCGCGAGGTACTCTGATTAAGTCACAGTAAGGAAAACCTTCATCGCCAGTAATATCAAGATCTTAGAAAAACAAAAAACGGGGCAGTGAAATCACTGCCCCGTTTTGGGCCGGATGAAAAAACCAGTTTTCAGCTCTACTTCATTTTTTGCAGGTAGCGGTAGAAATCACTGTCGGTGGACAGTACCAGTTTGCCGTTCTTGCCCACCGCCTTGCGGTAGGATTCGAGGGTGCGCAAAAAGGCGTAGAACTCCCGGTCGCTGCCGTAGGCGGCGGCATAGATGCCGGCCGCTTCGGCGTCGGCTTTGCCGCGGACCTCCACCGACTTGCGGTAGGCCTCGGAGGTGATTGCTTTTAGTTCCTTTTCCATCTGGCCGAGAATGTCGGCTTTTTCCCCTTCGCCTTCGGCGCGGAACTGGGCGGCAACCTTCTTCCGTTCGGAGATCATCCGTTCGTAGACCCGCTGCCGGACCTGTTCGATGTAGTTGATGCGCTTGATCTGCAGGTCAATCAGCTCGATTCCGTACTCAGGGGTGCGGGCGCGGGCTTTTTCGAGCAGGGTGGCGAGAATCTCTTCCCGGCCGATCAGCTGCTCGGTAGCTACCGTTACCCCCTCGATCTGTATTACCTCGGCGGTACCGCCGGGAGGCTGATAGTCGCTGCCCCGAACCAGTTCCACCAGCAGGTGGCCGGAGACGGCATCGCGCACTACCGAATCGAGAATGTCGTCGAGGCGGCTCTGGGCGCCCCGCTCGGTAGCTACTGTCTTGAAGAACAGCAGAGGGTCGGCGATGCGCCAGCGGGCGGTGGTGTCGAGGAAGATGTAGCGCTTGTCCTTGGTGGTGATTTGCTCGGGATCGCCGTCCCATTTGAGAATGCGCTTTTCAAAGCGGTGTACGGTCTGAACGAAAGGGATGCGCACATGCAGGCCGGGGCCGAGTATGCCACCCACCGGCTTGCCGAATTGGGTTACCAGCGCCTGTTCTCCTTCTTTGACGACGAATAGCGGATTCTGCATCACGCCAAGCACCAACAGGGCGATGACGGCCAACAGCACAAAACGCTTCATTTTTTACCTCCCTGACCCTGGGTGCGCAGTTGCAACAGCGGCAAAGCAGCGGTGCCTTGCTGGTCCATGATGTAGATTTCGGCCAGGCTCGGTAGGATCTGTTCGATGGTTTCCAGATAAATGCGCTGGCGGGTAACCTGCGGTGCCTTGCGGTATTCCTTTAACAAAGCCAGGAAACGACTGGTTTCGCCGCGGGCCTTGTTGATGCGTTCGACGGCGTAGCCTTCGGCTTCCTGAATGGTGCGCCGGGCCACGCCACGGGCTTTGGGGACCTCGCGATTATACTGCTCGCGGGCCTGGAAGATGAGGGTCTCTTTCTGTTGTTCGGCCTCGTTGACCTCGTTGAAGGCCGCCTTGACCGGGCCGGGCGGGTTGACGTCCTGGAACTTGACGATGACGATGCGCACGCCGATGTCGTAGCTGTTGAGGATCTCTTGCAAGTTCTGTTCGATGGCAGTAGCCAGCCGCTCACGCTCGATGGTCAATACGTCGGTGACGTTGGAGTTGCCCACCACCTTGCGCACCACCGCCTCGGAGATATCGCGGATGGTGGCCAGGGGATCTCGAATGCGGAACAAAAACTTGAAGGGATCGGCGATCTGGTATTGAACAACCCATTCCACGTCGCTGACGTTGAGATCGCCAGTCAGGGTCAGCGATTCCCCCTCCAGGGCCCGCTTGGTGTAGGTAGTGCGGACTCCGGCCTTGACCGTGCGAAAACCGAACTCCTCTTTTTCGACGCGACCGGTCTTGGCTTTGTAAACCCGGTCGACACCAAAAGGAATCTTCACGTGCAGACCCGGTTCAGCAAAGCCAATGAAGCGTCCGAAACGCAGCAGCACGCCGGTCTCCTCGGTGTCAATCTTGTAAAAGCTGCCTGTTAAGCCGACAAGCAACAGCAGAACCAATGCGATCGCCATGATCTTGCTCCCGCCTCCTTTTTTCAGACGGTCAGCCAGTTCGGCGACTTGACGATCGATGGATTTGGGGGATCTTCCCCCCTGATGATATTGCATTACGCCTCCCTTGCAGGTGATGTTTTTACAGTGTCCATAAGGAACAAATTATAGCACATTAGCCAGCAATGATTGGTGAAAATTCTTTATTTGCAGGGGCCTTGGAAGGCGATGAAATGTTGTGCTACGATTGCTGTATAAACATCGATTGTTATGAGGCGAAGGAGGTGCACTGTGAGTGACAAGCTCCCCAACGATAATGTCCGGTTCGAGCAGCAGAGCAGTACCAAGTGCGGGCTGCCGGCTATGTACAAAGTGCTGATGCACAACGACGATTACACCACCATGGAATTTGTTGTGAACGCGCTGGAGACGGTTTTTCATCAACCACCCGCGGAAGCCCATCGTGTCATGTTGAATATTCACACTCAGGGGATCGGGGTTTGCGGCACTTATCCCTATGAAATTGCCGAAACCAAGGTGGCCCGGGTGCACAGTCTGGCTCAGCAGGCTGGCTATCCCCTGAAATGCAGCCTTGAGAAGGCGTAAAGGGAATGCCTATGTTCGCTCAGGAAGTCCAGATCACCTTTTCGCTGGCGGTACGTGAAGCGCAGAAGCGTCACCACGAATATCTGACCACGGAACACATTCTTTATGCCATGCTTTTTGAAGAGCACGGCAAAGAGATCATCGAGGCTTGTGGTGGCGATCCGGAAGGGTTGAAAACCCTGCTGGAGGACTTTTTTGTTGCGCATCTCGAACAGATGCCAGCCGGCAAAGAGATCATTCCGGAACAGAGCGTCGGTCTGCAGCGGGTTCTGCAGCGGGCGGTGCTGCACCTTCATTCAGCGGGCAAGAAGGAGATCACCGTCGGTGATGTTCTGGCCTCGCTGCTTGAAGAAGAGCAGTCCCACGCCGTTCAACTTCTTGAGGCCCAGGGCGTCACCCGTCTCGATGTGCTCAGTTTTATCAGCCACGGGGTCGGTAAGGTGCCGCGGGCAGGGGGCGGTAAACCATTTCCCGGCGGCGATAAGCAGCGACCGGCTAAGGAAGGCCAAAGTGAGACCGAAAACGATCCGTTGGAAGCTTACACCATCGATTTCCTGCAGCGTGCCGCCGAAGGCCGCATAGATCCCCTGATCGGCCGCGACAAGGAGCTGCAGCGCACCGTGCAGGTGCTTTGTCGGCGGCGCAAGAACAATCCCATCTATGTGGGCGAGCCGGGAGTCGGCAAGACCGCCATGGCCGAAGGGCTGGCGCTGATGATTCACGAGGGGCGGGTGCCGGCGGTGTTGCAGGGAGTGCACATCTTTCTGCTCGATATGGGAGCACTGCTGGCCGGCACCAAGTTCCGCGGCGATTTCGAGGAACGGCTCAAGGCAGTGCTCAAGGCCCTGGAGGACCGCGATGACGCGATCCTGTTTATCGACGAAATTCACACCATCGTCGGCGCCGGGGCAACCAGCGGCGGTTCTCTTGACGCCTCCAATATCCTCAAGCCGGTGCTCGCTTCCGGGACCTTGCGCTGCATCGGTTCCACCACTTACGAAGAATACAAGAACCTGTTCGACAAGGATCGGGCCCTGTCGCGGCGTTTCCAGAAGATCGACGTGGTCGAACCGAGTGTCGACGAAACGGTCGCCATCCTGCGCGGATTGCGAGAGCATTACGAAAGCCATCATCAGGTGACCTACACCGATGAGGCGCTGCAGGCGGCGGCCGAACTGGCCACCCGTCATATCAATTATCGCCATCTGCCGGACAAGGCAATAGATGTCATCGACGAGGCCGGCGCCGCCTGTCGCCTTACCGACAAGACCGGGCATACCATCGGCGTGGCCGAAGTCGAGAAGGTGGTGGCTTCCATGGCCCGCATTCCCGAGCGCACCGTGTCCCGCTCCGACCGCAAACGGCTCAAGTCCCTGGATCGCGATCTGAAGAACCAGGTATTCGGCCAGGACGAGGCCATCGATTTGCTGTGCCGGTCTGTGCTGAGGGCCCGGGCCGGCCTCAGTCATCCTGAGAAGCCGACCGGCTCGTTCCTTTTTACCGGCCCGACCGGGGTGGGCAAGACCGAGGTCGCCCGACAACTGGCTCAGCAGCTCGGGGTGGAATTTCTGCGCTTCGACATGAGTGAGTATA